>Ga0209478_1000040_pt1 | contig 324889 bp, 319 predicted proteins | sample DewCreD2012metaG_5_FD_184109 | JGI IMG/M metagenome (GOLD analysis project Ga0209478, IMG submission 184109) | Hot spring sediment bacterial and archeal communities from British Columbia, Canada, to study Microbial Dark Matter (Phase II) - Dewar... ...
CGGCGGCGTCGCGCGAGCCGCTGGCGAGCTGGCTGGCCTGGCGGGCGTTGTCGGCGTTCTGCTTGACCGTGGCCGTGATCTCCTCGAGGCTCGCCGCCGTCTCCTCCAGGCTCGCCGCCTGCTGCTGCGCGCCGGCGGTCAGGCGACCGGCCGCCGAGGCCGTGCGGCGCGCCGCGGCGTCGACGTGGGCCACCGTCTGCCGCACGCTCGCGACGAGCGCCGAGAGCTTGTCGACGAACGTGTTGAACGCCTCGGCGAGCCGACCGACCTCGTCCTGCGTGGTGACCGGCAGCCGGGCCCCGAGGTTCGCCTCGGCCCCGGCGAGGTCCCGCAGGCCCTCGACCACGGCGCCGAGCGGCCGCAGGGCGCGCCGCGCCGTCCAGAGGTAGAGCAGCACGCCCGCCCCGAGCGCGGTGACGCCGATGCCGAGCACCGTCGCCGCGGTGCGCCGGGCCGCGGCCTCGGCGGGCGCGGTCGAGGCGCCGATCCGGAGCACACCCACGCGGCCGAGCGTGTCGAATTCCACGGGGACCGCGACCTCGAAGAGTCGGTCGGCGCCCGGCACCGGGCGGCGGATCACGCGGTCGGCCTGCGCCATCGCCTTGTCGAAGTCCGTCTGGAGCGCGAGCTGGCCCACCTGGGCGGGGTCGGTGCTCGCCAGCACCGCGCCGCTCTTGTCGAGCACGATCACGTAGGCGATCGCGGCGTCGACGGCCCGGGCCTTCTGCACGAGCTGCCCGGGCCGGAAGCTGTCGCGCACGGCCAGGCTCTCACCCAGCGCGCCGGCGAGCTGCGTGCCGAGCATCTCCGTCCGCAGCGCGAGGCCGTCGACGATCACCGTCCGCACGGCGCGCATGAACACCGTGGTCAGCACGGCGAGGGTGACGACCGAGGTGAGGAGGAAGGGGACCATCAGCTTGCCCGTGAGTCCGGGCCGCCAGCGGGTCCAACCCATCGGACGCACCCTCCCGGTCGTGGCGTCGGTCATCCTCGAGCTGGTATCGACCGCGCCCGCCCGAAAGCGCGCGGGCGAAGTTGTCTTGTCTACATGACAAGAAGCTGATAAGCTCGCCACGCATGCGGCCGCCGCTCCCGAAGTACTTCGTGGTGAAGGCGATCCTGGCCGACCGCCTGGAGCGGGAGTACGCGCCCGGCGACCGGCTCCCCTCCGAGACCGCGCTGTGCGCCGACTTCGGGGTGAGCCGGATCACGATCCAAGAAGCGCTCAGGCAGCTCGAGAAGGAGGGGCTGATCCGGCGCGAGCAGGGGCGGGGCACGTTCTACCTCGGCCCGCCCACGCCGCGGACCGAGACGCGCCCGAGCGAGCTCCTCGAGAAGGTCATGAAGTCGCGCGAGGGCGCGTTCACCCGCGTCCTCCGCCACGCCGTCGAGCGCGCCACGCCCCGCGTGGCCGAGCGCCTCGGCCTCGAGGTGGGCGCACCCGTCCTCACGATCGACCGGCTGAGCTACGTCGACAACCGCCCCATCGCCTTCACCCAGGCCTGTCTCCCCGAGGCCCTGGGGGCGAAGGTCGTCTCGGACCTCGAGCTGCTCCGCCAGCACACCCTCGCGTCCCTGCTGAAGGATCGGCACGGCATTGCCGTGGATTCCGTGGTCCAGACGATCGGCGCGACGCTCGCCGACCCGAAGTTCGCCCGTCACCTGGAGGTCGAGGTCGGCGCGCCGGTCATCGCGGGGGAGCGGACCTACTTCGACGCCGACGGGCGTCCCATCTTCGTGAGCCACACCTTCTACCGCGCGGACCGTCACCGCTTCGTCGTGACGCTCAAGGAGTGGCGGTAGCGCAGCCCTCGGAGGAGAGCCGATGCAACTCGCCCGCATCCGTGGTCGCTCCGGAGCCCCCGTCGCCGCCGCGTACCTGGAGGGCACGCTCGTCGAGCTGCCCGCCGGCGAGGACCCGAGCTTCGCCGACCTGGCGACGCTCTTGGCGGCCGGCCCCGGCGCGCTCGACCGTGCCGAAGCCGTCGCGCGGCGCGCGCTCGAGCGCGGCGAGGGCCTCGACCCCGAACGCGTGGAGTTCCTCGCGCCGACGACGCCGAGCGTCTTCCTCGGCCTCGGCTACAACTACCGCGCGCTGGCGGCTCACGAAGGCGTGCCGCTCGGCACGCACCCGGAGGTCTTCGCGAAGCTGCCGGGCTGCGCCATCGGCCACGACGCGCCGATTCGCGTACCCCGCGTCATCGACAAGGTCGACTACGAGGCGGAGCTCGCCGTGGTCATCGGCCGGCGCGCACGACGCGTCAAGGCGCGGGACGCGCTGGAGTTCGTCGGCGGCTACACGGCGTGCAACGACGTCACGGCCAAGATCCTGCCGCGGCCCCCCGAGGCCGGTAGCGTCGTCGTCCCGCTCAAGTGCGTGGACACGTTCGGCCCCTTGGGCCCGACGCTGATCCCCGCCCGCCTGATCCCCGACCCGCAGAAGCTCACCATGCTCTGCCGCGTCAACGGCGTCGAGAAGCAGCGCTTCGAGACCTCCGATATGGTCCACACCGTCGCCGAGGTGATCGAGTACATCACCGCCCGCATCACCCTGAATCCCGGCGACGTCATCACCACGGGCACGTCGCTCGGCATCGGCATCATCAAGCGGCCGCCCGAGTTCCTGCGCGAGGGGGACGTGGTGGAGGTGCAGATCGCGGGGTACCCGCCCCTGCGGAACCGGGTCGAGTGGGAGCGAGACTGACCCGGGTCGCGGCTCGTCGGTGCGCTACGCCCTCCGCCGGCTGCTCCAGCTCGTCCCGACGCTCCTGGTGATCGGCGCCGTCGTGTTCGTGATGCTGCGCCTGATGCCCGGCGACCCCGCGCAGGTGCTCGCCGGCCAGGACGCGGCGCCGGAGACGGTCCACGAGCTGCGGCGTCGGCTCGGGCTCGACCAGCCGCTGCCCGTGCAGTTCGTCCGGTACCTAGGGAGCCTCGCCCGCGCGGACCTGGGGGAGTCCATTCGGACCCGCCAGCCCGTCCTCGAGGAGATCGCCGCACGGCTCCCCGCGACGGTGCTCCTGAGCGCCACGGCCATCGGCGCGGCGTTCGCCCTAGGGCTGGTGCTGGGCGGCATCGCGGCCGTCTGCGCCGGGCGCTGGCCCGACGTGGCGCTGCTCGTGCTGGCCCTGCTCGGCGTCTCGGCGCCGACCTTCTGGGTCGGCTTGCTCCTCGTCGTCGTGTTCGCCGTCGGATTGGGATTGCTGCCCGTCGCTGGCGGCGACAGCTGGAGTCACCTCGTCCTGCCCGTCGCCACGCTCGTGCCGCAGAGCCTTGCGGTCTTCGCGCGCCTCTCGCGCTCGACGCTCCTCGACGTCCTCGGCGAGGACTACATCCGCACGGCGGTGGCCAAGGGGCTCGGGCTGCGCCGCGTGCTCGGCCGTCACGCCCTCCGCAACGCGCTCATCCCCCCCGTCACCTTCGCCGGGCTCGAGTTCGGCCGGATGCTCGGCGGCGTGATCGCGGTGGAGACGATCTTCGCATGGCCCGGCGCGGGCAAGGCGCTCGTGGACGCCATCGCGGGGCGGGACTTCCCCATGATCCAGGGGCTCGTGCTCGCCTTTGCGCTCCTCTTCGCCCTCGTCAACCTGCTCGTCGACCTCGTCAATGGCCTCATCGACCCCCGCGTCCGATACCCCTAGGGTCCCGCTCGCGCGGCCCTCTGCGCCGGCTGCGGCCGTCGCCGGGGCGCGGCGGCGCCGCCTGCCCCCGACGGGCAAGGTCGGGCTCGCGCTCGTCGCCCTGATCCTGCTCGCGGCGCTCGTCGGCCCGAGCCTCACCGCCGACCCCGACGCGCAGAACCTGGCGCGCGCGCTCGAAGGCCCGAGCCGGGCGCACTGGCTGGGCACCGACCAGCTCGGCCGCGATCTCCTCGCGCGCATCGTGCTCGGCGCCCGCGTGTCCCTCCTGATCGGGATCGGCGCCACGCTCTTCGGCCTCCTGGTGGGCGGCAGCCTCGGCGTCCTGGCCGGGTACCTCGGGCGATGGATCGAGGCGCTCACGATGCGCGCGATGGAAGGCCTGCTCGTCTTCCCCGGCATTCTCGTCGCCCTGATGGTGGTCGCCGTGGCGGGTCCCGGCGTGGCGACCGTCGTCCTCGCCGTGGGGCTGCGCGCGGTCCCCGTCTTCGCCCGCGTCGCCCAGACCTCCACGCGGAGCCTCTGCCAGCGCGAGTTCGTGGTCGCCGCACGGGCCCTGGGCGCCTCGGGGGCCCGCATCCTCGCCCGACACGTCGCCCCGTCCCTGCTGAACACGCTCCTGGTCGTCGCCTCGCTCCAGGTCGCGACCGCGATCCTCGTCGGGGCGACGCTTTCGTTCCTCGGGGTCGGCGTGCCCCCCGACCTGCCGGAGTGGGGCGCGATGCTGAACGCCGGGCGCCGCTACATGCTCCGGCAGAGCTGGCTGGTCATCTACCCCGGCCTCGCCATCATGCTCACCATTCTCGGCATCAACCTGCTGGGCGACGGGCTGCGGCTCGCCCTGGACCCGCGGCACGGCCGCGGGGCGGTGCTCGCGTGACCCGGTCGTCCGACTTCCGCGCACGGAGGCCTCGAATCATGCAGACGCTGGCCCTGGCTCTCCTGGTCCTGCTGACCGTAGGCGCGGCCGCGGCGCCCGACGCCGCCGCGGCGAGCCTCACCGTGCTCCTTCCTGCGGAGTTTCCGGCGCTCGACCCGCGGGAGTGGACGAGCGGCGACCAGTACATGGTCATGTACCACCTCTACTGCCGCCTCTACACCTACGCCGACGACATGACGCCGGTGCCGGACCTCGTCGCCGAGGAGAAGATCAGCGCCGACCAGCGCACCTGGACGCTGCGCTTGAAACGCGGCTACACCTTCCACGACGGCACGCCGGTGACCGCCGAGGCCGTGCGCTACACGATCGAACGCATGCAGGCGCGCGGCGCCTCGGCCAAGGTGCTGACGCAACCGATCGTCGAGGTCCGCACCGAGGGGCCCGACACGGTGATCCTGACCACGGCGCGACCCTACCCGGCGCTGCGCGCGAACCTGGCCAACTCCCACGCCGGGCTCGTCAGTCCCGCTGCGGATCGCAGGCTGGGCGAGCGCTTCGGTGTCCAGCCGGTGAGCTGCGGCCCCTACGCCTTCAAGGAGTGGACGCGCGGCAGCCGGATCGTCATCGCCCGGTACGACGGCTACGCCGGGCCCCGGGCTCTGTACGACCAGATCGTGTTCCGGTTCGTGCCGGACGTGTCCACGCGGTTCTTCATGCTGCAGCGAGGCGAAGCCGATCTGGCGCTGCGGCTCGGCCCCGCCGAGGTGAAGGCGCTCGAAGGGTCGAAGCTCCGCGTCCATCCGATCAACGGGCGCAACATCTTCTACCAGCTCAACTACACGAAGCCGCCCACCAACGACCGCCGCGTGCGGCTCGCGGTCAACCATGCGGTGGACAAGCACGCCATCATCGAGCGGGTGCTGCTCGGCGCGGGCAGCCCTGCGCGCTCCGTCATCGAGGCCATGGTGTGGGGCCACGTCCCGGTCGGAACCTACGCGTACGACCCCGAGCGGGCCCGCAGGCTGATCCAGGAGGCCGGCGCCACGGGCGCGAAGTTCGTGCTGATGTCGCCCGACAACCGTTACCCCTTCGACAGCCAGGTCTCGCAGGCGGTGGCCAACGCCCTGAAGGCCGTGGGCCTCGACGTGGACCTCCGGGTAATCGGTGACTGGCCCGCCTACATCGACGCCGTCAAGCAGCGCGAGTTCAACGCCTACATGCTCGGCTGGGCGGGGTCGACCGGCGATCCGGATCAAGTGGTGCAGGCGCTCTTTCACTCGCGGCGCGCCGGGCAGACGTGGAACCTCGGCGCGTTCGCCGACCGCGAGGTGGACGCCCTGATCGACGCCGGCGGGAGCACGCTGGATCCCGCGCGACGCAAGGCGACCTACGCCGAGCTCCAGCGGCGCCTGTTCGCCGACGCGCCGTGGCTGTTCATGTACCGGTCCACGACCTTCACCGGGTACAACCCCGACAAGGTCCGGGAGCTTCACACGCTCGACGGGCCGGAGTTTCACTACCTCTTCCCGCTCCCGCGGTAGCGCGGTCGCGAACGGGACCCCCGCGCGGCGGCGGCTGACGAGGGCGTCGGGCACACCGGGGGGGCGGAGACGACGGCAGCGATGGGCCCCGTTCATCACCCGCCAGGAGACGAGTCCGGCGCGCCGGCGCCGCCGACGCCGCACGGTCCCCCGCACGCCCACTCCCCGCCCGGTCCACGCGCGCCAGGCCTGGCCGCGCACGGCCACCCCCCGTCGGCCGGCCCGCGCGCGCCGGCGGTCGGGGACCACCACGCCCACGCCGTCGCGGACTTCCAGCGGCGCTTCCGGGTGTCGCTGGCGTTGACGGTCCCGGTGCTGGCCCTGGCACCGGCCGTCCAGGGGCTGGCGGGCGTGCGCCCGCCGTGGACCTTCCCGGGGAGCGACGTGGTCCAGCTCGCGTGCGCCAGCGCGGTCTTCGCCTACGGCGGCTGGCCGTTCCTCCGCGGCCTGGCGGGAGAGCTCGGCCAGCGGCGGCCGGGAATGATGACGCTCGTCAGCCTGGCCATCACGGTCGCGTGGAGCTCCAGCACGCTGGTCGTCCTCGGCCTGCCCGGCGAGGGCTTCTTCTGGGAGCTCGCCACGCTCGTCGACGTGATGCTCCTCGGGCACTGGCTCGAACGGCGCTCGGTCATGGGGGCCTCGCGCGCGCTCGAAGCGCTGGCGCGCCTGCTGCCGGCCGAGGCCCACCGCCTGCGCCCCGACGGCAGCGCCGACGACGTGCCGGTGACCGCGCTCCGCCGGGGCGACCACGTACTCGTCAAGCCCGGCGAGCGGATCCCGACGGATGGCGTCGTCGTCCGCGGACGGACGACGGTCAACGAGGCGATGCTGACGGGCGAAAGCCGCCCCGTCGACAAGGGCGAGGGCGACCGGGTCATCGCCGGCGCCGTGAACGGCGAGGCCGCCGTCGCCGTCGAGGTCGAGCGGACCGGGGACGAGACCTACCTCGCCCAGGTGATCGAGCTCGTGCGCCGGGCCCAGGCCTCGCGCTCGCGATCCCAGGAGCTGGCCGACCGCGCGGCGCGCTGGCTCACGGGCGTCGCGCTGGCCGGGGGCGCCGCGACGCTCGGCGCCTGGCTCGCGCTCGGCGCGGGCGCCGAGGTCGCCGTCGGGCGCATGGTCACCGTCATGGTCACCGCCTGTCCGCACGCCCTCGGCCTGGCCGTGCCGCTCGTCGTGGCGGTCTCGACGGCGCTGGCGGCCGGGCACGGGCTGCTGGTCCGCGACCGCGCGGCGTTCGAGGCCGCCCGGGGGCTCCAGGCGATCGTCTTCGACAAGACCGGCACGCTGACCGAGGGGCGCTTCGGGGTCACCGACGTCATCCCGCTCGACGGCCGCGACCCCGACGAGGTCCTGCGCCCGGCCGCGAGCCTGGAGAGCCAGTCCGAGCACCCGATCGCCGCCGGCGTGGTGCGGGGCGCGCGGGAGCGCGGCCTCGCGGTCCCGGCCCCCGAGCGCGTCACCGCCCTCCCGGGCCGCGGGGCCGAGGGCCAGGTCGGCGGCGTGGCCGTGATGGTCGTGAGCCCGGGCTACCTCCGCGAGCATGGGCTCGCGGTCGAGGACGCGCGGGTGCGCGAGGCGGCCGCGCAGGGCAAGAGCGTGGTCTACGTGCTCCTCGACGGGCGGCTCCGCGGCGCGATCGCCCTGGCCGACGTGATTCGGCCCGAGTCGCGCCAGGCCCTCGCGGCCCTGAAGCGTCTCGGGCTCCGCGTGATGATGCTCACGGGCGACGCCCGCGCGGTCGCGCACTGGGTCGCCCGGGAGCTCGAGCTCGACGAGGTCTTCGCCGAGGTGCTCCCCGACGAGAAGGCCGCCACGATCCGGGCGCTCCGAGCCCGCGGGCTCCGCGTGGCGATGACGGGCGACGGGGTCAACGACGCGCCCGCGCTGGTCGAGGCCGATCTCGGGATCGCCATCGGCGCGGGCACGGACGTGGCGATCGAGTCGGCCGATGTCGTACTGGTCCGGAGCGACCCCCGGGACGTGGTGGCGATCGTCCGCCTGGCGCGGGCCACCTACCGGAAGATGGTGCAGAACCTCTGGTGGGCCGCGGGCTACAACGTCGTGGCGTTGCCCCTCGCGGCCGGCGTCCTCGCGCCGGTGGGCGTGTGGCTCACGCCCGCGGTCGGCGCGCTCTTGATGTCGCTGTCGACCGTGATCGTCGCGATCAACGCGCGGTGGCTCCGGATGCCCGAGGGCGGGTGAGCGCGCCGGTGGAGCGACCGCCGCACATCGGGCCCCTCCGCGGCGCACGCGCCTCCGGGGTCGCGTGCCGGCCTCGCGGGCGTCGTGGAGCGGGGAGCCGGGGCCCCGGACCCCGCGGCCGCCGGCTGGCGTGCGGGCCCTGGTGGCGGTGGGAGGAATCGAACCTCCGACACAGGGCTTATGAGACCCCTGCTCTGCCGCTGAGCTACACCGCCAGGCGCTCCCGAGTGTACCGCAGCGCGCACGGGGGGCGAACCGCGCGCCCCACGACCGCCGGCCCTGCCGGGCGCGGCGCCCCGCGCGCGCCGACGGCACGCGGTCGCGAGTGGGGCCTGCCGCGGCGGGGCTCTGCTATAATCCCGCACCGAGCATCCCGACGGTAGCGATTCCTGCTACTTCAGCCAGGCCGGCTGCGGCTCGGAGGAGCCTTCACATGCAGTTCCACACTCACCCTTGGGACGAGGATGTCGAGCTTCGCCGGCGACCCGTCGACGAAGGCGACGAGGACGAGTTCGAGGACGAGGACTACGACGAGGAGGACGAGTTCGAGGACGAGGACTACGACGAGGAAGACGAGGAGGACGAAGACTTCGAGGACGAGGAGGACGAGGACTTCGAGGACGAGGACGAAGACGACGAGTACGAGGACGAGGACTACGACGACGAGGACGTCCTCGACGAGGACGAGGAGGAGGACGAGGAGTAGCCCATCTCGCACCTAGGAGGAGCCACGGACATGGCGCTCTTCAGTCTCGAGGGCTGGCTGTTCCTGTTGCGGTGGTTGCACTTCCTCGCCGGCATCACCTGGATCGGCCACCTCTACTACTTCAACTTCACCCAGACGCCGTTCTTCGCCAAGGCGGACCCGGCCGTCCGCACGGGCATGCTCGCGGGCAGCCTGGTGGGTACCGCGCTCTGGTGGTTCCGCTGGGGAGCCATGGTCACCTTCGGCAGCGGCTGGCTCATCATCCTCCACGAGTGGGGGCGGATGGGCTTCGGCGGCTTCTTCGATTCCTCCTACGGCTGGGCCATCTTCTACGGCGGCATCCTGGGCAGCCTGATGTGGTTCAACGTCTGGTTCGTGATCTGGCCGGCGCAGAAGGTGGTCATCGCCTCGGCCACGCAGGTGGCCAAGGGCGGTCAGGCGATCCCCGAGGCCGCGGCGCGAGGCCAGCGGTCGGGCTTCGTCTCCCGCACCAACACGCTGCTGTCGATCCCGATGCTCTTCTTCATGGGCGCGGCGCGCCACCTGCCCTTCGCCTGGCAACCCACCCCGGGCTCGAAGCTCGGTGCGCTGATCCTGCTGGCGCTCGTCATCGCCGTCGTCGAGGCGAACGCGCTCGTCGGCACCACGGGTCCGGGCAAGAAGATGCTCTCCTCGCTCAGCGGGACGTTCTGGGGCGGCTTCGTCCTGACCGCGATCCTCTACGTGCTGCTCGAGCTGCTCTTTCGTCGGTGAGGCGCGGGCGCCGGCGCCCGGCGGCGCGGTGAGCGCCGGGGCCCGCGCTCACCGCGCCAGGTACTCGGCCAGCGCGGGGATTTCCGGCGCCAGGGCGGGCTGCGGCGGCATGATCGCTGTCGGGCGCTTGGGGGTGTAGCCGGGCGGGTAGGTCCCGCGGAGCACCTTCGCCTCCAGCAGCTCGCGCGAGGCGCCCCGGACAGGCGGCCCCACGGGGCCGGGCCGGCCCGGGTCGGAGGCGTGGCACGCCGTGCACTGGGCGAGGTAGACGCGCCGGCCCCGCTCGGCGAGCTCGGAGAGGCCGGGTTCGCCGCAGCCGGCCGCGCCGAGCACCGCCGCGAGCACGACGAGGGCGAGCCCCGCGGCCGCCGCGCCGACCGGACGGTCCGTCACGGACCGGCGATGGTACCGGCGGCGCGGGGCCCTGTCAAAAATCGCTGTTCGGGCCGCGGGGCTCTCGGGCCGGTTACTCGGAGGCGCGGAGCCGCGCCCGGGCCGCGGCGAAGTCGATCACCGTCGCGGGCCGCGCCCGCGACCGCCAGGCTGCGGGCGTCTCGAGCGCCAGGAACGCGGCGGCGTCGGGCGCCGGAGGTCGACGGCGCGGCCGGACGAGGATCGCGCGGATCTCGGTCAGCGCGAGCCGCAAGCGCCACCACGCGTGGCGAAGCCGCCGGGGGAAGCCCGGCTCGGGGGCCCCCTCGGGCGCGATCCCGGGGGCCGGCCCGACCGAGAGGTAATACACGTTCGATCCACCCACCCGCTCGCTCATGCCGCCTCCGTCCGACGGCCGTGCGGGCACCCGGCGGGCCCGGGCGCGGCCGTCGCCGCGAGCCGCGGCAACGGCGGTGCCAGACCCGAGGGCGACGCAACGGCCGACCGTGGCGAGGGTTGCAAGAACGCGCACACGAGCGGTGGTGGGAGAAGATCCCTGCGCCCGGGAGATCCTCCCGCCCGCAGGGCGGAGGCTCAGGCCGGGCGGGTCAGCCCGTAGTCGCGGATCTTCTTGTTCAGGGTCTTGATGTCGACGGCCAGGACGCGCGCCGCCTGCGCCTTGTTCCAGCCCGTGGCCCGCAGCACGCGCTCGACGTAGCGCCGTTCCATCTCCTGCAACGTCACGAGCGGGCTCTCGGCGGGCTCGGGCGCCGCCCGCGGCGCCGTGAGCTCGGGCGGCAGGTCCGAGACCTGGACCTCGTCGCCCTCGTGGAGGATCTGCAGGCGCTCGATCAGGTTGCGGAGCTCGCGGATGTTGCCCGGCCAGTCGTACTGCATCAGGCGCTCCATGGCCTCGGCCGAGAACCGCAGCGCCCGTCCGCCGCGCGCCGGCGCCGTGAAGTGGCGGACCAGGAGGGGGATGTCCTCGCGCCGCCGGCGCAGCGGGGGTACGGGGACGATGATGGTGCTCACGCGGTAGAAGAGGTCCCACCGGAAGCGCCCCTCGGCGGCTTCGCGCGCCAGGTCCTTGTTGGTCGCGGCGATCACCCGCACGTCGACGTGGAACGTGCGCTCCTCGCCCACCCGCCGGACTTCGCCCGAGTCCAGCACGCGCAGCAGGCGCACCTGCATCGCCGGCGACATCTCGCCGATCTCGTCGAGGAAGAGCGTGCCGCCGTGGGCGGCCTCGAACAGGCCGACGCGCGACTGGACGGCGCCGCTGAAGGCGCCGCGGCGGTGCCCGAAGAGCTCGGTCTCGAGCAGCGTGTCCGGCAGGGCGCCGCAGTTGACCGACACGAACGGGCGCCCCGCGCGGGGGCTCTTCAAGTGGATGGTCCGCGCCACGAGCTCCTTGCCGGTCCCGCTCTCGCCGTAGATCAGCACGGGGCTGTCGCTCGGCGCCACGCGGTCGATCATGGCGAGCACGTCGCGGACCTCGGGGGTCTGGCCGACGATCTGCGGGAGCCCGTCCCGCCGCGTCATCACCTCGCGCAGTGCGGAGTTCTCGCGCCGGAGCGCCTTCTTCTCCGCCGCCTTGCCGATGATCTCGATCAGCTCGGCGTTGCGCCAGGGCTTGGCCACGAAGTCGTAGGCGCCCAGGCGCATCGCCTCCACGGCCGTCTCGACGTCGGCGTGGCCGGTGAGCACGATGAACTCGCTCGCGAGCTCCACCTCGCGCGCCCAGCGCAGGATGTCGAGCCCCGAGGCGTCGGGCAGCCGAATGTCGACCAGGACGACGTCGGCCTCCTCGCGCGCCAGCGCGGCCATCGCCTCGGCGCCGGAGCCGGCCTCGGCCACGACGAAGCCCGCCTTGCCGAGCACGCGGCCCAGGAGCGCGCGCACCTCGGGATCGTCGTCGACGACGAAGACGCGCGTCGGCTCGCGCATGTGTGGCGCCATGATAGCACTTCCGCTAAGATAGCCCTCTCGGGAGGTCGGGCGAATGCCGCGCCCCAGTGGGCTCCGTATCGAAGGAGCCCGGCAGAACAACCTCAAGAACATCTCCCTGGAGATCCCCCACGATCGCCTCACGGTGATCACGGGCGTCTCCGGCTCCGGCAAGTCCTCGCTCGCCTTCGACACGATCTTCGCCGAGGGGCAGTGGCGCTACATCGAGTCGCTCTCCACCTACGCGCGGATGTTCCTGGAGCGCCTCGACCGCCCCGACGTGGACCGGATCGAGAACATCCGCCCCGCGATCGCCCTCGAGCAGAAGAACCCGGTGCGGACCGCCCGCTCCTCCGTCGGCACGGCGACCGAGGTCTACGACTACCTGCGCCTGCTCTACGCCAAGATCGGCCGGGTCCACTGCCCGCAGTGCGGCGCCGCGGCGACTTCGCACTCGCCCGAGTCGATCGTGGACGCGCTCCTCGCCGAGCACGCCGGCGCGCGCGCCCTCGTCGGCTTCCGCCTGCCGGTGCCGGCCGGGATGGCGCCGGCCGAGCTCTGGGCGTCGCTCACGCGCCGCGGGTTCGCCCGCGTGCGGGTCGGCGACGCGCTCTGCGAGCTCGCGGCCCCGCCGCCGCCCACGCTGGCCGGGGTCGGCGAGGTCACCGTGATCCTGGACCGCGTCGTGCTCGACGCGGCGCAGCGGGGGCGGATCACGGGCTCCGTGGAGACCGCGCTGCGCGAGGGCAACGGGCGGCTCGAGGTCGAGGTGGTGGGCGTAGGCGTGCGCACCTACGCCGAGGCGCTCCGCTGCCCGCAGTGCAACACCGCGCTCGAGCGGCCGCAGCCCCTGCTCTTCTCCTTCAATCACCCGCTGGGCGCGTGCCCCGAGTGCCGCGGCTTCGGCAACGTCCTGAAGTACGACGAGGCGCTGGTGGTGCCGGACCCCACGCGGAGCCTCGCCGAGGGCGCGGTGGAGCCGTGGAGCTACCCGTCGGGCCGCTGGTACCAGCGCCAGCTCCTCCGGGCCGCACGGCGGCGCGGCATCGACGTCGACCGCCCCTACGCCGAGCTCGACGAGGCCGCGCGGCGCTTCGTCTACGAGGGCGACGGGAGCTTCCCGGGCATCCGCGGCTTCTTCGAGGACGTGGAGTCCTACCGCTACAAGCTCCACGTCCGCGTCTTCCTCTCGCGGTACCGCACCCCCTCGCCCTGCCCCGCCTGCCGGGGCGCGCGGCTCAAGCCCGCCGCGCTCGCGGTGAAGGTCGCGGGGCTGGACATCGCCCGGTTCACGGCGCTGACCATCGAGGAGGCCGCGCGCGTGCTGGCGGGGCTGCGGCTCACGGCGTGGGAGGCCCACGTGAGCCGCGAGATCCTCAAGCAGCTCACCGCCAAGCTCACGTTCCTGCTCCGGGTGGGGCTCGGCTACCTCACCCTCGACCGCCAGACACGCACGCTCTCGGGCGGCGAGGCGCAGCGGATCAATCTCGCGAACCAGCTCGGCGCCCAGCTCGTGGGAACCCTCTACGTCCTCGACGAGCCCTCCATCGGGCTCCACCCGCGCGACACGGCGCGCCTGGCCGACATCTGCCGCGAGCTCGCCCAGGCCGGCAACACCGTGATCGTCGTCGAGCACGACCGCAGCTTCATCGAGGCCGCCGACCACGTGATCGAGCTCGGGCCGGGCTCGGGCGAGCGCGGGGGCGAGGTGGTGTTCGCCGGGCCGCAGCACGAGTTCCGCCGCGCCGCCCACTCGCTCACGGCGCGCTACCTGACCGGGCGCGAGAGCATCCCCGTGCCGCTGGTCCGGCGCACCGCCCGGCGCTACCTGGTCCTCACCGGCGCGCGCGAGCACAACCTGAAGGACCTGACCGTCCGGATCCCGCTCGGCACGCTCACCGTGGTCACCGGCGTCTCGGGCTCTGGCAAGTCCACCCTCGTCCACGACACGCTCTACCGCGCCGTCGCGCGGGCGTTCAAGACGGACTTCGCGCCGCCCGGCGCCTACACGAGCCTCACCGGGCTCGAGTACCTCAAGGGCGTCCGCCTGATCGACCAGGAGCCCATCGGGCGCACCCCGCGCTCGAACCCGGTGACCTACATCAAGGCGTTCGACGAGATCCGCAAGCTCTACGCCTCGCTGCCGCGGGCCCGCGCGCTCGGCCTGGGCCCGGGCGCCTTCTCCTTCAACGTCCCCGGCGGGCGCTGCGAGACGTGCCAGGGCGACGGCGTCGAGAAGCTCGAGATGTACTTCTTCGAGGACGTCTACGTCACCTGCCAGGAATGCGAGGGCCGCCGCTACCGTCCCGACGTGCTGAGCGTGAAGTACCGCGGCCGGACGATCAGCGACGTGCTCGGCATGACCGTGGACGAGGCGGTCGAGCTCTTCGCCGCGCAGCCCAGCCTCGTCCGGCGGCTCCGGGTGCTCCAGGACGTGGGGCTCGGCTACCTGCGCCTGGGGCAGCCCGCGCCCACGCTGTCGGGCGGCGAGGCCCAGCGCCTCAAGATCGCGGCCGAGCTCGGCGCGCGCGCGGCGAGCGACGTCCTCTACATCCTGGACGAGCCCACCACCGGCCTCCACCTGGACGACGTCAAGAAGCTCCTCGGCGTGCTCCACCGGCTCGTCGACGCCGGCAACACGGTCCTCGTCGTCGAGCACCACCTCGACGTGATCAAGTGCGCCGACTGGGTGATCGACCTCGGGCCGGAGGCCGGCCCCGAGGGGGGCGAGATCGTGGCCGAGGGCCCGCCCGAGCTCATCGCGCAGACGCCGGGGTCCTACACCGGGAAGTTCCTCGCGGAGGTGCTGCCCAGGCCGAAGAACGGGCGCGCCTGAGGTGGCGCGGCCCTATTACGGCTGGATCGTCGTCGCCGGCGCCTTCGCCGTCCTGTTCGTCGCCTACGGCGTCCAGTACTCGTTCGGCGTCTTCTTCGCCGCCTTGCTCGCCGAGTTCGGCTGGCGCCGCGCGGGCCTGGCCGGCGCCTTCTCGCTCTACGCCTTCGCGTACTGCCTCTTCGGCTTCCCGGCCGGCCGGCTGACCGACCGCTGGGGGCCGCGGGCCGTGATCACCGCGGGCGGCGTGCTGCTCGGCGGCGCCCTCGTGGGCATGGCCTTCGTCACCGCGCTCTGGCAGCCCTACCTGCTCTACGGTCTCGTGGCGGCGCTCGGCATGGGCACGGCCTACGTGCCGTGCAACTCGACCGTCGTGAAGTGGTTCGTCGCACGGCGGGGCCTGGCCGTCGGGCTCGCCTCGAGCGGCGCGAGCGTGGGGACCTTCGCGCTGCCCCCGCTCGCCCAGCTCCTGGTCGGCGCCCTCGGCTGGCGGGGGGCCTACCTCGTCTTCGGCGTCGGCGTGCTCGTCGCGCTCGCGCTCGTCGCGCTCGTGATGCGGCGCGACCCCGAGAGCATGGGCCTTGCGCCCGACGGCGTGCCCGCCGCGCCGGCGCGCGGGGGACACCCCGCCGCGGCGCCCGCGACCGAGCCGGCGCGCGCCGCCGTCCCCGGGTCCGCGGCCGACCCCGCGCCTGCGGCCACCGCCGCGCGCGCGGTCGAGGAGTGGACGCTCGCGCGCGCGGTCCGCACGCGCGCCTTCTGGCTGCTCGCGGCCACCTTCACCGCGACGTGGATCCCGGTCTTCATCCCGCTCGTCCACCTCGTGCAGTGGATGCGCGACCTCGGCTACGCGCCGATCGCCGCCGCCTCGGCGATCAGCGCGCTCGGCGCGGGCGCGGTGCTCGGCCGCCTGGTGATGGGCTTCCTGTCGGACCGCTGGGGGCGCCGCGCGACGCTCGCGCTGGCCATGGGGCTCCAGATGGTCGCCTTCACGGGGTTCGCCACCGTCCGGCAGCTCCCGCTGCTCTACGGGGCGGCCGCGCTCTTCGGGTACGCCTACGGCGCGGTCTCCGCGCTCTTCCCCGCGATCGTCGGCGACTTCTTCGGACGCGCCCGTGCCGGCACGCTGGTGGGCGTCCTCTTCGCCCTGGCCGGCTCCATGGGCGGCTGGGGCCCGCTCATCGCGGGCGGGGTGTACGACGCGACCGGCACCTACACCCCGGCCTTCCTCTTCGGCGCCGCGCTGAACGTGACGGCGCTCGCCCTGCTCAGCCGCTGCCGGCCCCCCGAGGCCCCGCGCGCCAGGGCCGAATGACCCCGGGCCGGCCGAGCAGGGCCGGCCGGCGCACCCGGGTCCCGCTCAGGCCGTGAGCCGCCGCACGATGTCCTCGAACGCCTTGTCGGCCAGCGCCCGGACCTCCGCCGGCGTCAGGGGCTGGATCGGGTGCGGCACCGCCACCGTCCGGTACGCCGTCGCGCCGAGCGCCGCGGCCTGCGCCGACGCCGCGCGGACGAACTCCGTGGTGACGACGGTCGCCGTGGGCACGCCCTGGTCCTCGAAGAACACGCCGTCGTGCACACTGCACGTGGTGCACGACCCTCAGTCGGCCAGGGCCTCCACGAGGACGTCGGTCGTGGCCACGATCTCGCGGCGGAGCTCGTCGGGCGCCGGCCGGGCGAAGGTCGGCTTGCGCCGGCGCACGACGGCGCGCGGGCCCACCCGCTCGCGCAGGAGCTCTTCGAGCCGGTCGAGGAAGTGATCGCCCTTGGCCTTGGAGATGTCGAGCAGGGTCACGACCCGCCCGGTCAGGCTCGCGGGGCGCGGCGCGGTCCGGCGGGGTACGGCGACGGAGTCGGTGGGGTCGAGATAGCGGTCGTCCTCGCGCATCGCTGCCTCCTTCACACCGGCCAGCGGATGGGCTTGATCACCAGCCGCGAGGCCTTGGGGAACGTCCAGCCGGGCACCACAGCCGAGAAGCGGCCGGCCGTGCCGCCGGCGACGACGAGCTTGAGGTTCTCCGGCGCGCGGAACTTCGGCACGCGCGTCGTCTCCCGCGCGGGGTCCGGGTACTTGGCCAGCACGTGGTCGGGCAGGCCCTCGCCCCCACCCCGGCCCGGCACGAGCTCGCACACCGGCCGCTGCAGACGCTCCCAGAGGTACCGGCGGACGTCGGCCTTGCGCCAGCCGGCGCCGCCGAGCGTGGCGGCGTGCTCGGGCGAGACCACCACGAGCGTGTCCCCCCAGTGCGTCGCCTTGTGGTTCGACACCACGGCGAGGCTCGGGACGAGCGTATCCAGGAGGTCCTCCGGCGTGCGGCTCCGGTGGTCGTAGACCGTGAGCGGCGCGTCGGCCGCGAGCGCGGCCACGGTGCTCTGGCCGGGCGCGAAGCCGTGCTCGACGGCCAGCGATTCCCACGGGCTCGCCTCCTCGTTCTCGCCGATGCAGTAGCTGTAGCGGCCCGGGTGGGCGAACGTCGACAGGCTCACGACGCCGGGGACCGCGCCGCCGATGTTGACGCAGACGAGCCGGAGCGCGCGGCCGATCGTCGCGTTCGCCCGCCAACCCGAGCCGAAGACCCCGGCGCCGCAGTTGACGCCGAGCGCGTGCCGCACCGGGCCGTTGATGATGAGCAGCGGGCTCACGGAGTTCGTGGTCGCGGCCACGCCGTGGAGGTCGAAGGCCTCGTCGCACACCGCCTCCACCGCGGCGAGGACCACGGGCAGGTACTCGGGGCGGCAGCCCGCCATCACGGCGTTGACGGCGATCTTCTCGACCGTGGCGCGCCCGTAGTTGGGCGGCACGAGGGCCACGAGCTCGTCGGGCGGTCGTCCCGACGCCTCGACCGCGCGGCGCACGCGCTCCGGCGTCGGCGGCACCACGGGCAGGCCGTCGGTGACGCCGCGCGCGTAGAGCGCCTCGATCGCGTCGCCCTCCGTCGCCGCCGCCCGCTCCCCCGCCGTCATGCGTCCCCCGCTCCCCCGCGCACCGACCGGGCCGTCGCGTGGGGCGCCGTCCGCTGCAAAGGGCCTGGACGCCGTGCAGGCTCACCAGGCCGTGCACCCTCAGGTTCACCCGCGGCGGTGCCGATGATCATCGGCGTATGGCGCCCGAGACCCCCACGATGCCCCCGCTCGTCCGGGAGCTCTACGGCCTTCGTCCCGGCGCCCCGCGGCCCCCCGCGCCCCCGCCGCTCGGCGGGCCGCGCCGCGGGCGGCGCTGCCCCAGCTGCGGCGGCACGCTCGTGCACCGCGACCTCGCCCGCGGCTGGCGCGAGCGCCTGCGCGGCGCCCTGCTCGGCTCGCGCCCGTACCGGTGCGTGGACTGCGGTCACCGGTTCTGGGATCGACCCCGCCCGCGTGTGCCCGTGGGCCTGCGGCGCGGGGCGAGCCCGGTCCCCCCGGGACCCGGTCGTCCCTGAGCGCGGCCCGCGCCGCGCGGCGCCGCCCGGCCCGCGCGGGCACGCCCCGGCCCCACGCCCACCCGCCGCGCGCACCTGCCGATCCCGCACCCCGCCCGCCCGGCGCGCCACCCTCACTCGCGACAGACCCGGAAGCGCGCATAGTCGCCGCGCGCGGTCGAGCGCGTGTCGTCGGCGTCGGTGAGCACGGCGAGGCCCGCGGGGCGGGGCACCGCGGCCTCGCCGAAGAACTCGCGGTAGTGCTCGCGGACGTTGACGCGCTCGTCGACCCACTCGCCCCGGCGCGCCGTGCCGCTGCGCAGGACCAGGACCTGCGTGAGGCCCCAGTTGGACTCGAGCCGCGTGCCCGCGGGCACGCGCTCGCTCCAGACGTACTTGACGGCCTTCGGCCCGCGGATGCGCGAGTACGGCACGAGCACGTAGACGGCCAGCACGCTGTCGTTCGGGCCGTGCCGCTCGTCGGCGCCGCGCGGGAACTCGAGCGCGCGCCAGGCCCAGGCGAGCACCGGGTAGGTGGCGAGGTCCCACGTCACCGCGCGCCCGGCCTGGATGCCGAGGCCGCGCGACTCGGCTCGCAGGAACCGCAGCCCGCCCTCCTCGCGCACCGCGTACACGGCCCGGCCGCCCTCGGCCCGCACGTGCCAGTCGGCGGGGAACTCGCCGACGCGGCTCCCGGCGAAGTCCTCGAGCGTCCGGCACTCGGCGGGCGCGAGCCCGAGCGCCAGCGCGGCGCCGAGCCCGAGGCTCGCGAGCGCGCGCGGCAGGCCGCTCACCGGCGCGGGCGCCACCACCGGTGGGCGAGTTCGTCCACGACCTCGGCGAGCTGCCTGACCGTCCGGCACTCGCGGACGACGTCGCAGGCCGTCGCGTAGAGCGGCATCACACTGTCGCCCACCCCCCAGCCCCACTGGCCCTCGGGGTTCAGCCAGATGACGCCCCGGACCCGCTCGCGGATCATCCGCAGCGCCCAGGCCTGGGGGTCGTTGTAGTTGTTGCGGGCGTCGCCGAGCACGAGCACGGTCGTGCGCCGGTCGAGCGTGTCGAGCTCGCTGGCGACGAAGCGGCTGAAGGCGTAGCCGAAGTCGGAGCGGCAGTGGTAGTCCACCGACGCCGCCCTCAGGGCCCACTCGATCGCCCGCTCGACCGGGTAGGCGTCGAAGGCCTCGGTGACCTCCGCGATCTCGGAGACGAAGACGAAGGAGCGGACGCGGCTGAAGCAGTCCTGGAGGCTCCAGACGAGCTGGAGCATGAACCGCGAGGCGTTCCGGACCGAGTCGGAGACGTCGCAGATGGTCACGAGCTTGGGCCGGTCGCGCCGGCGGCGCCGCAGCACCAGCTCCATGGGGACGCCGCCCCAGGCGAGGCTCCGGCGCGTCGTGCGCCGCGTGTCGATCCGGCCCCGGCGCGCGCGCCGCTGGCGGAGCGCGAGCGCGTCGCGGATACGGCGGGCGAGCCGGGCCACAACCGCCTTCATCTCCGTCACCTGGTCGGCGGTGAGCGCGAAGAGCGGCGTGTCGGCCAGCCGCTCGGCGACGAGCCGCTCGCCGCGCCGCCACGCGCGGCGCTCGACTTCGCGCTCGAGGTGGCGGCGGATCAGCCGGCGCAAGCCCTCCAGCCGCAGCTCGAGGTAGCTCCGCACGCGCGCGAGCTGCCCGGGGTCCAGGCCCCGGGCCTCGAGCCACCGGAGGAGCGCGGCCAGGTCGCGCTCGACCGCGGCGAGGTCGAGGCCGTCGGCCACGCGCCGCGCGTACACGCCGAGCTGGAGCGCGTGCGCGAGGCGTTCGAGCCCCACGCGCCGCGCCTCGGCGCGCACGGCCGCCTCGAGCGCGGGGGCCTCGCCGGTGAGGAGCACCGCGGTGAGCGGGTCGAGCTCCGGGCCGTCGCCGTCCAGCAGCGACGCCAGGAGCGCCTGCACGCCCGGGTCGTCGGGGCCGAGCGCGGTGCGCAGGCCGCGGTCGAGCGCCCGCAGGTCCAGGAAGTAGAGGTCGAAGAGCCGGTCGAAGGTCTCCTGGTCGCGCGCGGACTTGACCAGCGTCGCGGCCAGCGCGGCCCGGAACGTCTCCCGGTCGTCCAGGCCCACCTCGGCGGCGGCGAGCAGCGCGTCCACGGCTTCCGAGGGCGAGATCCGCAGCTCGGCCCGCCGGAGCTCGCCGATGAACTCGAGGAGGCGTGCGTCCATCACGGGCCCGGGCCGCTCACTCGGCCAGGACCCGGTCGAGCGCGCCCCGCACGCGCTCCAGATCCTTCTCGTACTTGACGAGCAGGCTCAGCGTGGCGTCCACGAGCGCCGGCTCGAGGCGCTCGGCGTTCAGCACCACGAGCGAGCGCGCCCAGTCGAGCGCCTCGGAGACGGAGGGGGGCTTGCGGAGCTCGAGCGCCCGGACCCGTTGCACGGCGGCCACGACCGCGCGCGCGAGCCGCTCGGAGATCTCGGGGACCTTGAGCCGGATGATCTCGAGCTCCTCGGCGGGCGAGGGGAAGTCGATGAAGAGGTGGAGGCACCGGCGCTTGAGCCCGTCGCCGAGCTCGCGCGCGTTGTTCGAGGTGAGCACGACGAGCGGGATGTGCCGCGCCCGCAGCGTGCCGAGCTCGGGCACCGAGACCTGAAAGTCCGAGAGCACCTCGAGCAGGAACGCCTCGAACTCCGGCTCCGCCTTGTCGATCTCGTCGACCAGCAGCACGACGGGGCGCTCGGCCAGCAGCGCGGCCAGGAGCGGGCGCGGCGACAGGAAGCGGAACGAGAAGAACGCGTCCTCCTGGCCTGCGATGCGCGCGACCGCCTCCGGCAGCGACGGGGCGTCGGCGATGAGCTCGCCGATCCGCTCGCGGAGGAGCTGGGTGTAGAGGAGTTGCTTGGCGTACTGCCACTCGTACAGGGCCTTGCCCTCGTCGAGCCCCTCGTAGCACTGGAGCCGGATGAGCGGGCGGCCGCTGACGTCCGCGAGCGTCTTCGCGAGCTCCGTCTTGCCCACGCCCGCGGGGCCTTCCACCAGGATCGGGCGCTCCATCCGCGCCGCCAGATAGACCACGGTCGCCGTCCGCCGGCCGGCGATGTACCCGGCGCGACGGAAGCGCTCCTGGACCTCGTCGACCGACTGGAACACGGGAGCCTCCGGGGCGGTGAGCATGCGCGCGCCTCATTGTAGCCCAGCGCAGAAGCCCGCCGCGGCGGGGCCGGCCGCGGCCGGGCGATCTGCCCGACGCCCGGGCGGCCTGCACGCGCGCGGCCGGGGTCCGGGGCGCGCGCGCCGCGCGGGACGCGGGGTCGCCACGCGCCGCTTGTGGCACGCCGCGTGCTCCGGCCCCGGGGCGAGCGGCGCGCTCGCGCGACGCGAGCGCGCGCCGGGAGGCAGCCATGCAGGCCGACGTCTGGTACGACCTGGTCGTCCGGGAGCTCTCCGCCGCCACGGACGCGGCGCGCGAGCGCCGTCGCGAGGTCGAGCCGGAGCACCCGCGAGCGCTCGAGCCCGTCGCGGAGCCCGAGCCGCCGGAGCGCTGACGCCGCTCAGCCGAGCTTGGGGGCGAGCTCGGCCGCGAACCGCTCGAGCTGCTCGAGCTCGTCGTAGACGGGGTTGAGCAGGAGCAGGCGCGCGCCGGCGGCGATGACGCGGCGCAGCTCCTCGACGCACGCGTCCGCGTCGCCCCACACCGCGACCTCTGCCGCGAGCCCCGGCCGGCCGTAGAAGGCGCCGAACCACTCGGCGAGCCGCCGCGCGGCGCGCTCGCGGTCGGCGTCGACCGCGATGTAGACCCGCTTGCCGACGGGGAACCGCTCCGGGTCGCGCCCCGCCTCGCGGAGCAGCGCCCTGAGCCGCGCGACCTCCTCGGCGAAGGTGCGCGTGGAGACGGACCCGGCGCCCATGAAGCCGTCGCCCAGCCGCGCGGCGCGGCGCAGCGCGTCGGGATGGTGGGCGCCGAACCAGAGCGGCGGGTGGGGCCGCTGCACGGGCTTGGGCTCCATCGCCACCCCGTCGAGGCGGAAGAACTCGCCGGCGAAGGTCACGAGCGGCTCGGTCCACAGGCGCTTCATCACCTCGAGCGCCTCGGTGAAGCGCGCCACGCGCCGGGCGGCCGTGAGCCCGAACGCGGGGTAGACGGCGCGGCTCGCCCCGAGGCCCACGCCGACGATCAGCCGCCCGCCGGAGAGGTGGTCGAGCGTGGTCACGCTCTTGGCGAGGTGCACGGGGCTCCGCAGCGCCGCGAGCAGCACCGCGGCGCCGAGCCGCAGGCGCGCCGTGCAGGCCGCCGCCCACGCGAGCAGGTCGACCGGCTCGAGGCTCGGGATCGTGCCCAGGATCTGCTCGACGACCCAGGCGCTCGCGAAGCCGAGCGCCTCGGCCCGGGTGAGGAACTCGCGGATCCGGGCCGGGGTCGGCACTCCGCCCAGGCCCGTTTGCGGGATCGCGACGGCGAGCTCGACCGGACGGGTCACGCAGGGCCTCCGCGCGGGACGCGCGACATCCGCCCCGTCCCGCGGCGCGCGAATCGTACCATAGACGCGCCGCGCGCCGACCGCAGGGCGCCGCGCCCGGGCTTCTCCCGTCGGGCGCACGGGCCCCGGGGCCCGGCGCCGGCGATCCCGTGCGGAGGTGGCCAGCCATGGAGCGGCGAGGACTGACCCGGAAGGAGGCCGCGTTCCTCCAGCGCGAGCGCGTCGTGCGCGTGGCGACGGCGGGCCCCGACGGCCCGCACGTGGTGCCCGTCTGCCACGTCGTGCACCAGGGCGTGATCTACTTCGGCAGCGACCGGAACGGGCTCAAGGTCCGTCACATCGCCCGCACGCGCCGGGCCGCCCTCGTCGCCGACCGCTACTCGGAGAACTGGGGGCGGCTCCGCGGCGTGTCGGTGCGCGGCCGCGCCGACATCCTCCGCGCGGGCCCTGCCTTCACGCGCGCCCGGGCCCTGCTCTATCGCAAGTACCCGCAGTACGAGCGCCAGGCCGCGCTCGAGCCCGAGGAGTCCGTCATTGTCCGCGTCCGCCCGACGCACGTGCTCGCCTGGGACTACGGGAGCTAGCGGCCCGCGGGCGGCTTCCCCTCGGGCCGCGCGCGGCGCGCGCGGGCGCGGGGCTCGCGCGCCGGTGGTATAGTGGCGCCGCGTCCCGCCGGGCGCCGGGAGACCGCATGCGCACCGTCAACGATGCACTCGTCGACGCTGTCGATCGCCTGGCCGACGCGCTCGAAGCGCTGAGCCACCGGATCCACGACCATCCCGAGCTCGGCTACCAGGAGGTCCGCGCGGCGGGCTGGCTCACGGAGTTCCTCGCCGCGCAGGGCTTCCGGGTCGAGCGCGGCGTGGCGGGCGTCGAAACCGCGTTCCGGGCCACGCTCGAGACCGGCGCGGGGCCCACGGTGGCGATCCTCTGCGAGTACGACGCGCTGCCGGGCCTCGGCCACGCCTGCGGCCACAACGTCATCGCCGCGGCGGGCGTGGGGGCGGGCGCCGCGCTCGCCGCCGTGCGCGAGCGCCTGCCGCGCGGCCGCGTCCTCGTGCTCGGCACCCCCGCCGAAGAGGGCGGGGGCGGGAAGGTGCGCCTGATCGAGGGCGGCGTCTTCCGGGACGTGGACGCGGCGCTCATGGTCCACGGCTGGGACCGGTGGGTGCTCCACCAGGACCTGCTCGGCGTCGCGCGCGTGCGGCTCGAGTTCAGCGGCCGCGCCGCCCACGCCGCCGCGTGCCCCTGGGAGGGCGTCAACGCGCTCGACGCGGTGATCCAGACGTTCACCGCCGTCGCCCTGCTCCGCCAGCAGGTGCGGCCGACGGCGCGCATCCACGGCATCGTCACCGACGGCGGCGCGGCGCCGAACATCATCCCCGAGTTCGCCGCGGCGACGTTCTACGTCCGGGCGCCGCGGCTCGACGAGCTCTGGGAGCTCGAGCGCCGGCTCCTCGCGTGCGCCGAAGGGGCGGCCCGGGCCACGGGCGCGACGCTCGCGGCCCGTCGGCAGGACGCCGTCTACGAGCCCTTCCGTCGCAACGACACGCTGCTCGGGCTCTTCCGCGAGAACCTGCGCCGGTTCGGGTGCCCGGAGTCCCCGCCCGACACCGAGCACCTCGGATCCTCGGACATCGGCAACGTGAGCCAGGTCGTCCCGACGATCCAGCCGCTGGTCAAGATCGCCCCCGAGGGCACGCCGATCCACTCGCGGGCGTTCGCGGAAGCCGCGCGGGGCCCGCTCGCCCGGCAGGGCCTGCTGGTCGCTGCGAAGGCCCTGGCCATGACCGCGTTCGATCTCCTCGCCGACCCCGGGCTCGTCGCCAAGGCCCGGGCCGAGCACGAGGCGCGATGACCGGGCCGGCGGGGATCGCCTCGAGGAGGTGGCAGCGATGAGACCACTCGCGCTCCTGGTGACCCTGCTCTTCGCCGCGGCCGGCTGCGCGGCGATGCAGCCCGCCGCCACGACGGCCACCGCCGAGCTCCGGAACCCGCAGGGGCAGCCGGTCGGCACGGCGACGCTCACCGAGGTCGCCGGCGGCGTCCGGATCGTCGTCGAGGCCCGCGGCCTGCCGCCCGGCGAGAAGGGCGTGCACATCCACGCCGTCGGCAAGTGCGATCCGCCGGATTTCATGTCCGCCGGCGCCCACTTCAACCCCGACGGCAAGAAGCACGGGCTCCAGAACCCCGAGGGGCCGCACGCCGGCGACCTGCCGAACATCACCATCACCGCCGCCGGCACCGGCCGGCTCGAGACCACCAACAACCGGATCACCCTGGGGCCGGGGCCGACCTCGCTCTTCGACGCCGACGGCAGCGCCCTGGTCATCCACGCGGCGCCCGACGACATGAAGACGGACCCCACGGGCAACTCGGGGGCACGGATCGCCTGCGGGGTGATCGTCCGAGCCGGCGGGACGACGCGCGGCGGCTACTGATCGCCCGCGAGGGGCAGAGCCCCTTCGGCCGCCCTCCGTCCCCGGGGTGACGGCCGCGCGCTCGGCGGTCGGCGTCAGGCGCCCGGGCGGGCGTACGTGACGGTGGAGTGCGTGAGCAACCGGCCGTCCAGGGCGACGCACTCCGCCACCCCGTAGATCGTCCGACGCCCCCACCTCAGCACGCGGGCGGTGCACCGGAAGTCGTCGCGCCGGAGCGGCGCCAGGAAGGTCATGGTGAGCGCGGCGGTCACCGCGCGGTCCTCGGGACCCAGGCGGGTCAGGACGGCGAGCCACATGGCCACGTCCGCCGCGGCCAGGAACGCCGGGCCGCCCACCAGGCCGCCGGGGCGCTCCAGCCCCGGGTGAAACGGCACCCGGATCGTGCACTCGCCGTCGGCGAAGCTCTCGAGCGCGAATCCGTAGTCGCGGGCGAGCACCGCCTGGCCGAGCAGGCGCCGCAGGTCCTCGGCGCTTACGGCCGGGGTCACGAGGCGCCCCGCCGGCGCTCGGCCGCGCGCTCGGCCTCGAGCCGCTCGAGCCCGACCGCGGAGTGGTCGGCGAAGACCATCGCCGCGGCGATCGCGCGGTGCCCGGCCTGCTCGGCGATCAGCCGGTGCATGGCCTGGCACAGGCGCCGGTAGCTGGGGTGGCCCTGCGGCGCCGTCCGGAGCTCGATCACGTGCATCGCCTCCCGCGCGTTCATCTGCAGGAAGAACCGCACCCGGTACGCCATGGCCACCGCGTACGAGGCCACCTCCGGCATCCCGGCCGCCTCGATGGCGTCGTGGAGCGCCGCGCTCGCCTCCATCACGCGCACCCAGTCGTCGCGGGCGCCGACCTCCTCGATCTCAGGCGGGACGACGTAGCCGTGGCGCGGCGTCAGGCGCTGCCACTCCACCGTGAGCAGGCGGTGCCGCTGGAGGTCGCGGAAGGCGCCGTAGTCGGCCAGGATGTCGAACCGGTAGGCGGTGCGCTCGAAGGCGCGCCCCGGCTTGTGCCGGCGGTTCTGCCGCTTGCCGACATAGGCCTGGAGCACCGCCGCGCGCTCCTCCGGCGCCAGGCGCCGGGCGATGGCGAGCAACGTGTCGTCCGGCAGGTCCGAGCTCGCGTAGAGCGCCGCGGCGACCACCTTCACCTCGCCTTCCGGGTCCCAGTCGGTCAGCGTGACCTCCGGGCGGGGTTCGGGCGCGAGGCCCGCGGTGACCGCGGCGGCCGCCTCGCGCGTGGCCTCGCGCGTGGCCGCGAGGTAGGCGGACCAGCGCGCGCCGCGCTCGGGCGCGTCGACCCGGGTGAGGAAGTCGGGAATGACCTTCCGGAGCTCGCGGAGCATCAGGTCGGCGCACCGGCGCGCCTCGGCGAGCGGGTGGACGCGCAGGCGGAGCAGGAGCTGCTCCCAGGCCTGCCCCGTGCCGTAGATCCCGACGTTGGAGGTCGTGGCCGCGGGCAGGAGCCCGCGGAGCGCGTCCAGGGCCTTGGCGCGGACGGCCGCCCGCCACGCCCGCTCGGCGTCGTCGGGGGCGCGCGGGAACCGGGCCGCCAGGTGCTCGGTGAGCCGCGGCAGCCACGCGCGGTAGGTCTCGAAGGCGTGGTCGAGCGTGGCCACGTAGCGCTCGCGGAGCGGGCCTTCGAGCTCCTCGGGCACGTGGTAGCGGAACCGCCCGCCAGGCCGGTCGTCGTAGGGCACATAGCGGGTCGACTGCTCGAGATACGCCATCAGCCGGCCCCACTCGAGCGCCTTGGTCAGCAGGTTGGACACGCCCTCGCAGGCCAGGTGCGCGCCGCCGAGCTGGGCGACCGAGTCGTCGCCGTACTCGACGAAGACGCGCTCGTAGAGCCGCGCGGCCCGCTCGGCCCCGGCGGCGGCCGGCCCCCCCGGCGGCGCGGAGCCGGGGGGCAGGAACTCGTCGAGGAAGAGCCGCCGGAGCGACTTCGCCGAGCGCGAGTAGCGGGCGAAGAGCGCGCCCTTGACGCCCTCGGGGAGGTTGGTCAGGGCGAAGACCGGCCCGTCCAGGTTGGTGAAGTACGGAGCCAGACGCGCCCGCTCCTCGGGCGTGAAGGTCTCGGTCATCGCGGGCGGCTCAGACGATCGCGAGCGGTTCGCCGGGCGAGCCCGTGGCGCCGCGGAGCCGGAGCGGCGCGAAGACGAACGCGAACTCCCAGACGCGCTGGGCGGCCAGCTCCTCCAGGTCCAGGTTCTCGTGGAGGTGGATCCCGTTCATCATGATGAGCCACTGGTGGCACTCGAAGGGGCGGTCTTTGTCCTCGCCCGGCACCGCCTCGCCCGCCCAGTGGTCCGTGCCGACCACGCACACGCGACGCTCGATCAGCCAGCGCGCGGCGCTCACGCCGATGCCGGGCGCGCCCCGGGTGAACTCGGCGTTGTCCTTCATCCACAGCTTGCCGTGGCCGGTGCGGACGAGCACCACGTCGCCCTCGCCCGGCTCGCGCACCCCCTGCCGCGCCAGCGCGGCCTGGAGGTCGGCCGGCGTCAGCACGTGGCCGACGGGCAGGCGGTCGCCGCCCTTGAGGCCGAGCGCGTCGATCAGCACACCGCGGGTGACGATGGGCCGGACGTGCTCGATCCCGAGCTTGCGGAGCCCGTAGGCCCCGCCCACCTCCGACTGCTTGAAGCCGTTGTAGTAGACGGGCTCGCCGCCCACGAGCGTGGCGATGTGGCCCAGGCCGTCGAACTGGGTGCCGAGCTGGCCGATCTCCCCGCTGAACAGCTCGTCGTTGTAGACGAGCCGTGCCGTGCCGAAGGGCCCGCCCGTCGGCCCGCCGGGGATCGTCAGGCTCAGGTGCCGGTTGCCGAACACGGGGATGCCGGGCTCGAGCACGCGCCCCAGGCGGAAGATGCGCCCCGTCCGGATCAGCCGCGCCGCCTCGAGGACCTTCGCGGGGGTGATGCGCTGCGTGGCGCCGACCTCGTCCTGCGGGCCGAAGGGCGACGGCCACCAGGGCCGGCCGAAGGGGTTGTCGGCCTGGGCGTGCGCGCGCTCGTGCGAGGCGGCGAGCGCGCCGCCGGCCGCCACGGCCGCGGCGACCCCCGTCGCCACCCCGCGCTCAAGGAAGTCGCGGCGCGTGAGCCCGGGCGTCGCGGCGCCTTCGGGCGCCGGGCTCTCCGATCCCGTCCGCTCGCGGGTGAACCATCCGGGCTGCATGACGCCTCCTCCTAGCCCCGCCGCAGGTACGCCGGGGTCTCGCCGCCCAGGAAGTCCTCGCGCGGGGGCGCGAAGATGTCCACCACCTCGGTGTCCTCCGGGAACCACGCCTCGTGCTCCACCCCGCCCGGGATCAGCCCGACGTCGCCGGCGACGCACGTGCGCCGTGTGTCGCCCAGCCGGAACTCCATGCGTCCGGAGAGCATCCAGAAGACCTGCTCGTGCGGGTGACTGTGGGCGGCGGCGTGGGCGCCGGCCTTCATCGACCACCAGACGACCATCGTCTTGTCGCCCACGAGCACCCGCCGGCTGATCTTGTCGGTGACCCGCTCTTCGGGAAGGTCCTTCAAGGCGTGGAAGCCCGCCATCACGCGCATCGCCTGCCTCCGTGCCGACGTCCGCGACGGCGCCCTATGATACCCGATGACCCCCGGGCCCTTGACGCGCCGGCGCCCGGCCCCCTAGCATGCGCGCGGCACCGAGGCGCGCCCGATGGCCCGACTCCAGTTCGGCTTCATCCCCACCGAAGGCGGTCACGCCGCCCGGGAGGCGCTCGAGCAGGTCGCCCGTGCCGAGGAGCTCGGCTTCGACTCGGTGTGGATCGAGGAGCACCACGCCGTCGTCGACCACTACTGGCCCTCGCCCCTCGTCGTGCTCGCCGCGTTCGCCGCGCGGACGACCCGGCTCCGGCTCGGCACCGACATCCTCGTCGCCCCGCTCTACCACCCCGTCCGCCTGGCCGAGGACGCGGCGATGGTCGACGTCCTCTCGGGCGGCCGGCTGACGCTCGGCCTCGCGATCGGCTACAAGCCGGACGAGTTCGCCCTCTACGGCGTCGAGCTCGAGCGGCGCGGCGCGCGCTTCGAAGAGCAGCTCCGCCTGCTCGAGGCCCTCTGGCGCGGCGAGCACGTGCGCGCGCACGGCCGCTACTACGCGGTCGAGGGGCGGCTCGAGCCGCGGCCCCTCCAGCAGCCGCGGCCGCCGCTCTGGATCGGCGGCTGGGGACCCCGGACCCTCAAGCGCGCGGCCGAGTACGCGGACGCCTGGATCCCCGGCCCGACCGCCGACCTGGCGCGGCTCCAGGCGGGCAAGGCGACGTTCCTCGCCCACCGGCGCGCCGCGGGCCGGGCAGAGCCCGCCGAGTGGCCCCTCACGCGCGAGGTGATCGTCGCCGACACGGACCGCGAGGCGCGCGCCCTCGCCGAGCGCCACCTGATGGTCGCCTACCGCGCGGAGTACGCGGGCGGCTGGCGTCACCCGTTCATCGACGCCGCGCTCGCCGCCGACCTCGACCGGCTGATGGCCGACCGGTTCGTCGTCGGCGACCCGGCCCGGTGCGTCGAGCAGATCCGGCGCTTCGTCGACGGCTACGGCGTCACCCACCTGATCTGTCGGATGTTCTTCCCCGGCATGCCGCACCGGGCGATCCTCCGCGGGCTCGAGCTGCTCGCGCGCGAGGTCATGCCGGCCTTCCGGTAAGGCCGCGTCGGCCGCCAACGTCGCGCTGGACCTCACGCTAAGTGTCCGATATACTTGCGTTTGCCGTCGATCCCACTGACAAGGGGTGGTGGCCCTCATTTCGCGGACCGTCTATCGCGTCGATCGCTCCTACGCCTGGAACTACGCGCACTCGCCCTCGCTGCCCCGCATCCGCCGCCTGCCGCCCGGCCCCGGCGCTCGCCTCTTCGGCCGTCGCCTCGACTCGCCCCTCGGCATCGCCGCCGGCCCGCTCCTGAACGCGCGCTGGGTCGAGGGCTTCGCGCGGCTCGGCTTCGACATCCTCACCTACGCCACCGTGCGCTCGCGGCCGCACCCGGCCTACGCGCTGCCGAACATCCGCCCGGTCGAGAACCGCGACGACGCGGCCGTGGCGGCGCGCCGCCTGCCGCGCAACGGCGGCGCCACGCTCGCGGTCTCCCTCGGGTTCCCGTCCATGGACCCCGAGGTGTGGCGCAAGGACATGCGTCGGGCGCGCGAGCGGCTCGGGCCCGGGCAGATGCTGATCGCGAGCGTCGTCGGCACCCCGGAGCCGGGCCTGACGCCGGAGGGGCTCGCGGCGGACTACGCGCGGTGCGCCGTCTGGGCCGCCGAGGCCGGCGCCGACGCCGTCGAGGTCCAGCTCGCGGTGCCGAGCCCCTTCGGCGAGCCCGGGCAGATGGTCTACGAGCACCTGCCCCTGGCCGCCCAGATCCTCTACCGGGTGCGCACGAGCGTCGAGGTGCCGGTGCTCGCCAAGCTCGGGCCCTTCCGCACGCCGCGGCTGCTCCACGAGACCGCCACGAAGCTCGCCTCCTGGGTCCACGGCTACGTGCTCGTGCACGCGATCCCGCGGCGTGTGGTGGACGAGGCGGGCCGGGCGGCGTTCGAGGGCGCCGGCCGCGAGCGCGCCGACGTGGTCGGCGCCGCCACGTTCCCGCTCTGCTCCCGGCAGGTGGAGGAGATGCTCGCCTGGCGCAAGGCGGGCGAGTGGGACCGGGCCGTGCTGGCCGTGGGCGGCATCTCGACCGTGGAGCGCGCGCGCTACCTCCTCGGCCAGGGCGCGAGCGCGGTGCTCGTCGCCACCGCGGCGCTCGTCGACCCGCTCTTCGCCGTCCGCTTCCGGGAGGCGACGGTCTCGGCCGTCGCCTGACCCGCCGGCGTCCCGTCGCGGGCGCGGCGCGCGCGCCGCGCCCGCGGCCGCGGCGCAGCGTCCTGGCCGCGGCGGGTGCGCGTCGCTGTGCTAGCCTACGCCGCGATGTGCCGGCGCGTCGCCGGGCCCCGCGGCCACGTCAGCGCCTCATGAGCGGCGAGTCGCTCGCCACGGCCCTGGCCTGCATCGAATGCGGGGCCACCTACCCGCTCGAGTACCGCCTCGAGTGCGCGAAGTGCCGCGGGCTCCTCGAGCTGCGCTACGACCTCGAGCCGCTGCGGCGGCACGGCCCGGCGCTCTTCACCGGGACGGGCCTCTGGCGCTACGCGCCGGTGCTGCCCATCGCGGACCCCGCGCACCGGGTGACCCTCGGCGAGGGCGGCACGCCGCTGCTGGACTGCCCGCGCCTGGCCGCGGCGCTCGGGCTGCGGCGCCTCCTGGTGAAGTTCGAGGGCACCAACCCGACCGGCACCGTGAAGGACCGCTCCTCGGCCACCGCGGTGGCCGCGGCGCTCCGCTTCGGGTTCCGCGCGGCCTCGGTGGTGAGCACCGGCAACGCCGGCTCCTCGATCGCCGCCTACGCGGCGCGCGCGGGCTTGCGCGCCTTCATCTTCGCGTACGAGCGCACCTCGGCGCCGAAGCTCCTGCACATGGCCGCCACCGCCTCCGACCTCGTCCTCTACCGCGGCGGCTACGACGACCTGATCGGCCACTGGGACCGCCTCGTGGAGGAACGCCTCTTCTTCGACTGCGGCGCCTCGCGCAACCCCTACAAGCAGGAGGGCAAGAAGACGCTCGCCTACGAGCTCGCGGAGCAGACGGGCTGGCGCCCGCCCCCGGTCGTCGTGGCCCCGGTGGCCGTGGGCGAGGTGTTCATCGCCTGCGCGCGCGGCTTTCGCGAGCTGCACGAGGCCGGCTGGATCGACCGGCCGCCGCGGCTCGTCGCCGCGCAGGCCGCGCGGGCCAACCCCATCGTCCGCGCCTTCCGCGCGGGCACGGCGCTCGAGCCCCAGAGGATCGGCTACACCGTCGCCGAGGGGCTCGCGTGCGGCAACCCCGAGCGGAAGGGCGCCTGGGTGCTCCGGCTGCTGCGCGAGCAGGGCGGCCTGGCAGGCGACGCCGAGGACGAGGAGATCCTGGAGGCCCAGCGCCTGCTGGCCCGGACCGAGGGGATCTGGGCCGGGCCGACCGGCGTGGCGACGCTGGCGGTCCTGCGCACGCTCGTCGCCGCGGGCGCGATCGACCCCGACGCGCCGGTCTGCGCCATCGTCAGCGAGACCGGCCTCAAGACCGAGGCCCCGTCGCCCCCGCGCACGGCGGCCGCCTTCGACTACGAGACGCTCCGCCGCCTCGTCCGCGCGCGGCTCGGGCTCGCGTGATGCCGCTGCCGCGCGCCTTCTACCGCCGGCCGGCGCCCGTCGTGGCGCGCGACCTGCTCGGCTGCGTGCTCGTCTCGCGGCGCGGGGGCGTGGTGACGGCCGGGCGCATCGTCGAGGTCGAGGCCTACCTCGGCCCCGAGGACGCCGCCTCGCACGCCGCCGTCCGGCCCGGCAGCCGCGCGCTCTTCTACGGCGACGGCGGCATCGCCTACGTCTTCCTGAACTACGGCGTCCACTGCTGCTTGAACGCCGTGACGGGGGCGCCCGGCGAGCCCGGCTGCGTGCTCATCCGCGCCCTCGAGCCCGTGGCCGGCCTCGCGGCCATGGCCCGGCGCCGCGGCGTGCCCGCCGACGCGCCGCGGCTGGCCAGCGGCCCCGGCAACGTCACGCGCGCGCTCGCCATCACCCTGCGGGACAACGGGGCGGACCTGACGCGCGGCCCCCTGACCATCGAGCCGCCGGACCGCCCGCGCCGGTTCCGCGTCGCTGCGGGCCCTCGCGTCGGGATCCGCCGCGCCACCGACCTCGCGCTCCGGTTCTGGGTCGCCGACAGCCCCTTCGTCTCGCGCGGCCCCGCGCCCGGCGGCCCGCGGCCCCGCGCGCCCGCGCCTCAGACCTCGTAGGGCACGAGCTCGCGGGCCACCTCCACGGGCCCGCCGAAGGCGTCGGCGGCCTCGGCGGCGAGCGCGTCGAGCTCGTCGTGATAGGCCGCGTCGACGTGGACGAGCAGGAGCCGGCGCACGCCCGCGCGCGCCGCCACCTCGCCCGCCTCGCGCGCGCTCGCGTGCGCGCCGCGGCGCCCGCGGTCCCGGTGGGGCACGGTGGCGTCGTGCGCCAGCACGTCGGCGCCGCGGGCCAGGGCCACGACCGCCTCGCAGGGACGCGTGTCCGACGAGTAGACGAGCGCACGCCCCGCCCGGTCCTCGACGCGCACGGCAAAGTTCGGCATTGCGCCGTGGTCGTTCGGCGCCGTGCGGAGCCGGAGCGCGCCGGTCTCGAGGGCGACGGCGCCCGCCGCCAGGGGGATCCCGCGGATCGGCACCGGGAAGAGGTCGGGCCGGTCCCGGAGGCGGAAGAGGGCGAGGAGCTCGCCGAGCGGGGTCGCATGCTCGGGGCGGCAGAGCAGCGGCAGGGGCGCCTGACGCCCGAGCAGCCGGAGCGACTGCACGAGCGCGGGCAGCCCGTAGCAGTGGTCGGCGTGCAGGTGCGTGACCACGAGGTGCGTGAGCGCCCGCGGGTCGACGCCGGCGCGCGCCAGGCGGGCCGCGGGGCTCCCGCCGCAGTCGACGAGGACCGTCGCGTCCTCGCCGAGGACCACGAGCGAGGTCGTGTCGCGCGCAGGGGTGGGGACCGCCGCCGCGGTGCCCAGGAAGACGAACCGCACCGTCAGCGCTCGCGGCGCAGGGCCTCGGGGTCGAAGAGCGCGTCGGGCAGTCCGACGTTGGCCGCGGCCGCGCGGACCGTGACGAGGAAGAGGAGCCGCCCGTCGGCGAACACCTCCTGGCGGTAGGGCAGGTAGAGGCCGGGGACGAGGAGCCGGTGCTCGGAGAGCGCGACGTCGAGCAGGCCCGCGCCGTGCGGGAGCCGGCCCCGCGTGACGAGCCGGACCACGCCGTACTCGGGGTCGAGCCAGACGGCCGGCTGCTCGCGCTCCTCCGGCGCGGCGCCGATCACGACGACGGGCCGGCCGCGCACGCGGGCTTCGTGGGTCACCGTGTCGCGGATCCCGAGGGCGCGCCACTCGGCGAGCAGCGCGTCGGCCTCGCGCGCCAGGGGTGCGAGCAGCGGCCCGGGCCCCGCCGCGGCCTCGCCCGTCGCCTCGCGCACGCGGCCCTCGGCGTCGCGGACCCACACGCGGTCGTCCACCGTGAGCCGCACTTCGCGACGGCCGTCGATCGTCTGCTCGAGGCGCTGGCGGCGCGGCAGCTTGACGTAGAGGACCTGCTCGCCGCTGGACTGGGGGAAGCGCCCGTCGGGGCGGTAGATCGTGAGCGTCTGGCGTATCGCCAGGTCCTCGACGCGCGCCGCCGCCAGGCGCGCCACGAGCGCCTCCACCACGCGGCGCGCCTCGGGCGCGCCGGCGAGCGCCGGCGCGGCCGCGAGCAGGAGCGCGCCGACGGTCGTGAGCCGGCGGAGCCTCACGGGGCCCTTATACGGACCCGCCGACCCCGCGTCAACGCGGGACCCGCGGACCCCGCGGCGGCGCGGCCCCGATCCGGGCGGAATATTTGACACTCTGCAAAACGGCTGGGTAGTATCGTGCAAAACCTTAGGAGACCGCGTGCCCACCGACGTCCTCGGCAACGGTGTCCTCGAGCTGATCCTGAGCGCGGGGCCGGTCGCGAAGGCCGTCCTCGCCATCCTCGTGGCCTTCTCGATCGTGAGCTGGGCGCTCATCGTCGAGAAGTGGTGGCAGTTCCGGCGCGTCCGCCGCCAGACGCTGGCCTTCCTCAAGGTCTTCCGCGAAGGGCGGCAGCCCGCGCAGGTGGTGGCCGCGGCGCGCAAGTTCCGCGAGAGCCCGCTCGCCCAGCTCTACGTCGCGGCGTACCAGGAGCTCGCCGGGCTCGAAGAGCTGCTCGACGACGGCGACGAGGGCGCGCAGCGCCTGGAGATCGCCGCGCGCGCCATGCGCCGCGCCGCGGCGCTGGAGGTTTCGCGCCTCGAGCGCTACCTGCCCTTCCTCGCGACCACCGCGAGCGCCGCCCCGTTCATCGGGCTCTTCGGCACCGTCTGGGGCGTCATGGCGGCGTTCCACGGCATCGGGCAGCAGGGCTCCGCGAGCCTCGCGGTGGTGGCGCCCGGGATCTCGGAGGCGCTGATCGCCACCGCGTTCGGGCTCGGGGCGGCGATCCCGGCCGTCATCGGCTACAACTACTTCGTGAACCGGGTCAAGCACTGGGCGACGGAGATGGACGGGTTCATCCTGGACCTGCTCAACCTGCTCGCCCGGCCCGCCCCGGCGCCCAAGGTCGGCCGACCGGCGAAAGATGGCATTTAAGCTCGACGACGGCGACGGCGGCCGCCGCGTCGGCAGCACCCTCGCCGAGATCAACATCATCCCGCTCGTGGACGTGGTCCTGGTGCTGCTGCTCATCTTCATGCTCACGGCGCCGATGATGTACCGCGGCATCGACGTGAACCTGCCGCGCGCGGCCTCGCGCCCGACCGCCGTCGAGGAGCGGATGGTGCTCACGCTCACCCGCGATCAGAGCCTCTACCTGAACGACCGCCGGATCCCGCCGGGAGGGCTCGAGGGCGCGCTGCGGGAGGCCTTCCGCAACCGGACGGACCGGACGCTCTACCTGAAGGCGGACGCCGGGCTCTCCTACGGCGTCGTCGTCGAGACCATGGACCGCGTGCGCCGGGCGGGGATCGAGCGGCTCGGCATGGTGACGGAGCCCACGCGCGAGCGCTGAGATGACGGCGGCGACGATGACCGTCGGGTGGCGCCCCCGACCCCGCTCCGGCCCCGCGCTCCGCCGCGTACAGCTTCCGTACGCGTCGCTCGCGGTGTCGCTGCTCGCCCACGCCGCCGTCGCGGGCGTGATCGCAGCGGGCGCGGCGCTGTGGAACGCCAGCCCGTCGAAAACGTACATCGTGAACCTCGTCCCCGCCGTGCCGGCGGTCGGCACGCCCGAGGGGCGGCCGACGCCCGCCGTCACGCGCCGGGTGGAGGAGCCGGCGCCGCGGCGCGAGCCGCCGGCCCCGCCGCGGCGCGAGGCGCGGGAGACGCCGCCGCCGGCGCTGCCCGAGCGGGCCCGCGACGTGCCGTCCCTGCCCGAGCGCGCGCGGGAGAGCGCGCCGCCGCTGCCGCCGCGCGCGAGCGACCCCGCCCTGCCCGAGCGCGCCGCGGCGCCGCGCGCGCCCGCGCTGCCGCGCCCGGGGGACAAGGAGCTGCCGCCGCTCGCGCCCCCGCCGCCGCGCCCCGTCGCGCCGTCGGTGGCGGCGCCGCCCTCCGCCGCCGCGCTCCCGTCGATGCCGACCGTGACCCCGGCCCCGCCCCGCGAGGCCGCGGCACCGCCCCGCGGGCGGCCGACCGGCTCGCCGCAGGGCGCGGGCGCCTTGAGCCTCGAGGTCGGGGACTTTCCGTTCGCGTGGTACCTGCGCGCGATCCAGCGGAAGATCGAGGAGGCCTGGCGCCCCGTGGGCCGCGAGGGGCAGCACGCCGTGGTCGTCTTCGAGATCCTGCGCGACGGCCAGGTGCGCGGCATGGCGATCGAGAAGTCGTCGGGCGACCCGGTCTACGACCAGGCCGCCCTGCGCGCGGTGGCCGACGCCACGCCCTTCCCGCGCCTGCCCGACGAGTTCCAGGCAGGCCTGCTCCGCGTCCACCTGGGCTTCACCTACCGCGAGCGTGGCTAGCGCGAGCCTCCGGCGCCTGCTGCTCGTGGCCGCGCTCGTCGCCGCGGCCCTGCTCGCCGGCCCCTGGCCGCCGCGCGAGGAGGCGCCCCGTGCGCAGGGCGTCGACGTCTTCCTGAACGTGACCGGCGGGGGCGCGCGCAAGCTCAACATCGCGATCCCGGAGTTCACCGTCACCGCCGGCGCCGACACGGCGGGCACGGCGAAGCTCCTGGCCAGCGTGGCGGGCGCGGATCTGACCTTCACGGGGCTCTTCAGCGTGGTCGCGGCGACCGGCGCGATCCCCGCCGGGGACGAGGCCGCGCTCAAGCGCGCGTGGGCCGACTTCGCCGCGGCCGGCGCCCACGCCGGCGTGCACGGCCTGCTCGCGATCCGCGGCCCGCGCCTCGAGGCCGAGATCCGCCTGTACGACCTGACCTCGCCCGAGTTCCGCCCGATCGGCACCAAGCGGTTCGAGCTCGGCGCCGACCAGCCCCGGCGCCTCGCCCACAAGATCGCCGACGAGATCGTCCTGCAGTTCACGGGTGAGCCCGGCATCGCGGACACGAAGATCGCCTACGTCGCCGGGCCGCGGGGCGCCAAGGAGCTCATGATGGCCGACTACGACGGCCACAACGCCCGGCCGCTCACGAACAACGGCTCCATCAACCTGACGCCCGTCTGGAGCCCCGACGCGCGCTCGATCGCCTACGTGTCCTACAAGAACGGCTACCCGGACCTGTTCCGGATGTTCCCCTTCGAGCGCCGCCCCGAGCAGACGCTCGCGGCCTTCGTCGGGATCAACACCTCGCCCGCCTGGAGCCCGGACGGCAAGCACCTGGCGCTCACGCTCTCCAAGGACGGCAACCCGGAGATCTACGTCCTCACCCTGGCGACCGGGGTCGTCCGCCGCCTGACGCGGCACCCGGGCATCGACACCGAGCCCACCTGGTCGCCCAACGGGCGCCAGATCGCGTTCGTGTCGGACCGCGCCGGCACGCCGCACATCTACGTCATGGACGCCGAGGGCGCGAACGTCCGCCAGCTCACGAGCGGCGGCCACCACACGCAGCCGCGCTGGTCGCCGCGCGGGGACACCATCGTCTACACGGCCCGCGCGGGCACGCAGCATGACCTCTGGCTCGTCAACGCCGACGGCTCGAACCCGCGCCGGCTCACCACGGGGCCCGGCGACAACCAGGGCGCGTCGTGGGCCCCGAACGGCCGCCACCTGGTCTTCCAGTCGAACCGCCTCGGCTCCTGGCAGCTTTTCACCATGCTGGCCGACGGCTCGGAGCAGACCCCGATCACCCGAGGGCCGCGCGACCACACGAGTCCGTCGTGGTCGCCGCGACTGCCGTGATACGATGAGCGCGCTGCGAGTCTTTATTCTCCACCGGCAGCGCAAAGGAGGCACCATGCTGACCCGCGGTTGGACAGGCACTGTGACACTGCTGCTGGTCCTCGCGGTCGTCGCGGCCGGCTGCGCCAAGCGACCGGCGACGACGCAGGCCGCAGCCCCGGCACCGACCGGCGCCGTCGGGACGACGGGCGCAGGGCCTGCCGGCGCACTGCAGCCCAGCGGCCCCGCTGCCGCGCGCCCCGGGGCACCGGGCGCGGTGACGACGCCCGGCGCGCCCGGAGCGCCTACCACCGCCGCGCCCGCGGCGCCGACGCCCGCGCCCGGCACCGTGGCGCGCCCGGCGCCGCGCGAGTTCGTCGCCGTGCCGGAGCTCAAGCCGATCTACTTCGACTTCGACAAGTACGACATCCGGCCCGGTGACGCGAAGATCCTCGACAGCAACGCGGCCTGGCTCAAGGCCAACCCCGACTATCTCGTGCTGATCGAGGGGCACTGCGACGAGCGCGGCACCAACGAGTACAACCTCGCGCTCGGCGAGCGGCGGGCCAAGGCCGCGATGAACTACCTCGTGGCGCAGGGCGTGCAGCCGAGCCGCATCACGATCATCAGCTACGGCGAGGAGCGGCCCGTCTGCACGGAGAAGAACGAGGCGTGCTGGAGCCGCAACCGGCGCGCGCAGTTCCTCGTCAAGCCGCGCTAGCCGCGCGGCGCGCGGCGAGGGGCGCGGTCGCGCTCCTCGCCGCCGCGGCGCTGGCCGCGGGCTGCGCCAGCGTCGCCGAGGTCACGGGCACCGCCACGCAGGAGGACCTGATGCCCCTGCGGGCCGACGTGGCGGCGCTCCAGAGCTCGGTCCGACAGCTCAAGGCCCAGCTCGACGCCGTCGCCCCGCAGGTCGACCCGCGCCTGCGCGAGCAGCTCGCCGAGAGCGACCGGCGCACGGCGGCGCTCGCCCAGCGGGTCGAGGCGCTCACCACCACGCTCACCCGGCTCACCGCCCGGCTCGATGAGCTCGCGGGCCGCGTCGAGGCCCTGAGCCGCCAGCTCCGCTCGGCGCCGGGCCGCCCGGGCTCGGGCGCGCCGGCCGCCCCATCGGTCACCGCGCCGGCGGCCCCACCGCCCGCGACTGCTCCCCCCGCGGCCGGCGGGGCCCCGTCACCGGCGGCGCCTCCCGCCACCGCCTCACCCCCGGCCGTCGCGCCGGCTCCGCCCGTGACCCCGCCCCCGCCCGTCGCCGTGGCGCCACCGCCGGCGCCGACGCCCGGCGCGCGGCCGGGGACCGGGGCGCCCCAACCCCAGGACCTCTACCAGGCCGCGTACCTGGACTTCAGCAAGGGCAACTACGCGCTGGCCATCGCGGGCTTCCGCGAGTTCCTCCGCCGCTACCCCGACAGCGACCTCGCCGACAACGCCCAGTACTGGATCGCCGAGGCCCACTACTCGCTCGCGCGGGCGCACGCCGACGCGGGGCGGACCGACCAGACCACGCAGGCCCTCCAGCAGGCGGTGCAGGAGTTCCGGAAGGTCGTCGCCAACTACCCGCGCGGCGACAAGGCGCCCACGGCGCTCTACAAGGAAGCGCTCGCCCTGCTCGAGCTCCAGCAGCCGGCGCTGGCGCAGCAGCGGCTCCAGTACCTCGTCGACAACTTCCCCCAGGCCGAGGAGACGCTGCTCGCGCGCGAGAAGCTGGCGGCGCTCAAGGAGCGTTAGCGTCGCCGTCGAGCAACCAGACCACGGCCAGCTCCTGCTCGGGCACCGAGTAGACCATGACCGTGGCGTCGGGGAGCTCGGTGTTGGCGGACACGATGACGGGCCCGGGCGCCGTCGGGCCGAGGCCGGTGTCGAGCGCCTGCCAGAGCGTGAGCGAGAGCGCGAGCACGGCCGCCAGCACCCCGCCCACGGCGAGCCGGGGCCGCGCGAGCAGGGGCAGCGGGCGCCGCGCGGGGACCGGCGTGCGGTGACGGGCCGCCTCGATGCCCCGGACGACGCCCGGCCAGAACCCGGTCCAGTCGGGCGCGGGGACGGCGAGCGCCTCGCGGACGAGGCCGCGCAGCCGCGCGAGCGCCGCGACCTCGGCCCGGCAGGCGGCACACGCCTCGACGTGGCGCGCCGTCCGGTGCGCGCGGGCGGGCTCGAGGGCCCCGTCCAGGTAGGCCCCCAGGTGGCGGCGGGTCAGGTAGCAGCGCAGCACACCCGTTGGACGGCCCCCCGGGTCCCCGGTATTCTCTGCGGGCGATGATACCCGAGCGGGCGGTGCCCCTCGTCGCCGCCGACGGCACCGCCCTCGAGGGGCGCCTCGCCGTGCCCGCCGCGCCCACGGGCGGCCTGGTGCTCTGCCACCCCCACCCCCTCTACGGCGGCGACATGGACAACCCCGTCGTCGTGCGGCTGGCAGAGGTCGGCGCCGCCCTCGGCTGGGCCACCCTGCGCTTCAACTTCCGCGGCGTCGGGGCCTCCGGCGGGCGCTACGACGAGGGGCACGGCGAGCAGGGCGACGTCGAGGCGGCCTGGGCGCGGCTCGCCGAGGTCGTGGACCGCGGGCCGCGCGTGCTCGCGGGCTACTCCTTCGGCGCGACCGTGGCCGCGGCCACGGCGCCCCGCCTCGCGCACCTCGCCGGCCTGATCCTGGTCGCGCCGCCGCTCGCCGCCGGCGGGCTCGGCCCCGTCGCCTCGCTCGCGGACCTCCCCGCGCCCGTGCTCGTCGTCGCCGCGGGACGGGACGAGTTCTGCCCGCCGCCCGCGCTCGCGGCGCTCCGGCGGACCCTGCCCCGCGCGACGGTCACGGTCCTCGACGAGGCGACGCACTTCTTCTTCGGCAAGCTCTACCCGCTCGGCGAAGCGGTCCGGGCGTGGGCGGCCGGGCTAGAAGCGGGGCAGGCGCGCGGGCGTAGCTGAGCCGGCCGAGAGGATGACGCGGATGCCCTCCTCGACGCTGAGCCCGGTGGCCATGACGTCGGCGCGCGGCACCACCACGACGTCGCCGAGGTAGAGGTTGTTGGTCGGCACGAACACGGTCGCCATCTCGCGCTTGCCCTCGGGCGTGTCGAGGACGACCTCGCTGGTGACGAACCCGAAGGCGTACGCGCCCGGGCGCGGGTGCTCGACGAGGACGACGGCCTTGAACGAGCTCCGCCGCTCGGGCGAGAACGCCTCGACGAGCATCTTGACCGACGGGTAGAGGCGCCCGAAGACCGGCAGCCTGATCATCAGCGCCTCGGCCCATGCGAGCACCCGCCGGCCCACGACGTTGCGGGCCACGATGCCGATCAGCAGGATGATGCCGACCGCGGTCAGGAAGCCGAGGCCCGGCACGGGGCGGCCGAAGAGCTCGGCGTACATCGGACCGAAGATGTCGTCGATGCGGCTCCAGAAGATCCAGAGGATCCACGCGGTGGCGACGACGGGGATGGTGACGAAGAACCCGGCGATGAACCGGACCTTGAGCCAGTTGCGGATCCCGGTGTGCATCGCCTGAGGCGATGAGATCACAGGGCCCCGGGAGCGTCAAGGAACGACGCCGCGCGCTCGTCACGGGCGGCGCCGTGCGCGTGGGCCGGGCGATCGCGCTCGCCCTGGCGCGCGCGGGATTCGACGTAGGCATCGGCTACCGCCGCTCGGCCGCGGCCGCCCGGCAGACCGTGCGGGCGATCGAGGCCGTCGGCGCGCGGGCGGTGGCGCTCCGGGCCGACCTGCGCGACCCCCTGGCCGCGCGGCGGCTCGTCGCGGCCGCCGCGCGCCGGCTGGGCGGGCTCGACCTCCTCGTGAACAACGCCGCGGTGTTCGTCCGCACCCCGCTCGAGCGGGTGACGCCCGCGACCTGGGAGCACATCCTCGGCGTGAACCTGCGCGCGGTCTTCTTCTGCGCGCAGGCCGCGGCGGCGGCGATGGGGCGCGGCGGCCGCATCGTGAACATCGCCGACGCCGGCGCCGGCCGGGGCTGGCCGGCCCACATCCCCTACACCGTGTCCAAGGCCGGCGTGGTGGCGCTCACCCGCGGCCTGGCCGCGGCGCTCCGGCCGCGCGGGATCGCCGTCAACTGCGTGGCCCCCGGCCCGGTGCTCCGGCCCGCGGGCCTCCCGGTCGCGCGCTGGCGGCGGCTCACGCGCGGGCGGGCGGGGACGCCCGAGGACGTAGCCGCGGCGGTGGTCTTCTTCGCGACGTGCCCGGCCTCGGTCACCGGGCAGGTGCTCGCCGTGGGCGACGGGCCCGGGGCCTGAGCCCGCCCGGGACGGTCGAGGCGCGACGCGGCACCGGCGGGCGCCGGCTCAGGGCAGGACGATCCGGCCGCCGCCCATGATGCGCAGGAACTCGCCGAGCGAGGTCATGCGCAGGAAGGGGTTGCGCTGCTTCTCGGCGCCGATCGTCGACGACGGCCCGCCGTAGTTGTGCCCCGGGTAGAGGACCGTCTCGTCGGGCAGCGCGGCCAGGCGCTGCGTGAGCGAGTAGTACATCTCCGTGGGGTCGCCGCCGGGCAGGTCGGTGCGCCCGCAGCTGCCGATGAAGAGCGTGTCGCCCGAGATCAGCCGCCCGTCGACCAGGAAGCACTGCGAGCCCGGCGTGTGCCCCGGCGTGTGGAGGAACCGGATCGTCAGGCGGCCGACCTGGAGCGTGTCGTGGTTGTCCACCGGCACCAGGTCCGAGCCGAGGCCCTTGAGGAACTCGCGCTCGGCCTTGTGGACGTACACCCGCAGCGGGACGCGGGCGAGGAGCTCCTCGACGCCCGGGATGCGCCCGGGCATGCCCCAGGCGGCCAGGCTCCCGCCCACGTGGTCCTGGTGGGTGTGCGTGACCAGCGCGCCCACGAGCGTCATGTCGGCCCGGGCCGCCGTGTCCAGGATCGTGTCGATCTCCCACGCGGGGTCGACCACGACGCACCGGCGCACCAGCGGATCGCCGACCAGGTAGACGAAGTTCTGCATGGGGCCGAGCTCGAGCTGCGCCAGGTAGATGGTCGTCTCGTCCGTCGCCGTCATGGCGCGAACTCCTCGGGGCCGCTCGGCACCGGCAGGCGCTTGGCCTCCACGGCGTAGACGACCGGGTCGGGCTTCAGGCGCACGTAGCGCCGGTCGCCCTCCTGCCGGCCGACCTGGAGGTCCGCCGCGACGGTGCCGTCGGCCCGATAGAGGGTGATCTCCGCGCTCGGGGCGTCGAGCCCCCAGCGGGCGGGCGCCTCGCCGCCCCGGGAGACGATCGCCGACCACTTGAGGCCGCGCAGCGCCCAGAGCAGGTTCTCCACCGGCGCCGCGCGCGCCGGGCCCCGCGTCGGCTCGCGCAGGCGCCACTCGCCCTCGCCCGCGCGCTCGGCCACGACCGTCCGGCCGCCCGCGCGCACGGCGACGCGCGTCACCGCCCGGGGCTCGAACCCGCCGAGCAGCGTGCGGTCGCGGAGCTCGTCCGCCGAGCGCCCGATCTCGGCGAGGGCGCTGGCCTCGACGAGCACGACCGGGCCGCGCCCCTCCACGGCCGCGTAGGCGCTCGGGCGGCCGCCGCGGCGCTCGGGCGAGGGGGCGAGCAGCACGGTGAGCGGGGCCGGCGCCCCCTCGATCGTCAGCGTGGCGCGCACCTCGGGCCGGGCGAGGTACCGCGCGATGCCGCTCGCGTCCTCGGTGAGGAAGGCCTGGGCGCGCAACGTGCGCAGGCGCATCAGCACGCCGCCCACCTCGACCGGGTCCGCCGGCAGGTCCTCGGGCCGCGTGAGCCGCCACCGCCCGTCGCTCCGGACCGCCGTGACCTGGCCGCGCGGGCTCTCGAGGTCCAGGCGCGTGACGCGCTCGCGCTCGAACGCCACGAGGGTCCTGTCGCGGAGCGCGCCCACGGTGCGGGGTAGCGCGGCCCAGAGGTCCTCGGGCAGCAGCAGCACGGAGCCCTCGCCCGGGCGCATGGCGTAGACGCCCTGCTGGGCCGGCTCCAGACGCCCGAAGAGCAGCGTGCGCGTGGCCCGCTCCCGGTCCTGCCCGACGTGGATCAGCACGCGCACCGGCCGGTCCAGGCCCCAGGGCGCGAGCGAGGGGGGGGCCTCGGCCACGAACGCCTTGACCCGGGCGGCGGCGAGCTTGTCCAGGAACTCGCCGATCGCCTCGGCGTCGGCCTCGAGGGCCCGCGGGCGCGTGAGGCGCCACCGCCCGCCCGCGTGCTCCACGGCCAGCGTCTCGTCGGGCAGGACGATCTCGAGCCCGCTCACGGCCTTGCGGTCGAGCGCGAGCACGGTCCGGTCCCGGAGCTCGCTCACCGGCAGCGTCGCGTGGCGGAGCACCGCCTCGGGGAGCAGGACCACGGCGGGCCGGTCCCGGTGCCGCGCGTAGACCCAGCTCCCGGTGGGGCTCCGGGCCCCGAGCAGGAACCCGTACTGCTGACCGCCCGCCACGCGCAGGGTGACCTCGGCCGCCGGGCGGTCGAGCCCGAACTCGGCGAGCGCGGCGGGCTGCGCGACGACCTCGCGCTCGACGCGGGCCGTGACGAGCGTCGTCACGACGTCCTCGATCCGGCCCCGATCGCCGCGGGCGCGCACCGGCTCGAGGAGCTGCCAGCCGTCGCCCTGGCGCTCGAGCCGGAGCCGCTCGTCCCCGCGCCGGATCTCGAGGCCGACGACGTCGCTGGGCTCGGCGGGGACGACGCGCCCGCGGCGCGCCTCGGCCCGCTCGCGCTCGGGGCCGAGCTGGACCTCCCAGACCCAGTAGAAGACGCCGAGCGCGACCAGGAGGGCGACCAGGACGACGGTCGTCTGCCAGCGCATGGCTCACGCCCCGCGCCGCGCCCCGGGCGCGCGGCGCGGGCGCGGGGCCCGCCTACCCTGCACGGCGGCGGAGGAACGTCACCACGCCGCCCAGCAGCACGAGCCCCGGGAGCACCACGACCGGGATCATGAACACGAGCTGCGCCTGCTGCGCGGTGAGGAACACGGGCGTCTGCCGCGCCTCGCGGGGCCGGATGGCGATCAGGTCCTCCTGCTCGGCGAGCCAGCTCACCGTGTTCAGGAAGAAGTCGCGGTTGCCCTGGACGTTGAGGAACTGGTTGGTCGCCAGGTGCGCCGTGCCGTAGACGACGATGCGCGCCCGGTCGCGCGTCGCCACGGCCGCCACGACGAGCGGGCCCCGCGCGTCCTGCGGGTCGGGCTGCACCCGGCCCGCCTGGAGCGAGGCCCGGTCGGTCTCGCCCCAGCTGTCGGGGCTCGTGCGCGCCAGGGGCTGGACGACCACGCCCGCCGGGGGCTTCGCGGCGGGCGTCACCGTGCGCGTGAGCGGGAACAGGGTGGAGATGCCGCCCAGGTCGCGCGTGATCGGGTGCGTCTCGTACTGCTGGACGATGGGCACCTCGGGCCCGATGCCGAAGAGCCGCCCGATGGGGTTCACCTCGATGACGAGGTTGTCCCCGAGCTCGACGCCGTAGCGGGCGAGGAACCGCTTGAGCGGGTCCGCGGTGGGCGTCGGGGCGAGGATGGTCGGCGTGGCCATGACGAGCAGCTTGCCGCCCCGGCCCACGTAGGCGTCGAGCGCGTCGAGCGCCGGCGGGAGCAGCTCGGTGCGGGGCCCGGCCAGGATCACCACGGCGGCGTCGTCGGGCACGCGGCCCTCGCGCGCGAGCGCGAGGGGCCGGACCTCGTAGTTGGCCCGCTCGAGCGCCGCCCGTGCCTCGCTGAACCCCGCGCGGTCGGTGTTGGTGAGCTCGGGCTCGCCGTGGCCCTGGACCACGTAGACCACCCGCTTGCCCTCGCGCGTGAGCCGCACGAGGGCGTTGGTGAGCTTCTCCTCCTCGGCGTCGAGGACCTTCTCGGAGCGCTCCCGGGTCTCGAGCACGATCGTGCCGTAGGCCTCGACGCCGTAGCGGCGCGCCAGGCCCGGCTCGCGGTCCGGGTCCACCACGCGCCACGTGAAGCGCCCGCCCGCATAGCGCGCGTACTGCTTGAGCAGGTCCTCGGCGACCCGCCGGCCCGGCTGGTCGCTCCGGTAGAAGGCCACCGCGTTGACGTCGGTCTTGAGCGCGCGGAGCTGCTGGATCGTCTGCGGGGCGAGGCTGTGGCGGCGGTTCTCCGTGAGGTCCAGGCGGGCGTTGTGGCGGTAGGAGACCGCCTCCACGAGCCCGACGATGCCGAGCAGCGACAGGACCGCGAGCGCGGTGTTGAGCCCGTAGCGGACCGTCCGACCCCGCAGCCGCACGCCCGGCGCGCCGAGCTGGGCGGCGAGCGCGGCCAGGGCGAGCGCGGCGCCCACCCCGAGGAGCGCCCAGCGGGCCGTCGTCCACTCGGGGCGGGCGAAGGGCAGGATCACGGCGCCCACGAGCAGCGCCAGGCCCACGTACCCCGCCCAGGTGAGCAGGCGCCTCACCGCCCTACCCCCGCCAGCGCCGCGCCTCGAGCGCGCGCAGCGTGAGGAACAGCGCGAGCCCGGTGAAGTTCACGAAGTACACGACGTCCCGCGTGTCGATCACGCCCTTGGTGAACCCGTCGAAGTGCTCGAGCAGGGAGAGGTGGCTCAGCACGCGACCCCAGCTCCCGCCCACGTAGTCGGCGCTCCAGCCGACCACCCAGAAGAGCAGCAGGATCCCGAACGTCACCAGCGAGGCGACGATCTGGTTCTCGGTGAGCGCGGAGGCGAAGAGGCCCACCGCGAGGAAGGCCGCGCCCATCAGGAGCAGGCCGAGGTAGCCCGTGACGAGCGGCCCCCACTCGAGCCGCGCGAACGCGGCGACGAGCGCCGGGTAGGTCAGCGTGAGGGCGAGCATCAGCGCGTAGACGACGAGCGCCGCGAGGTACTTGCCGAGGAGCACGGCCCCGTCGCGCACCGGATAGGTCAGCAGGAGCTCGAGCGTGCCCGAGCGGCGCTCCTCGGCGAACAGCCGCATGGTGACGAGCGGCATGAGCAGCAGCAGGATCACGCTCATGTTCGAGAAGAGCGGGCGCATGACCCCGTCGGTCACGTTCAGGTCGCGCGCGAGCGCGGGGTTCATCGCCGCCTGCATGGAGGCGAGCGTGAAGAAGGAGAAGATCGCGTAGAAGAAGTAGCCGGCGACGAGCAGGAAGATCGTGAGGATCACCCAGGCGATGGGCGAGGCGAAGTAGAGCCGCATCTCCTTCTTGAAGATGGGCCAGACCCTCACCGCGCCGCCTCCGCGGGCTCGGCCTCGGGCGCGGGCTCCTCGCCCGCCACGACCCGGATGAAGACCTCCTCGAGCGTGGCCCCCACGCGCCGCAGCTCGGTCAGCGGCCAGCGCTGCTCGGCCGCCAGCCGGAAGACCTCGGCGCGGACGTCGCGCCCCCGCGGCGCCTCGACCACGAACCCCGCGGCGCCGTCGGCGCCGGGCGCGTCGTGCACCGCCAGGACCCCCGGAATCTTCCGCAGCCCCTCGCGCACGGCCTCGCGCGGGCCCTCGAGCTGCACCTGCACCCGCGCGGTGGGGAAGAACTCCTCCACCAGCCGGTCGATCGGCCCCTGGGCGACGATCACGCCCCGGTTGATGATGATCACGCCGCTGCACACCATGGCGACCTCGGGCAGGATGTGCGTGGAGAGGATCACGGTGTGCCGGCCCGCCAGGGACTTGATGAGCGCGCGGATCTCGGCGATCTGGCGCGGGTCGAGCCCGATCGTCGGCTCGTCGAGGATCAGCACGGCGGGATCGCCCACCAGGGCTTGCGCCAGCCCCACCCGCTGCCGGTAGCCCTTCGAGAGCGTGCCGATGCGCCGGTGCGCGACGTCCGCGATGCGGCAACGCTCCAGGACGTCGGCCACGCGCCGCCGCCGCTCGGCGCGCGGCACGCCCTTGACCTCGGCGACGAACTCGAGGTACGGGCCCACGCGCAGCTCGGTGTAGAGCGGGACGTTCTCCGGCAGGTAGCCGATCCGCCGGCGCACCTGGAGCGACTCGCGGAAGACGTCGTAGCCCGCGACGCGCGCGGTGCCGCGCGTGGCCGGCATGAAGCCCGCCAGGATCCGCATGGTGGTCGTCTTGCCCGCGCCGTTCGGGCCGAGGAAGCCCACGATCTCGCCCGGCGCGACGGTGAACGACACGTCGCGGATCGCGGTCACGGGACCGTACTGCTTCGTGAGGTCGTGGACTTCGATCATGCGAGGACGGCCACGCGGCTGCCCATTATACACGTCGGCCCGCGACGGGCCGGCGCGCCGGGGCCGGCGCCGCCTAGGGAGTCGGGACCGGCGCGCCGTCGGGCGTGACGACGGGCATCAGCGCCTTGAGCCACTCCGGGATGCCGATCGTCCGGCCCGTGGCCGGGTCCCAGACGGCGTGCACGGTGTAGCCGGAGGCGACGGGCTCGCCCGCCTCGTTGCGGATCTCGTAGGAAAAGCGGAAGGAGGCGCGCCGGCGCTCGCTCACCCAGCAGCGCACGTCCAGGAGGTCGTCGAGCCGCGCCGGCCGCGCGTAGCGGACGTAGGCTTCCACCACGGGCAGGTGCACGCGCCGGTCCACCTCCGACATCGGCATCCCGGCCTGCCGGAGGTACTCGACGCGCCCCACCTCGAAGTAGACGAGGTAGTTGGCGTAGTAGACCACGCGCATGCAGTCCGTCTCCTGATAGCGGACCCGCACCCGCGTGGTGGCGATCATCGGCCCGCGGCGGCGCTAGAGGTACTGCCCGTAGCGGATCTTCTCGACCACGCCCCGCACGCGCTTGTAGCCGTCCACGGCGTCCAGGACGTCGGCGGTGCTGACGAGCCGGCTGTCCTCCTCGACCGCCGCCCGGTGGACCTTCGCCTCGAGGGCGCGCCGGACCACCTCCGCGATGTCCGCCCCCGACATGCCGCCGAGCGCGGGCAGGATCTTCCGGTAGTCGAGCGGCTCGAACAGCGGGCGCCCCGCCTGCTGCTCGGTGCGCAGCCGGACCAGCTCGAAGATCTCCTGCTGGGCCGCAGCGTCCGGCAGCCCGACCTCGACCAGGTGGTCGAGCCGTCCGGGCGCGACGAGCGCGGGGTCGAGGGCGTCGGTGCGGCTCGCGGCGCCGACCACCAGGACGCGCGCGAACGGGTCGAGGGCGTCGAGCTTCTCGCACAGCGCGGCCACCAGGCGCGCGCTCGCCTCGCGCGCCTGCGGCGGCGGCAGCAGGTGCTCGAGGGCCAGGGCTTCGAGCTCGTCGAGGAGGAGCACGGCGCGCCCCTCGCCGATGGCGATCCGGAGGATCTCCTGGAGCAGGTCGGCCGTGTGGGGGCCGAACTTCGAGGTGAGGTTGAAGAGCTTGACGCGGAAGAAGACCGCGTCGGCCTCCCCCGCGAGCGCCCGCGCGAGCATGCCCTTGCCGGTCCCCGGCGGGCCGTAGAGGAGCACGCCCTTGGGCGGCGCGATCCCCCACTCGCCGTACCGCTCCGGGTGGGTCAGCGCCGTCACGAACCCGCGGAGCACCTCCTTGGCGTGGCCGTGGCCGCCGACGTCGTCGAACGAGGTGGCCGGGCGCACGACCGCCTCGACCCGCCCTGTCAGGTCCCCGTACTTCTCGCCGAGCTTGGCGAAGACGTCCTCCAGGCGGCGCTTGAGCGCCCACTGGAGGTCGTCCGCGTCGCGCGTGACCATGGCTCAGATCTGCTGGCGCGGGGCGTCGGGGCGCGGGAGCCGGCTGGCCTTCTCGAACACGCGATCCTCGACCAGGACGGGCACGCGCGCGCGGATCGCCAGCGCGATCGCGTCCGAGGGCCGGGAGTCGAGCACGAGCTCGCCGCCCGCGCCGCTCAGGTGCACGGTGGCGTAGTAGATGTCGTCGCGCAGGTCGGTGATCACCACGCGCGTGAGCGTGACCTTGAGGCGGCCGACGAGCGTCAGGAACAGGTCGTGCGTGAGCGGGCGCGGCGGCGTGATGCCGTTGAGCGGCAGCGCGATCGCGTTGAGCTCGGCGGGCCCGATGCTCATGGGCACGATCCGCCGGTCGCGCTTGCCCCGCAGCACGACGACCGCGGTCCCGGTGCCCGGGTCGAGGTAGGCGGCGACGACCTCGGCCTCCTGGGGTCCGTCGGGCCGGGGTGCGGCGCCCTCCCGCGCCGCCCGGGCGCTCCCGCCGCCCGCCGCGACCAGCGCCAGCACGAGGGACACGACGACGAGCCGACTGCGCGCGTTCATCCCGGCACCCCCTGCCTGCCCGCCCGTCTCCGCCAGGGTGGATCCGGCGTCAGTATAAACGCGCCGAGGGCGAGGCCGCCGGGGCGCTCAGGTCGCGGGCTCGAGCGACGCCGGCTCGGCAAGCCGGAGCGACAGGGCCCCGCCCCCCAGGAGCAGGGCGGCGAGGAGGCTCCACATGAGCCCGTAGCCGAGCGCGTGGGCCACGTAGCCGAACACGAAGGCGCCGCCCGCGTTACCCACGAGGAACACCGCGCTGAAGAGCCCGACGACCGCGCCGCGGCGCGCCGCCGGCGCCTGGTCGGCGACGAGCGCGGCCAGCGCCGGGTAGAGGAAGCCGTGGGCGCCGCCCGCCAGGAGCCCCGCGGCCGCCAGCACGGGCCCGGGCGCCGGGCGGCCCGCCAGCAGGCCGAGCGCGGCGAGCAGCGCGGCGGCCAGCGCCTGGACGAACATCGAGGGCACGATCACCGCGCGCCGGCCCGCGGTGTCGATGAGCCGCCCGCCCAGGATCCGCACGCCCATCGCCGCGCCCGCGTAGGCTGTGTAGAAGAGCGCAAGCGTCCGCACGCCGAGCGCCTCGGCGAAGGTCGGCACGAAGGTGAAGAAGACGCCGCTGCCGAGGCCGAAGAAGACGGTCACCGCCATGTGCCGGCGGGCGAGGTCGGCGAGCCCCGCGCGCGCCCAGGCGCGCCCGGCGACCGACGGCGGCGCGTCGCGCGGCGGCTCGCGGAGCCGCCACACGAGCCCCGCCGCCACGAGCGCGAGGAGGGCGCAGCCGAAGAAGAAGGCGCGGAACCCGAGGCGGCGGATCAGCCACTCGCCGACGAGCGGCGTCAGCGCCGTGGCCACCAGCCCGGACACGCCGTAGATCCCGAGCGCCCAGCCGCGCGCGGCGGGCGGCACCAGGTCGAGCACGTGCGAGTAGTTGGCGACGAAGAACGCCGAGAAGCCCACCCCCTGGAGCGCGCGCAGCAGCGCAAGGCCGGGGATCGCCTCGACGACCATCATGAGCAGTGCGGAGGCCAGCACGAGGCCCGCGCCGAGCCCCATGAAGGGCTTGCGCCCGACGGCGTCCACCCAGGCGCCGATCAACGGCTGGCAGAGGATGCCGAGGGCGCTGTAGAGGCCCATGACGAGGCCCACGTCGACCTCGGTGCCGCCGAGCTGCTGGACGTAGAGCGGCAGCAGCACGAAGCCGTTCAGTGCGGAGAAGAAGAACAAGTTGGTGACCGTCGCCCGCAGGAACGCGCGGCGGGCTAGAATCGGCGGCGGCACTCGTGGATTATCGCACGCTGACCGTCGACCGCCTGCTGCGGGCGGGGCTGCGCCGCGCACCCGGCGGCTGGCGCCTCACGCTCGACCCCGCGTTCCAGGGGTTGCCCGAGACCGCCCACGGCGGCTGTCTGCTCGCGGTCGTCCACGCCCTCGCGGGCGCGCCGCCCGCGGCCCTCGCCCGCGCCCGCTGTCTCCGGCGCGTCCCGCTCGGCGTGCCGCTCGCCGTGACGCTCGAGGACGGCCTCGGCGGGTGGACGTGCCGGCTGGCGCTGGCCGAGGCGCCCGCGCAGGCCCTCGTCGACGGCGCGGTCGAGCGCGCGGACCCGCGCGGGTCGGGCGCGCCGCCCGGCCCGTCGCCGCCGGCCGCGCCCGTCGCGCTGCACCCGACGGCCACGCCCCTGCCGATCTCGACGACCTGCTTCGCCTGCGGGCGCGACAACCCCGTGGGCCTGCGGGCCGCGCTCGCCTGCGACGCCACCGCCGTCGCGGGCACCTGGCAGCCGCGCCCGCCGCTCGTGACCGCCGACGGCACGCTGGCTCCGGTGGCGCTCACGGCGCTGCTCGACGAGGCGGCGTTCTGGCTCGGGGCGCTCGCCACCGGCGAGTCGGGCCTGACGACGGAGCTCGCCGTGCGGCTGCACGGCGCCGTCGCCGCCGACCGCGCGCTGCTCGTGGGGGGCCGGCGGGCCGACGCGCGGCGGCGCGCGGCGGACCCGCGCTACGTGGACACCGCCGTCGCCGCGTGGACCGCGGAGGGCACCCTCGTCGCCGAGGCGTGGATCACCTTCGTGGCCGTGCGCGGCGCCGCCCGCCGGCTGGTGGCGTGGATGCGTGACGTCAACCCGCCGGAGGTGCTGCGGCGCGTCTTCCCCGCGTACGCGGCGTGAGGGGCGCCCGCCCCACCCGCGCGCGGCGCGCCCGGCGCTCAGCCTGCGGGCCGACCCGACGGGCCGCGCGCCCCCGCGGCCGCGAGCCAGGCGCCCCACGTCTCGGGCGCGTGGCCGACCGCGACCTGCTGCCCGCAGCGGACGAGCGGCGTGCGGAGGATCCGGGGCTCGGCGAGGGCGCGCTCGAGGAGCCGCTCGGGCGAGTCGCCCGCCACGTGCAGGCCGAGCTCGCGGAAGCGGCGACGCTCGCGGTCGATCAGCGCGGCCGCCCCGAGCCGCTCGTGGAACCGCCGGAGCTCGCCCCGGCTGGCCGGGCGCACCGCGAGGTCGACGAACTGTACGGCCACGCGCCGCTCCGCGAAGAAACGCAGCGCCTTGCGCGTGTCCTGGCAGTCGCGGAACCCGAAGACCTGGACGGTCACGCGCGCGCCCGGGCGGCGCGGGCCTGGAGCGCCTCCCACGCCTCCCACGGTACGGCGGGCGTGCCCGGTGGGTTCGCCCGTCCGGTCTCCGGCCCGTGGTAGTCGGACCCGCCCGTGGCGAGCAGGTCCCAGCGGCGGCACAGCGCGAGGTAGTGCGCGGTCTGCGCCGGGCTGTGCTCGGCGTAGTAGACCTCGAGGCCGAGCAGGCCCGCCTCGACGAGGCCCGGCACGAGCTCGTCGCGCCCGGCCAGGCCCGGATGGGCGAGGACGGGCACGCCCCCGGCACGGCGGATGACCTCCACGGCCGCCGCGGGCGACACGCGCCGCCGCGGGACCGCCGCGGGGCCGTCGGCGCGGAGGTACCGGTCGAAGGCCTCGCGGACCGAGCGCACGTAGCCGCGGCGCACGAGCACCTGCGCGACGTGCGGGCGCCCCGGCGCCCCCGGGCCCGCCACCGCGAAGACCTCCTCGGCGGTGATGGGCACCCCGAGCTCGGCCAGGCGCGCCACGATGCGGTGCACGCGCGCCACGCGCTCGGCGCGCTGCTCGCGCAGGAACGCCTGGAACCAGTCCGCCCGCCAGTCCACGAAGTAGCCGAGCACGTGCAGCTCGGCGCCCTCGACGTCGCAGTTGATCTCGAGGCCCGGCACGATCGTCAGGCCGTGCCGGGCCCCGGCCTCGAAGGCCTCGGCGAGGCCGTCCGTGGAGTCGTGGTCGGTGACGGCGAGCACCCGCACCCCGTGCCGCGCGGCCAGCGCGACGAGCGCGGCGGGCGCGAGCGTGCCGTCGGAGGCCGTGGTGTGCGTGTGGAGGTCGACGGCGCCGCCGACGCTCATCGCGCCGTGAGGTAGGTCAGCAGCGTGCGCACGGCCACGCCCGTGGCCCCGCGCGGCGCCAGCGGCAGGTCCTTCTCGCTGAAGGCCGGGCCCGCGATGTCCAGGTGCGCCCAGGGCGTCGCGCCGGCGAACTCGCGCAGGAAGAGCGCGGCGGTGATCGCGCCGCCGCCCCGCGGGCCGACGTTGTTCAGGTCGGCGACGTCGCTCTTGAGGTGCTCGCGGTACTCCTCGATGAGCGGCAGCTGCCAGAGCCGCTCGCCCGCGTGCGCCGCGGCGCGCAGCAGGCGGTCGGCGAGCGCCTGGTCGTTGGCCATGAGCCCCGCGCAGAGCGGGCCGAGCGCCACCACGCAGGCGCCCGTGAGCGTGGCGAGGTCGATGATCTCGTCCGGCTTGACCCGATCGAGCGCGTAGCAGATCGCGTCGGCCAGCGTGAGCCGCCCCTCGGCGTCGGTGTTGCCGACCTCGATCGTCGTGCCGTTCATCGCGCGGAGCACGTCGCCCGGCCGGAGCGCGGAGCCCGAGGGCATGTTCTCCACCGCGGCGACCAGGCCGTGGACCTCGACGGGCGGGGCGAGCTCGGGCAGGGCGCGGAGCACGGCGAGCACCGCCGCGGCGCCAGACATGTCCGACTTCATCCGGGCCATGCTCTCGGCGGACTTGAGGTCCAGGCCGCCGGCGTCGAAGGTCACGCCCTTGCCGATCAGCGCGATCCGCCGGCGCGGCCGGCCCGCCGGGGTGTAGGTGAGGTGGATGAACCGGGGCGGCTGCGCGCTCCCCGCGGCCACCCCGAGCAGCGCGCCCATCCCCATCTGCGCGCACTCGTCGCGGTCGAAGACGCGGGCCCGCAGCCGCCCGTCGGGCGCGATCTCGACGGCGACCTCGGCGAGGTAGGTGGGGTGGACGTCGTTCGCGGGCCCGTTGACCAGGTCGCGCGCGAACCAGGTCGCGCGGGCGAAGATCTCGCCGCGGCGCGCCCCCCGCCGCGCCTCGGCCGCCTGCGCGGCCGGCACCACCACCCGCAGGCGCTCGACCGCGCGGTCGGCGCGCTCGCGCTTGTAGCGCTCGAAGGTGTAGCTGCCGAGGAGCGCGCCCTCGACCAGCGCCTGGGCGCGGTCGGCCACGCTCGCGCCGCGCCCGAGGAGCTCGGTGGCCACCGTGCGGGCCCCGAGCTCGCGCGCCCGCCGCACCGCCGCCGCGGCGGCGCGGCGGACGGCGTCGAGCGTGCCCTCGTCGCCGAGCCCGGCGACCACCAGGCGGGCGGCCGGCAGCCGGCCGCCGGTGTAGAGGTGCGTGACCTGGCCGGGCTTGCCCTGGAACTTCTCGCCGTCCAGGACGGCGCTCAGCAGCCCCGCGAGCCGGCGGTCCATGGCGGCCAGCGCGGCGGGCAGCCGCGGGCCGCGCCCGGGGAGGCCCACCACCAGGGCGTCGACGGCGGCCTCGCCGGCGCGCCCGGTGGCGACCTCGACGGTCACGCGCCGCCTCCGGCCACCGCCATCGCGCGCCGGACCATCTCGACGAGGCCCTCGGTGACGTCGAGCTCGCCGAGGCGGTCGACCTCGACCCACCGCGCCTCGGCGGCGTCGCTGCCGACGGTCAGCGCGTCGGAGTCGACGTAGGCGACGTAGTCCACCAGCACGTAATGATAGCGGACGCGCCCGGCCCCATCGCGCACGATGCGGTCCACGACGCCGGCGAGTTCGCCCACGCGCGCCTCGACGCCGCACTCCTCCCGCAGCTCGCGCCGGAGCGCCTCGGTCGTGGTCTCGCCGAGGTGCACGAGCCCGCCGGGCAGGCTCCACTTGCCCGACGACGGCTCGCCGCCCCGGCGGACGAGCAGCACCCGACCCCGGTGGAGCACGACCGCCCCGACGCCCACGCGCGGGGCGTCCGGGTACTCGCGCCTCACGGGCGGCTCAGGCGCCCGCGAGCCACGCGGGCGTGGCGTAGCGCTCGCGCACGAGCGCCTCGGCGCGCGCGCGCTCGTCGGGCGTGAGGGCGCCGGGCTCGAGCCGGAGCCCGTGCTCGGCCTCGAAGGCCCGCGCCAGCGCGCCCGCCACGTCCTCGAACTTCGGGCGGTAGCCGAGCGCGGCCTCGAGCGTGGTCATGGTGGCGAGGGGGTCGGGCGTGGTGGGGAACAGCCGGCGCAGGCGCGCGACGTCGGCGCCGAGGAGCACGGAGCCGTGCTGGAGGAAGCAGGCGCCGTGGCGGCGCTGGGCGCTGCCCACGACCTTGCGCCCGCCGATCTCGATCTCGTACCGCCCCGTCCGCGCGAAGCAGAAGGCCGGCGCGGCGAGCCCGCGCGTTCCGGTCACGGGGACGATCTCGGCCGGCGCCCCGAGGGCGCGCAGCCCGCGCACGAGCGCCCGCGCGATCCAGTGGTAGGTCTCGAGCAGGTCGGGCGCGATCCCCAGGTCCTCGTTCGACGCGACGACGCTGTAGGTGAGCTCGCGCTCGGGCCCGTCGTGGTAGATCGCGCTGCCGCCCGTGGGCCGGCGGACGAGCCCGACGCCGAGGGCCCGGCACGCCGCGACGTCCACGTGGCGATCGAGCGGCTGGCCGTAGCCGAGCGAGACCGTGGGCGGGGCCCAGGCGAAGAAGCGCAGGGTCGGCGGCGTGCTCCCCGCCTGGCGCCCCCGGAAGAGCGCCTCGTCGATCGCCATGTTGGTGGCGCCGTCCAGGGGGTCGGTGACGAGGAGGCGCCAGGTGGGCGTCATCGCGGTCCACCCTACCACGAGGCGGACCGCGCGGGCGGCGGGCGCGCTACCCCCGCGCCGGGGGCCGCCAGCGGAGGTCGGGCTCGCGCGCCGCGCGCGCCTGGTCCAGGCGGCGCACGGGCGTCGTCACGGGCGCGGCGCGGACCACCTCGGGCGTCTCCTCGGCCTCGCGGGCGATCCGGATCATGGCCTCGCAGAAGGCGTCGAGCGTCTCCTTGGACTCGGTCTCCGTGGGCTCGATCATCAGCGCCTCCTCGACGATCAGCGGGAAGTACGTCGAGGGGGCGTAGAAGCCGAGGTCGAGCAGGCGCTTGGCGATGTCCATGGCGCTGACGCCGTGCTTCTTCTGCCGGCGCGCCGAGAGCACGCACTCGTGCATGCAGGGGCCCGGGGCGGCGACGTCGTAGTAGGGCGCCAGGCGCGCGAGCACGTAGTTGGCGTTGAGCACCGCGTGCTCGCTCACGCGCCGGAGCCCCTCCGGCCCCATGGTGAGGATGTAGGCGTAGGCGCGCACGAGCATGCCCACGTTGCCCCAGAAGGCCTGGAGCTTGCCGATCGACTTCGGCCGGTCCCAGTCGAGCGCGTAGCGGTCGCCGCGCTTGACCACCACGGGCACCGGCAGGAAGGGCTCGAGGTGCGCCTTGACCCCCACCGGTCCCGCGCCCGGGCCGCCGCCGCCGTGGGGCGTGGTGAAGGTCTTGTGCAGGTTGAAGTGGCAAACGTCGAACCCGAGGTCGCCCGGCCGCGTGATGCCCAGGATGGCGTTCAGGTTGGCGCCGTCCATGTAGACCTGCACGCCCCGGCTGTGGCAGAGCTCGACGATCTCGACGATGCGCGGCTCGAAGTTGCCGAGCGTGTTGGGCACGGTGATCATGAACGCGGCGACGTCGGGCCCGAGGTGCCGCTCGAGGTCGCCGAGGTCGACCTCGCCGTTGGCGTCCGAGCGCACCTCGATCACCTGGTAGCCGGCGATCGCCGTCGAGGCGGGGTTGGTGCCGTGGGCCGAGTCGGGCACGAGCACCTTCGTCCGCCGCTCGCCCCGCGCCTCGTGGTAGGCGCGGATCATCAGCACGCCCGCGAGCTCGCCCTGGGCGCCCGCCGCCGGCTGGAGCGACACGGCGTCCATGCCCGCGATCTCGGCGAGCATGCCGGCGAGCTCGTGCATCAGCGCGAGCACGCCCTGCGCCAGCGACTCCGGCACGAGCGGGTGCACGCGGGCGAACCCCGGCAGCCGCGCGGCGGTCTCGTGCACGCGCGGGTTGTACTTCATCGTGCACGAGCCGAGCGGGTAGAAGTGCGTGTCGACGCCGTAGTTCATCTGGCTGAGGCGCGAGTAGTGGCGCACGACGTCCAGCTCCGAGACCTCGGGCAGCGCGGGCGGCGTCGCGCGCCGGTAGCGGGCGGGGATGGCCTCGAGCGCGGGCTCCACGGGGACGTCGGGCTCGGGCAGCGAGTAGCCGACGCGCCCGGGCGAGCCGAGCTCGAAGATCAGCCGGTCGTAGGTCGGTTGCAGGTCGTAGGGCATCCGCGCGCCTCCGGGCTCAGCGCACGGCCCGCGCCAGGGCCTCGGCGAACCGGTCGATCTCCTCCCGCGTCCGCTTCTCGGTGACGGCCACGAGGAGGCAGTCGCGCAGCCGGCGGTCGAAGGCCCCGAGGGGCACGCCGCCGAGGATCCGCTCGCGCGCCAGGCGCGCCACGACCCGCGCGGGCGCGCGCGGCAGTCGCAGCGTGAACTCCTTGAAGAACGGCGCGGCGAAGCGGAGGCTCACGCCGGGGATCTCGCTCAGGCGGGCGGCGGCGTAGTGCGCCTTGGCGGTGGACAGCTCGCCCACGCGCCGGAGCCCCGCCTTGCCCAGGAGCGCGAGGTAGATCGTCGCCATCAGGGCGCAGAGGGCGACATTCGTGCAGATGTTCGAGGTCGCCCGCGCGCGGCGGATGTGCTGCTCGCGCGTCTGGAGCGTGAGGACGAAGCCCCGCCGCCCGTCCACGTCCACGGTGGCGCCCACGAGCCGCCCGGGCAGCCGCCGCACGAACGCCTGCCGGGCCGCGAAGGTGCCGAGGTAGGGCCCGCCGTAGGAGAGCGGCACGCCGAGCCCCTGCCCCTCGCCCACGACGAGGTCGGCGCCGAGCCGCCCCGGGGCCTCGAGCACGCCGAGGTTCACCGGGTCGCTCACGACGACCAGCAGCGCGTCCGCGGCGTGTGCGATCTCCGCCGCGGCCGCCACGTCCTCCAGGCAGCCGTAGAAGTTCGGGGACTGGACCACCAGGGCCGCCGTGGCCGGCCCCACCAGGCGCCGCGCGGCGTCCAGGTCGAGCACGCCCTCGGGCGCCGGCGCCTCGCGCAGCACGAGGCCCGCCCCCGCCCCGTAGGTGGCCGTCACGCGCCGGTAGAGCGGATGGACCCCCGCGGCGAGCACGACCTCGCGACGTCCCGTGACCGCGTGCGCCATCAACGCCGCCTCGGCGAGCGAGGACGCCCCGTCGTAGATGGACGCGTTCGCCACGTCCATGCCGTAGAGCTCGGCGATCATGGTCTGGTACTCGTAGATCGTCCGGAGCGTGCCCTGGCTGGCCTCGGGCTGGTAGGGCGTGTAGGCGGTGAAGAACTCGCCGCGCGCGATCAGGTGGTCGATCGCCGCCGGCACGTGGTGGTCGTAGGCGCCGCCGCCGAGGAAGCACACGTAGCCGTCGGCGTCGGCGTTGCGGGCGGCGAGCGCGCGGAGGTGGCGCAGCAGGTCGGGCTCGGCCATGGCCGCCGGGAGCTGGAGCGGGCGGCTCAGGCGCGCCTTGGGCGGGATGCGCGTCAGGAGGTCTTCGACCGCGCGGACGCCGATGACCTCGAGCATCGCGCGCACGTCGTCGGGGGTGTTGGGCAGGTAGCGCATCAGGCGCCGCGCTGCTGCAGGTGCGCCTCGTACTGCTCGGCGGTGAGCAGGCTGTCCCACTCCGCGGGGCTCGAGGGCCGGATCACGATCATCCAGCCCTGCCCGTAGGGGTCGCGGTTGACGAGCTCCGGGCTCTTCTGCAGGGCCGTGTTCACCTCCACGACCTCGCCGCTCAGGGGCGCGTAGAGGTCGGACACGGCCTTGACCGACTCGACGACCCCGAAGGACTGGTTCGCGGTGACGCGCGCCCCGACCTTCGGGAGTTCGACGAAGACCACGTCGCCGAGCTGCTCCTGGGCGTAGGCCGTGATGCCCACGCGGACGAGGTCCCCTTCCCGCCGGGCCCACTCGTGCTCCCGGGTATACCTGAGGTCGCTCGGAATCGTCGTCATGGCTCTCCGTCCACGGGGCCCGCGCCCGTCGGCGGGGCGGGCCGGGTCACGCCGTCGTCACGCTCACGCCGCCTTCTTGACGCGCGGCGTGTAGAACGGGGTCCGGACCACGCGCGCCGGGCGGGGCTGGCCCCGGATCTCCACCGCGAGCTCCGTGCCCACGGCGGCGTGGGGCGTGGCCACGTACGCGAGCGCGATCGAGCGGTCGACGGACGGCCCGTAGGAGCCCGAGGTCACGACCCCGACCGGCGCGCCGTCGCGCAGCACCCGCACGCCGTGGCGCGCGATCGCCCGGTCCGCCAGCTCGAGCCCCACCAGGCGCCGCGCGGGCCCCTCGGCGCGCACCCGCGCGATCGCCGCGCGGCCGATGAACTCGCCCTTGTCGAGCTTGACCACCCAGCCCAGCCCCGCCTCGATGGGGTTCGTGGTCCGGTCGATGTCGTTGCCGTAGAGCAGGTAGCGCACCTCGAGGCGCAGCGTGTCGCGCGCCCCGAGCCCCGCCGGCACGAGGCCGTCGTGCTTGCCCTCCTCGAGCAGCGCGGTCCAGAGCCGCGGGGCGTCGGCCGCGGCCACGTAGAGCTCGAAGCCGTCCTCGCCCGTGTAGCCCGTGCGCGAGACGAGCGCGGGCACGCCGGCCACGGTCGCGGGCGCGGCGTGGTAGTAGCGCAGCGCCGCCACGTCCCGGTCGGCCAGGCGCCCGACGAGCCCCTCCGCCCGCGGCCCCTGCACGGCGAGGAGCGCGGTCGCGTCGGAGACGTCGCGCCAGCGCGCCCCGGCGAAGCGGGCCGCGTGCTCGGTCACCCACGCCCAGTCGGCGGCGATGTTGGCCGCGTTGACGGTGAGCATGTAGCGCTCGGGCCCGAGGCGATAGACGGTCAGGTCGTCCACGATGCCCCCCTCGGGGGTGCAGAGGAGCGAGTACTGGACCTGGCCGACGGCGAGCGCCGCGACGTCGTTCGTCGTGAGGTACTGAAGGGCCGCCAGCGCCTCGGGGCCCTCGACCTCGAACTCCCCCATGTGGCTGACGTCGAAGAGCCCCACGGCGTTCCGCACCGCGCGGTGCTCCTCGACGATGGAGGTGTACTGCACCGGCATCTCCCAGCCGGCGAAGGCCGTCATGCGGGCGCCCGCGGCGACGTGGAGCGGGTGGAGGGGGGTGCGCCGAAGCGGCGTCTCCATTCGGGCGCCTCAGTAAATCACCCCGAGGGGGAGGGGTCAAGCCGGAGCCGGCCGCGTCCGGCGCGTCGACGGCACCGTGTTTGCTTGATGTCGCGCACCGCCGGGATGAGCGCTGGGCCCGCGCCCGAGCTGACGACGCTGCGCGTCCTCGTGGTCGAGGACGCCGACGACGCGCGGGAGGCGCTCGCCCACCTGCTCCGCGCGGCCGGGGCCGAGGTGACCACGGCCGCGACCGCCGCGGAGGCGCTCGCGCGGGCTCGGGAGCAGCGCTTCGACCTGCTCCTGACCGACCTCGGGCTCCCCGACCTCCCGGGAGACCGGGTGATCGGCGAGTTCCTCACCCTCGCCGGGAGCCCGCGGCCGCGGGTGGTGGCGGTGACCGGTCACGGCGAGCCGCTCGTGGGGCGCGCCCGCCGTGCCGGCGCCGACGCCGTGCTCGCCAAGCCGGTGGAGTGGGCGACGCTCCTGGCGGCGCTCACGCCCCCCAGGCGCCTGGCCGCGTGAGGCGCTCCCGGCGCACCAGACCCGCGAGCCAGGGAACGTGGGGCGTCGACCGAGGTAGCGCCCCGCCGAGTCTGGGCAACCGGTTCCCACCCCCGGGGCGCCCCCGGGTCGCTCGCGGACGGCTTGGGCCCTTCAGCGGGCGACCGAGTAGCCGCGCGCCTGCATGCAGGCCGCGTAGGCCTTCTCCCAGCCCTCCCGCGACTTCGTGTACTGGTAGGCTCCACCGCCCACGCCGCCGCCGATCCCGCCGATGGCGGCGCCGGCCGCCGCGCCGCGGCCCGCCCCGGTGCCGGTGGCCGCGCCCACCGCGGCGCCCGTCGCCGCCCCGGCCGCCGCGCCGAGCAGGGCGCCGAGCCCCGCCCCCTTGGCCGTCTCGGCGGTGGGATCGTAGCCGGTTTGCTGCCGCGCCCAGGCGTCGCACTCGCTGGCGTCGCGGGCCTGCTGCTCGGCGGTCTGGCCCTTGGCCGGGTACACCGCCACCGAGCGCGCCGGCGGCGGCCCGGCGGTGGCGCAACCGGCGACCATCGTCGCGACCAGGATCACGCTCACTCCACGCGTCACCTTCGCCATCGGATGCCCCTCCTCCTGTGGCTCGGGGGCGCGGGGCGCCCCGCTCATACCGTCGGCAGCCACTCCCGGAGCGGCCGCACCGTGCAGCCGGCCTTCTCGAGCGCCTCCCGGACCGCGCGCACGATGTGCTGGGCGCCCGGGGTGTCGCCGTGACAGCAGATCGTCTGCACCGCGAGGTCGATCTCCACCCCGTCGAGCGTGCGCACCTTGCCGTCGCGGGCCATGCGCACGGCCTGCTCGGCCGCCCGCTGGGGGTCGGTGATGAGCGAGCCGGGGACCTTGCGACTCACCAGGGTGCCGTCCACGTTGTAGGCGCGGTCGGCGAACCCCTCGCTGGCCACGCGCACGCCCATCTTCCGGCACGTCGCGTCGTACCGGCTCCCGGCGGCGGTCATCAGGATCAGCGTCGTACCGCCGGAATCGAGCACCGCCTGGCCGGCGGCGGCCGCGAGCTCCTCGTTGCGCTCCATCATGTTGTAGAGGATGCCGTGCGGCTTGACGTGCTGGAGGTCGCCGCCGGCCACCCGGACGAACTCCCGCAGGGCCCCGATCTGGTAGCAGAGGTAGTCGCGCACCTCGGCCGGCGTGACGTCCATGGCCCGGCGCCCGAAGCCCATCAGGTCGGGCAGGCCCGGGTGGGCCCCGACCGCGACGCCGTGGCGGAGCGCGAGCTCCACCGTCCGCCGCATCACGTGCGGGTCACCCGCGTGGTAGCCGCAGGCGATGTTCGCCGACGTGATGAAGGGCATGATCTCGGCGTCGGCCCCGAGCGTCCAGCGCCCGAAGCTCTCGCCCATGTCGCAGTTGAGGTCGATGAACCTGGTGGCCATGGCCGTCCTCCCGGTCACTCCCGCGCCAGCACGCGGGCCAGCGCGTTGACGAAGCGGTCGATGTCCTCCTCGGTCATCGCCAGCGAGCAGGCCCCGAGCCCGCGGGGCGTCAGCAGGATCCCCTCGTTGAGCAGCCCGAGGAACACGCGGCGCGGCGCCTCGGGGTCGCGCGGCCGGCTCGAGCGGTAGTCCGTGAGCGGCGCCGCGGTCCAGTGCAGGCAGAAGAGCGAGCCCACGCCGCTCACCTGCCCGCGGCGGCGCGTGGCCCGGAGCAAGCGCGTCACGCCCCCGCGCAGGCGCTCCCCGAGGGCGTCGAGCCGGGCGTAGGCCTCCGGCGTGAGCGCGTTCAGCGTGGCCAGGCCCGCGGCCATCGTGAGCGGGTTCGCGTTGAAGGTGCCGCCGTGGCTGATCCGCGCGCCGCCCTGCCGCGGGTCGTAGGCGGCCATGATGTCGGCGCGGCCGCCGAAGGCGCCGACCGGCAGCCCGCCGCCGATGATCTTGCCGAGCGTCGTGAGGTCGGGTCGCACGCCGAACCGCTCCTGCGCGCCGCCCGGGGCGACGCGGAAGGAGATGACCTCGTCGAAGATCAGCACGATCCCCCACCGCGCGGTGAGCTCCCGCAGGTGCGCCAGGAACCCCTCGGCCGGCGGGATGAGGCCGCCGATGCCGAGCAGCGGGTCGACCAGCACCGCCGCCAGCGTCGGCGCCTCGCGGGCGAGGATCCGCTCGCAGGCGTCGGCGTCGTTCCACGGCAGGACCACCGTGTGCTTGAGCACGGCGGGCGGCAGGCCCGCCGAGGCCGGCACGGGTCGGGGGCGCCGGCGGCCGCCCGCGGCGCGCGGGTCGGGCGCGACGCTGACCAGGGCCCAGTCGTGCGTGCCGTGGTAGGCGCCCTCGAACTTCGCGATCCTCGGGCGCCCCGTGAAGGCCCGCGCGGCGCGGACGGCGTTCATCGTGGCCTCGGTGCCCGAGTTGGTGAAGCGCACGGTCTCGAGCGAGGGCACCCGGCGCGTGAGCGCCTCGGCCAGGCGGATCTCGTGCTCCGTCGGCCCCGGGAAGGACAGCCCGAGCGCCGCCGCCTCCTGCACCGCCTTGACGACGTCGGGAGGCGCGTGGCCGAGGATCAGGCTCGTGTAGTTGCCGTTGAAGTCCAGGCGCGCCACGCCGTCGGCGTCCCAGACCGTGGCGCCCTGGCCGCGCTGGACGTAGAGGGGGTACGGGTCGAAGAAGACCGTCGTGCGGGTGTTGCCGCCGGGCATGACGGCCAGCGCCTCCTCGAAGAGCGCGCGGGACCGCGCCGTGCGCGCCACGTACTCTTGAAGCTCCCGCTCGACCGCCATGCCGCTCACGCCTCCCCTGGCCCCGCCGCGCCGACGGCCTCGAGCCCCGCGCCGAGGGCCGCACGTCGCGCCCGGAGCTCGCGGTGCGCCGCCTCGAGCGTGATCGCCCGGAAGCGCACGCGCTGGCCCGGCTTCACCTGCCCCAGGCGCCCGATGTCGAAGGAGCACACGGTCGCCACCTTCGCGTAGCCGCCGGTCGATTGCCGGTCCACGAGAAGCACGATGGGCTGGCCGTCGCCGGGGACCTGGATGCTGCCGAGCGCGATCCCGTCCGAGATGATATCGTGCCCGCGCGCGTGGGCGATACGGGGCCCGCGCAGGCGGGCGCCCATGCGGTCGGACTGCGGGAGCATCTCGTAGGGACCGCCGAGGAAGGCCTCGAGCCCCGCCGCCGTGAACGCGTCGGCCTGCGGGCCGAGCACGACCCGGACCTCGGCCTCGTCCGGGAAGCCCGGTCGGGCCTCGGGCCGCACCCACCGACGGGGCGGGCGCGGCGCGGGCGCGACGGGGAGCCGGTCGCCTCGCCGCAGCGCGCGGCCCTCGAGCCCCCCGAGCCGCCCGCGGAGGTAGGTCGCGCGGGAGCCGAGCACCGGGGGCACGTCGATCCCGCCGGCGACGGCGAGGTACGCGCGCAGGCCCGCGCGCGCGGGGCCGAGCCGCAGGACGTCACCGGCCTCGAGGTAGAGCGTCGTCCAGGCCGGCGCCTCGCGGTCGTTCACGGTCACCGGCATCGCGGCGCCCGTGACGGCCACCGCGCACGGCGCCGCGACGCGCACGCGCGGGCCCACCACCGTGCACTCGAGCCCCGCCGCGTCGTCCGGGTTGCCGACGAGCCGGTTGGCCAGCACGAACGCCTCGCGGTCCACCGGGCCCGAGGGCGGGATCCCGTAGCGGAGCTGGCCCGTCCGCCCGAGGTCCTGGACCGTCGTGAGCGCGCCGGGCTCGAGCACCTCGAGCCACCAGCGCCCGGGCGGGGGCGCGCTCGCGGCGGCGGCCGCGCGCGGCCGCGGGCCGGCGGCGGCCAGCCGCTCGTACTCGGCGCGGTCGACGGGCCGGAACGTCACGCGATCGCCCGGGCGCAGCAGGATCGGCTCGTCCGCCTCGGGGTCGTAGAGGCGCGCCGGCGTGCGGCCGAGGATCCAGTAGCCGCCCGGGCTCTCCACGGGGTAGATGCAGCACTGGCCGCCGCCGATCCCCACGCTGCCGGCGGGCACGCGCGTGCGGGGCGTGTCCAGGCGCGGCAGGCGCAGCCGCTCGGGCAGGCCCGCCATGTAGGGCAGGCCCGGCGTGAAGCCGATGAAGTAGACCAGGTACTCGGCCGAGGCGTGCAGGGCCACGAGCTCGTCGACGCCGAGCCCCGTGCGCGCGGCGGCCGCCTCGAGGTCCAGCCCGAACTCCGGGTCGTAGCAGCAGGCGAGCTCCACGCGCCGCGCCGGGGGCAGCGCGGCGTGCGGCGCCTGGAGCGCGAGCTCGGCGAGGGCCGCGCACAGCGCGTCGTAGCCGGTGACCTCCGGGTCGTAGTAGACGAGGAGCGCGCGGAAGGTCGGCACGGTCTCGACCACGCCCGGCAGCGCCTTCTCCTGGATCAGGTACTCCAGGGCGCGCACGCGGGTGTTGGTCTCGACGCTGATCGCGTCGCCGAGCTCGACGCTCAGGGCGAGGTCGCCCGCCGGGAGGAAGCGCGGCCAGGGACCCGGCACGGGCGTCGCACGAGCCCGCGCGCCCGGGTCGCTCAAAAGACCGCGAGCGCCGCGTTCGGCAGGTCGGTCAGGAACATGTGGCCGGGGCTGTGGGTGATCATGAACGGCGGGCGCGAGGCGAGCGCCACCGCCTGCGGCGTCACGCCGCACGCCCAGAACACCGGCACGTCGCCAGGCCGGAACTCCTGCGGGTCGCCCCAGTCGGGCTTGGCGAGGTCGGCGATGCCGAGCGCGGCGGGATCGCCCACGTGCACGGGCGCGCCGTGCGCGAGCGGGAAGCGCGCGCTCGCCGCCACGGCCCGGGCCACCTCGCCCGCCGGGATCGGGCGCATGGAGACGACCATGGGGCCGTGGAAGACCCCCGCGGGCCGGCAGGCCACCGTCGTCCGGTACATGGCCACGTTGCGGCCGTGCTCGATGTGCCAGAGGCGGATGCCGGCCTCGAGGAGCGCCCACTCGAAGGTGAAGGAGCACCCGAGCAGGAACGCCACGAGGTCGTCGCGCCAGTAGGCGCGCACGTCGGTCACCTCGTCCACGAGCTCGCCGTGCTTCCACACGCGGTAGCGGGGCAGGTCCGTGCGCAGGTCCGCCCCCGGCGCCACGCCCGCCGGCTCCGGGGAGCCGACGTCGGTGACCTCGAGGAGGGGACAGGGGCGCGGGTTCCGCTGGCAGAAGAGGAGGAAGTCGTACGCGTAGTCGCGCGGCAGGACCGCGAGGTTGGCCTGGACGTAGCCGGGGCCGAGCCCGGCCGTCACGCCGGTGATCTTGCCCGCGCGGATGTCGGCGCGGATCTCGCGGGGGTGGCGCGGGTCGATCGGCACGGGCCCATTCTAGCAGGGGTGCCGCGCCGGGCCGGAGCCCCGCGCGGCCCCGGCGCCGGGGTCGCTCAGCGCCGCCCGAGGCGCGGCCAGACCTCCGGGTTGACGAGCACCTCCGGGCGCTCGCCACGCAGCACGCGGAGCATCTCGCTCGCCACCTGCACTGCCATCTGGCGGTTCGCCTCCACGGTGACCCCGGCCACGTGGGGCGAGACGACCACGTTCGGGAGGCGCAGGAGCGGGTTGTCGGGCGAGGTCGGCTCCTCCTCCCAGACGTCGATGCCGGCCGCGGCGAGCTTGCCACGGGCGAGCGCCTCGAAGAGGGCGCGCTCGTCCTGCACGCCGCCCCGCGAGGTGTTGATGAAGATCGCGCCGTCCTTCATGAGGGCGAGCGTCCGTGCGTTGATCATGTGGCGGGTCTCGGGCGTGAGCGGCGTGTGGCAGGTCAGCACGTCGACCTGCGGCAGCAGCGCCTCCAGGCTCGCGACCGGCTCGGCCCCGCGCCGCCGGATCTCGTCCGGGGGCACGTAGGGGTCGTAGGCGAGCACGCGCATGCCGAGGGCCCCGCAGAACTTCGCCACGCGCCGGCCGATGTTGCCGATCCCCACGATCCCGAGCGTCTTGCCCCCGAGTTCCGTGTTGACCGAGTTGCGGCGCCGGCTCCAGTCCCCCGCCCGGGTCATCCGGTCGACCTCGAGCGTGTGCTTGACGCACGCCAGCATCAGCATGAGCGCGTGCTCGGCCACCGCCTGGGAGTTGGAGCCGGGGGCGTGGACGACCGCGATGCCGAGCCGCGTCGCCGCCGGGATGTCCACGGTGTCCAGCCCGACGCCGTGCCGGCCCACCACGCGCAGGCGCGGGCAGGCCTCCATGAGGGCGGCGGTGCAGCGCGGCCGGATCCGGAACAGGATGCCGTCGGCCTCGGCGGCCGTGCGCATCATCGCCTCCTCGCTCGGGTCCTCGGTGACGACGACGCGCGCCTCGCGCTCGAGCAGGGCGAGGCCGTCGGGGTGGATGGGGCCGCTCACGACGACGAGGGGACGCGGGTCGGTGGGCATCGCGGTCGCGCTCCTTGTCCGGCGGCGGGATTCTACCAGAGGCGTCGGCGGGGGCCGGCGGGCGCTACTTGCGGGCGACGAGGACCAGGCGCGGCGCGTCCAGGGAAAAGGGCGTGCCGTCCAGGCCCCCGTAGAGGTCCACGCGGCTCCACCGCTCGGGGCGGAGCATCGCCCGCAGCTCGTGGGCCGCGTAGAGGCGGATCTCGCTCTCGCCGATCAGCGTGCCCGGCGTCTCGTCGGCGTCGCCCTCGTGCCGCCACCAGCGCGCCTTCCACCGGCTGGTCGCCGGGTCGAAGGCGTTCTCGATCCGGAGCGTCCAGCCCTCGAGCCGTCGGCGCTCCTCGGGCGGCAGGGAACGCACGGCCTGGTCGCGGTTGCGCGTGTCGAGCACGAAGACGCCCCCCGGCACCAGGGCGTGCCAGAACCGGTCGATGAGCAGGCGGTCCTCGTCGTCGGAGAAGTAGCCGATGCTGCTGAAGAGGTTCACCGCGAGGTCGAACTCGCCGGCGAACTCCATGTCGCGCATGTCCTGGCAGACGAGCGTGAGCGTGACGCCGGCGCGGGCCGCGGCCTCTCGCGCCCGGGCGAGCTCGGTCTCGTTGAAGTCGACGCCGGTCACCGTGAAGCCCAGGCGCGCGAACTCCACCGCGTGGCGCCCGAAGCCGCACGGCGCGTCCAGGACGCGGGCGCCCGGCTTGAGGCCGGCGCGGGCCACGATCCACCGCACGGCGTGCGCGGCGTCGTCGGCCGACTCGAGCGCGGGCGAGATGGTCGGCCAGGCCTCGCGGAAGAACCGTTCGCTCTGGAACACCGGCGGGCGCCATTATAGCGGCTCGGGCGGCGCCGGGCCGGCGCGCGATACGCGGTGCGTCGCCCTGGATGCGGCGGACCTCGAGGCCCTCGCGCGCCGGCCCGGGATCCGGCTCCTGCTGCAGTTCGGCTCGTCGGTCGCGGGCCCCACGCACCCGCGGAGCGCCGCGGCGTTCGAGGCGGACCTCGGTCGGCTCTATCCCGGCCGGACCGTGGACGTGGCCCTCCTCCGCTCCGGGAGCGTTGCCGCCTGCTCGACGGCGAGCCGGCCGAGTTTCGGCGGGTGGCCCTGTACACCTTCAAGCGGTACCAGGATCACCGCCCGCAAGAGCCGCGAGGCCTACCTCGCGAGCCCCACGGACGAGGTCGTGGCCGAGCGCGATCTGGAGCGCATGATCGGTCGGATGACCGACGTGAACTACCACCTGCTGACCGAAGCCGGGCACCCCCGCCGCGCGACGACCACGCCTCCTTCACCGAACTTACCCGGCTTGGCGTCCTCACGCCCGAGTTCGCCGCCCGGATCGCGGCCTGCGTCGGGCTCCGCAACCGCATCGGTCGAGCCCTTTTTCTTCTTCACGGGCGGGCTCCTTCCCCGACCGGGCGGGGAACACACGGGCGGCGGTTCGTCGCGACGCTGTCCACGGCGTGAAGGAGCTTCCGCATCGCCGCGATGAGGGCGACCTTCGGCAGGGGGTCTGCAGGTCCTCGGTCACCCGGTCGGGCAGCCGCGTCGCCTCGGTGGCGGGCGCGCCCCGAGCGCCCGCGCGCCCGTGTGGTATCGTTCCCGGCCGTGAGCTCCCGCGTCACCGGCGCGACCCTCGTCACCGGCGCGCTCGGCTGCCTCGGCGCCTGGGTCGTGCGCGCGCTCGTGGCCGACGGCGAGGAGCCGGTGCTCCTGGACGTCGGCGACGACCCCTGGCGCCTCCGGATGGTCGCGGGCGAGGACGTCGCCGCGAAGGTGCGCCGCGTCCGCGGCGACGTCACCGACCGCGAGCAGCTGGCGCGCGTGGTGCGCGAGCACGACGTGCGGCGCCTCGTGCACCTGGCGGCCTGGCAGATCCCGCTCTGCCGGCGCGACCCGCCGGGCGGCGCCCTCGTCAACGTCGTGGGCACCGCCAACGTCTTCGAGGTCGCCCGCGCGAGCGAGGGGCGCGTCGCGCGGGTGGTCTACGCCTCCTCGGGCGCGGTCTTCGGGCCGCCCGCCCTCTACCCGCCGGGGCCGGTGCGCGACGACGCGCCCCCGCGCCCGGCCACCCACTACGGCGTCTACAAGGTCGCCAACGAGGAGACCGCCCGCGTGTACTGGGCCGAGCACGGGCTCCCCTCGGTGGGGTTCCGGCCGCTCTCGGTGTACGGGCCCGGGCGCGACTTCGGCCTCACGGCCGACCCGACGCTCGCGATGAAGGCGGCGGTGCTGGGCCGGCCGTTCACGATCCGCTGGGGCGGCCGCTCCGACTTCATCTACGCGGCGGACGTGGCCCGGGCCTTCGTGGCCGCCGCGCACGCGTCCCTGGACGGCGCGCGCGTCTACAACCTGCACGGGACCTCGGCGGCCGTGCGCGAGGTCGTCGAGGCGATCGAGGCGGCCTGGCCGGCCGCGCGCGGCCGGATCGCGCACGTGGAGTCCCCGATCCCCTTCCCCGAGGCGCTGGACGACGCCGGCTACCAGCGCGACCTCGGCCCGGCGCCCCCGACGCCGCTCGCCGAGGGCGTGCGGCAGACCATCGAGACGTTCGCGCGGCTGCACCGCGAAGGGCGGCTCGACGCGCGGGAGCTCGCGTGAGCCCCTACCGGATCCGCCTGGCCACGCCGGCCGACGCCGAGGCGATCTGCCGCATCTACAACCAGGGGATCGAGGACCGGATCGCCACGCTCGAGACCGAGCGGCGCACGCCCGACGAGCGGCGGCAGTGGCTCGCCGCGCGCGGGCCCCGCCACCCGGTGATCGTCGCCGAGCACGCGGGCGGCGACGTCGTGGGCTGGGGGAGCCTGAACGCGTTCAACCCGCGCGAGGCCTACCGCTACGTCGCCGACTTCTCCGTGTACGTGGACCGCGCCTGGCGGGGCAAGGGCGTGGGCAGCGCGCTGCTCGCGCGCCTGATCGAGCTCGCCCGCGAGCACGGCTACCACAAGATGGTGCTCTCGACCTTCCCCTGGAACGCCGCGGGCCTCGCCCTCTACCGCAAGTACGGCTTCCGCACCGTCGGCGTCTACCGCGAGCAGGGGCTCCTCGACGGCCGCTGGGTCGACACGGTGATCATGGAAAAGCTCCTCTGACCGCGCCCTACGGGCACCGCGCGCCCGGGAAGCCCCTGTCGATCCACTCGAGGCTCTTCATCCCGTCGGGCGGGTTGACGCAGCGGGCGCTGAAGACCTTGACGTGGTCGAGCACGTTGTGCCCGACCTTGGGATCGAACTTCACGGTGCCGTAGAGCGCGTCCTCGATCGCCTGGTGGCCGCCGCCGATCGCCATCGCGATCCGGCCGCTCGGCGAGTCGAACTCCAGGTACTCGAAGGCCTTGACGACCTCGTCGAGCGTGGGCCAGCGGCCGAGGGTGCGGATCGCCTTCTCGTAGGCGGCCTTCACCCCCTGGAGCGCCTGGACCATGTGGTAGCTGCCGTGCGGCGGGCCCAGGAGCGTGCCGAAGCGCCGCTGCGCGAGCTCGATGAACTCCCGCTGCAGGGGGTTCTGCCGGGGATCGGGCACCTCGGGCCAGTGGGTGCCCCGGAAGCCCACGACCATGCCCTCGGGCGCGTTCTTGCGGAACTCGTCGGCGAGGTAGGCGGAGTTGTTGTGCACGACGAGCGTCTGCTTGAACAGGCCGCGGACCCGCCCCTGCGTGATGAGGGCGGCGAGATCCGTGCCCCAGAGGCTGTGGAAGACCACGTCGGGGCGCACGGTCAGGAGCTTCGAGATCTCCGGGGTGAGCTCGCCCTGGAAGAGCTTGATCCACATCGTGTCGACGACCTTGACCTCGGGCTTGAGCTGCCGCAGGGCGCGGATGAAGATCTCCCAGGAGTCCCGGCCCCACGCGTAGTCCTGGTTGAGCCCCGCCACCGTCTTGAGGTCCGGCCGGACCGCCGCCACGTAGCGGGCGGCGCCGACGCCGTCGATCACCGTGTGGGCGGCGGTGCGGAAGACGTAGCGGTAGGACCGCTCCTCGAAGACCCGCGTGGTGCCGCAGTCGAACAGCACCGTGAGGACCTTGAGCTCCTCGGCCACGGGCGGCACGGCCACGCAGTTCGCGCTCGAGATGTAGCCGATGACGAGGTCGACCTTCTGGTCGAGGACGAGCCGGCGGTACTCCGTGACGACCTTGTCCGGCGAGCCCGCCTCGTCCGAGAGCACCGGGACGACGCGGGCGCCGCCGATGCCGCCCTCGCGGTTGAGCTTGTCGATCCAGAGCTCGGCGGCGTGCTTGGCCGGCACGCCGAACGTGCTCGAGGCGGGCCCGGAGAGCAGCGTGACGAGGCCGACCTTGAGCTCGCGCGGCGCCCCGGCCACGGCGGGCTGGGCCGGCGCGCGCGGCGGCGCGAGCCACGAGGCCGCGACGGCGACGAGCAGCGCGAGCGCGGTGCGCGGACGGACGATCAGCACGGGCGATCCCTCCTTTCGACGCCGCGGTCGACCGCGTGGCGCGGGGTCACGACCGCGTGTACAGGCGCAGGACGCCGAACGCGAGCGTGCCCGCCAGCAGGAGCGCGGCGAGCACGGCGAGGACGAGCTGCTGGAGGCGACTCACGGCGGGGCCAGCCGCTCGGGCGGCGACGGAAGGCCCTCGGGCGGGGCCCCGCGCGGCGCGGCCGGCGCCCGGGCCCCGTCGCGCTCGCGGGGCGCGGCGGGCGCCGGCGCCGCGGCGGGCCGGAACCGCTGGAGCGCGAGCGCCACGGCCAGCGCCCCGAGGCCGAGCAGGTCGGTGAGGAGCGCCGGGTCGATCAGGCAGAAGGCGGCGGTCAGGAACAGCCCGCGCTCGAGCCAGGAGGCCGGCCGCAGCGCGTGACCCTCGAGCGCGGCGGCGAGCGCGACGACCCCGAGCGTGCCGGTCAGCACCGCGCGGCCGATCTCCGTCCAGGGCCCCGCGAAGAGCAGCGCCGGGTTGTAGACGAAGAAGAACGGCACGATGAACCCCGCGGCGGCGAACTTCACGGCCTGGAGCCCCGCGCCCCAGAGGCTCGCCCCGCCGATGGAGGCGGCCGCGTAGACGGCCAGCGCCACCGGCGGCGTCACGGCCGACAGGCAGGAGAAGTAGAAGGCGAACATGTGCGCGGCGAGGGGCGGCACGCCGAGCTTGACGATCGCCGGGATCAGGAGCGCGGCCTGCATGATGTAGGCGGGCGTGGTCGGCATCCCCATGCCGAGGACGATCCCGGCCAGCATGGTGATCACCAGGGCGAGGAGCAGCGAGCCGCCCGCCACCCCGATCAGGAAGCCCGTGAAGCGCAGCGCCAGGCCCGTCTGCAGGACCACGCCGATCACGATCCCGGCCGACGCGCACGCCATCGCCACCGGCACCGTGTGCTCGGCGCCCTCGCGGAGGGCGGCCAGGCACGCCCGCCACCGCAGCCCCGTCTCCGGCCGGAGCCACGAGACGACCACCACGCCCGCGGCGGCGATGATCGCCGCGTAGGTGGCCGTGAAGCCCTGGAGCAGGAGCGCGAGCAGCAGGAGCACCGGCAGGACGAGGTGGCCCTGGCGCCGGAGGATCCCGCCGAGGTCGGGGAGCTCGTGGCGCGGGATGCCGCGCAGCCCCGTGCGCACGGCGTTGAAGTGGATCGCGGCGAAGAGCGCCCCGTAGTAGAAGAGCGCGGGGATGGCCGCGGCGATCATGATCGTCGTGTAGGACAGGCCCAGGAACTCGGCCATCACGAACGCCGCCGCGCCCATGATGGGCGGCATGATCTGCCCGCCCGTGGACGCCACGGCCTCGATGGCGGCCGCGGCCTCGGGCCGGAAGCCCGTCTTCTTCATCATCGGGATCGTCAGCCAGCCGTCCACCATGACGTTGGCGACGGCCGAGCCCGAGATCGTCCCGAACAGGCTCGAGGAGACCACCGATACCTTGCCGGGCCCGCCGCGTGCGCCCCCGGCCACCGCGTTGGCGAAGTTCATGAAGAACTGGCCCGCCCCGGACTTCTCGAGGAAGGCGCCGAAGAGGATGAAGAGGATCACGTAGGTGCCGGCCACGGCGAGCGGCACGCCGAAGACCCCTTCGGTGGTGAACCAGGTCTGGTCGATCGTCACCTCGAGCGTGAGCCCCCGGTGGTGGAGCACCCCCGGCAACCAGGGGCCGAGCAGCCCGTAGGCGAGAAAGCCGAGCGCCACCACGGGGAGCGCGGCGCCGATCGTCCGCCGCGTGGCCTCGAGCACGAGCAGGATGCCGAGCGCGCCCACCACCTTGTCCGCCGGGCTCAGCGGGTGCGCCGTCGGGAAGCGGTTCACCACGTAGTCGTAGAAGGCGAACATGTAGCCCACGCAGCCGAGCGCCAGCGCGGCCAGGGCGAGGTCGCTCCACGGAATGCGGTCCGGCGTGCGCCCGCGGCGGCGCGGGTAGAGCAGGAAGGCCAGGACCAGGCTGAAGGCGAGCGTGATGAACAGCAGCGCCTGCTGGTCGGGGGCGTACCAGGTCAGGCGGGCGTAGACGTGGTAGACGGCCATGGCGACCGCCACCACGCCCACGATCCGCCCGGGAGCGCCCGCGAGCCTGCGCACCGGCGCCGGCTACTTGAGGACGCCGATCTCCCGGTAGTAGCGGGCGGCGCCGGGGTGGTACGGCAGGCCGTAGTCCCGCCCCATCTCCTGGGGCGTGATCCCGGCCATCGCCTTGGTCACGTGCACGAACTCGGCGCGCCCCTCGACGATGGCCTTGGTGATCTTGTAGACGACCTCCTCGGGCGTCCGCGCCGAGGCGACGAGGATCGTGGGCGACTGGAACGTCGCCACGTCGCCCTCGATGCCCTGCTCGCCGTAGGTCCCGGCCTTGATGACGTGCCGCACGAAGCCCGGGTTGATCTTCTGGAGCTCGGCGAACTCCTGGTCGGAGACCGGGATCATGCGGAGCTTCATCACCGAGCCCAGGTCGAGGATGAACGAGGCGGGCACGGTGGTGAACCAGCCCACGGCCAGGGCCTGGCGGTTCTTCATCGCCTCGGCGTTGGCCGCGATGGGCCCGTAGCTCTTGGGCCCGAGGTCCTCGAGCTTCATCCCGTTGACCCTGAGCACGTTCTCCCAGCCGTCGGCCAGGCTCGTGTTGCCCCGGGCGGGCAGGGCGACGGGCTTGCCGCGGAGGTCCCGCACGGTGCGGATGTCGCTCGCCGCGGGCACGACGAGCTGCCAGACGTTCGGGTACATCGTCGCGACGTAGAGGGCCCGGTCGGTGGCCTTGCCGGCCCACTGGCCCCGGCCGGTGCGCGCGTCGTAGAGGACGTTGGTCATCGACCAGCCGAGGTCGGCCTTGTCGGTGCGGATCTTCTCCATGTTGACGAGCGCCGCGCCGGGCTCCACCTGGACGTCGAGCTCGGGGAAGCGCTTCTTGACGATCTCGGCGGTGGCGCCCGCGAGCGGGATCCACGACCCGCCGGTGGGCCCCGACGAGAAGACGAGCGTGACCTTCGGCTGGGCCGCGGCGGGCGCCGCGAGCGCCGCGACGAGGAGGGGGACGAGGGCCGCGAACACTGACCTCACGCGCATGGGACGACCTCCTTGCCGGGGAACCGGGGTCCGGGGAGCGGGCGGCCCGGCGCGCGCGAGGGGGGCCCGCGGAGCCTCGGCCCCGCGGCCCGGCGCGTCGGCGGGGGGACGGGCACGCTCGGGGACGCGGCCATACCCACCTCCTTCGGAGGGGCGCCGTCCGGGGTGCCGTCTAAATACCGGGCCCGCCGGGCGAAGTCAAAGGAATTCTCCGCGTCCCTGTGGTATATAGGTCCAGCTTCGATGCCCGGTCCAGCGTCGATGCGCGGCGTTCCCTCCACGGTGCGGCGACTCGTCCTGGCGTGCGCGGTGCTCGCGGCCGCAGGCTGCGGGTGGCTCCGGCCGCTGCCCACGCCGATCCCGCCGCCCGAGGAGCTCTACCAGCTCGGCGAGGCCGAGTTCGGCAAGCGCCGGTGGGAGGACGCGCGCCAGCACTTCCGGCGGCTCGTCGAGCGCCACCCCCACTCCTCGCTCGCGCCGCGGGCGCGCTTCCTGATCGGCGAGGCCTACTACCGCGAGGGCGAGTTCGACAAGGCCATCGCCGAGTTCCGGACCTTCATGGCCTTCTACCCGCAGCACCAGATCGCCGACCTGGTCCAGTACCGCCTGGCCATGGCCTACTACGACCAGCTCAAGCCGATCGAGCAGGACCAGACGCTCGCGGCCAAGGCGCTCGAGGAGTTCAAGAAGCTCGTCCGCGACTACCCCGAGAGCCGCTACGCCACCGACGCGCTCGCCAAGATCGACATCTGCCGCGGGCGGCTCGCGCAGAAGGAGGTGTGGGTGGCGAGCTACTACTTCAACCAGGGCAACCTGGCCGGCGCGCGCCAGCGGCTCGAGCTCGTGCTGCGCGAGTACCCCCGCACGCTCGTCGTCCCCGAGGCGCTGTGGCTGCTGGCCGAGATCCACCTGCGCGAGGGCCGGCGGGCCGACGCCACCGAGCTGCTGCGCCGGCTCGAGACCGAGTTCGCCTACACCGAGTTCGGGCGCCGGGCGCGCCAGCGCCTTCAGGCCGGGAGGTGAGCGGGTGCACGACGTCGTCGACCTGCGCTCGGACACGGTGACCCAGCCCACGCCCGAGATGCGCGAGGCCATGGCGCGCGCCGAGGTGGGCGACGACGTCTGGGAGGAGGACCCCACGGTCAAGCGCCTCGAGGCGCTGGCCGCCGAGCGGCTCGGCAAGGAGGCCGGGCTCCTCGTCACCTCCGGCACCCAGGGCAACCTGGTCTCGGTGCTCGCGCTGACCGAGCCCGGCCAGGAGGTGCTGGTCGACCAGGACTCGCACCTGTTCAACTACGAGGTCGCGGGCGCCGCGCGCCTGGGGGGCCTCCAGATGCGCCCGCTGCCCACGCCGCGCGGCTTCCTGAGCCCCGAGCAGGTGCGGGAGGCGCTCCGCCCGGCCGACATCCACCTGCCGCGCACGGGGCTCGTCGCCATCGAGAACACCCACAACCGCCACGGCGGCACCTGCTGCACGCCCGAGGCGATCGCGGCCGTGGCGGAGGTCGCGCACGCGGCCGGGGTGCCCGTGCACCTGGACGGCGCGCGCCTGTTCAACGCCGCCGTGGCCCTCGGCCGCCCGGCGCGCGACTTCGCCCGGGCCGTGGACTCGGTCACGGTCTGCCTGTCCAAGGGGCTCGGGGCGCCGGTCGGCTCGGTCGTGTGCGGCTCGGCCGCGTTCATCGCGCGCGCCCGGCGCATCCGCAAGATGCTCGGCGGCGGCATGCGCCAGGCCGGCATCATCGCCGCGGCGGGCATCGTCGCCCTCGAGCGCATGGTGGACCGGCTGGCCGAGGACCACGCCAACGCCCGGGCGCTCGCCGAGGGGCTGGCGCGCCTGCCCGGGCTCGCCGTGGACCTCGGGCGGGTCGAGACCAACATCGTCATCGTCCGGGTCCTCCGCCCCGGCGGCGTCGAGGAGCTCGTGCAGGGGTGCGCGGCGCGCAAGGTGCGGATCCACGCCATCGGGCCGGGGGCGATCCGGTGCGTCACCCACAAGGACGTCGACGCCGAGGACATCGCCCGCGCGGTGGAGGCGTTCCGCGAGATCACCCGGGCGTGGGCGGCGCGCTGACGGCCGGGCGGCGCCGGGCGGGCGATACAATCGAGCCCTCGAGCGCCGCGGTGCGCGGGTAGGAGGCAGGATGGCCCGACCGCTCCTGGAAGTCCGGGGTCTCAAGACCTACTTCTTCACCGACGAGGGCGTCGTCCGCGCCGTGGACGGCGTCGACCTGACGATCCACGAGGGCGAGACCCTCGGGGTGGTGGGCGAGTCGGGCTGCGGCAAGAGCGTGACCGCGCTCAGCATCATGCGCCTGGTGCCCCAGCCGCCCGGCCGCATCGTGGCCGGGCGCATCACCTACAACGGGCGCGAGCTCCTGGAGCTGCCGCCCGCAGAGATGCGGAAGATCCGCGGCAAGGAGATCGCGATGATCTTCCAGGAGCCCATGACCTCGCTCAACCCGGTGTTCACCGTGGGCGAGCAGATCGCCGAGGCGATCCGGCTCCACGAGGGGCTCGGCCGCCGCGCCGCGTGGGAGAAGACGGTGGAGATGCTCCGGGTGGTCCACATCCCGAACCCGGAGCGCCGCGCCCGGGAGTACCCGCACCAGCTCTCGGGCGGCATGCGCCAGCGGGTGATGATCGCCATGGCGCTCTCCTGCAACCCGAAGCTGCTCATCGCCGACGAGCCGACCACCGCGCTCGACGTGACCATCCAGGCCCAGATCCTCGACCTGCTGAACGAGCTCAAGGAGAAGTTCAAGATGGCGGTGATGCTCATCACGCACGACATGGGCGTCATCGCCGAGACCGCCCAGCGTGTGGTCGTCATGTACGCCGCGCAGGTGGTCGAGGAGGCGCCCGTCGTCGAGCTGTTCAAGGAGCCCCTGCACCCGTACACCCAGGGCCTGCTCCGCTCGATCCCGCGCATCGACCTGGCCGCCACGCAGAAGCGGCGCCTCGAGCAGATCCCGGGCACGGTGCCCACGCTCCGCGGCGACATCGGGCCCGGGTGCCGGTTCGCGCCCCGCTGCCAGTTCGCCAAGCCCGAGCACTTCGAGCACACGCCGCCCCTGAAGGAAGTGCGGCCGGGCCACAAGGTGGCCTGCTTCCTCTACTGAGGGCGCCCATGGCCGAGGCCCTGCTCCGCGTCCGCAACCTCAAGAAGTACTTCCCGATCCGCGGCGGCCTCTTCTCGCGCGAGGTCGCGCGCGTGCACGCCGTGGACGACGTCTCCTTCGACATCATGGCCGGCGAGACGCTGGGCCTGGTGGGCGAGTCGGGGTGCGGCAAGTCCACCACCGGGCGCGCCATCCTGCGGCTCATCGAGCCCACGGCGGGCGAGGTGTGGTTCCAGGACAAGAACGTCACCGCCCTCGACCGGCGGGCGCTCCGCGCGCTCCGCAAGGAGATGCAGATCATCTTCCAGGACCCCTACGCCTCGCTGAACCCGCGGATGACCGTGGGCTCGATCATCGGCGAGGCGCTGGTGATCCACAAGCTCGCGCCCACCCGGCGCGCGCGCGAGGAGCGCGTCGTCGAGCTCCTCGAGACGGTCGGGCTCTCCGCCGACCACCTCCGCCGCTACCCGCACGAGTTCTCGGGCGGGCAGCGGCAGCGGATCGGCATCGCGCGCGCGCTCGCCGTGAACCCCAAGCTCATCGTCGCCGACGAGCCGGTCTCGGCCCTGGACGTCTCCATCCAGGCCCAGATCATCAACCTGCTGGAGGACCTCCAGGCGCGCTTCGGCCTCACCTACCTCTTCATCGCCCACGACCTCTCGGTGGTCGAGCACATCTCCACGCGCGTGGCCGTGATGTACCTCGGCAAGATCGTCGAGATCGCCCCGGCCAAGGAGCTCTACACCAACCCGAAGCACCCCTACACCGAGGCGCTCCTGTCGGCAGTGCCGATCCCCGACCCCACCGTCAAGCGCAAGCGGATCATCCTCGAGGGCGACGTGCCGAGCCCGGTGAACCCGCCGAGCGGCTGCCGCTTCCACACCCGGTGCCCGATCCGCGTCCCGTCCTGCGCGCGCAACGAGCAGGTGCTGACGGAGGTCTCCCCGGGCCACTGGGTCGCCTGCCAGGTGCGCACGGGCGTGGCCGCCGCGTAGCCCGTCCCGGCGATCCGCCGGGACGCCGCCCCGCGCCGGCCGTCGAGGGGCGCGACCGGCGGGCGCCCGCGCGGCGGACGGCGGGAGGGCGCCTGCCCGCCCCGAGGCTGGCGGCACCGCCGCGCGGGTCCTCGGTGGCGCTCGTGGACGTGAAATGCCGACGGTGAGGGTCAACGACATCAACCTGTACTACGCCGAGGCGGGCGCGGGCCCGCCCGTGATCCTGATCATGGGCCTCGGCGGGGACCATCTCGCCTGGGCCTTCCAGGTGCGCGCCTTCGCCGAGCGCTACCGCGTGATCACCTTCGACAACCGCGGCGCGGGCCGGAGCGACGCCCCCGACCAGCCCTACACCACCGCGCTCATGGCGGCCGACACCCTCGCCCTGATGGACGCGCTCGGCATCGACCGGGCCCACGTGGTCGGCGTGTCCATGGGCGGGATGATCGCCCAGGAGCTCGCCCTGGCGGCGCCCGCGCGCGTGCGGAGCCTCCACCTCGGCTGCACGCTCGCCCGCCCCGACGCCTACCTCCGCGCGCTGCTCGAGGCCTGGCGGGACGTGCGCACGGCGCTGCCCCGCGAGCGGGCCGTGCGGGCGATGGCGCTCTGGATGTTCGCCCCCGAGACGTACGACACGCGCCCGGACTTCGTCGAGACGATCATCCAGACGAGCCTCGCGAACCCCTTCCCGCAGACGGTCACCGGCTTCCTGCGCCAGGCCGACGCCGTGGCCGCGCACGACACGCTCGACCGCCTCGGCGCGATCCGCTGCCCCACGCTCGTGAGCGTGGGCGAGGAGGACATCCTGGTGCCGCCGCGCTTTTCGCGGGAGCTCGCCGCGCGGATCCCCGGCGCCGAGCTCCGCATCCTGCCCGGCGCCGGCCACGTCTACTTCTGGGAGTGCCCCGAGGCCTTCAACGCGCTCTGCCTGGAGTTCATGGCCCGGCACTAAGGGCCCGCGGCGAGCCGCGCGAGCGCCTCGGCCCGCTCGCGCTCGAGCGCGGCCAGCCGCCGCTCGTACTCGAGGGTGAGCCGGGTGAGCGCCTTCGGCGTCCGGGCCCGCCGCTGCTCCTTGTCGTACCAGCGCTCGAGCTGCCGGCGCTCGGCGCGGTAGTGCGCGAGGATCGCCTCCCGCTCGGCCGCGAGGCGACCGTCGTCGGCCTCGGCGCTCGGCGGGGCGGGCGGGCTTGACGCGGGCGGGGGCGGCGACGCGTCGGGCGCGGCGGACGGCTGGCCGCCGCCTCCCGAGGCCGCGCCCGGATCGGGCGGCGGGAGCGTCGCGACCGGCGACGGCGCGCAGCCGGTCAGCCGCACGAGCCCACGGTAGACGCGGTCGACGGCGTCCTCGGGCTGCGCGCCGGCGCCCGCGACCACGCGCGCCGCCGCGTCGCACGCCGACTCGAGCGCCGGCCCGGGGGCGGGGAACGGCGCCGCCTCGGTGCCCGCGGCGTCGACGTCGACGCCGTCGAGGCTGACGTTGCCGAAGGCGAACGCGCGGGCCTCCACGCCCGGGCCCTGATCGCTGCAGGAGCCCGAGGAGGCCCAGCGCGGCGCGCCGCAGACGATCAGGGCCTGCGCCTGGTCGTTGCGGCTGCCCGAGGGGTTGCCGTAGAGGTTGCCGAGCACGTTCGCCGTGGCCCCGAACCGCACGAGCGTGCCGTAGCCGCCGCCCCAGTCCCAGACGACGTTGTTGCGCATGTCCACGGTGGTGCCGTCGTCGGGGGCGTCGCCCTCGCGGGTGATCTGCGGGTTCCGCGTCGTGCCGCGCACGAAGAGGTTGTGGTGGAGGCTCACGCGCGTGGCCCCGTACTTGATCAGCATGGTCTTGTGCGACGCGGGCTCGGCCAGGATCGACCAGGCCACCGTCACGTCGCGCGTGGGCGGGCCGCCGCCGTTCGGGTCGCCGGTGATGTCGATGGCGCCGTCGCCGCACCCGGACACGGACACGTGGTCGAGGACGACGTTGTAGGCGCCGTGGCTCACCTGGATGCAGTCCGTGCTGTCGCTGGCCGCCGCGTCGCGCACGCGCAGGTGGCGGACGATCACGTCGTGGGCGCCGAGCGTGCCGCGGATCTGGAGGCCGCGGTTGGTGAGGGTGATCCCCGGCGGCGGCGCCGTGGCCCCGTCGATGGTGACGAACGCGCCGCGCACCTGGATCGCCGACTCGGCGCGGATCGTCCCGCCGACCGCGAAGACCACGTACCGGTGGCCCTGCGAGACCGCGTCGCGGAGCGTGCCGGGGCCGCTGTCGGCCAGGCTGGTGACGTGGTAGACGCTGCCGCCCGCGCCGCCGGGCGTCGCGGCGCCGAAGCCCTCGAGCGCCGCCGCGGGCGTGGCGGTCGTCAGGCACAGCACGACAGTGAGCGCGCGTCGGGTCATCGTCGTCCTCCCGCGCGCGGCGACCTGCAACGCCGGTGCCGCCCCGAGCGCGCGCGTCCGCGGCCCTCTGGCGGGCCGTGGCCCGGCCCGCGCGTCGCCCGGGCGACAGGCCGGCCGGGCACCGTCAGCCCACGGACGCGCCGCGCCGCCCGCAGGCCGACCGCGCCGCCCGCGGACGCTCAGTCCCAGAAGTACGCGCGCGGGTTGACGGGCCGCCCCTGGACGAGGATCTCGTAGTGCAGGTGCGGGCCCGACGAGCGCCCGGTGTTGCCCGTGAGGCCGAGCTCGGCGCCGCGCTCGACGCGCTGGCCCTCCTGCACGCGGATCCGCGAGAGGTGGCCGTAGACGGTGCGGATCTCCTGGCCGTGGTCGAGCACGACCGTGAGGCCGTACTCGGGCTGGGGCCCGGCGAAGACGACGGTGCCCGCGGCCGGGGCGCGCACGGGCGTGCCGGGCGGCGCGCCGATGTCGATGCCGCCGTGGAACTCGCGCTCGCCGCTCCAGGGCGACGCGCGGTGGCCGAACTCCGAGTTCACGGGCCCGCGCACGGGCCACCGCGACGGCAACGCCGCGAGCGCCTTGCGCGCGCGCCCGATCAGGCGGTCGAGCGCGCGGAGGCTCTCGCCCTCCTGCCGGACCTGCTCGGCCAGGAGGTCGAGCTCGTCCACCGGCGAACCGGGCGCCTCGCGCTCGGCGGCGGCCCGCGCGCCGCCCATGCCGCGCTGGGGCCGGAGCGGCGCCATGTCGGGCCCGAAGGGCTCCCAGATGCGCGCGTGGAGCTCGCGCCAGCTCGCCACCTCGCGGCGCAGTTCGGCCACGCGGCGGTGGAAGCCGTCGATGGTGGCGCGCTCCGCGTCGAGCTGCGCGAGGAGCGGGGCGACGTCGAGCATCCGCTGCCGCAGCGCCCACCAGTCGCCCACGAGCGCGCCGAGCAGCGCGACGCCGAACGCGAGCGCGCCGGCGCCGACGAGGGCGCGGCGGCGCGGGAAGGACACGCGGAGCACGCGCGCACCGTCCCCGCGGACCACGAGCACGGTGAGCCGTCGGCGGTGGTCCACGCGACTGATGGCTCCTCGGGACGTGACGGCCGCCCGGACGGACGGCTGCGCGCGTTGTAGCAGAGCGGCGCGCGCGCTGTCAACGGAGGCGCGGGCGGATCGGGCGGTCATGCCGCGGCTCCGGGCAAGGCCCGTGCCCGGCCCCGGCGCGCGCAGAATCGCGCGCTTGGCCCCGGTCGAGGGCGCCAGAGCGGCACGGGCGACACGGCGGCCCGTCACCGCGGTGACGGGCGCGCGGCCCCGGGCGCCGGGCGCGCGACGTAACCCCGCGTCGAACCGGCGCTCGTTGACACTGCGGGGGGCCGGTCAGTATGATCGCGCCGTACCCATGGACGAGTTCCACCGCATCAAACGCCTGCCGCCCTACGTCTTCGCGATCGTCAACGACCTGAAGACCAAGGCCCGCGCGCGCGGCGAGGACATCGTCGACCTCGGCATGGGCAACCCGGACATGGGCACGCCCCCGCACATCGTGGCCAAGCTCGTCGAGGCGGCGCAGAACCCGCGCAACCACCGCTACTCGGCCTCGCGCGGGATCACGCGGCTGCGCGTGGCGATCACGCGCTGGTACCGCGAGCGCTACGGCGTCGAGCTCGACCCCGAGACCGAGGCCATCGCCACCATCGGCGCCAAGGAGGGCCTGGCGCACCTGGCGCTGGCCGTACTCCAGCCGGGCGACGGCGCGCTGGTGCCGAACCCGACCTACCCCATCCACGCCTACTCGGTGGTGATCGCCGACGGCGAGCTGCGCTCGGTGCCCCTCACGGGCGGGGCCGACGAGTTCTTCGCGCGCCTGGAGGAGACGGCGCGGCTCACCTGGCCCAAGGCGCGCCTGCTGATCCTCTCGTTCCCCCACAACCCGACCACCATGTGCGTGGACCGCGCCTTCTTCGAGCGCGTGGTGGCCTTCGCGCGCGAGCACCGGCTCATGGTCGTCCACGACTTCGCCTACGCCGACCTCGCCTTCGACGGCTACCGCCCGCCGTCCTTCCTCGAGGTCCCCGGGGCCAAGGAGGTGGGCGTCGAGCTCTTCTCGCTCACGAAGTCCTACAACATGGCGGGCTGGCGCCTGGCCTTCTGCTGCGGCAACGCCCGGATGATCCACGCGCTGGCGCGCATCAAGTCCTACCTGGACTACGGCGTGTTCCAGCCGATCCAGATCGCCGGCATCATCGCGCTCGAGGGCGACCAGCGGTGCGTGGCCGAGATCGTCGAGGTCTACCGCCGGCGGCGCGACGTGCTCGTCGACGGGCTCAACAAGCTCGGCTGGCGCGTGGCGCGCCCGCGCGGGACGATGTTCGTCTGGGCGCCGATCCCGGAGGAGTTCCGCAGCATGGGCTCGCTGGAGTTCGCCAAGCTCTGCCTCCAGGAGGCGAAGGTCGCCGTCTCGCCCGGCATCGGCTTCGGCGAGTACGGCGAGGGCTACGTCCGCTTCGCGCTCGTGGAGAACGAGCAGCGCATCCGCCAGGCGCTGCGCGGGCTCAGGCAGCTCGGGCGCTGACGTGAGCGACGTCCGCCTCGGCCTGCTCGGCCTCGGCACGGTGGGCACGGGGGTCGTCAAGCTCCTCGAGCAGGAGCGCGCCCTGCTCGAGGCCCGCGCCGGCTGCCGGCTGACCCTGGCGGCCGTCGCCGACGTCGACGTGACCCGCCCCCGCGAGGGCCTGGACCTCGCGCGCCTGCCCCTCACCACCGACGTCGGCCGCGTGCTCGACGACCCCCGCGTCCAGATCGTCGTCGAGCTCATCGGCGGGCTCGAGCCCGCGCGCTCCTACATCCTGCGGGCCCTGGCGGCCGGCAAGCACGTGGTGACGGCCAACAAGGCCCTGCTCGCGCACCACGGGGCCGAGCTCTACGCGGAGGCGCGCCGCGCGGGCGTGGCGCTCGGCTTCGAGGCGGCCGTGGCGGGCGGCATCCCGCTGATCCGGGCCGTCAAGGACGGGCTCGTCGCCAACCGGATCCTGTCCGTCTTCGGGATCGTCAACGGCACGTGCAACTACATCCTGTCGCGGATGACCGAGGAGGGGCTCGACTTCGCCGCCGCGCTCCGCGAGGCGCAGGCTCAGGGCTACGCCGAGGCCGACCCCACGCTCGACGTCGAGGGGCTCGACTCGGCGCACAAGCTCCAGATCCTCGTCTCGCTCGCCTTCCGGACCGCGGTCGACCTCAAGGACATCCACACCGAGGGGATCACGCGCGTCACCGCGCAGGACCTCGCCTACGCCCGCGAGCTCGGGTACCGGGTCAAGCTCCTGGCCATCGCCAAGGCGAGCGACGGCGGCGTCGAGGCGCGCGTGCATCCCACGATGATCCCCGCCGACTCGCCCCTCGCCGCCGTGAGCGGGGTCTTCAACGCCGTCTTCGTCACCGGCCACGCCGCCGGCGACCTGATGTTCTACGGCCGGGGCGCCGGCCAGATGCCCACGGCCTCGGCGGTCTGGTCCGACATCGTGGAGATCGCCCGCCGCCTGGCCCACGGCCTCCGGCCGCTGCCGCTCGAGCTGCCCGCGGTCGACCACGCCGCCCTGCCCGTGCGGCCCATGGACGAGATCCGGAGCTGCTACTACCTGCGCGTCATGGCCCAGGACCGGCCCGGCGTGCTCTCGCGGGTGGCCGGCGTCCTCGGAGCCAACGACATCTCCATCGCCTCCGTCCTCCAGAAGGGCCGCGCGGCGCGCGAGGCGGTGCCCGTCGTGATGATGACCCACGAGGCGCGCGAGCGGGACATGCGCGCGGCGCTCGCGGCCATCGACCGGCTCCCGGTGGTCGCGCTGCCGACCACCATGATCCGCGTGGAGGGCGGGCCGGCGTGAGCGCGGGGGCGCGCCCCGCGGCGACCGGCCGCCGAGGCGGGGCCACGTGAGGCCGTGGCGCGGCGTCATCGAGCAGTACCGGGAGTTCCTGCCGGTCTCCGACCGGACGCCCGTCGTCACGCTCCTCGAGGGCAACACGCCGCTCCTGCCCGCCCCGCGCCTGGCCGAGGCCACGGACCCGAGCCTGCACATCTACCTCAAGTGCGAGGGGTTCAACCCGACCGGCTCGTTCAAGGACCGCGGCATGACGGTCGCGATCTCCAAGGCCGTGGAGGCGGGCGCCCGCGCGGTCATCTGCGCGTCCACCGGCAACACCTCGGCCTCGGCCGCGGCCTTCGCCGCCCGCGCCGGGATCAAGGCCTTCGTCATGGTGCCGCGCGGCGCCATCGCGCTCGGCAAGCTCTCGCAGGCCGCCATCCACGGCGCGCGCGTGCTCATGGTCGACGGGAGCTTCGACCAGGCGCTCGCCATCGTGCGCGAGATCTCCGAGCGCTACCCCGTGACGCTCGTGAACTCGCTGAACCCCTTCCGCCTCGAGGGCCAGAAGACCGCCGCCTTCGAGGTCGTGGACCAGCTCGGCCGCGCCCCCGACTACCACCTGATCCCGGTGGGCAACGCGGGCAACATCACCGCCTACTGGCGCGGCTACCGCGAGTACCACCGCGCCGGGCGGGCCAAGGAGCTGCCGCGCATGGTCGGCTTCCAGGCCGCCGGGGCCGCGCCCATCTACGAAAACCGCGTGATCGCCGAGCCCCGCACCGTGGCCACGGCCATCCGCATCGGCAACCCCGCCAACTGGGGGCCGGCGCTCGAGACCCTCAAGGACTCGCGCGGCTGGATCGACGTCGTGAGCGACGAGGAGATCCTGCAGGCCTACCGGCTGCTGGCGCGCGAGGAGGGCGTCTTCATGGAGCCCGCCTCCGCCGCCACCGTGGCGGGGCTCATCAAGAGCGTCAAGGCGGGCCGCTTCGAGCCCGGCTCGACGATCGTCCTCACGCTGACCGGGCACGGCCTGAAGGACCCGGACACGGCCCTCGAATCGGCCTCGCGGCCGACGACGGTCCCGGCCGAGCTCGGCGCCGTCCTGGCCCAGCTCGGCTTCTGAGCGCGTGAGGCGGCGGGCGGCGCGGCCGCGGTGAGGCTCCTGCGGCTCGCCGCCGGGCTCGCGCTCAGCGCGGGGCTGCTCGCCTACCTGCTCTGGACGGTCGACCTCGCCCAGCTGGCCGCCCAGCTGCGCGCCACCGACTGGGGGTGGACCGCCGCGGGCGCGGCGCTGGCGCCCCTCGGGCTCTGGGTGCGCGCCGTGCGCTGGCGCTACCTCTTCCCGCCCCGCGCCCGCCCGCGGGGGCTCGTGGCCGGCGTCATGATCGGCTACATGGCCAACAACCTGCTCCCGCTCCGCGCCGGCGAGCTCGTGCGGATCTGGGTGGTCGCGCGCCGGGGCGCGGGCTTCTGGACGGTGCTGGCCACCCTGGTCGTCGAGCGCGTCCTCGACAGCCTCGTCGTCGTCCTGCTCCTGGCCGTGCTCGGCCTGCTGATCCCGGTGCCGCCGCTCTTCCAGTGGGCCGCGGCCGTGCTGCTCGGGGTCGACCTCGCGGCCATGGCCGGGCTCGGGTTCGCCGCCACCGCCCCCGCGCGCTGCCAGCGCGTGCTGCTCGGCCTCACCCGCCGCTGGCCCGCGCTCGCCGCGCGGCTCGGCCGCGGCTTCGAGACGTTCGTCCAGGGGCTCGAGGGGATCCGCACGCGCGGCCACGCGCCGGGCCTCGTCCTCTGGACCGCGCTCGTCTGGCTCGCGCCGGCCCTGTCGGCGTGGATGCTGCTGCGGGCGCTGCACCTCGAGTTGCCGCTCCTCGCCGGCTTCACGGTGCTCGCCTTCGTCGGGCTCGGGGTCAGCGTGCCCTCGGCCCCGGGCTACGTGGGCGTGTTCCACTACGCGGCGGTGCTCGCGGTGGAGCGCTTCGGCGTGCCGCGGCCGGCCGCGCTCGGGTTCGCGCTCCTCTTCCACGCCGCGCACGTCGTGACCGTCACGCTCGTCGGCTGGCTCTTCCTCCTCCGCGAGCCGGTCTCGCTCGCCGCGGCCGCCCGCGCCCGGCCCGGCGCGCCCGCCGGAGGGGCGTGATAGGATGCCGGCGTCATGGCGCTGATCGTCCAGAAGTACGGCGGCTCGTCCGTCGCCGACCCCGAGAAGATCAAGGGCGTCGCCCGCCGGGTGGCCGAGAGCGCCGCCCACCACCGCATGGTCGTCGTGGTCTCGGCGATGGGGCGGACGACCGACAGCCTGCTGGCGCTCGCCCACCAGATCACGCCGACCCCCGACCCGCGCGAGCTCGACATGCTGCTCGCGACCGGCGAGCAGGTGACGATCGCGCTCCTGGCCATGGCGCTGCAGGCGCTCGGCCTCAAGGCGCGCTCCTTCACGGGCCCGCAGGTCGGCATGCGCACCGACACCGCCCACACGCGCGCCCGGATCACCCGCATCACCGCCGAGCGGGTCCGCCAGGCGCTCGACGCCGGCGAGATCCCCGTGGTCGCGGGGTTCCAGGGCCTGAGCGAGGACGACGAGATCACGACGCTCGGCCGCGGCGGCTCCGACCTCACCGCGGTCGCGCTCGCGGCCGCGCTCAAGGCCGACCTCTGCGAGATCTACACGGACGTCGACGGCGTCTACACCGCCGACCCCAACGTGGTGCCGGACGCCCGGAAGCTCGCCCGCATCACCTACGACGAGATGCTCGAGCTCGCCAGCCTGGGGGCGAAGGTCCTGCAGGCCCGGTCGGTGGAGTTCGCCAAGAAGTACGGCGTGCCGGTGCACGTACGCTCGACGTTCAAGCCCGACCCCGGCACGCTCGTCACCCGAGAGGAGCAGGGCATGGAGGAGGTCGTCGTCACCGGCGTCACCCACGACCGGAGCCAGGCCAAGATCTCGATCCTGCGCGTGCCCGACCGGCCGGGGATCGCCGCGCGCGTCTTCGGGGCCATCGCCGAGCGCCACATCGTCGTGGACATGATCGTGCAGAACATCAGCCGCGACGGCTACACGGACATGTCCTTCACGGTGCCCCGCCCCGACTACCGCCGCGCCGTGGAGGCGCTCGAGGAGGTGGCGCGGGCGATCGGCGCCGAGGGCATCGTCCACGACGAGCGCGTGGCCAAGGTCTCCATCGTGGGCGTGGGCATGCGGAGCCACTCGGGCGTGGCCGCGCGGATGTTCGGCGTCCTGGCGAAGGAGGGGATCAACATCCAGATGATCTCCACCTCCGAGATCGCCATCTCCTGCGTCATCGAGGACAAGTACGCGGAGCTCGCCGTGCGCGCCCTCCACGACGCCTTCGAGCTCGGCCGCGAGCGCCCGGCATGACGGCCGCCGGGCGCGCCGCCGTCTTCCACGGCCCGGGCAAGCCGTTCGAGCTCCGCACGCTGCCGCTGCCCGAGGTCGAGCCCGACGCCGTGCTGATCCGGGTGACGCTGGCCAACATCTGCGGCTCCGACCTGCACTTCTGGCGGGGCGACGCGCCGCTCAGGCTCCCGCCCGACGGCTGGATCTTCGGCCACGAGATGACGGGCCGGGTCGCGCGCCTCGGCGCGCGCGTCACCACGGACTCGCTCGGGCGCCCCCTCGCCGAGGGGGACCGCGTGGCCTACACCTACTTCTACCCGTGCGGGCGCTGCCGGGCGTGCCTCGGCAAGGAGCCGGCGGCGTGCCTCCACAAGGTCGGGCGCCCGCTCGGCCCGTCGACCTTCCCCTACTTCCACGGCGCGTTCGCCGAGTACTACTACCTCAAGCCCGGCGGCGCGCTCTTCAAGGTGCCCGACGCGCTGCCGGACGAGCTCGTCGCGCCGGTCAACTGCGCGCTCGCGCAGGTGATCTTCGGCCTGAGCCAGGCCGGGCTCCGCTTCGGCGACGCGGTGGTGATCCAGGGCGCGGGCGGCCTCGGGCTCTACGCCACGGCCGTCGCGCGCGACATGGGCGCGGCGCTCGTGATCGTCATCGACCGCATCCCCGACCGGCTCGCCCTGGCGCGCGCCTTCGGCGCCGACCACACCCTCGACCTCCGCGAGGTGCCCGACCGCAAGGAGCGCGTGCGCCTGGTGCGGGAGTGGACGGGCGGCGCCGGGGCCGACGTCGCGTGCGACTTCGTCGGCTTCCCGGAGGTCATCCCCGAGGGGCTCGAGATGCTGCGCCAGGGGGGCACCTACCTCGAGATCGGCACGATCAGCCGCGGCGTCACGGTCGCGCTCGAGCCGGCGCAGCTCGTCTGGGGCGCCAAGCGGATCGTGGGCGTGATCATGTACGACCCCTGGGTGATCCCGCGCGCCCTCGACTTCCTCGTGCGCAACCGCGGCCGCTGGCCCTTCGAGCGCGTGGTCTCGCACCGCTTCCCGCTCGAGCGGATCGACGAGGCGTTCGCCGCGGCCGAGTGGCACGCGCGCGAGGGCACGCCGATCACCCGCGCCGCGCTCGTGCCGTAGGCGGCCGCGGCGCGCCGCGCGGGCGGCCGCCGCCCCGGAGGCCGGGCCCCGCAGTGCGGGTCGTGCCGCGGACGGCTGTGCAGAAGTTTTCACTCTAGCCGCGCGCCCGGCGCGGTGGCATCGTCCGGCCATGCCGCGCTACACGCGCCGCCAGCTCGCCGTGCTGCTGCTGCTCGTCGCCGCCGCCGGGGTCGGGCTCGCCGTCCAGCGCTGGCGCGCGGCGTACCCCGCGCTCGCCGAGCGCCTCGAGCGCTTCGACCACGCGCCCGCCGTCACCCCGGCCGACTCCGCCGCGCGCTCCGCGCTCGCGCCCGGCGCACCCCGCCGCCCACCCACGCCCGACCCGGACGCGGTCGGCGCCGCCGCGCCGCCGCCGGGTCGCGAGGCGCTCGCCGGCGCGCCGGCGCCCAAGCGCCCGCGCGGCGCGCCGCGGCCGACCAGCCCGCCGCGCCTCGACCCGAACCGGGCGACCGCCGAGGAGCTCGTCACGCTGCCCGGTGTCGGCCCCGTCCTGGCCGCCCGCATCGTCGCCGCGCGCGAGCGCGCCGGACCGTTCACCAGCGTCGAGGATCTGCGGCGCGTGCGCGGCGTCGGGCCGGCGACGCTCGCACGGTTGCGCCCCTTCCTCGAGGTGCCCGAATCGCCCCCGTCGAGCGAGGGTGCCGACCGCCGGTGAGCGCGCATGCCCTGGGTCCGCGCGCCCGTGGCCCCGCTCGCGGCGGCCTTCGCGCTCGGGCTCGGCCTGGCGCCCTGGGCGCCGGCCGCGGTCGCGTGGGCGCTCTGGGGCGCGGCCCTCCTCGGGGGCGCGAGCCTCGCCGCGCTCGACCGGCCGCGCGCGGCGGCCGCGTGCCTGCTCGCGGGCGTGGGGGCGCTCGGGGTCCTCCGGGGCGCGCCGCTGCCGCTCCCGCCGGAGCACGTGGCCCACCTGGCGCTGCCACGCCTCGCGCGCGTCGAGGGCCGCCTGGCGGGCGCGCCGGCCCGGGCGGCGCCGGAGCGCACGCGCCTGTTGCTCGACGTCGCGCGGGTCGACGGGCGGCCGCGTGCGGGCCGCATCGCGCTCACGGTCTACGGGCCCGCGGCGCCGCTCGCCGAGGGCCAGCGCATCGCGGTCGAGGCGCGCCTGGCGCGCGCGAGCGGCGTCCGCAACCCCGGCGTGCCCGACTCCGGGGCCGCGCTGCGCCGCGCCGGGATCCTCGTCACCGGGACCGCGCGGGCCGACCGCCTGGCGGCGCTCGACCCGCCCGTGCCGCCGTGGTACGGGCGCGCGCGCCACGCGGCCCTGGCGAGCGTGGAGCGGGCGCTGCCGCCCGCCTCCGCGGCGCTCCTCGCCGGCCTGCTCCTCGGCGAGCGGGCGGGGTTGCCGCGGGCGCTCGACGAGGCCTTCCGGCGCGCGGGCGTGTACCACGTCCTCGCCGTCTCGGGCTTCAACGTCGCGCTGGTCGCCGGCACCGTGTTCGCGCTCGCCGCCCTCGCGGGCCTCGGGCCGCGGCCGGCCGCGCTCGCCGCGCTCGTCGCCATCGCGGCCTTCGCGGCCGTGGCGGGGCCCGAGCCCTCGGTGCTGCGCGCCGTCGTCATGGGCGGGCTCGTCCTCGGCGCCCTGCTCCTCGACCGGGAGGCCGCGGTGCTCAACAGCCTCGCGCTCGCCGCGCTCGCGCTGCTCGCCGCGCGGCCCGCCGACCTCGCCGACCCCGGGTTCCAGCTCTCGTTCGCCGCGACGCTCGGCATCGTCTGCGCGCCGCTGCCGCGCGGCCGGGTCGCCGCCGCCCTCGCCGTCAGCGCGGCCGCCCAGCTCGCCGTCCTGCCCATCGGCCTCATCCACTTCAACCAGCTCGCGACGGTCGGCGTGCTCGCCAACCTGCTCGCCGTGCCGCTCGCGGGGGCGGCGACCGTGCTCGGCTTCCTCGGCGTGCTCGCGGCGGGGCTCCACGAGGCGGTCGGCGGGGCGCTGCTCGCCGCGACCTGGCCCGTGCTGCTCGGGCTCCGGGCGCTGGTCGCGCTCGTCGCCGCGGTGCCGGGTGCGCTGCTCTTCCTGCCGGCCCCGCCCGCGCCCGCGGTGGTCGCCTACGCCGCGGCGCTCGCCCTCGGGCTCGGCGCCTGGCACCGCCGCGGCCAGCCCGCCGGGGCCTGGATGGGGCGCGCCGCGGCCGCCCTGGCCGCGGCCGCGGTCGCCCTGGCCGCCTGGCCCGTCCTCCGGCCCGCCGACGGGCGGCTGCGGCTCACGGTGCTCGACGTCGGCCAGGGCGACGCGCTCGTGCTCGAGACGCCGCGAGGGCGCGCCGTCCTGATCGACGCGGGGCCGGGCGGCGCCTGGCGCCTGGACGCCGGCGAACGCGTCGTCGCGCCCTTCCTGCTGAACCGCGGGCACCTGCGCGTGGCGGCCGCGGTGACGACGCACGACGACCGGGACCACGCGGGCGGCCTGGCGGCCGTGCGGCGGCGCGTGGCGATCGACGCCACGCTCGCCCCCGGGCGCCGCTACTGGATCGACGGCGTGAGCGTGCTCGTGCTCGCGCCGCCCGCGGCCGGGGCGACGGGAAGCGAAACCCCGGAGCCGCGGCGCAACGCCGGGGCGCTCGTGGTGCGCGTCGACCACGGGCTCGCCGCGTTCCTGCTCGCCTCCGACCTGCCCGGCGCGGCCGAGCGCGCGCTGGCGGCGTCGGCGGCGCCGCTCGCCGCCACCGTGCTCAAGGTCGCCCACCACGGCAGCGCGGGCTCGAGCACCCCCGAGTTCCTCGCGCGCGTGCGGCCGGCCGTGGCCGTGATCTCGGTCGGCGCCCGCAACCCCTACGGCCACCCGGCCCCCGCGACCCTGGCCCGGCTCGCCGCGGTCGGGGCCGCGGTCTACCGCACCGACCGCGACGGCGCCGTGCTCGTCGAGACCGACGGCGCCGCGCTCGCGGTCACCACCTGGGCGACGGGACGCGTCACGCGCGCCTGCCTCGCGCCCGAGGGCGGCTGCGCGGTGTGGTGAGCCGGATTCCTGCTAAGCTTGGCGCTCGGTGACGACCCGCATGGCCCCCGCCGCACGCCTCGCGGCCGACGACCGCCGGACGCCGCCCGCCGGCGACGGCCGCCCTGCGCACGACCTCCGGGACGGCGTGCCCGCCGGGCTCGCGGGGCCGGGCGCCGACCCTGTCCCCCGCTCACCCTGACGGAGACGACGCGTGGCGCGGATCAACGAGCACTACCTGAAGCTCGCCTCGAGCTACCTCTTCGTGGAGATCGCGAACCGCGTGAAGGCCTTCCAGGCCGCGCACCCCGAGGCGCGCGTCATCCGCCTCGGCATCGGCGACGTCACCCAGCCGCTGGCCCCGGCGATCGTCGCCGCCCTGCACGCGGCGGTGGAGGAGATGGCCCGGCCGGAGACCTTCCGCGGCTACGGCCCCGAGACCGGCTACGAGTTCCTGACCGAGCTCATCGCCGCCCACGACTACGGCGCCCGGGGCGTGCGCGTGGCGCCGGACGAGATCTTCGTGAGCGACGGCGGCAAGAGCGACAGCGCCAACATCCAGGAGATCTTCGCGGCCGACGCGGTGGTCGCGGTCTGCGACCCGGTCTACCCCGTCTACGTCGACAGCACGGTCATGGCCGGCCGCACCGGCGCACCGGACGCGGCCGGCCGCTACGCGGGGCTCGTCTACCTGCCGTGCACCGCCGAGCGCGGCTTCGAGCCGCCCCTCCCCGACCGGCCCGTGGACCTCGTCTACCTCTGCTCGCCGAACAACCCGACCGGCGCGGTGCTGACCCGCGAGGCGCTCGCGCGCTGGGTCCGGTGGGCGCGGGAGACGGGGGCCGTGCTCCTGTTCGACGCCGCCTACGAGGCCTACGTGCGCGAGCCCGGGCTGCCGCGCTCGATCTACGAGGTCGAGGGCGCGCGCGAGGTCGCCATCGAGTTCCGCAGCTTCTCGAAGACCGCCGGGTTCACCGGCACGCGCTGCGCCTACACGGTGGTCCCCCGCGACCTCTGCGGCCGCACGGCGACCGGCGACCGGGTGCCGCTCCACGCGCTCTGGCACCGCCGCCAGTCCACCAAGTTCAACGGCGTGCCGTACATCGTCCAGCGGGCGGCCGCGGCGGTGTACTCCCCGGAGGGCGCCCGCCAGGTGCGCGCCCAGGTCGACGCCTACCTCGAGAACGCGCGGATCATCCGCGAGGGGCTCGAGGCCGTGGGCCTCACGGTCCACGGCGGGCGCAACGCCCCCTACCTCTGGGTGAAGACGCCGGGCGGGCTCAGCTCGTGGGCGTTCTTCGACAAGCTCCTGCACGAGGCCCACGTGGTGGGCACGCCGGGCGTGGGGTTCGGGCCGAGCGGCGAGGGCTACCTGCGCCTGAGCGCGTTCGCTCCGCGCGCGCAGACCGAGGAGGCGGTCGACCGGATCCGCAAGCGGCTCCGCCTCTGAGGGCGGTCCCGCCCGCGGCCCGTGACCCGCGGCGACCGCCCGCCTACCCTGCGCGCGCACGCCGCGGCGCGACGCGGACGCGCGGGGAGGCCGGGATGCCGCGCTGCATGGACGTGCACCATCGCGTCGAGGGGCTCACCGGGTCGGCGACGGCGTCAGGTACCTGCGCTACCGGTACGACGCGGGCTCGGGGAAGGTCTTCTGCCTCGTCGAGGCCCCCAGCAAGGAGGCCGCGGCGGCCGTGCACCGCGAGGCCCACGGCCTCGTCGCCGACGAGATCATCGAGGTCGAAGAAGGCCAGTAACCCCGCGGGCGCCCACCCGACGGGCCGCCCGGCGGGACGGGGCGCCGCGAGGCCGGGGGACGGCCCGCCCTACCCCTCGTAAGAGCGCTCGTACTGCGCGCGCAGGCGCTCGAGCTCCTCGGGGTCGAGCTTCATGCCCAGCGAGAGCCCCATCTCGGCCAGGATGGTCTTGATCTCGTTCAGCGACTTCTTGCCGAAGTTCTTGGTCTTGAGGAGCTCGGCCTCGGTCTTCTGGACGAGGTCGGCGATCGTCCGGATGTTGGCGGTCTTCAGGCAGTTCGACGCGCGCACGGAGAGCTCGAGCTCGTCGACGGTGCGGAACAGGTGCTCGTTGAGCTCGGGCCGCGGCCGGAGCTCCGCGCTCTCGGCCTCCTCCGCCGCCGGGAGCGCTTCGGGGAAGTTCGTCAGGAGCTCGAAGTGGTCCTCGAGGATGCGGGAGGCCTCGGCGACGGCGGCCTGGGGCGTCACGCTCCCGTCGGTCCACACCTCGAGCACGAGCCGCTCGTGGTCGGCGTCGCGCGGCTCGACGTGGAAGTTCACGCGCTCGATCGGCGAGAAGTCGGCGTCGAGCAGGATGGCGTTGATGGGCAGCGCCTCGGGCTCGCGCCGCTCGGCGGGCACCCAGCCCCGGCCGCGCTCCACGCACACTTCCATGGCCAGCGTGCCGTCCTTGTCGAGCGTGGCGAGCGGCTGCTCCGGGGTCAGGATGTCGACGTCGGCGTCGGCGTCGAAGTCGCCGGCCTTGACCACCCGCGGGCCCTGCGCCTTGAGCCGCAGGATCTTCGGGCGGTTCACGTGCAGGCGGAAGACCACCTTGCGGAGGTTCATGATGATGTCGAGCGTGTCCTCCACGACGCCGGGCAGGTGGGAGAACTCGTGGAGGACGTTCTCGATCTTGACCCAGGTGGGCGCCGCGCCGTGGATCGAGGACAGCAGCACGCGCCGGTAGGCGTTGCCCACCGTGAGCGCGAACCCCTTCGCGAACGGTTCGACGACGAGCCGGCCGTACGTCGCCTCGCTGACCTGCCAGTCGTGGACGGTGGGGAGCGTGAGCTCCAGCATGTCGACCCCCTCGGAGGACTCGGGACCTCGGACAGCCTGAGGACCGTGGACCCGATCGACGAGTATAGCAGAGCCGCGGCGGGGGATCGTGTAGACTCCGGGCAGGATGAGGTCCCGCGCCGCCGCGCTGGCCGGGCTGGTGGCGCTGGCGCTCGCCGGTGTCGAGGCCTGGCGCATCACCACGCCGCCCCCGTCGCTCCGCACGGCGTCGCAGGTCGTCGAGGTGCCGGCGAACGCGGGCGCCCTGGCGATCGCCCGCGGGCTCGCCGCGGCCGGCGCGATCCGCAGCCCCGAGGGGTTCCTGCTCCTCGCCCTCGTGCGCGGCACGCTCCGCACGCTCAAGGCGGGCGAGTACGAGGTGCCCCGCGGCGCCTCGACCCTCGACGTGCTCGCGCTGCTCGAGAGCGGGCGCGTGCGCCAGCACCCGGTGCTCCACCCCGAAGGCGCCACCGTGGCCGAGCTCGCGCGCGCCCTCGAGGCCGCGCGCCTGGCGCGCGCCGAGGACGTGCTGCGGGTGGCCCGCGACCCGACCTTCCTCCAGGCCCACGGCATCGCGGCCCCGAGCGCCGAGGGCTACCTCTTCCCCGACACCTACCTGGTCGTGCGCGGCATGACCCCCGAGCAGATCCTCGGGCGCATGGTCCAGCGCATGCAGGCGAAGCTCACCCCGGAGCTCCGCGACCGGGCCCGGGCGCGCGGCCTCGGCGTCCACGAGCTGCTCACGCTGGCCTCGATCGTCGAGCGCGAGGCGGTCGTGCCCGAGGAGCGGCGGCTGATCGCGGCCGTGTTCTGGAACCGCCTGCGACGGGGGATGCCGCTCCAGGCCGACCCCACGGTCCAGTACGGCGCGGGCAAGGAGCGGCAGGCGCTCACGCGGGCCGACCTCGAGCAGGACACGCCCTACAACACCTACCAGCGCCCCGGGCTGCCGCCCGGGCCGATCGCGAGCCCCGGCCTGGCCGCCATCGAGGCCGCCCTGGACCCGGCCCCGGTCGACTACCTCTACTTCGTCGCGCGCGACGACCAGCGCCACCACTTCTCCAGGACGCTCGAGGAGCACCGTCGCGCGGTGCTCCGCTATCGGCTGGCCCGCAGTCGTGCGACGCTGTGAGCGGGCCTCCCCGGCGCCCGGCCGCGCGCGCCGGGCGATGACGGCGCGGGGCGCGGCCGGCCGCGCCGAGCTCCTCCGGTGAGCGACGAGGCGCCCGCGCCGCAGGAGCCCGCGGCCAAGGCCTGGGCCGGCCGCTTCGCCGGGCGCCCCGACCCGGGCGCCGAGCGCTTCACCGCCTCGCTCGCCTTCGACCGGCGCCTGGCGCCCTACGACGTGGCCGGCAGCCGGGCCTGGGCGCGCGCGCTCTGGCGCGCCGGGCTGCTGAGCGAGGCCGAGCGCGACGCGATCCTCGCCGGGCTCGACGCCATCGCCCGCGAACTCGAGGCGGGCACCTTCCCCTTCCGGGCGGAGCTCGAGGACATCCACATGAACGTCGAGCGGCGGCTGATCGAGCTCGTGGGCCCGGTCGGCGGCAAGCTCCACACGGGGCGCTCGCGCAACGACCAGATCGTCCTCGACGAGCGCCTCTACCTGCGCGACGCCGTCGGGCGCGTGACCGCGGGGCTCCGGCGGACCCAGGAGGCGCTGGTGGCGCGCGCCGCGGAGACCGTCGAGGCGCCCATGCCCGGCTACACGCACCTGCAGCGCGCGCAGCCGATCGTGCTCGCGCACCACCTGCTCGCCTACGTGTTCATGCTCGAGCGCGACCGCGAGCGCTTCGAGGCGTGCCGCGCGCGGGCCGACGAGCTGCCCCTCGGCAGCGGCGCCCTGGCGGGCACCGGCTTCCCGATCGACCGCGAGGCGCTCGCGCGCGAGCTCGGCTTCAGCCGCGTGAGCCCCAACAGCCTGGACGCCGTGAGCGATCGCGACTACATCCTGGAGTTCCTCGCCGCGGCGGCCATCACGGGCATGCACCTGTCGCGCCTCGCCGCCGACCTCACCCTCTGGGCCACGGCCGAGTTCGGGTTCGTGGAGTTCGCCGACGCCTTCGCCACGGGCTCGTCGATCATGCCGCAGAAGAAGAATCCCGACGTGGCCGAGCTGATCCGCGGCAAGAGCGGCCGGCTCTACGGCAACCTCGTGGCCGTGCTGACCACCATGAAGGGGCTCCCGCTCGCCTACAACTCCGACATGCAGGAGGACAAGGAGCCCTTCTTCGACTCCGTGGACACGCTCGAGGCGATCCTGGGCGTGCTGCCGCCCCTGCTCGCCTCGCTCACCTTCCACACCGACCGGATGCGCCGGGCCGCGGCCGAGCACGGCGCCACGGCGACCGACCTCGCCGACTACCTCGTCCGCAAGGGGCTCCCCTTCCGGCAGGCCCACGAGATCGTGGGGCGCGTGGTGCGCTACGCGCTCGAGGCCGGCCGGCCGCTCGAGGCCCTCACCCTCGAGGAGCTCCAGCGGTTCTCGGCGCTCTTCGGGCCCGACGCCCGCGAGGCCGTGACGCTCGAGGCCTCGCTCCGCGCGCGCGCCGTCATCGGGGGCACCGCGCCCGAGGCCGTGCGGCAGAGCCTGGACCTCGCGCGCAAGCTCCTCGCCCGGTGAGGTCGGGCGCGTCGGCGCCGGGCCGCGGGCGCGGGGCCGCGGCCCTCGCGGCCGCCCTCGCGCTCGCGGCCGGCGTCGCGGCCGGGGCCGGGTGCGGCAAGAAGGGCCCGCCGGTCCCGCCGGAGACCCGGCTCCCGGCGCCGGTGACCGACCTCGAGGCGAGCGTCGAGGACGGCGCGGTCGTCCTGGCCTGGACGAACCCGCGCCGCCGCGCCGACGGCTCGCGGCTCCGCGACCTCGCGGCCGCGCGCGTCTTCCGGCGCGAGGATCCCGGGCTCGGCCCGCCCCCGCCGGCGCTCCGCGTCGGCGACCGCATCGCGGGCTACGTCGAGGTCGCGCGCGTCCGGCTCACCGAGCCCCCGACGGCCCGCCCGCCGTTCCCCGAGGGGCCGCGCGTCGAGGGCGACCGCGTCACGCTCGCCGACCGCCGCGACCTGACCTACGGGCGGCGCTACACCTACGTGGTCCTCGCCGAGGACGCCCAGGGGCGCCTGAGCCCGCCCGGCCCGCGCGTCTCCGTGCGCGTCGTGGCGCCGCCGGAGGCGCCGCCGGCGCCCCGGGCCACGGCCGGCGAGGGCGAGGTGCACCTGGCCTGGGCGCCGCCCGCGCGCTTCCTCGACGGCCAGCCGGTCGAGGGCCCGCTCGCCTACGAGGTCCTGCGCGCCGACGCGCCCGAGGCGCCGCTGCGCCCCGTGACGCCCGCGCCGGTCGAGGCGACGGCGTTCACCGACCGCGGGCTCGAGAACGACCGCACCTACCGCTACGCCGTCCGGGCCGTGCGCCGGGCCGACGGCACGCTCGCCCGCGGGCCCGCCTCGCCCGCGGTGACCGCGACGCCGCGCGACGTGACGCCGCCCGCGCCCCCGACCGAGCTCGTCGGCGTGCCGAGCGCGGGCACCGTGCGCCTGGCCTGGCGGCCGAGCCCGGACCCCGACGTGGCCGCCTACGTGATCTACCGCGCGGCCCCCGGGGGCGAGTTCGTCCGGGTGGGGACCGTGCGCCCGCCCGCGACCGTGTTCGTCGACCGCGACGTGCCCCCGGGGACCTGGCGCTACGCCGTCACCGCCCAGGACGCCGCCGCGCACCCCAACGAGAGCGCGCGCTCGGCCGAGATCACGGTCACGGTGCCTTGACGAGGCCGGGGACCGGATGCTACGGTCCCGGCCAAGAAACGCCTGAAGCGCCGCGGCGATGGACTCCTTCACCTACCGGGACGGCACGCTCCACTGCGAGGACGTGTCGCTCGCCACGCTGGCCGAGGCCGTCGGCACGCCCGCCTACGTCTACTCGCGCGCCGCGCTCCTGGAGGCCTACCACGCCTGGGTGCGCGGCCTGCGCGAGGTCCCGCACCTGGTCTGCTACTCGCTCAAGGCCAACGGCAACCTGGGCGTCGTGGCCACGCTGGCCCGCGCCGGCGCGGGCGCCGACATCGTGTCGGGGGGCGAGCTCTACCGCGCGCTGCGCGCCGGCGTGCCGCCGCGGCGGATCATCTTCTCGGGCGTCGGCAAGACGCGCGAGGAGCTGCGCGAGGCCCTCAAGGCCGAGATCCTCCTCTTCAACGTCGAGTCGCTGAGCGAGCTGCGCCTGCTCGACGAGGTGGCGCGCGAGCTCGGCGTGCGCGCGCCGGTCGCGCTGCGCGTCAACCCGGACGTGGACCCCGAGACCCACCCCTACATCGCCACGGGGCTCCGCACCTCCAAGTTCGGGATCCCGATCGAGGAGGCGCCGGCGGCGTACGCGGAGGCCGCGGCGCGCGCCGGGCTCGAGGTCGTGGGCGTGCAGATGCACATCGGCTCGCAGCTCACGCGGCCCGGCCCCGCGCTGGACGCCGCGCGCCGCCTGGCGGCCCTGGTCGCGCAGCTCCGCGCCGCGGGCCACGCCATCCGCCTGGTGGACCTGGGCGGCGGGCTCGGCATCCGCTACCGCGACGAGGAGCCCCCCACGCCCGAGGCCTACGCGCGCGCCCTGCTCGAGCCGCTCGCGGGGCTCGGCGCGACGGTGCTCGTCGAGCCCGGGCGCTCCATCGTCGGCAACGCCGGCGTGCTGCTGACCCGCGTCCTCTACCGCAAGGCGACGTCGGCCAAGCGCTTCGTCATCGTCGACGCGGCCATGAACGACCTCGTGCGCCCCGCCATGTACGGCGCCTACCACGCCATCCGCCCCGTGCGCGAGGCGCGCCCCGGCGCGCCCGTGGAGGCGGTGGACGTCGTGGGCCCGGTGTGCGAGTCGGGCGACTTCCTGGCCCGCGACCGGGAGCTGCCGCGGGCCGAGGAGGGCGACCTGCTGGCCGTCATGAGCGCGGGGGCCTACGGGTTCGTCATGGCCTCGAACTACAACGCGCGCCCGCGCGCCGCCGAGGTCCTCGTCGACGGCGCGCGCTACACGATCGTGCGCCGCCGGGAGACCTACGACGACCTGGTGGCGGGGGAGACGGTGCCATGAGCGTGAGCCATCCGTTCCAGGGATCGATCGTCGCGCTGGTCACGCCCTTCAAGGACGGCGCGGTGGACGAGGCCAAGCTCCGCGAGCTGGTGCGCTTCCACGTCGAGCACGGCACCGACGGCATCGTGCCCTGCGGTACGACCGGCGAGTCGCCGACGCTCTCGCACGACGAGCACCGGCGCGTGGTCGAGGTGGTCATCGAGGCCGCCGCGGGCCGCGTGCCCGTCATGGCCGGCACGGGCTCGAACTGCACCGCGGAGGCCATCGAGCTCACCCGGCACGCCGAGCGGGCCGGGGCGCGCGCCGCGCTGGTCGTCAACCCCTACTACAACCGCCCGACCCAGGAGGGGCTCTACCGCCACTTCCGCGCCGTGGCCGAGGCGGTGAGCATCCCGATCTTCGTCTACAACATCCAGAGCCGCACGGCCGTCAACGTCGAGACGGAGACGCTTGCCCGCCTCCGCCGCGACGTGCCCAACATCGTCGGCGTCAAGGAGGCCTCGGGCTCGCTCGACCAGATGAGCCAGGTCATCGCCGCCTGCGGGCCCGACTTCACCGTGCTCTCGGGCGACGACAACCTCACCCTGCCCTGCATGGCCGTCGGCGGCCGCGGCGTCATCTCGGTCATCGCGAACCTGGTCCCGCGCGACGTCGTCGAGCTCACCCACGCCGCGCTCGACGGCGACTGGAAGCGCGCCCGCGAGGTGCACTACCGGCTCCTGCCGCTCGCGCGGGCGGCGTTCCTCGAGACCAACCCGATCCCCATCAAGGAAGCGATGGCGATGGTGGGGATGCTCGAGCCCGAGTTCCGGCTGCCGCTCTGCCGGATGAGCGAGGCCAACCGCGAGAAGCTCCGCGCCGTCCTCCGGCAGTACGGGCTCCTGACGTAGCGGGCGCCGCGCGCGGGGCGGGCCGTGGCCGACGTCGTCGTCGCGGGCGCCGCGGGCCGCATGGGCGGCCGCGTGGTGGCGTGCCTGCGCGAGGCCGCCGACCTGCGCCTGGTGGCCGCCCTCGAGGCTCCGGGCCACCCGGCGCTCGGCCGGGACGCGGGCGAGGTGGCCGGCGTCGGGCGGCTCGGGGTGCCGATCGGCGAAGACCCGGCGGCCGCGCTCGCCCCGGGGCGCGTCCTGATCGAGTTCACCACGCCCGAGGCCTCGCTCGCCCACCTGCGCCTGGCCGCCGCCCTCGGCGCGCGCGCCGTCATCGGGACCACCGGCTTCACGCCCGAGCAGCGTCGCGAGATCGCCGAGCTCGGGCAGAAGACGGCCATCGTGCTGTCGCCCAACATGTCGGTGGGCGTCACGCTCGCCCTGCGCCTGCTGCCGCTCATGGCCCGGGCGCTCGGCGACGAGTACGACGTCGAGATCACCGAGCTCCACCACCGGTTCAAGCGCGACGCCCCGAGCGGCACGGCGCTCCGGATGGCCGAGGTGATCGCCGAGGCCCTCGGGCGGGACCTGGCGCGCGTCGCCGTCCACGGCCGGCAGGGGCTGCCGGGCGAGCGCCCGCCCGGGGAGATCGGCATCCTCTCGCTCCGCGCGGGCGACGTGGTGGGCGAGCACACGGTCGTCTTCGCCACGCTCGGCGAGCGGCTCGAGCTCACCCACCGGGCCCACAGCCGCGACACCTTCGCCCGGGGCGCCCTGCGGGCCGCCCGCTGGGTCAGCACGCAACCGGCGGGGCTATACTCCATGCAGGAGGTGTTGGGGCTCTGAGGGCCCCGGACGGCCCGGCGGCGAGGCCCTGATGCCGGACAGGCTCCTGCTCGAGGACGTGCGGTTCTACGGCCAGCACGGCACCACGCGGGCGGAGCAGGCGATCGGGGCGTGGTTCTCGGTCGACGCCGAGCTCAGCCTCGACCTCGGCCCGGCGGCGGTCTCGGACGACCTCGGGGCGACCGTCGACTACGGGCGGGTCGCCCACCGCATCGTCGAGATCGGGACGCGGAGCCGGGTGAAGCTCCTGGAGCGCCTGGCCGGCCTCATCGCCGAGGCCCTGCTGCGGGAGTTCCCCGTGCAGGAAGTCCGGGTGCGGGTGCGGAAGCTCATGCCACCGCTGGACGGGGTCGTGGGGACCCCGGGGGTGGAGCTGGTGCGTCGACGCGCATGACGCGGGTCTACCTCTCGCTCGGCTCGAACCTGGGCGACCGGCTGGCGATGCTGCGGGCCGCGGTGGCGCGGCTCCGGGCGATGGCGGACGTCCGGTTCCTCGCGGCCTCGGCCATCTACGAGGCCGAGCCGTGGGAGAGCCAGCCCGGGCAGCCGCTCAACCGCGAGGCCTGGTACCTGAACTGCGCCGTCGCGATCGAGACGAGCCTGCCGCCGATCGAGCTGCTGGCGCGGCTGCAGGCGATCGAGCGCGAGCTCGGGCGGGCGCCCCGCACGGGCACACCCGAGGCCGAGCGGTTCGTGCCGCGCCCCATGGACATCGACATCCTGTTCTACGGCGACCGCGTCATCAGCGTGCCCGACACGCTGCACATCCCGCACCTGCTCCTCCACGAGCGCGCCTTCGTGCTGCGGCCGCTCGCGGAGATCGCCCCCGACGTCGAGCACCCCACGCTCTACCGCACCGTCCGCGAGCTGCTCGAGGAGGTCGAGGACGAGCACGCCGTCCGGCGCGGGGACTACCCCGGCCGGTGGTTCGAGGTCTAGCGGGCCGGGTCCCTCGCCGATGACCCCGGCGCCGGCCGACTTCCAGCGCGAGGCGCTGGAGCACCTGGACGCGCTCTACAACTTCGCCATGTACCTCGCGCGCCGGCCGGCCGACGCCGAGGACCTGGTGCAGGAGACCTACCTCCGGGCCTTCCGCTTCAGCCACCGCTTCCAGCCGGGAACCCACCTCCGGGCGTGGCTGTTCCAGATCTTGAGAAATACGTTCCTCACCTTCTACCGGGTGCGCGAGCGCGAGACCGCGGTCGCCGAGGACGGCGTGCCGGAGTGGGACGTGCCCGTCTTCCACGAGGCGCCCGACGACGACGCGGCCACGGTCGAGGCGCACACCGACCTCGAGCGGGCGCTGCGGCGCCTGCCCGAGGAGTTCCGGACCGTGCTCCTGCTCGCGGAGGTCGAAGGGCTGCCGCTCGAGGAAGTGGCCCAGGTCATGGCCTGTCCCGTCGGGACGGTGAAATCGCGCATCTTCCGGGCGAAGGAGCGCCTGCGCGCGCTCCTGCGCGACTACGAGCCGCGATGAGCGAGCGCCGCGGGGACCTCTCCGACGAGGCCCTCGCGCGGCGGCTGGCGACGGAGCTGCCGCGCTACCCGGCGCCGCCGCGGCTCCGCGCCGCCGTGCGGGCGACGCTCGCGCGCCGCCCGCGGGTCGACTGGCTCGCGCCCGCGTTCGCGGCGGCCGCCACCGCGCTGGTCTTCACCCTGGCCGTCCTGCCGTCGCTGCCGCGCACGGGCCCCGATCCCGTCCACCGCCTGGTGCGCGCGGTCGTGGCCGAGCACACGCGCGCCGTGCTCTGGGGCGCGCGCCGCCCCGACGTGATCCCGGCCGCGCTGCCGTGGCTCACGCAGGAGAGCGGGATCGACCTGCGGAGCGTCTTCTCGGGCGACGAGCACCTCACGCTCCTCGGCGCCGAGCCGGTCTACATCGAGCAGCGCCGGGGGCTCGCCGTCCACTACCGCGACGCCGACGGCCACCACCTGACCTACACGGTGCTCCCCGCGCCCGGGCTCACCCTGCCCGAGCGCCGCCGCGTGCCGATGGGCCGCTGGCGCCCGGCGCTGCTGCGCGAGGGCGACTTCTCGGTGGTCGTCTGGAAGCACGGCGACCTCGCCTGCTTCCTCGTCTCCGACCTGGTTTCCGAGGCCGACGTCGCGCGCCTCAAGGAGTACTTCGTCCGGGTGCGCGGCGCCACTGAGCCGGTGCCGGCGTACTGATCGGGGCGGCGCTGTCGCCGGAGCTCGGCGCGCGCGATCGCGAGTTCGCGCGCGCCGTCGGTCACCCCGGGCGCAAGCCCCGGCCGCGCGCTCGGGTTTCAGATCAGATCTCGACGACGCGCCACAGGCGGCGCAGCACGCCGAGCGCGCGCCGGAGCCGATGGCGGTGCTTGGCGGTGCGCTCCGGCTGTCTCGTCAGCGCGTAGAGGACGGTCTTCAGCCCGCTGACAGCCGCTGCGGGGACGAGCCCCAGGGTCCAGAGCACTTTGAAGAGCCGGCGTCGCCAGGGGCGCGGACCGGAGGGCTCGCCGTCGAGATAGGCGAGCATGCTGCGCACCTGCTCGAGCTCCGTCACCCAGGGAGGCCGCTGGCGCGCGCTGCGCGCCCCCCAGTGGAGCACGCGGACCCGCGGCGTCCAGAGCAGCGTCCAGCCGGCCGCGAGCACGCGGCGGCTGTACTCCATGTCTTCGTACCACATGAAGAACCGCTCATCGAGGCCGCCGACGGTCTGCCACACCTCGCGCCGGAGCAGGAGGCAGGCGCCGCTGAGCCACCCGTCGGTGGTCGGGCCCTCGAGCATCGGGGCCCAGCGGCGCCGGAACAGGCGCACGAGCGGTTTGGCCGCCGTGCGGCGCTCGAAGAGGCGCGACCAGGTCAGGAACGGCTTGAGCGGGGCCTGCGCCTCGCCGGTCTCGGGGTGGCAGAGCATCGGCGCGACGAGCCCGACGCCGGGCCAGCGGTCGGCCTCCGCCACGAGCGCGGCGAGCGAGCCGGGCGGCGGCACGGTGTCCGGGTTGAGCAGCAGGACGTACCGGCCCGTGGTGAGCGGGAGGGCCTGGTTGACGGCCCGCGCGAACCCGACGTTGACCGCGTTCGCGATGAGGCGCACGTCGGCGAACCGACGGCGTACCAGGTCGGCCGAGCCGTCCGCGGAGGCGTTGTCGATGACGAAGGTCTCGACCGTGAGCCCGGCCGTCGCCGCGGGCAGCGCCGCGAGGCACACGGCGAGGTCGTCCCGCACGTCGTAGCTCACGATCACGATCGAGAGGTCGCAGGCTCCGTCCCGCACGGACCCGTACCGCTCCGGCCGGAGCGCGCCGGCCGCGCGCCGCCCGCGGGCGCGGGTGCGCCGGCCACGACGAACGGCACCGCCATGACCACGTAGGCCACCATCACGACCTCGGAGTCGCCGAAGTTGTGCTCGGTGAGGCCGCCCACCAGGAACCCGGCGATCGCGGCGATGCTGCCGGCGACCAGCGCGCGCCCGCGCGCGTCCTCCAGCGGGAGGGCGCGCAGCACCTGCGCCGCCCGCCAGAAGAACGTCACGAACAGCGCGAGCCAGGCGCCGAGCCCCACGGCTCCGCTCTCGGCCAGGATCTGGAGCGGGGTGTTGTGCACGTGGCCGCGCACGCGCGCGCCCGGCTCCGCGTAACGCGCGTAGACGCGGCTCACCCCACCCGGCCCGACGCCCGTCAGCGGGTGCGCGCGGGCCATGGCGAGCGCGGCGCGCCACATGGTCCACCGCTCGCGGGCGGTCGGATCGCTCGGGTCCACGATGCTCTCGGCCCGCTGGCGCAACGGGGGCGTGAGCGCGACGCCGAGCGCGAGCGCCGCGACGGCGCCCACCACGAGCCAGCGCCCGCGCCGCACCAGCCCGAGCAGCACCGCGACGCCGACGAGGAAGCCGAGCCACGCCCCCCGCACGTACGTGAGCGCGAGCCCGACCCCGGCGAGGAGCCAGCCCGCCGCCGGCCAGCGCCCCCGCCAGCCTCGCCTGTGCGCGGCCCCGTCGAGGTTGCCGAGGAGGTGCCGGGGGAGCGTCGCGAGCAGGACGAGGCTCAGCACGCCCGCGAGTGTCATCCAGATGCTGAAGAAGGCGTGGGCCCGGTGACACTTCCGCGCCAGTCGCCCGAGCCAGGGCGCCCCGGCCTCGAGCCAGGGACAGAGACCGACCTGGAGCGCCGCGAGGACGCCGAGGAACCCGCCCAGCGCCAGCAGCCAGCCGAGGAAGCGGTCGGCGGCCCCTGCGTCCGGCAGCGCGTCGCGCAGCACGTAGAAGGCGGCGATCAGGAGCACCCCGCGCGCGGCCGCGAGACCGTCGAGCGGCCGCGGCGCGACGAGCGCGGCGAGGAGCGTGGCGGCGACGAAGGCGAGCACCGGGGCCGCGAGCGGCCAGCCCGGGCGCGCGCGCCCGGTGCCGAGCCGCCAGAGCCACCGGAGGGCGAGCAGCGCGAGCACCGTCTGGGCGAGCGTGATCGAGACGGCGAGTCCGAGCGCCAGCGCACCGAGCAGCGGCCAGGGCGCGCGCGCGGCCTCCGTGCCGCCGTGTCCGGCCGCCCCGCTCACTTCAGTACGCGTTGCGGCCGGTGAGGGTGCTCCAGACCGTCCGCGCGAGGATCTTCAGGTCGAAGCCGAGCGACCAGCGCTCGATGTAGTAGAGGTCGTACTCGAGCCGCTTCTCGAGCGAGGTGTTGCCACGCCAGCCGTTGACCTGGGCCCAGCCGGTCATGCCGGCCTTCACGGTGTGGCGCAGCATGTAGCCGGGGATCCGCCGGCGGAACTCCTCGACGAATACCGGGCGCTCCGGCCGCGGGCCCACCAGGCTCATCTCGCCGCGCAGCACGTTCAGGAGCTGGGGCAGCTCGTCCAGGCTGAACCGGCGCAGGAAGGCGCCGAGCCGGGTCCGTCGCGGGTCGTCCTCGCGTGCCCACACGGGTCCGGTCTCCGCCTCGGCATCGACGCGCATCGTGCGGAACTTGAGCATGACGAACGGCCGACCGTCGAGCCCCATCCGCTCCTGGCGCAGCAGGACCGGCCCGGGCGACGTGAGCCGGATCGCCACCGCGATCGCCGCCATCACGGGCGCGGCGACCACGAGCGCGACCCCGCCGACCACCAGGTCCAGGGCGCGCTTGAGCACCCGGTTCCAGCCGTGGAGCGGCGACTCGCGCAGGTGAATCAGCGGCACGCCCTCGAACTCCTCGATACCGCCGCGGAGCGAGACCAGGCTGAAGACGTCGGGGACGAGGTGGATGGCCACCGGCTCGTCGCCGATGTCGGCGAGCACCCCGGCCAGGCGACCCGCCTCGGTGTGCGGCAGGGCGACGAACACGAGGTCGGCCGGGTGACGATCGAGCACCGCGCGCAGCTCCTCGAGGCGCCCGAGCCAGGGCACGGGCGCCCCGGCCTCGCCGTCCTTGTCGCTCACGAGCCCCACGACCTGGACCCCCACGTCCGGACGCCGCCGCAGCGCGGCGACGATCTCGCGCGCCGGCTCGCCGCCGCCCACCACGAGCGCGCGCCGGAGGTTCAACCCGCCCCGGCGTGCAGCCCGCAGCAGCTCGCGGAAGCCCGCCCGCGAGAGGCTCGCGACCACGATGGAGAGAATCCAGAAGTAGACGATCACGACGCGGGAGTACTCGTAGCGTCGGAAGACGAACGTCATCAGCGCGACGAGCACGAGCACGCCGAGAGTGGAGGCCTTGGCGATGTCCAGCCACTCGCCCACCCGCGAGCCCAGCCGGCGCGGCCGGTAGAGCCCGAACCAGTGGAAGGCCACGCCCCAGACGACCAGGATCGGCACGAGCTGGAGCAGGTAGTCGCCGAGCGGCGGCGGCTCCGGTGTCACGAGCGGCGGGCCGATCACGTAGAACCGCAGCCAGTAGGCCAGGAGCCAGCAGCCGGCGACCAGCAGGAGGTCGACGGCGAACGCGAGGTGCTCGAAGAGGCGCGAGTGTGCCTTCAGCACGGGCGGCAGGGGCGCGGGGCGCCGCCGGGCAGCACGCGGACGCCCCGAGCTCTCCCAGGATCGCCATGCAGTCGGCGTAGGCTCCGCGCGCTTCGGCGAGCGACCAGATGGTTGCAGATCTCGAGCGCCGCCTCGGCGGCGATGATGAGGAGGCACTTCGCGCTGTTGAGCGCCAGCGGATTCCGCACGAACTCAGCCTCAGGCGCGCTGCCGAGCTCGCGAAGCTGCCGGACGGCGCCGCGCAGCGTCCCGGCGAGTTCTCGGAGGCGGCCCAGGTTCACCTCACCCACGCAGCTCCTCCACGAGGCCTTCCGCGGCGCGCGTGTCGGGAACCTCCGGACTCGGACGCGACTCGCCGGACCTCATCGCCTCCCGAGCATAGCCCGAGGACGACGCGCGTGTCTCCGGTCGGCGTGGGCGCGCAGGTGCTGCCGGGTGGCCTGCGCCGATATCATGAGGCCATGGCCGGCCCGGCCGCCGCCGAGCCCCCGCAGGGTGAGCCGTCCGTCCATCGCCTTCGCGGGCGGGTGAGGCAGGGGGGCCGGGGCTGGCCTCGCGCCGTCGAGGCCGTGCGCGGCGTGGCCTCGACCCTCGCCGGGGCGAGCGGGCGGGGCTCGCGCGGCGCGACCTCGGCCGCCGCACTCCTCGCAGCCCTCGTCGTGATCGCGCTGTTCCTGCTTCCATGCCCGCGGGGGGCGAGCGCGCTCTGCTACGGCCTGCGGACCCTCGCGCTCCTGGTCGGCCCCGTCGTCGTCCTGGTGCTCGCCGTCAAAGCTCGCCGGCAGGCGCGAGCCGGCACGCGCGGCACGTGGATGGCCACGGCGGCCCTCGCCCTCGGCGTGGTCCTGAGCCTGGCGGCGCTGCTCGTCGTGCTCTGGGCGATCGAGGTGCTGCGCCAGGGGCCGTGAGCCCCGCGCCCGCCCGGACGCGTGAGGGCCGGGTGGTAGACTGCTCGACGCGATGCCCTTCACCGTCCGGGACTTCCAGAGCCTGATCCGCGCGCTCGAAAAGCGCGCGGAGTGGAAGGCGGAGCTGCGGCGCCTGCTCCTGACCGAGGAGCTGCTCGCCCTCCCCCAGACTGTGCGCGAGCTCAGCCTCGAGGTCGGCCGGCTGACCGAGCAGGTGCGCGAGCTCGCCGGGCGTCACGCGCGGCTGGCCGACAGCCACGCCGAGCTCACCCGTGAGGTGCGCGAGCTGGCCGCCAGCCACGCCCGCCTGGCCGAGAGCCACGCCCAGCTCGCCAGCGAGGTCCGCGCCCTCGCCGCCAGCCACGCCCAGCTCACCCATGAGGTGCGCGAGCTGGCCGCCAGCCACGCCCGCCTGGCCGAGAGCCACGCCCAGCTCGCCAGCGAGGTCCGTGCCCTCGCCGCCAGCCACGCCCAGCTCGTCGAGGGGGTCCGCGCTCTGGCCCAGGAGGTCCGCGCCCTGACCGCCGCCCAGCGGCGCGCGGAGGACCGCCTCGGCCGCCTGGAGGGCAGCGACCTCGAGCGCCGCTACCGCGAGCGGGCCGCCGGCCTCTTCCAGCAGCTCCTCACCCGCGTGCGGGTGGTCGACCACCAGGACCTCGGGCTGCTGCTGGACGACGCCCTCGAGGCCGGCACCCTCACCGCCCAGGACAAGGCCGAGATCCTGCGGGCCGACGTCGTCGTCCGCGGGCGCCGCGAGCAGCGCGAGGTCTACGCCCTCGCCGAGGTCTCCGCGGTCATCGGCCCGGAGGACGTCAGCCGCGCCGCGACCCGCGCCAGGCTGCTCGAGCGCGTCGTCGGTGTCCCCCTCCTGGCCGTCGTCGCCGGTCGGCACGCGACCCCGGAGGCCGCGCGCGCGGCGGAGGCGGCCGGCGTGTGGAGCGTGCTCGACGGCCGAGCGGAGGGCGCGGAGACCGCCGAGAGCTGAGCGGCGGTCGCGGCGCGCAGCTCGCGCCGCGTGAGGACGAGCAGGTCCGACCGCGGGGCGCCGCGGCCCCACCGCCCGCCCACGCCACTCCGCGCGGCGGCCCCATCGTCGGTGTCGCGTGCGCGACGTCAGGGGCGACACCATGCCAGCCGCTGAACACTCAGCCCGGGGACCTGTCACACCCTCCGAAAGTTTCCCGCTGGCACGCACGTTGCTGCCGAGCCGATGGGAAAATCCCGCGTAACGAGACAGCGGGCTTGGACGGACGTCCCGGAAGGAGGTCGTCGTCGATGCGTCCGAAGCGGATCGTGAGCGCTGCGGTGGGCCTCGTCCTGCTCGCGACGGCGGCGAGCGGCTGCGCCGTGCTCACGGGCGCGGCCATCGGCGCCGGGAGCGGCGCGGCGATCGCCGCCGGCACCGGCAAGGACCCCGCGAAGGGCGCGCTGATCGGCGCCGGCGTCGGCGCCGCAGCCGGCGGGCTCTACCACATCGTCAAGTAGGTCGTCCCTCAGCGCCCGACGCCGGGCGCCCTTCAGCGCCCGCGCGCGGCCAGGCGCTGCTCCAGATACGCCGCCATCTCGGCCTTGAAGCGCGCCCGGTCGAAGGGCTCGGCGCGGCGGCGGAGGGCCTTCGGGTCGAAGCGGGAGGCGTTGGCCTCGAAGCGGCGGATCGCGTCGACCAGCGCGTCCACCGTCTGCTCGGCGAAGAACACCGCCGTGGGCTCCCCGACGCCGTCCTCGAGCCCCACGAGCGTCTCGAGCGCGCCGCCCGCGGCGTAGGCGATCACCGGCCGGCCCGCCGCGAGCGCCTCGAGCGGCACGATGCCGAAGTCCTCGACGCCGGGGAAGAGCACCGCGCGACAGCGACGGTAAAGCCCGGCCACCTCCGCGTCGCTCCGCCACCCCAGGAACTCCACCGTCGGCCCGGCCAGCGCCCGCAACCGGCGCTCCTCCGGGCCGGTGCCGACCACCAGGAGGCGCCGGCCGAGCCGGGTGGCGGCCTCGACGGCCAGGTCCACGCGCTTGTAGGGAGCCAGCGCGGAGACCACCAGGTAGAACTCGCCGGGGCCCTCGCCGGGCTCGAAGCGTCCCACATCGACCGGCGGGTAGATGACGTCGGCCTCGCGCCCGTAACAGCGCCGGATCCGGTCGGCGACGAAGCGCGAGATCGCCACGAAGTGGTGCACGCGCGTGGCCGTCGCGCGGTCCCAACGGCGGAGCGCCGCGGCCACGGGCGGCATCAGCGCCCGGACCAGCGGGCCGGCCGTGCGCCGGTAGTCGGCGGCGAGGTCCCATACGTACCGCATCGGCGTGAAGCAGTAGCAGACGTGGAGCGCCCCCGGCCCCGGGCGCGCCGCCTTGGCCACGCAGTGGCTCGAGGAGAGCACGAGGTCGTAGCCGCGCAGGACGAAGCCCCGGACGGCCAGGGGGAAGAGCGGCAGGTACGCGCGGTAGCGGCGCTCGACGTCCGGCAGCCGCTGCACGAACGAGGTGGTGATCCGCCGGCGCTCGATCACCGGCGAGACGGTCCCGGGCACGTGGAGCAGCGTGAAGAGGTCCGCCTCGGGGAAGAGCTCGCAGAACGCCTCGAGGCACCGCTCCCCCCCGCGCATGCCGGTGAGCCAGTCGTGCACAAGCGCGACGCGCATCAGGCCCCTCGCATCATGTCAGCGTGCCGCCGCGGGGCTGGCTCGGTGAGGCGCCGCACGGCGCCGACGGGAGCGCTCGGTTGGATCTCACAGGGAGGGGGCTCGCCCGAGCCTGTTACCCGATCGCACTCCCACGCACCGGCTCGAATGCGGCGTGCACGCCGCGATCATCTTCGCCCGCCGAGCACTGCATCGAACACCGCGAGGTGACGCGCGGCGGATGCCTCCCACGTGAACGTCCGGGCCCGCGCCCGGCCCAGGTGGGCAAGGCGCTGTCGCAACGCGCCGTCACCGAGCACGCTGCCGAGCCCCTCGGCGATGCTCGCCACGGAGGTCGGGTCGACGTAGAGAGCTGCGTCCCCGCAGAGCTCCACGAGCGCCGGGATGCGCGAGGCGACGACGGGGCAGCCGGCGGCCATGGCCTCGAGTACGGGGAGGCCGAACCCCTCGGCCAGCGAGGCGTGAACGAGCGCGCCCGCGCGCCGGTAGAGGTCGGCCAGGGCCTGATCCTCTACCCAGCCGAGGGCATCGACCCCAGCGGCCCGCGCCCGATGACGCCCGCGCTGCCGGTAGCCGACCACCCGGAGATGCCAGTCGGGGAACCGGGCCCGCACCCGCTCGAACGCCTCCACCACCCGGCGCACGTTCTTGTGGGGCATGGCTCCGCCGACCGCGAGGAGCCAGGCGCCGCGCACACCGTCCGTCGCGCACGCGAAGAGCGGGTCGACCCCGTGCGGGATCACGTGGATGCGATCCGCGGGGTAGCCGTAGGTGCTGGCGACCTCGTCGGCCGTGGCGCGCGAGACGGCGATCACCGCGTCGGCCCGGGCGAGCACGCGCGGCAGCCAGGCGCGGAAGTACACCGCGCCCCGCGGGCGCATCCGGGCGAAGCGGAGCGGGATCAGGTCGTGCACGGTGAGCACCTGAGGGGCGCCGACCGCGCAGGCCTCGAGCGGCGAAGGGCTGAAGAGCAGGCCCTCCGGGTGACGCGCGCGCAGCCAGTGGGTCCACGCCAGGCGCAGGAGATGCCCGCTGAGCCCGTAGTCCGGCGAGAGCCGTGCGGAGACGAGCGTGAGGCGGGTGCGCTCCTCGGGGCTGAAGTGGCCCAGCGCGGTCGCGTTGACGAACACGCGGAGGTCGGGCCGTCCCGTCGCCAGGAAGCGGCGCACCAGCGCGAGGGCGTAGCGTCCGATCCCCGACCACCGCCGTCCGATCATCGTCGCGTTGACGAGGATCACGGGTGCTGCCGGTCGGGGCCTGGCGGGCGCGACGGGCGTGTGGCCTGTCCCACCAGGCGCTCGATCTCGCGGATGACGTCGTCGACCTCGATGCCGTCGGTATACGGATTCCCGGCCGTTCCCGGTGGGAGTCGGCGACGCTCGTAGGGAAAGCGGACCCGATCCGCCGGAGGGTGATGGAGCACCGAGACCGGCGCCCATCCTCCGTAGGGGCGCCATCGGTGGACGTCGTTCACGCTTGAGAAGACGCTGATCACCGGACACCCGACCGCCGCGGCGACGTGAGCCGGCCCGGAGTCGACACCGACGAACAGCCTCGCCACACCGAGGAGCGCCGCGAGCTCGGGGAGGCTCATCCGACCATCGATCCTGGCCCGGACGCCCAGCGCGTCGACGGCGTCGTGCGGACCACCGACGACGACGGGAACAAACCCGTGCGCCTCGAGCCACCGCGCCACGGCGTGCCACCGATCCACCGACCAGTTTTTGGTCTCCGCGCTCGCGAATGGATGGACGACCACGGTCCGGGCGGGGTCCACCCCTGACACCGCAAGGCGCGCCAGGACCTGTTCGACCAGCGTCCGGTCGGGATCCAGCCGGGGAGGCTCCGGCCTTGGGGCGTCGACCCCGAGCGCCGCGGCGAACGCTCTGGCCAAGGCGAACAGGCGCTCGACCTGATGCCCGACCGGCGGCGTGCTCACCGGGTGCCGGAGGCGGAACCCGGCCCCCGCTTCCACGAATCCGAACGTGTGGGTCACGCCCACAAGGCTGACCACGTAGGTGGCGATCGGGTCCGGCTGGAAGAGCAACGCGGCGTCGGGGGCCAGCATGCGCATCAGCGCGACGAAGCCCCGAACCGAGCCCCAGACCTCGGTCCACGACGTCCTCTCGGGTCGGAGCTCTCTCACGACCCTCTGCCAGAGGGCGTCGAACCCGTGGACCTCAGCCTTCCACGCCCGGTTCCGCAACAGGGCGGCGACTCCCTGACCCGCGACGACGCTGATCCGGCTCTCCGGACACATCTCGCTCAGGGCATCGATCGTGGGCAGCGCCATCACCGCATCGCCGATCTGATTGAGCACCACCGCGCAGATATGCGCCGGCGGTCGCTCCAGGGGCCCGCCGGACACCCGCCAAAGCAGCTCGCCGCACCGATCATGGGCCGCGACGAGCCAGCGTACGATCCGGCGTCGGAAGACGTACCTGACGCGCCCGTCAGCGCCCGGCCCCACGGAGCCCTCGGAGCAGCGTCATGTAGATCTCCCGCTGTGCCCTGACGATCACGTCATGGGTGAACCGCGAGCGGACGCGCGCCCGCCCGCGCGCCACCAGCTCCGCGCGCAAGGCGTCGTCGCGAAGGAGGCGAACCAGCTGGGCGTGCAGGACGTCGACATCTTCCTCGGGAAAGATCAGGCCCGCGTCGCCGATGACTTCGGGGATCGCCCCGCACGAGGACCCAATCACCGCGACGCCCGCTGCCATCGCCTCGATCAGCACGTGCCCGAACTGCTCCGCCCAGTAGGCCGTCGTGCGCGAGGGCAGAACCAGGACGTCCATCGCTGCCAGCCAGTCGGGAATCTGCACGCTGGGAACCGCCCCGGCGAAATGAATTGCCTGGCCACTGCGCCCGACGGCGCGCTCGAGCGCACGGCGCTCCCGTCCGTCTCCGACGATGACGGCGGCGGCGTCGAGGCGCGAATCCAGCGCCGCGAGCAGGAGATCGACCCCCTTTTCCCACTCAAGGCGTCCCACGAACCCGACCACTGGCCGGGGTCTGGGCGGCGCGACGGGGAATGGCGCCTCCACCCGGGTCGAGTCGCCCTGCGCGTATCGTGCAACGTCGACGCCGAACTGGGGCAGGACGGCGAGCCGATCCGGCTGGACGCCCAGCCGGAGCATGCGCGCCCGGGCGCCGTGATTGCCCGCGATGACGAAGGCCACGCGCCTGAGCACAATCCGCTCGACTGCGCGCTGCAGCCAGCGGCGGGGCCCCGCGATGTTCTCCCACGTGAAGAGCACCACCGGCGCCTCGCGCGAGACGAGCACGCACTGGAGCGCGGCCAGGCTCCAGGGCTCGGCTTCGACGTGGACCACGTCCGGTCGGGCTCGCCGGAGCTCACTCAGTCCCGAGCGGAAGAAGTAGCCGCCAATCCGGCCCGGAAAGACCACCGGGGTCGCGAGGACACGGTAACCGAGAGGGGCGGACGCTGTCGTCAGCCACCGTGCGCCCTGCGCTCGCCAGGCGTCCGGGACCACCACGGTGAGCTCCACGTCGGGCAGGCCCGCGAGCGCACGCAGTTTGTCGTGATTCACGAGATCCGAGTACGCATGGGAAACGACGGCGACTCTCACTGGCCTCGTGCTTCGGCGTACAGCGTCTCGTACTCGGGCACAAGACGCTCCCAGGCGTACCGCTCGGCATGCGCCCGGCACCGCTCCGCGGTCTCGACCTGATCGTCGAGAGCGCGCAGGGCTCGTGCGATCGTCGAGGCCAGCCTACCGGGGCTCGCATCGTCTGCCAGCCAGGAGGGCTCGAGGGAACGGAGCACGTCGGCGACGCCGCTCTCACGCGTGAGACGGTCGAGGCCCATCCGGCGGACCAGCCGACGGACCGTGAACAACACAGGGCGAGCTTCAGGTAAGCCGAGACGGGCGCGTAGCTCGCGCCGATTCGACGGCGGTACGAAGTGGCGGATATCGACGCCTCCAGGGATGAGCCGCACTCGATCGGGCGGGACGGCGTGAATCACCTGGACCTGCCGGCGGCTGTACTCCGAGAGTACGACGATCCTACGACTGCGCCTTACAGCCAGGCGTTCGAGGCCTCGCGCGAGCTGTGCCTTCGCCGGCCTCCACGCCCACCGGGTCCGGCCCTTCCACCCGCGCGCGGCCCCCGGGTCCTTAGTGTCTTCCAGGAACTCGAGATGCCACGGCCCGTAGAACGTGTAACAAAACGCGCGGGCCGCGCCAAGAACACCCCCGAGCGCACTGATGCTGTGGTGGGCGTGGACCACATCCGGCACCCATCCTCGCGTCACGGCCCGGATGGCACGCGCCGCGAGCACGATGCTCAGCAGGTACAGGGTCGCTCCCGAATGCAGTCGGTCGGGATACCGGAAGATCTCGACGCCGCCGCCCGTGATCCAGCCAGGACGGCTCGATCCCAGCGCGCGGGCCACCACTCTCACGTCGTGGCCGCGGGCCCGGAGCCCTCGCGCGAGGTGCCAGACGACGCGTTCCGAGCCGCCGGGACGATCGAGCAGAACCGCCGTGTGGGTCAGGAGCACCCGCACGTCAGGCCGAGGCCGCCCGCCCGCCGAGCAGGAACCGCCACGCGATGCGCGTGTCTTCGCGCGCCAGGACCGCCATGACAAGGCCGTACGCGACCACACCGGCTGCCGTCCCGAGGGTGAGTCCGACGATCCCCGCGTCCCATCCACCGCTGGCGAGCCACGCGGCCGTCCCGGCTGCGGTGCCCGCGACAACCACGTGGCCGGCCGAGCGGCCCACCCTCCCGAGGTCCAGCCCGGGCAGGCGGCGACGAAGCGCCAGCGCCATGAGCACGGCGAGCAGGATCCAGTTGACGCTCGTCGCGATCGGGAGCCCCGGGAAGCCGACCAGCGCGGGCAGGACGAGCATCAGGCAGATATTCACCCCGATCGCGGCAAGGCCCGTCCAGGCGAGTCCGGCGATTTCCTGGAGCGCTTGGTAGGCGCGGCTCAGGACGTGGACCGCGGCCATGCCGATCACCGCGGGCGCGTAGAGCGCAAGCGCCCTGGCGGTGGTCGAGGTCGAGTGCTCCGTGAACGCGCCCCGCTCGAGCACCACGCGCACCGCCGGGCCCGCCAGTGCGGCCGCCAACGCGGCGAGCGGCCCGGTGACGACGAGCGCCAGCCGCAGTGCACGTTCCACCCGACGCTCGACCTCGCCGAGTTCTCCGTGCGCCGCAAGCCGCGCCAGCGGCGTGAAGAACATCGTGGTCGCGTTCAGGACGAACAGGTTCAGCGGAAACACCAGGAGCCGGAAGGCATAGGTCAACGCCGCGAGGCTTCCCGCCGGCAAGCGTGCGGCCACGGCCCGCTCGACGCCGACGTTCACGTAGTTCGCCACCGACACCACCGCGAGCGGCCAGAGCGCGGCCGGCCCTACGGGCTCCGCACCGGAAGCCAGTCCCGTCGCCGCGGCCGGCCGACCCGTCGCTGCAATGAGCGCCAAGAGCAGACCGCCGTAGAGTATCAGCCCCCCCACGATCCCGAGCGGCACCGCCGCGGCCCCGAGCGCGGCCCCGAAACCGCCCAGGCCGAGCAGCGCGCCACCATACCAGAACACCGGCCGCGCGCTGGCGGCCACGAACCGTTCGCGGGCCTGGAGCACGCCACCCAGGACTGCCACGAGCGGCATGAGCACCATCAAGGGCGCGAAGAGGCGGAGCAAGCGCGCGGCGAGGTCTTCGACGACAGGCCTCGGAGCGAGAAGGCCAGCCAGGGGGGCCGCGCCGACTGCGAGCGCCAATGCGGCAGGGAGTGTGCCGCCGACCACGGCCGCGACGCTCCGTCGAACGAAGCGCGTGGCGCCGTGCGAGCCGCCCAGGGCTTCCGCCCGCACGTACCACGGCACCAAGAGGGTCGCGATCCATCCGACGATCTCGTTGGCCAGGGTCAGCGCGACGGTCAGGGCGAGCGCCAGCGCGTCGGCGTCGAGCGTGGTGCCGAACTGGCGAGCCACGACGACCTCGTAGGTCACGGCGCCGAGATGCCCGAGACACGTCACCGCAACCGTCGCCGCGAAGGTCAGCCGAGGCGGCGTCACGGGCCGGTGCCGGGGGATCCCGCACGTGCCGCCTCGCGCGCGAGGTGGACCAGGGTTGCCGCCAAGACCCAGAACACCGCAGCGATCTTGGAGAACCAGAAGAGGTTCTCGAACAGCGCGGCGACACTGAAGGCCCCCAGCCCCGCCACGAGCCCCGCGACCACGGGAGACGTACGATCCGCTCCGCGGGACCAGCCTCGGAGGCCCTGGTGGAACACCCCGGCCAGGATCACCGCGAACGCGCCCAGTGCGGGGAGGCCGTACTGGACCGCGAGGTCGAGATAGGCGCTGTGGGCAGACATCGAGCCGCGGGGGTCGCGAAGGTCCAGGAGCTCTCGTCCGAAGAGCTGGCGCTCCAGGCGCAAGTACTGCACTGGGTAGCTCTCGGCGCCGAAACCGACGAGGGGACGCTCGGCGAGCGCCGCGAGGCCGACGCGGTACGTGACGACGCGCGTCCTGACCGAGGCCGACTGCCGGACGAGCTCGGGGAGGACGGTCGAGGCCGCGACGATGACCGCGAGCCCCGCGGCTGCGGCCATCGCCCACCGGGGCGCCCCACGCAGGCGGCGAGCGGTCAATCCGACGACCACCAGGAGGGCCACGGCCAGGCCCGCCCAGGCACCCATGGAATCCGCGTAGACGAGCGCGAGCGTCATCGCCGCCGCCGCCAGCGCCAGCCACCCTCGGGGTCCCCACCGGGCCACCGCGAGCCCGGCGGCAGGCGGCACCAGGAGGACGAGGTAGCCCGCCAGGTAGTTGACGTGCCCGATGGTCGACCCACGGACCACGGCGTCCATCTGCGTGCCTCGCCTGAAGTAGAAAGGAACCTCCAACCCGAAGTCCCGGAGGATCCAGTCGACCAGGCCGAGCGACGCGACGACCCCACCCGTCATCACAGCCGCGACGAGCACGCGCCGCGCGAGCCCCGGCTCCCGCTCGGCGAGGTCGAGGGTCATGGCGAACACCGCGGCATACGTGACCTGCTCGGCGAGCCCGCGGGCATCCGCCAGCGTCGGCCCGTGGACGAGCGCCGACGCGCCGACCACGACGAGCAGCGCAATCCACCCGGCGGTCGCCGATGGCACGAGGCGCGTCCAGCCCAGGTCCAGGCCACGCCGCGCAACCCATGCCGCCGCGATCACACCGAGCGCGACCTTGTCGGTCGAAATGGTCGCGCCGAGGTCGCCCAGGCTGAGCTCGACGCTGACAAGCGGAACCGCGGAAACGAGGGCGAGCAGCGCCCAGGACAGGCGGTATGCAGCTAGCACCACGAACGCGACGGCCCACCAGCCCAGCGCGAGGCGGGCCAGTCGGAGGTCGGCGAGCCAGAGGGCGCCCGCCTCGCCGATCAGCGTCAGCCCGAGCGCTGCGACGAAGACCCGCCCCGGCAGGAGCCCCGGGAGGCGAGCCACGCGCGTGGCCGGCATCGTTGCCCGGCTATCGCGCGGGGGAGACGCTCGAGCCGCGGGCGCGGTCAGCCGTCGGGCCGCCCCACGCGTTCACGCCAGTACTGCAGCAGATCCCGCAGCGTCTGCTCGAACGGGATCTCCGGCGCCCACCCGAGCGCCGCGCGGATCTTGCTCGCGTCGCCGATCAGCACGGGCACATCCGACGGCCTCAGGCGCGCCGGGTCCTCCCGCACCTTGATCGGGCGCACCGTGGCCTCGCCCAGCAGAAAGTCGAGGACGTCCTGGATCGTCCAGCCGCGCCCGGAGCAGAGGTTGTAGACCTCCCCCGGCTCGCCCCGCTCGAGCAAGAGCCAGTAGCCCCGGACGATGTCACGCACGTCGGTGAAGTCGCGCACGGCCTGGAGGTTGCCGACGAGCACCTCCGGCTCGCGCCGCCCCGCCTCGATCTCCGCGATCTGCCGCGCGAAGTCCGACGTCACGAACACATGGCCCCGCCGGGGTCCCTCGTGATTGAACGCGCGGGCCCGGACGATCGGGAGCCCGTAGCTCTTGAAGTACTGGTACCCGAGCAGATCCTGCGCGACCTTGCTGACGGCGTAGGGCGACAGCGGCCGCAACGGGTTCGCCTCGGTGATCGGGAGCTCGTGAGGATGCACGAGGCCGTATTCCTCGCTCGACCCGATGACGAGGAATCGCGGCGCACGCGGGCCGCGCGCGCGGACCGCCTCCAGCAGGTTGACCTGACCGATCACGTTCGTCGCGATCGTCTCGGCCGGCGCCTTCCAGGACGCCTGCACATAGCTCTGCCCCGCGAGGTGTACGATGGCGTCGGGGTCGGCGACCGCCACCAGGTGCTGGACCGACGACACGTCCCGCAAATCGCACTCGACGAGCGTCACCCGATCGCGGATCGCCTCGATGTTCTCCGTCTTGCTCCGCCATCGGTACGAGCCCCATACCCTGGCGCCCCGACCGAGGGCGTACTCGGCGAAGTGGCTGCCGACGAAACCCGTGATCCCCGTGACCAGGACCCGCATCGCGGCCCTTGCGCCGCTACCGGCTGTAGTATTCGATGACCCGCCGGAGCGACGTGTCCAGGTCGACCTGCGGCGTGAAGTGGATGATCTCGCGCAGCTTGGTGACGTCCGGCACCCGCCGACGGGGCTCCTCGAACCCGGGCTCGTAGGCCCGCTGGAACGGGATGTGGACGATCTCCGACCGGCTCCCGGTCAGCGCCTTCACGCGCGCCGCGAGCTCGTTGATCGTCACCGCCACGCCGCTGCCCACGTTGAAGACCTGTCCCACCGCCGCCGGATGCCGGGCGAGCTCGATCGTCGCGCGGACCACGTCGCTGACGTCCGTGAAGCTCCGGACCTGCTCGCCGTCGCCGTAGACCGTGATGGGCTCGCCGGCCAGCGCCTGGCGCACGAACCGCGGCACGACCATGCCGTAGCGCCCCACCTGGCGCGGGCCGATCGTGTTGAAGTAGCGCACGATCACCACGGGCACGCCGCGGTCGCGCCAGTAGGCGAGCGCCAGGAACTCGTCGATCGCCTTGGACACGGCGTAGCTCCACCGGCTCCGGACCGTCGGGCCGAAGACGCCGTCGTCCTCCTCGCTCAGCGGCACCCGGTCGTTCTTGCCGTAGACCTCGGAGGTCGACGCGACCACGACCTTCTTCTGGCCCTTCGCCGCGCACCGGAGCACGCGGTGCGTGCCGAGGATGTTCGTCTCGATCGTCTCCACCGGCCGGTCCAGGATGAGCCGCACCCCCACCGCCGCCGCAAGGTGGTAGACCACGTCCGCCTCGTCCACGAACTCCTGGAGCCGCTCTTCCTCCAGGATCGAAGACCAGCACGTCCGCAGCCGGCCCGAGCGTCGGGCTGCGTCCAGGTTCTCGGCCCGGCCTGTCGAGAGGTCGTCGATGACCGTGACCTCGTGCCCCGCGTCCAGGAGCGCCTCGGTGAGGTGAGAGCCGATGAAGCCCGCGCCGCCGGTGACCAGTACCCGCATCCTCACTCCCTCCGCGCACCGCGCGCTCCGGCATCATCAGCCGGGGGGCCGGTCCAAGTCAAGGAACGCGTGGCTCACTCGAGGCGCAGGGCGGCCCGGCGCAGGGGCACGCCGCACCGTGCGCACGTCTCCCGCGCGCTCTCGAGGACGCTCCCTCCGATCTTGGACGACGAGACGATGACCTCCTCGACGCGCTGCTCCCGGATGACGCGTTCGAGCTCTTCGCCACCGCCGAAGACCGGCAGCCCGTGGATCCGTGTCCGGTGCTTGGTGCGATCGTCGTCGACGAAGCCGACCGGCATCCGCTCCAGGTCCGGGTTGTTCAGGAGCTCGCGGACCACGAGCTCGCCGCCCGCGCCGGCGCCGTAGACCAGGACCCGACGGAAGGACTCCGGGCGCCCGCGGAAGAGCTCCGCGAACAGCCGGAACGAGACCCGGCTGCCGGCGATCAGGAGCAGGAGCAGCACCCAGTCCAGGACGAAGACGGTCCGGGAGAAGCCCGCGAAGCGCTCCGTGTAGACCAGCACGACGACGCTGGCCATCGCGCCGGCCGCCGTCGCCTTGGCGATCCGCACGACGTCGGCGATGCTGGTGAAGCGCCACACCCCGCGGTAGAGCCCGAAGCTCCCGAGCGCAGCGAGCTGCACGAGCAGCACCACCGGCAGCGACGCGTAGAACTGCGCGAGGGCCGCGGGCAGCCCCTCCTCGAAGCGGATCACGTAGGCCGCGTAGTACGCGAGCGGGATCAGGCAGGCATCGAGCAGCAGCGTGGCCGCCTGGCGCTTGTACTGAAAGTCGGCGAGCAGACGCAGCACCGTGCCGGGGGCGCCCTCGTCAACCGAGTGCACCACTCGGGCCCGGCTGAGGTGGACGCCCAGGAGCACCAGCCCCAGGACGAGCAGCGCGAGCAGCACGACCGTGTAGGAGAGGCCCGCGCGATAAGAGAGCACGGCCACGCCGCCCCCCGCCGCCGACACGGCCCCCAGGAACAGGACGGTCTGACGCTCGCTGAGCCCCACGGCCACGAGCCGGTGCGAGGTGTGGTCGCGCCCGCCGACGGCCGGGCTCCGCCCGGAGAGCAGTCGCGTGACGGTGACGAAGGCCGTGTCGAAGATCGGGATCAGCACCAGGAGCACCGGGATGACCAGCACGCCGGCCAGCCCGCGCGAGTACGCGCTCGAGCCCGGCCCGGCGGAAAGGCCCGCGAGGAAGAACCCGAGGAAGAGACTCCCCGCGTCGCCCATGAAGATCCGCGCGGGCGGGGCGTTGCGCACGAGAAACCCGCCGACCGCGCCCACGAACGCCGCCGCCGCCAGCGCGCCGGCCACGTCGCCCTCCCAGTGGAAGAACAGCCACCGGAAGAGCCCCGCGACGAGCGCGATGGTGGCGGCCAGGCCGTCCATGTTGTCGAGGAGGTTGAAGGCGTTCGTGAGGCCGACGATCCAGAAGACGGTCACCAGGGTGTCGACGGCCCGGAAGCCCGTCAACGACAGCGCGAAGCCGAAGTGCAGCAGGCCGGCGGCGACGAGCAACTGCGCGAGCAGCTTCGCCTGCGGCTTGAGCGCCCGGACGTCGTCGACGAGGCCGACCGCAGCGATCACGGCGCCGCCGAGGGCGAGACCCCACAGCCGGCGGTCACCCGCGGCGCTCGCCAGGGCGACGCCGAGCGTCGCCGTGACGATCGCCACGCCGCCCAGCAATGGCACACTCCGGCGGTGCCACCGGTCGGCGCTCGGCCGTGCGACCAGCCCGAGGCGCGGCGCCACGCGCTCGGCCGCGAGGGTGAGGGCGAGACTCACGAGGAACGCGAGCGCGGCCGCAGCCGGCGACGCGGCGGTCACCGGCGCCGCTCCCAGAGTCGGTACACGAGCAGGGTCCAGAGCTGGGCACCGAGCTCCTCGCCCTGGAGGTGCCGCCTCCAGAGGCGCGCCACCTCGGCGCGCTCCAGCACGTCATCGCCGCGTCCGAGCAACAGCTCCTCCGCGACGCCACGCAGATCCGCGCGAAGCCACTCGCTCACGGGCGCGGCGAAGCCGTGCTTGGGCCGCCGGACGACCTCGGGCGGGAGCGACTGCGCAGCGACCCGCCTGAGCAGGACTTTCGTCCGGCCCCGCTGGACCTTCAACGCGTCGGGCAACCGCCATGCGAACGCGACGACCTCGAGGTCGAGGAACGGCACCCGCGCCTCGAGCCCGTGACACATGCTCATGCGATCCTCCTTCACCAGGAGGTCATCGGGCAAGTACGAGTGGAAGTCGGCCCGCATGAATCGGGACAGCGGTGAACCCGGGCCGGTTAGGTACTCGTCCAGGGGGTGCCCGGGGTACCGCGCCAGCTCGGGCGCGAGGCGCTCGAGCGTCCCGCGGTCGATGACCGACATCAGGTCCGCGTACCACCGCCCGGGATCGTCCGCGCTCGCGCCGACCGCCCGGCGCGCGAACAGCACCGCCTGCGCGAGGCGCGACCGCCGGTTCGCCGGGAGCTTCGCGACGATCCCGGACAGCGGCGCACGGACGCCACGAGGCAGCGAGGCCATCAACCGCCGAAGACCGCTCGACGCGTAGCGTCGGTAGCCTCCGAAGAGGTCGTCGCCGCCCGTGCCCGACACCGCCACCGTCACGTGTTGCCGGGTCACCTGGGCCAGATAGTAGGCCGGGACCGCGGACGAGTCGGCGAACGGCTCGTCGAATGCCCCGAGGATCCGCTCGAGGTCCTCGAGCGGGCGGGCGCGCACGACATGCTCCGTGTGGTCCGTCCCGAACAGCCGGGCGACGTGCGCGGCGTGCGGCCGCTCGTCGTAGAGACCCAGGTTCTCGAACCCGATCGCGAAGGTCTTCACCCGGTCGCGCGCGACCCGACACATCAGCGCGACCAGGAGACTCGAGTCCACGCCCCCACTCAGGAACGCGCCGAGCGGGACGTCGGCCACGAGCTGGCGCTCCACGGCCCTCGCCAGGAGCCCCGCAAGTTCCTCCACCAGCTCGCCCTCCGCGGCACCCGCCAATGCCGACCCCTCCGGCGGCTGCCAGTACCGGTGGACGGTCAGCGTGCCCTCGCGCCAGACGACCGCGTGGGCCGGGGGAACCTTCCTGATGCCGCGGTAGATCGTCCGCGTGCCCGGCACATAGCCGAGCAGGAAATAGTCGCGCAGCGCCACCGCATCGACCGCCAGGTCGACTCCCGGCGTGGCGGCAAGGGCCTTGATCTCCGAGGCGAACGCGAGGCCGGCGTCGAGCGCGGCGTAGAAGAGCGGCTTGATCCCGACCGGGTCACGGGCGAGCAGCACGCTCCGCTGCCGGGGATCCCAGATCGCGAGCGCGAACATCCCGTTGAAGCGCGCGATGGCGTCGATCCCCCACCGCTCGTAGGCGCGGAGGACGACCTCCGTGTCGCTCGTCGAGCGAAAGGCGTGGCCCGTGCTTTCGAGCTCCCGGCGGAGGTCGCGGTAATTGTAGACCTCGCCGTTGTACGCGATCGCGCAGCCGCTCTCGCTCACCATCGGCTGGGCGGCGCGCTCCGACAGGTCGATGATCTTGAGCCGGCGGTGACCGAGCGCCACGCTGATCGCGCGATCGCCCGCGCCCACCCGATCCACGAACTCACCGGCCTCGTCCGGGCCTCGGTGCGCCAGCAGGTGGTGGCGCAGGCCGAAGTCGTCCCGAACGCGCCCGACCCAGCCGTAGAGGCCGCACATGGTCAGGGCCTGGAGGTCCGGGCAGGCCGCGTCAGTCCCGCCTCGCGGTACAGGCGCTCGTAGGCATCGAGAATCGCCCGCTCGTCGAACCGTTCCACCGCGATGGCCCGGCTCGCCCGCCCCATCCGCCGCCTCAGTTCGGGGTTCCGTAACAGCAGCTCAAGCGCGCCCGTCAGCGCTTCCGCATCGCGCGGCGGGACCAGGAGGCCGTTGACACCCGGGTCGATCACCGTTCGGCAGCCCGGGATATCGGTCCCGACCAAAGGCAATCCGGTGGCGGCCGCCTCGAGCAGAAAGCGCGGCACGCCTTCGTGGTAGCTCGGCAGCACGGCGATGTGCGCTCTCCTGAGGAGCTCGGGCATGTCGTCGCGAAGCCCGAGGAATTCGACTGGGCCGTCGCTGGCCCACCGCGCAATCTGGTCGCGCGGGATGGCGCGCGGGTTGCCCGGGTCGGGCGCGCCGGCGACCAGAAACCGCGCCGCCACCGCCCTGGCGCGAAGCGCCTGCGCCGCACGGACGAACTCGGCGATTCCCTTGTCCCAGAGGAGTCGGCCGGCCAGGATCACGACGGGCACGTCCTCGTCGACCACCGTGGGGGGAGCGAATCGCTCGAGGTTCACCCCCGTGCCCACGATGACCCGGCAATGCTCGGGTTTCACGAGCCCCGCCCGGACAAGCCGATCCCGATCGGCCCGATTCTGGAACACGGTCACGACGCCGGTGCCACGGAGCGCTCGCCACAGGAGGGGGCGCACCAACGCCCGCAGCGCCATGGGCTTCACGCCGTCGCTGAACACGAACCCGAGACCGGTGAACGTGTTGAACACGTGGGTGATGCCCGCGAGGCGTGCCGCGAGGGACCCGTAGATCACCGGTTTGATCGTGAAGTGGTGGACGACGTCGAACCGCTCGTGGCGGTACAGCGTTGCGAGTCGGGACACGGCGAGCGCCTCGACCGCCGGATTCAGGCCGCGTCGACTGACCGGCCACGGACGCCAGGAGAACCCCTCGGCTTCCAGGCGCGCCACATAGGGCCCCGGCGGGCTCACGACGTCGACGGTCAGACCCCGGTCCCGCAACCTTCTCGCCAGCGGAAGCCGGAAGTGGTAAAGGACCCAATCCCAGTGAGCCACCAGCGCCACCTTACGCACTGCCGCGCCGTCCCTCTCTCACGCCCTCCGATCGGCCGTGTCTCGCCGACCCGGTGAGGGCGTCCGCGTGTGGGTCGACTGCTGGGGCGCGGCCGTGGAGGTGCACCGAGCTACTGACCGCCATGCCCGCGCGCGCCGTACCAGGCGCGGAGCGCGGCCACGATCCTCGCGGACGCGGCGCCGTCGCCGTAGCAATCGGTCGGCCGTGCCATCGCGGCCCAGACCTGGCGATCGCGCAGCACCTCGAGCGCCTTCTCCACGATCTTCCGTGGATCCGTTCCGACCTGGCGGGCCACGCCCGCTTCGATGCCCTCCACCCGCTCGGTGCGCTCGCGAAGAACAAGCGTTGGCCGGCCTAGGGCGGCCGCCTCCTCCTGAATGCCTCCCGAATCCGTAATGACCAGGCGCGCTCGCATCAAGAGAGCCACCATGGCGACGTAATCCACGGGTTCGATGAGATCAATACCGGGCACGCCCGCGAGCCGCGCGAAGACCGTCGCCCGCACGCTCGGATTCAGATGGACCGGGAAGACGAGCCGCGCCTCCGGTGCCCGGCGTGCGAGCTCCTCGAGCGCCTGGCAGATCCGCTCCATCGGCGGGCCGAAGCTCTCGCGGCGGTGGGCCGTCACGAGGATCAGGGGGCCGGACGAGGCCTCGAGATGCGCCAAGGTGCGCGGCAGGGCCGGCGCCCGGCGTGCGATCATCTGCAACGCATCCACGACCGTGTTACCCGTCACCACGATCGCCGTGGCAGGCACGCCTTCGTCCAGCAGCGCGCGCCGCGCGCGTTCGGTCGGCGCGAAGTGAACGTCCGCGATCTGACCGATCAGTCGCCGATTTATCTCCTCCGGGAACGGGCGCGCTCGATCACCGCTACGGAGCCCGGCCTCCACGTGGCCGACCGCCGTCCCCGTATAAAAGGCGGCCAGCGCAGCCGCCACCGCCGACGTCGTGTCCCCCTGGACGAGCACCACGTCGGGGCGCTCGACGAGCAGTGTCTCCTCCATCCCCTGGAGGACACGAGCGCCGATGCCGCAAAGCGTCTGGTTCGGCTCCATGAGCCGCAACTCGTAATCCGGCTTGAGCGCGAAGACGGCGAGCATCTGCTCCACCATCTCCTCGTGCTGGTTCGTCGTCACGAGCCGAACCGAGACGTCAGGGGCCTGCTCGAGCGCGCGGATGACCGGCGCCAGCTTGATGACCTCGGGGCGCGTCCCAATAACCACGAGCACTTTCATCGGATTCGCAGCCTCACCATAGCGCAGGTGCCTCTCCGCGAGCGAGCCTGCGCCGACGGCGCCTCGGAGCGGGCCCCGCCGCCGCCAGGGCGCATCGTCCGGGAAGCCGCCCGCAATTTTATGTTGACTGTGCGCCCGCCGCTCCGATAGCATGGCGCTCGTTCAACCCTTGAACACCAGAGTGCCGCCGCTGTTCACGCGCTGAACCGGGTGATCGCGTGGATCAGGCCGCGCAGCGAGACCTGAAGATCCTCACCGAAATCGCCGAGCGCAGCGAGGTGACGCAGCGCGGCCTTTCGCGGAGCCTGGGCATCGCGCTCGGCCTCACGAACCTCTATCTCAAGCGGCTCGCGCGCAAGGGCTACATCAAGATCACGACCATCCCGAGGAACCGGATCAGGTATCTGCTGACCCCCCGCGGTCTCGCCCAAAAGACGCGGCTCACCTACGAGTACATGGAGTACTCGCTCCAGCTCTACAAGCAGACTCGGCGTACCCTGCGCTCGGCGTTGGAGCCTCTGTCCCGCCGGTCCGGAACCCGCGTGGCGCTCTACGGGACGGGCGAAGCGGCCGAGCTCGCCTACCTGACGCTGCGGGAGCTGGGGTTGGAGCTGACCGCCGTCGTCGACGGCGACGGCGCCGCTCCGCGATTCCTCGGGCTCCCAGTGCAACACCCGGCCCAGCTCGGGCCAGAAACCTTCGACGTGCTGCTCGTCGCGACGTTCTCCGCGCCGGACCTGATCGTCGAGAACCTCACCGCCCACGGAATCCCGCGCGAAAAGCTGCTCCTGCTCCGAAGCGCATGACAGGCACCCGCGTCCCGCGCGTGGCGTTGATCGGCTGCGGCCAGTGGGGCCGCAACCTCGCGCGCAACCTCCATCGCCTCGGCGCGCTTGCCGCCGTCTGCGACGTCAACCCGGTGCTGCTGGAGGGCGTGCGGGCGCTCTATCCGGAGGCCGCGACGACGACCGATCCCGAGACGTTGTTCGGTGACCCCGGCCTCAGCGCGTGCATGATCGCCACGCCGGCCGCCCACCACGCGGCACTGGCCGAGCGCGCACTCCGGGCCGGCAAGGACGTCTTCGTCGAGAAGCCCTTGGCGCTCACGGTCCACGAGGGCGAGCGCCTTGCCGAGCTGGCCGACCGGCAGGGGCGAATCCTCATGGTCGGGCACCTCCTCGAATACCATCCGGCAGTCGAGCGCCTGCGTGAGCTCGTGGCCACCGGTGAGCTCGGTAAGCTCCAGTACGTCTACTCCAACCGCCTCAACCTGGGCCGCATCCGGACCGAGGAGAACGCCCTCTGGAGCTTCGCGCCCCACGACATTCACGTGATGCTGCGGCTCCTCGGCGAGCTCCCGGTCGAGGTCACCTGCCAGGGCGCCAGCTACCTGCACCATGCCGTCGCCGACGTGACGATGAGCATCCTGCGGTTCGCCAGCGGGGTGCAGGGCCATATCTTCGTGAGCTGGTTGCATCCGTACAAGGACCAGCGCCTGGTCGTCGTCGGCGACCGGAAGATGGCCGTCTTCGACGATACGCAGCCGCTCGACAAGCTGCGCGTCTACCCCCATCGGGTCGACTGGATCGACCGCGTGCCGGTGGCCGTCAAGGCCGACGCCGAAAGCGTTCCGGTCCCCGACATCGAGCCCCTCGAGGTCGAGTGCCGACACTTCCTCGAGTGCGTGGTCACGCGCCAGCGGCCGCGCACCGACGCCGCGAACGGCGTCGAGGTGCTTCGTGTGCTCGCGGCGTGCCAGCAATCGCTCGAGCGCGGCGGTGTACCGGTCTCGCTTACGGGATCTTCCTCGGCCACGTCGGCACCGCGTTTCTTCGCGCACCCGACGGCCACCCTGGACGAGGGATGCGAGATCGGCGACGGGACGCACATCTGGCACTACAGTCACGTCACCGCGGGCGCACGCATCGGGCGCGGGTGCACCCTGGGCCAGAACGTCTTCGTCGCGAAGGGCGTTGTCATCGGGGACAACGTCAAGATCCAGAACAACGTCTCCGTGTACGAGGGCGTCGTCCTCGAGGACGACGTGTTCTGTGGTCCCTCGATGGTCTTCACCAACGTCCTCAACCCGCGGAGCCACATCTCCCGGCGGCACGAGTACCGGCGCACCCTTGTACGGCGCGGCGCCACGATCGGGGCGAACGCGACCGTGATCTGTGGCGTGACGATCGGGCAGTATGCCTTTGTCGGCGCAGGCGCCGTGGTGACGCGAGACGTTCCAGACTTCGCCCTGGTCTACGGCACACCTGCGGTCATCCGTGGCTGGGTCTGTCGTTGCGGTGTGCGTCTCGAGTTCGACCGGACGGGGGCGGGCCGGTGCCCGGCGTGCGGCGCCGGGTACGTGAAAGACGGCGACGCCGTCACGGCCGCGGAGACGAGGGAACCGCGTTGATGCTGGTGCCATGGCTCGATCTGAGGGCGCAGTACCGGTCGATCCGCGAGGAGGTCCTCCGGGAGATCGAAGAGGTCCTCGAGCACCAGCAGTTCATCCTGGGGCCGAAGGTGGCCGCGCTCGAGGCCGCCATCGCGGCGCGCTGCGGGGTCCGCTTCGGCATCGGCGTCGCCTCGGGAACGGACGCGCTCGTCCTCGCGCTGAAAGCGCTGGACGTGGGCCCGGGTGACGACGTGCTCACGACCGCCTTCAGCTTTGGCGCGAGCGCCACGGCGATCGCCATCGCTGGCGCCAGGCCGGTGTTCGCCGATATCGACCCGGCGACGTTCAACCTCGACCCGAAGGAGGTAGCGGCGCGGCTGACGCCGGCCACGAAGGCCATCATCGCCGTCCACCTGTTCGGCCAGTGCGCCGACATGGATCCCATCCTGGCCACGGCCAGGGAGCACAGCGTGGCCGTGATTGAGGACGCCGCGCAAGCCCTGGGCGCCGGCGCAGCCGCGCCCGATGGCACGGTCCGCCGCGCCGGCTCCATGGGGCGTGCCGGTGCGCTCAGCTTCTTTCCTACGAAAAATCTCGGCGCCTACGGGGACGCGGGGATGATCGTCACCGACGACGAGACGCTCGCCAGGCGCCTCGCCAGCCTCAGGGTGCATGGCCGCGTCTCGCGGGGGGTGCACGCGGAGATCGGCCTGAACAGCCGCCTGGACGAGTTGCAAGCGGCGGTGCTGCTCGCCAAGCTCCGCCGCCTCGACGCCTGGCACGCCGCGCGGATCGCCCGGGCTCGCCATTACGAGGCACTGATCGCAGCGCGGGGGCTGACCGGCGTCTGCGTGCCACCCGCGGTGCGTCCGGGTTACGTCCACGTGTTTCACCAGTACGTCGTCCGGGTTCCCCGACGTGACGCCCTCAGGCGGTTTCTCGCGGAGCGAGGCATCGCGACGGAGGCCTACTACGAGCGGCCGCTGCACCTTCAACCGTGCTTCGCGGCGCTCGGCTACCGGGAAGGCGACTTTCCCGAGGCCGAACGCGCGGCGCGCGAAGTCATGTCGCTGCCGATCTACCCTGAACTCTCTGCGGAGCAGCAGGAGGCTGTGGTGGACGCGATCGCCGCTTTCTTCGGGCTGACGGGACACGAGGCGTGATCAAAGGCCGGCGCATCTTCCTCACCGGGGGCGCGGGATTCATCGGATCCGCGCTGATCGGTCGGCTGGTGGACGACAACGAGATCGTCGTGTACGACACCTTCGCCCGAGACGCCCTAAGCGGCAAACCGTACGCGCGACATCGCAATCTCCGCACCCTCGACGGCGATGTCCTGGATCTGGCTCGCCTTCGAGCGGCGATGGCGGGCGCGGACATCGTCGTCCACCTCGCCGCCGTCGCGGGCGTCGACACGGTACTCAAGAGCCCGACGACGACGATGCGCGTCAACCTGCTGGGCACCTACAACGTGCTCGAAGCCGTCCGGGCGGTCGGCCGCTGCGAGCGGCTCGTGACCTTTTCCACCAGCGAGGTCTTCGGCACCTACGCCTACCGCGTCAGCGAGAGCGACACGGTGACGACGGGGGCCGTCGGTGAAGCGCGCTGGACGTACGCGGTCAGCAAGCTCGCCAGCGAGCATTTGACGTTCGCATACTTCAAAGAATTCGGCGTGCCCGGGACCATCGTGCGTCCGTTCAACGTGTACGGGCCGGGACAGGTCGGTGAGGGCGCGATCCACGTGTTCGTCAAGCGGGCGCTCGCCAACGAGGACCTCCAGATCCACGGCGACGGCGATCAGATCCGCTCCTGGACGTACATCGACGACCTCGTGGACGGCGTGCTCCTCGCGATGGAGCGGCCGGAGGCGGTGGGACAGTCCTTCAATATCGGGAACCCCCGCGGCACTATCACGATCAACGCGCTGGCCGAGCTCGTGATCGCGGTCACCGGCTCCACGTCGAAGATCGTGCACGTGCCGCGTACCGCGGCCGACGTCGAGTTGCGAATCCCGAGCATTGACAAAGCCCGGCAGGTGCTAGGGTTCAGTCCGCGCGTGGACCTCCGCGAGGGGCTCGAGCGGACCGTTGCCTGGTACCGAGCCCAACGGGGGCCGGGCGCGTGATCCGCGTCGCCCGGCCACACGTGACCGACGCGGACGGCGCCGCCGTCGCCGCGGTGCTGGCCTCAGGGTTCCTGACCCAGGGGCAGCACGTGGCCCGCTTCGAAGGCGCGCTGGTCAGGCTGGTAGGCGCTCCGTACGCCGTCGCGGTGAGCTCGGGGACCGCGGCCCTGCACCTCGCCCTGCTCGCCGCCGGCGTCGGCCCCGGGGACGAGGTCGTCACGAGCGCCTTTACCTTCCCCGCCACGGCGAACGTCGTCGAGCTTGTGGGCGCTCACCCGGTGCTGGTGGACATCGACCTCGAGACGTTCACGATGGACGTCGCAGCCGCCGAGGACGCCCTGACGCCGCGGTCCCGCGCTCTCCTCCCCGTCCACGCGTTCGGTTTGATGGCCGACATGGAAGCCCTCGGCCGGCTCGCGGCGCGTCGGAACCTGATCGTCGTCGAAGACGCGGCGTGTGCGCTCGGCGCCAGCCAGGTCATCGATGGCCGTTCGACCCCCGCGGGCGCCGCCGGCGACCTCGGTTGCTTCAGCTTCCACCCGCGCAAGTCGGTGACGACCGGGGAAGGCGGCGCGGTCACCACATCGGACGCCACGCTCGCGGCCCGGCTGCGGCGGCTGCGGAATCACGGCCTCGAGCCCGGCCCCGAGGGGCCCGACGTGGCCGAGCCTGGGTTCAACTACCGGATGACCGAGCTCCAGGCCGCACTCGGGCTCGTCCAAGTCGAGCGCCTGGCGTGGGCCCTCGCAGAACGACGCCGGCTCGCCGCCCTTTACGACGAAGTCCTCGCCGACCTGGACTGGCTGCAACGGCCACACGAGCCGAAGCACCGCGTGCACGCGTGGCAGAGCTACGTGGTCCTCCTGGCGCCGGGGATCGACCGCGAACGGCTGGTGTCCCGCCTCAAGGCGCATGGGATCGAAGCCGTCCGTGGGGCCTACGCGGTGCACCGGCTCCGCTTCTACCGCGACCGCTACGGCTATACGTCGGACCGGTTCCCCGCCGCGAGCGCTGCCCACGACCGCGCGCTCGCACTGCCGCTCTGGCCGGGGATGGGTACGGACGCCGTTGAGCAGGTCGCGCGCGCCTTGGTCGCGTGCCGTTGACCTCGACCGTGCCGGCCCGCGTGGCTCGACTGATGCACGAGGCTGTCACCAGGCTGCGACTCGATCTGACCGGTCTCGTCGTCTACACCGAAGCCGGGACGGGCGCATTCGCCGTGACTGCGCCCCTCGCAGCCCTCGCGGGGGCCGATCACGTATTTGCGCTGGCGCGGCCCTGGTGCGGTATGGACGCGCAGGAGGTGGGCCGGGACACGCTCGCTCTGGCCGACGAGCTCGGCGTCACCTCGCGTCTCGAGCTCGTGGAGCGGCGCGAGCAAGCGCACCTGGCGCGCGCTGACATCGTCACCAACCTCGGCTTCGTCCGGCCGATCGACCGCTCCGTCGTGATGACGCTCAAGCCCACTGCCGCGGTGCCCTACATGCGCGAGGCGTGGGAGCTGCGCCCCGACGACGTCGACCTCGTGGCCTGTCGGGAGCGAGGCATCGGCGTCTTCGCCACGGACGAGCACCACCCGGACGTGCGAGTTTTCGATGCCTGCGGGCTGCTGGCCGTTCGCCTGCTGTTCGAGGCAGGCGTCGAGATCCTGGGTTCGGTCGTCGTCATTTTGAGCGGAGACCGGTTCGGTCCGGCGCTTGCGGCCTGTCTGTCGAAGCTCGGAGCGGTCGTTCGGCTCATCAATCCCGTCACGGCGGGCGAGCTCACGGCCGCGCTTACCGGCGCCGACGCCCTGATCGTTGCCGACTTCGCCGCGCCCGACTGGATCGTCGCGCAAGGCGGCGTGATCGACCCGTCGCTCCTGGCACGCCGAGCACCCGACCTCGCCGTCGTGGCTTTTGCGGGCGGCGTGGACGCGGCCGCAGTGGAGAGGGCGGGCCTTCGTTGCGTGCCCGCCGAGGGCAGTCGCCCGGCTCGCATGGGCCGCACGCTCGCCGACCTCGGGCCTCGGCCCGTCATCGATCTGCACGCCGCGGGGCTGAAGGTCGGTGCGGCGACTACCCGCGGGGCGCGGCTAGGGCTTCGCGGTGCCGCGCTCGCCGCATATGTGCGTCAGCACGCCCCCGCGGCGGAGATCCCGGCGCCGTGATCGTCCAGCTGCCCGCACCCAAGGTCGCGCTGGCGCCCATGCGCCCGGGCGAAGAGGGCATGTGGCGCGACTTCCTCGAGCGCTCGGCCAACGGCACCTTCTACCACGATCCTGCGTTTTCGGCGCTCTACGCCAGGAAGGTCGAGCGCGTGGTGAACCTCGTCTTCCGGGATGACGGGCGCACGATCGCCCTCCTGACGGCCGGCGTGAGCAACGAGGCCGAGGGCGCGACGCTCCGATCGCCCTTCAGCGCCTCTTTCGGAGGCCTGGTGGTCGCCGAACACCTCTCGCTGCGACAGGCACTCGCCGTGCTTGAGCGGCTCGAGCAGTGGGCCCGCGCCGACGGGATCACGCAGGTGGTGCTTCAGGAGCCGCCGGGGATCTACTGGCGGACTCTCGACGAGGGTCTGGAGTTCGCCCTACGCCATGCGGGGTACGCGCAGGTCGCGACCGAGCTGACGTACTACCTCGACGGCCTGGCCTGCGTCGATGCCGTCGTCTCCAGGAACGCGCGCAAAGCCGCGGCCGCAGGGTGCCGGTTCACCGAGACCGACGACCTCGCTGAGGTCTGGGCCTTTCTCGCCGAGGTCAAGTCACTCCGCGGCCATCCGTTCGATCTCGACCGCGACGACCTCCTGCGGCTCGCCGCCGCCTTCCCCGGGCGGGTCGTCGGCTTCGAGGTCCGGCGCGACGGCGAGCTGCTCGCTGCCCTGCTGGCCTACCTGCTCAACGAGCGAACAACCCTGGCCTTTCACTGGGCGCAACGGCCAGAAGCCCAGCACTACCGCCCCAGCGATCTCCTCGTTCTCGAGGCTGCCAGATGGGCGTTTGCTCGCGGCGCGCGGACGTTCGACCTCGGCACCGTCACCCTCGCCGGCCAGCCGGCGTGGGGCGTCGCCCGCTTCAAGGAAAAATTCCGTCCTTTCGGGGCGCTGCGCCGCCGCTACGCCAAGGCCCTCACATGAGGACAGCGTCATGGGCGTGATCCTGGGCATCAACATGTCGGGGCGCGACTCCTCTGCGGCGGTCGTCGTCGACGGCGTCGTGCACTTCGCCATCCGCGAGGAGCGTCTGAACCGCGAGAAGAAGACCCGTCGCTTCCCGACGCTCTCGATTCAGGCATGCCTCGACGCCGTAGGACGCCGTCTAGAGGGCGTCGACCGCGTCGGGATCTCGTGGAACCCCACGCTGAATCTCGAGCGCCTCAACAGCGCCCAGTCGGGCCTGGCGCGCTACAAGCCAGAGCACTTCTACGCCGTCCCCAACCACCTCCTGCAGCTCTGGCCCCGCGAGACGAGTTTCCTCGCCGAGCAGCGCTTGCACTTTCCGTCCGGCGTCCTTGAAATCGTCTATGTCAACCACCACATCTGCCACGCCGCGGACTCATTTCTCCAGTCGCCCTTCGAGCAAGCCGCGATCCTGATTCTCGACGCGTATGGCGAGAAGGACTCGGTGACGTTCGCTCGAGGCTCAGGAACCCGGATCGAAGTTCTCCGGACCATACCCTTTCCTCACAGCCTAGGCTCCTTCTACGGCACCATGACGCAATTTCTCGGCTTCACTCCCGACCTCGACGAATGGAAGCTGATGGGAGCGAGCGCCTACGGCGATCCGGCGCGCTACTATGCAGCTGTCCGCCGGATGTTTTTCCTGCGTGAGGACGGGGGCTTCGAGCTCGACCTCTCCTACTTCAACTATCCGACGTTCTCCCGGCCGACGATGTATTCGGACAAGCTCGTGGCCCTGCTCGGGCCCCCTCGGCGCCGCGAGGAGGACCTGGAGCAGCGCCACTACGACATCGCCGCCGCGACCCAGCGGGTGACGGAGGAGGTCGTCTTCCACCTGTTGCACCACCTGCACGCCCTCACCGGGCTCACCGACCTCTGTCTCGGTGGAGGCGTGGCGCTGAACTGCGTGCTCAACGGTAAGATCGCCGAGCACACCCCGTTCCGACGCGTGTGGGTCGGCTCGTCGCCGGACGATGGCGGCACCGCGCTCGGCGCGGCGCTGTTCCTGGCGTCGCGCGATCCCGGTTTCCGGCGCTCGCCGGCCGTTCACAACTACTGGGGCCCGGGATTCGACGACGCACAGATCGAGCGCGAACTCCGCCGCTACCGGCTCCCCTATCGGCGCTGCGCTCGGCCCGCCCGTGAGGCTGCGGCCCTCCTCGCCGAGGGCAAGATCGTCGGCTGGTTCCAGGGCCGCGTGGAGTTCGGCGAGCGGGCCCTCGGCAACCGGAGCATCCTCGCCGACCCCCGCGACGCCCTGATGAAGGATCGCGTCAACGGCGCCATCAAGTATCGCGAGGCCTTCAGGCCGTTCGCGCCGTCGATCCTCGAAGAGCGCACCGCCGACTTCTTCGAGGGAGCGCACTTCGTGCCGTTCATGGAAAAGGCGCTCGTCGTCCGCAAGGACAAGCAACGCCTGATTCCGGCCGTGACCCATGCCGACGGCACCGGACGCCTCCAAACGGTGCGGCGCGACGTCAACCCGAGCTTCTGGGATCTCATCAACGAGTTCGACGCGTTGACCGGCGTCCCCGTGGTGCTCAACACCTCGTTCAACCTTCAGGGCGAGCCCATCGTGTGTTCCCCGAAAGACGCGATCCGGACGTTCTTCTCCTCGGGTCTCGACGCGCTGTTCCTGGGACCGTTTCTCTTGGAGAAGGGGCCAACCCCCAGAACATCTCCCGATCATGCGGACTGACGCTCAGGCCAGCGCCTACCCCGACGCGAGAGGTGGCCGTCAGCTGCTCCGGCGCCTCAAGGCCATAGGAACCCGCCGCCGGCTGCCTTCCCTCTTTTGGGAGCTTGGCGGTTTTGTCAGTTACGATTCACGCATTTCGCTCTCCAGAGCAGCTTCGCGCCGCCCGTCTGTCTCCCTCGTGAACATCCTTGACAACCTACTTTGGCTCGCCATCGTCACCGCGATCAGTGTTGCCTATTGCTCATTCCTCCTAGTTTTGCTGCTCGCCTGCAAAGCCCTTTGGCGTCCTCGCCACGCGCCCGATCCTCGCCTTCTGCTTTACTTACGCGCGCACTCATATCGAGTCGCTGCCGCCGTAATGAAATACCTGGAAGGTGAACGCTTCCGTCGGGTGCCGCTACTGGCGCCCAGCCTTGAGATAGGAATCGAGAGTGGCCTCGTTTCGGCCCTTCATTTCGGCGAACGAAGATTCGATATCGGCGTCGAGTACGACACGGAATTTCTGCCTGTGATCGCTCGCCAAGCCACGTGGAGGTACAAGCTCGCCGCCGACGCCAGAAGGCTACCCTTCAAACCAGGCGTCTTCTCGACAATTGTCATGGTACACGTGATCGACCACATCCCGGAAATCGATGCAGTCCTTGGCGAAGTCTCACGAGTGCTCAGGAACGGCGGCTGCGCCTATGTCTCAGGAGCAGGGCCCCGCCTCCCCGTGGCCGGTCCTCATCTCAAGCTTTTGCACTGCCTCGGGCTTCCCGGCCTAGCTAAACGCGTGGGCGAGTGGCTGATGGTCCGCTACCATCAGTACCACTACTACACCAGGGAGCAGTGGGAGGCACTCGCTCATCGCCACGGTCTTCATCTCACATCCTTTGAAGAATTCAATCGCGGCCTCTGGGCAGACTTGTGGGTGCTCAATCATTACTGGTTCGGCAAGAAGGGCGGCTATTTCCTGTTCGATCTTCTGCGGCAATCGCCAGTAGGATGCCACATCGAAAGGCTCTTTGAGCGGATGACAGCGACGATCGCGATGAGCCAGCTAGCCTATGAACAACGCCAGACTGCCGAGTCAGGAAACGATGTTTTCCTGGTGCTGCAAAAGCCAGAGCTAACTAGGCAGATCGAGCCTATCCTCAATGTCAAGGCCGCCGCGAACTGCTGAACTGCTGAGCCCCAATACGGCGTGGCCTCGCGGCGGCTCCGGATGGGGTGAACCCGTAATACTCCGGGTCATCCTTCCCACACGTGCTCGCCGAAGCAAGCCGCCGGCCCACGGCAACGCTGCTCAGTTTCTACCCCTCAAGCCACTACGGCCCGGGCGCCCTCCGGCGCCGTGGCCTACTTGGTGCCAGACCTGCGCCCCCGCGATGACGCCGGCCTGCCCGAGACCCCACTGGTCCCCCGCGAGCCATGGCCTCGGCCTTCCTCCTCAAAGCAGCCGCGGCGCCGTCTCCCAGGAGCCAACCTATGTCAGGCCGGGGAGGCGCCCAGTGACCTCACTCCTCTGCGTCGCCACAGTCTGCCGACGACGTTGCCACCGACAAGTCTCCGCCCACTGATCAAAGAGAGCGCGATCTACGGACTCGGCCTGGCGCTGGCCCGTGGCTTTTCGGTTCTTCTCACGCTGGTTCTCGCGCGAGTCTTCAGTCCGGCCGACTTCGGCCTGCTTGAGCTGCTCCAGACCGCCGCAGGCCTCTGCTCTATGTTCTTGTCGTGCTACATGGAATCGGCCCTCCTACGGTATTACGAACAAGAACTCGATAAGCGTCGCCTTGTTTCTACCTACCTCTGGACTCAAGCAGCCCTCGCGATTTTGTTTCTCTCGATCTCCTTGCTGCTTGGGCCGCCGCTAACTCGCCGCTTTCTAGGTTTCGAGGATCATAAACTCCTTCTGGCCGTCGCGTGTGCTGCAGCCGCCACACCTTTTTACACGCATGCCCTCACGCTTTTGAGGGCCCAGCGGGCCGCTGGATTCGCCGCGCGCCTGATCGTCGCGCACGCTGCGATCAGCTCGCTCTTGCCTGCGGCTCTCCTGCTCGCCCGCGGTCCAGATCTCGCCACCGTTTTTTTTTCACGGGCGACTGCCGACTCATTCTGCGCACTAGCAACCGTGCTCACGCGACGTTCGCTCTACGGGCGTTGCTACTCGCAGCATACCCTGCTACAGTACCTAAAGTTCGGTGGGCCCCTCTTGCCAGAAGGCGCTATCGCTTTCCTCGGCGCCCATGCGAGCCAACTTTATGTGCTGAGCTACGCTTCAGTGGCGGAAGTGGGTCTCCTCGCTCTCGCTAATCGTCTAGCCTCCGGCGTTAGGCTCGTTCTTGCGTCACTCAGGCAAGCATGGCAGCCATTTGCCTTTTCCGTCAAGGATCACGCGGCCATTGATGCTCTCGTGGTCTCTACTTTCAAGGCATACGCCCAGATCACCCTCCTGTTGCTCGCCGCATCAACCCTCGCTGCCAGAGAAATCATCCTTATCTTTGCAGGCCCTCCCTACTCTGCGGCCGTGCCTCTCCTTGGACCCGTCATCGCTGGCTCCGTGCTGTCCGGTCTTCCGTACCTCTTCGCCACTGGCCTACTCCTGGAAAATAAGACCTATTACTACACACTGGGGACACTGCTATCCTCCCTCGCTTCGGTCGCGACAGGCTGGTGGACTATTCGCCACTGGGGCATAATCGCGGCTCCGTTTGCTGCGATTGCTGGCGCCCTCGTCTTTTCCACTGTCGTATTTCTGGCATCGCGGCGAGTCAGAGGCGCCTCGTACGGTCCGAGGCCCTTCAGTCTGTTTATTCTCGTCGTGGTGGCAATCGCTACACTAGCGCCTCTCGGCGTTGCTAATCTTCCCCTGCCAGTCCGGAGCGCGCTGTTGTTTCTCAGCGCTTGCGTACTGCTGTCCAGCAGCCCCCTCGCCAGGAAGCTCTGGCCCAAGGCCACAGGCTTCAACCAGTGAGCGGTGTTATGCAACCAGCCCGTCCAGCTGTAAGGGAACGCGCCTCGGGAGCTCGCCCATGAAAATACTGTTGCTGATTCCGCCAGTGCCGAGACGCCTTGGCGCCGTTTGGTTCCTCCGCGAAGAGCGGCACGCAGCGGTGGATAGTACGCCCACGGCCCCCTACATGGCCCCTTCGATCCTCGGTATGGTGCGCCAAGCCCTCCCTCATGCGGCCTACCGCGTGATCGACGCCATGGCGGAGCGCTGGGACGGCGCCCGAATGGAGGCCGAGGTGCGAGCCTGGCATCCCGACGTGATCATCGGGATCGTGTGCGCGAATCACCTCGGAGAAGCCGAGGAGCGTCTCTGCATCGAGCTCCCGTACCCGACGATCGCCCTGATCACCCCTGTGGGCGCTGACATCGCTGAGGCCGTCGACCTCTACGGCCTGAAGACGAAGTATTTCGTCGCAACCGACGAGACCGAGATCACGGTGACCCGAGCCGTCCAAGCCCTCGCCGCTGGCCATGACCTCGACAAGATCCCGGGCCTCGTCATCAACGAGAACGGCAAGTGTCGCTACACAGGGCCTCCTGGGTACAGCGACATGCGGACTTATCCCCTGCCGGCGTTCGATCTCTTCCCCTTCGACAAGTACAACCGACTCCAGGACGAGGTCACGCGATTCCGACCGGAGTACAAAGACACGGCCATCATCAACGGCATGAAGGGCTGTCCGTTTCACTGCAGTTTTTGCATCGTCGGCAGCGACGCCACGAAGGCGCGGACCAAGACGGGCGAGCAGATCTTTCGGGAAGTTCGGTATCTCTATGAGCATTTCGGTCGTCGCCGCTTCAACTTCCTCGACTCCGAGTTCGCCGCCAACAAAAAGACGGCGCGGGATTTCTGCCGGCTGGTTATCGACAGTGGTCTGAAGATCAGCTTCGACGTCAAGAACCGCATCGAATTCTGGGACGAGGATCTGCTCCAGCTCATGAAACAGGCGGGTTGCAAGCGCATGTTCTACGGCATCGAAACCGCAGACCCTCGCTTACAGGCGGTGATCCGGAAGAACCTCGACCTCGACAGAGCCAGGAAGGCGATCGCAGCCACCAAGCGGGCAGGGATCGAGGTGCACCTCTACATGATGGTTGGCATCCTCGGTGAGACCCGGGAGTCCCTACGCCTCAATGCGCGGTTCATCGCCGAAACGAAGCCGGATGGCATCGCCTGGGGCATTCTCTTCCCCGAGGTCGGGAGCCCGCTTTACGAAGAGCTGAAGGCCAGGGGGCTTCTGCTGAGCCGCGACTGGAGCCAGTACCGCCGCTTCGACGAGCTCAGCTTCCGTCACGACACCTACCGCAGTATGGACGAAATCAAGGCGGCGTCGGTATGGATGCGCAATCAGTATCGCCGCTACCTGGCGCTGGACTCGACGCTGCCCCTCCGGGCGCGAGCTGCATATCTGGCGAGGTACATGGCCGGCGTGGCGAATCACGCCACCTGGGGGCTCACGAGGTCCCATCCCGCGCTGCGACGTCTGAAGAGCTGGCTCGCCGGGAAGTTCGTGACCCTCACCGCGCGCCTCGGCGGACAGCCTCAGCTCCTGTGATGGTCAACGACCTCCTGATCCTCGGCGGACTGGCCTTGATTGCCCGCCTCGTGCCGCGGTTCGTGCGTCCCGATGCCGTCGGGTCCGACTCGTACTATCACTTGCTTGCCGCGGCGCGGATTCGAGAGAGTGGTTTTCGGCTGCCTCCTGTCCTTCGGGGCCTCTGCTTTCCCGGGCCCTACGACTACCCGCCCCTGTTTCACTACCTTCTCGCGCTCGTACCGCCGCGGCTTGTCGCCGTCGCCGAGCGGTTGTCCAGCCCCGTGATCGACACCGCCTACGTCCTGCTGACCTATGGCTTCCTCACCTGGCTGCTCCGAGGTCAACCGCTCGAGCCCGAGGCCATAAGGACACGGGCCCTGTGGGTCACCATCGCTTTCGCGATTTCGCCCGCGCTCCTCTACGTCGGCCGCGGGCCTCGCGCCTACAACGCGAACCCTCGGGTCCTGTCCGAGGTGCTTTTCGCTTCCGCGATGATCGCCACGCTCGCGTGGTGGCTGGCCAGCCATGCGTGGGGCCTCGCTGCCGCCTCAGCCGCCGTGGCCCTCCTGCTTCTCACGAGCAAGTTCGGTGCTCAGGTCGTCGCCTTCTTCTTCCCCGCCATGAGCGGCCTCCTCGCGGCCCCCTCGCTGCTCGCAGTCCCGGTGAGCGGGTTCTTGATCGCGATCCTCGCGACGCGCGGCCACTATCTGCGCGTCCTCAAAGGCCACGTCGGGCACCTCGCGCTGTTCGCCCGCCTCGGGACGACCCCGGCCCAGACGCGACGGGGCGAGTGGCACGAGCTTGGCCGCTGGCTTCGGAGCAAACCGAGCACGGGGTCGCTATACCAGTTGCTCTGTATCAATAGCGTGTCGTGCTTCGCCCTGAGGAACCCCCAGCTTCTCGCCCTCGCACTCCTCTGGTGGCGCCAACCCTCATGGGGACCGGCAGAGCAGTTTCTCTGGACTTGGACTCTGGTGAGTAGTGCGGTGTTCCTCTTCGTCACCCTGAGGCCCCTGCTCTTCCTCGGCGAGGCCGAACGGTACGTCTCGTACAGCCTCCCTGCGCAGTTCGCCCTGGTCGCGCTCGGCTGGAACGACATCCCGACGCCGCTGTGGACTGCCCTGCTCCTCTACTCCGCACTGCTGAGCCTCGCGTATCAAGCGGCCTTTACCCGAATCAACAGGCTCGACCCTGGCCTCGCCAGCGACTTCTCCGAACTCAGCGACTTCCTCCGCTCGCAACCTCGCCGCCTGAGGATCCTCCCCGTCGCGGAAAGCCCGCACAAGCTGGCGTATTGCTGCGGCCACGAAATCTTCTACCCATGCGGGAACTTTCAGGTCTGGCACACATCGATCGACGAATACCGGAGAATCTACGGGGCATTCCTCCAGCCACGCGTCGATACCCTCGCCGAAACCTCTGCTCGCTACAGGATCGACGCATTGCTGGTCAACAAGCGCGGCGTTCAGGACGGATTCGGCCGCGCGCTGGTTGACCATCCCCGTTTGTTCGAGAACGACACGTTCGTGCTCTACGCCCTGGGGTCCAACGAGTCGGATTCGGCGGTGACGCGGACGGCGGCCGAGCGCGATCTATAGCGATGAGATTCCTCGTCGTCCTGGTGGCGCTCGTCGCACGCTTGGCGGCCCTGGTCCTGTGGCCGACGCCGCGGCTGCCGGATGACGCCAGGATGTACCTCGGCATTGCCGAGAACGTGATCGACGGCTGGGGAATTGCTTACGATCTCGACGGCGATGGTATCCCCGAGATCCTCAACGAGGAGCCCGGCTACCCGTCGTTCCTCGCCGCCGTCCTCCTGCTTGCCGGGGACGACGCGGTGCTGTACGCGCGGTTACTTCAGATTGCGCTTGCATCGCTGGCGACGCTTCTCGTGTTCGATCTGGCCGCGCAGTTCCGCTCGCCCCGGGCCGCTGTGGTCGCGGGTTTCGCCTACGCCCTCCACCCGGGGCTGGTGCTCGAGTCCGGCACGCTCGGACACGAGGGCGCGCTGGTCCCGCTCCTCGTTCTCTCGGCCTGGCTCACGGTCGGCTCCGCGATCCGCCGTTCGAAGCCCTGGGCGATCGGCACCGGGCTCGCTCTGGGAGCGCTGGTGCTGGTCAAGCAAACGACCCTTGGTCTGCCCCTTGCTGCGGCTGCCGCGGTCTGCGCGGCGACCCGAGGTCGCTTCCGTTGGGTGGGACCGGGGGCGATCGCCGCAGCCTGCCTCCTCATGCTGGCTCCGTGGACTGCCCGTACCCTCGCGGTGCGCTCGATGGCGTCCAAGCTGGCGGCCGAGGCCGCCCCGAGGCTCAACGAGCGGTCTCCCGCAGAACTTCGCAATGTCGGTCGCCGCATCGTCGAGCACCGCCTCCGCGGATCGCCGCCCGCCCGGACGCTGGAAACCATCACCCTCGCGCGCGTGGCCTACGAATTCTACCAGGCCGATGGCCGGCGACCTCTGTGGGTCATCGTGGCTGGAGGGGGCGAGATCGAGAGGCTCGTAACGCGGCCACTCGCCCTCGCTACGCGGGTTCTGAGCAAGGCGGTCGACCCTCGACTGGTCGCCTCGGTCTTTCTCGTACCGTATGAGAATCGCTTCGTCGAGTTTCTCCGACCGGACTCTTCCCGCCTGAAGGACTGGATTGGGACCTCCCCGCGCGAGCTCACGTTCGGCACCTCGATGAAGGCCTCCTTCGTGCTGCTGATGGTCAGCCTGCACATCACCGCATTCGCCAGCGCGGCTCTCCTGGTCCGCCAGCCCGCCGCCTGGCCTCTGCTCGCGATGACGGCGTACTTCTACGTCATGCCGCTCACGAGTTCAGCACCGCAGAATCGCTTCTTCTTCCCTGGAATCAGTCTCCTCGTCGTCCTGGCCGCCTTCGCGCTCGCCCGGCCGCGCCCCCGCCGGCTTCCGGACCAGCTGCCGACACGCCCAGCCCCGTCCCGCCCGAACGTCGTCTACGTCCTGCCCGCGTGGGATCCCAACTCGAGCGAGCACTACGCTCACGTCGTCCCGTTCCTCCAGGAGGTCGGACGCCTGGTCGACCTGGCAGTGGTCGTGGAGCGAGCCTCTGGGCCTCCTCCCCTCACCACACCCAGACGGGTGGCGATTCTTCCCCGGGGCTGGCCCCCTCTAGCGCGAATGCTGGCGCACGCCTGGTGCCTGGTCCGCCTGAGGCGTCTTGGCTACAGGCGCATCTTCGTGCGGATCTCGATGCCCGCCGCGCTCGTGGCCGGCACCGTCGGCCGTGCCCTCGGCATGCGAAGCTTCTACTGGAACAGTGGTCAGGGCAAGAACCTTGCGCCCCCGTGGGGGCCTGGGATCGCTGCCAGGCTCCGGCGCCTGCGCTACGAGGCAGCTCTCGTCCCGTTTTATCTGGCGACCCGTGTCGTGCATCGGTTCGTCACGGGCCCCGAGTGCATGCGCCGATACTATGCCGAGGCGTACGGCATCGCCGAGCGCCGCACCGTGGTGCTCTACAACGACCTCGACGTCGACGCGTTCCAGCGACGCCTCGCCAGCCACGACCGCACCGACGCTCGACGGTCTCTCGGGATCCCGGAGCAGGCACTCACGGTGCTGTTCGTCGGCCGCGTCTCGCCGCTCAAAGGGGGTGCCTATCTCCTCCCGTTGGCCGAGCGGATCTTCAGCAAGCGGGACGACACGCTGCTCGCCGTGGTCGGTCCGATTCATCTCCCTGAATTTAAGCGGGCATGGAGCGAGCACCCCTATCGAGATCGCATCCTGCTGCTCGGAGCAATGGCCAACACCGACGTCGTGCGCGCCTTCGCGGCGGCGGACCTCTTCGTCCTCCCCTCGAACGCGGAAGGGTTCCCCCGTGTGCTGCTCGAGTGCATGGCCGCCGGCCTAGCCTTCGCGGCCTTCGACGTCGGCGGCATTCATGAGATCGCGGACGCCGCCCATGCGCCCTTCATCGTGCCGCGCGGCGACGTCGACGCGCTGGCCGCGGCAGCCTTGAAACTATTGGGCGATCCCGCGCTCCGCGCCGAGCTCGGGCAGCTGGCGCGCCTCCGCGTGCGTCGCTATGCGACTCCTCGGGTCGCCGCGATGTTCGTGTCACGGATCGTGCTGGAGCGCCCTGACGTGGAGCAGTCCTCGTGAGACTGGAGCTTCTCGCCGCCCTCGACCCTATCGGCGCCTGGCTTCGGCGCCGAGGGCTGACGACGATGTCCCGGCTGGGTCGGGCGGCGTTCGTCAGCCCTGCTCCCCCTCGCACCCGACTTTCCGCTCGATCGGCTCGGCCCGGTCGTCAACGTCGTCTGCTCATCTCGAGGCATTGGCCTGTGAGGAGCGACTGAGATGTCCCTGGACTCCGACACCAAGCTCAAGCGACGTACTGCCGCGAGCTTCGCGTACGAGTGGAGACGCTTCGACACGCCTCCAGAGAAGATGGAGGAAAACTTTCGGGGCTACTTCCAGTTCTTCCCACCGACCTTTTTTCATGGCAAGCGGGTGCTGGAAATCGGCTCCGGCATGGGGCGCCACACCTTCCACCTCGCCAAGTATGCGCGCGAGGTCGTCGCGTGCGACCTCGGCCCAGCGATCGAGGTGACGCGGAAGAATACCGCGACGTGCCGGAACGTGCGATACCTCAGGGCGGACATTTACGCGTTGCCCTTTCCCGCCGAGACGTTCGATTTCGTCTGCGCGATCGGCGTGCTGCCGTGCGTCCCGGATCCCGAGGCGGCCTTCCGAGCGATGCTCCGGTTCGTGAAACCCGGCGGCTACGTCCACATCTATGTCTACTGGGCCCTCGAGCACGCACCACGTTGGCAACGCGTGCTGCTCCGCGTCGTCAACGCCGCTCGCGTCGTGACCGTTCGGCTGCCGTACCGGCTGCTCGACGCCGTCGCCTTCGTCACGGCGGTTGGTGGCTACACGCTCTGCTCGATCCCCCACCGGTACCTCTCGCGCTGGACCTCCACGCGGCGACTCGCGGCGAGCCTGCCGCTCCAGCGCTATGCCAGAGACGGTTTCCGCGTCTGCTACAACGACCAGTTCGATCGGCTCTCGGCGCCGATCGAACACCGGCACACACGCGCGGAGGTCCACTCCTGGTTCCACAAGGCGGGCCTGGAGGACGTGCGGGTCGAGCCGCACTGGGGCTGGATCGCGTGCGGTCGGAAGCCGCTGCGTGGCTGACCGCACGGAACGCCTGGAGGCTGCAGCGCCGTTGCGCGTCACGCTCCTAGACCGGATGGCAGCCCAACGCTACGCGCCGACCCTGGCCGCGCTGGACGCTGCGCTCTGTGCGGAGCTCGGCGCGGCATACTCGCATCTTCGCTGGCGCGAGGAGCACTTCCTGCGAGACCTGCCCGGCAAGTGGGCACTGAGCCACGTCGCACTCCTCGCCGAGGACGTGGTCGCCGGCTTCTGGGTTGCCTCGGGAGGTGGTGCAGACGCCCACACCCACCGAGTCGGCGTGGCCCGGGCCCATCGGCAGCGGGGAATCGGCCTGGCGATGTTCCGCGCGGTCCGCGCCGCGGCGCTCCAGCGGCGTCACCGCCGGCTCGTCCTGACCGTCAGCGCGACCAACCCCACCGCCAACCGCTTCTACGAACACCTGGGCTTCACCCGCCTGCGCGGCTTGGCCCTTGCGCGCTTCGTTCACGCCCACGGCCGCGCCGGCACGGTCATCGGAGACGAGATCGAGGAAACCCTGGACGGCGCCCGCTATCGATATTGGGCGTGGGCGCTCGACCTGGAGCCGACATGCGCTTGATGGCGATCGGTGCCCACTCGGACGACGCGGAGTTGGCCTGCGGCGGCACACTCGCCAGCGCCGTGGCGAAAGGCCATGCCGTGCGGCTGCTCGTCCTCACGGAATCCAGCTACACGGGCCTGGCGGGGAACGTCCTGCGGACGAAGGACGAGGCATGGCAGGAAGCGGTCGACGCTGCCAAGGTCCTCGGTATCCAGGAGCACCAGATCCGATTCCTGCCGTTCCCCACCAAGGACCTGCCCTACACCGCGGAGACCATCAGCGAGATCGAGAAGGAGCTCAACGCGTTCCGGCCGGACGTCATCCTGACCCACTGGCCCTTCGATACCCACCAGGATCACCGGAACGCCGCTCTGTCTACGATCTCGGCCGGGCGCTATTTCAACTCGATTCTCATGTACGAGCCCATGATGCCGGCCGGGCGGTCCTACGTCGGCTTCCGTCCCCAGATTTACGTCGACGTGTCCGATTTCATCGGGCAGAAGCTGGAGGCTCTCCGCCGACACGCCTCGCAGTACGCGAAGTACGGCGAGGACTGGATCGACGCCGTCGAGTCGCGCTGCCGCCTTCGGGGCTTCGAGATCGGCTGCAAGTACGCCGAGGCGTTCGAGGCGGTTCGCTTCCAGTGGACGTTCGACGCCTGAACTCCCCGTGGTGGTCACGATCCACCAGCCCGAACACCTTCCGTGGCTGGGCTTCTGCCACAAGGCCACGCTCGCTGACGTGTTTGTGCTGCTGGACGTCGTGCAATTTCGGAAGAACTACTTCCAGAACCGTAACCGGATCCTCGGCCCCCACGGACCGATGTGGGTCACCGTCCCCGTGCGGCTTCAGGGGCACACGCAGAAGACGATCGCCGAGATGGAGATCCACAACGCGGTCCCCTGGGCACGCAAGTGGTGGGGAAGTCTGCGACACGCGTACGGGCACACGCCCTACTTCGACGCTCATGCGCGCTTCTTCGAGTCCGTGGCTTCGCGGGTCTGGACCCATCTCGCGGATCTCAACCTCGCCATCATCGAGTACCTGTTCGACGCCTTGGGGATTCGCTGCCGCCTCGTCCGCGCGTCGACGCTACCCGTCGCGGGCGCCAGGTCGACGCTACTGCTCGACATCTGTGCGCGGCTTGGCGCTTCGGTGTATCTCGCGGGGCAACACGGCCGCGACTACCTGGACATTTCGATCTTCGAGGCTCGAGGGATCGCCGTGCGGTACCATAGCTTCCGCCATCCCACCTATCCCCAGGGCCGCGGCGGACCGTTCGTCCCGAACCTCTCCGTGATCGACCTGCTCTTTCGCTGTGGCCCGGAAAGCGGTGCGATTCTCCGAGGCGCGGCACCGTGAGCGTGGAGCACGACCGGACCGATCGCGAGCCACTGTCAGTCTGTGTGCTTGCGAAAATGATCTACCCGCCGCGCGTGCGCGACCAGCAGCAGGACATGACGACCTACGCCCGACTGCGGCCCTGGGCGCGACGCGTCTATCTCATCGTTAGCTCCCCCAATGCCCGCGCGCGGGTCACGCACGACGGCAACGTCGTCGGCCTTCACATCAGGTACCACGGAAATCCGCTTGTGGGGATTCCGCGCTTCTGGCTTCGCGGTTTCGCGATCGCCTCCAGCCTGCTGCGCCGCCGACGGATCGACCTCCTGATGGCGGCGGAGCCGCTCGTGGCGGGGCCGCTCGCGCTCCTTCTCCGACGTCTTTACCGAACACCCTTGCTCGTACACATCCAGGGGGATCTCTTCCACCTTCCGCGCCGCCTGTTCAGCGGGGTGAGGATCGCCCTCACGCGGTGGATCACCGTGCAAGTGGCTCGGCGAGCCGACCGCGTCCGCTGTGTGTCGCGCCAGTTGGTCGAGGCCTGCGTGCGCGCCGGAGTTCCCCACGAGCGCGTCGCGCTCCTGCCTGTCCGCTGCGACTTCGACCGCTTCGACCCGCAGCGATGGCGCAAGGAGCGCGAGACGGTCCGCCGAGCCTGGGGGCTCTCCGCGCACCACGTCGCGGTCCTGTCCCTGGGGGCGCTCACGGTGCACAAAGGGTACGACGTCCTGATCGACGCCTTCGCCCGACTGCGCGCCTCCTTCCCGCTCGCTCGCGCGCTCATCGTGGGAGCGGGCCCGCTCGGGGAGGCGCTCCAAGCGCGGGCCCGACGCGCCGGCGTGGCGGATGTCGTCCGCCTCCTGGGGCCGGTGCCCTATGACGACGTCCCGAAAGTGCTGGCGGCCGCCGACGTTTACGTGCAGCCCTCCTACGACGAGGGAATCCCCCGAGCCTCGCTCGAGGCCATGGCGATGGGGCTGCCGGTGGTCGCGTCCTGCGTGGGCGGGATCCCCGAACTCGTCCGGGATGGTCTTACCGGGGTCCTGGTCCCGCCAGGCGATCCCGAGGCGCTGGCGGCTGCCCTAGAGCCGTTCCTCGCCGATCCCGGCAAGCGGCACGACTATGGCGCGCGGGCGCGAGCGGCAGCCTTCGCCGTGTTCGACATCAACACAGGCATCGCACGCTACGGGCAGCTCCTGCACGAGACGGCGAGGCTGTCGCGCCGCGCACTCCGGTGACCATCTGCCGCGTGAGTCGGGCGTTCTTTCCGGTGCTCGACGGCACAGCGCTGCACGTCTGGGGGCTGTCGCGCGCCCAGGCTCGGCGCGGTCACGCCGTTTGGCTGCTGCAGCCCCACATCGACTCGATGCCGGAGACGCCTGAGCGCCTCATCATCCGGCGGGTCCGAACGGGGCCGCTGTATGGTGCCCTGTACCGCGCCAAAGCCGCACTGGCCGTTTTCGCCGCCACGGCCGCCACCACGATCCTCCTTCAGCGCCACGAGATGCGCCCGCAGATCATCCACGCGCACGGGGACGCGCTCGAGGCCGGGTGCCTCGCCCTCGCCGCGCGGTGGCTTCGCGTGCCACTGGTGCTGACGATCCACGGGGGGCTCACGCGCAGCGCGCGCTATCACCGCTGGGCTCCGGTCCTGCTCCGGCCCGTGGATCACTTCATCGTCGTCGCCTCGCCGATCCGTGATCAGCTGGCCGCGCTCGGCATCGCGACCGAGCGCGTGTCTGTGATCAGCAGCGGCATCGATGTGTCCCGATTCCGGCCTGCCAGTGCCGGCCGGCCCTCGCCGGGACACGCGCGTGTGATCGCGGTCGGCCGTCTTCACCCCGTCAAGGGGTTCGAATACCTGATCCGTGCGATGCGACGACTCGAGGAGACCGGGCTTCAGGTGAGCCTGACTATCGTCGGGGACGGCCCCGCGCGCGCACGCCTCGAGGCCGAGGCCGCGGGCCTCCGCAATGTCGAGCTAGTCGGCGAACAGCCGCCCGATCGGGTCGCGGCACTGCTCGCGCAGGCTCAGATCTTCGCCCTCCCGTCGGTGGACATCGGCACGCAGTTCGAGGGCACCCCGACCGCCGCGCTGGAGGCGATGGCGGCAGGGCTTCCTCTCGTATGCACGCCGAGCGGCGGTCTGCGGGACCTCGTGGAGGACGGCGTCAACGGCTTCGTGATACCCTCGCGGGATGTCGACGCGCTGGCGACGGCGATTGCGCGCCTGGCCGACGACCCTGCGTTGCGCGAGGCCATGGGCGAACGCAACCGAGCCCGCGCGTGCGCCAAGGATTGGAGCGTCATCGCCGAGGCCGTGGACGGCGTCTACCGGTACGTCCTCCGGGGCTGCGTCACGTGACCGGCCGGCTCGTGATCGTCTACGCCGGGTATGTCGGTCGTGGGGGCGGCGTCGTCCAGCACCTGCGACAGGTTCGCGCCGCCGTGGAAGCGCGCGGTCAGAAGGTGACCGTCCTGAGCCTGGACTCGCTCCCGCCGGGAGTCCGGCTCCTGCCCCATGTCGTCCGGCGCGCCCTCGACGCCGTGCAGCCGCCGTGGGGAACCCTGCTACGGTACCGTGTGGGACGGGCGTTGTTACGCGTTCCGCTCACGCGGCTTCTGCGTCGGGGCGACGTCGCGGCGGTCCTCTTCGAGGACGTCTACTCGGCGGTCCCCGTTCCGGTACCCTCGCTCGCGGTGCTCCATGCCCTCGAGACGCACAACCTTCAGGGCTTCGCTGTGCCCGCGGCCCGGGTCGCCGCCGCGCGACGACTCGAAGGACGCTGGCTCCGCGCCGTGCCCTGCGCCGTGGTCACCGTCTCGGCACCCTACCGCGACGTGCTGCTGGCCGATCTCGGGGCCGTCGGCGTGATCGCACCACCGATCGACGTGGTACCACTGGGTATCGACGTCGACCGTTTCCCCAATCCACCACGACCCCGCCGCTCCGACCGCCTCGAACTCGCCTTCCTTGGCTTCCTCGTCGCCCGCAAGAACCTGGGGTTCCTCCCGGAGCTCGCCCGGGCGCTGAAAGCCCTGATCGAATTCCGCCTCACCATCGTGGGCGATGGGCCCCTCCGTCGCGTGCTCGAGCGTCACTGCGACGCGCTCGGCGTGAGCGACGTCGTTCGCTTCCACGGTCGGATCGGTCACGACGATGTGCCACACGCCCTACAGCACTATCACGTGCTTGTCCATCCTTCTCTGGTCGAATCGTTCGCTTACTCCCTGCTTGAAGCCAAGCTCGCGGGGTGCTGGACGCTGACCACGCCCGGTCTGGCCGTACCTCCGGAGTTCTGCGACGTGGCGTGCCCCCTCGAGCCCGCTGCCTGGGCGGAGCATCTGGCCAGACACTGCGATGCCCTCATCGCGCCGCTTTCGCCAGCACGCCTCGCCGAGTTGCGGGAGATCCGCGCACGGTTCAACGTCGAGCGAATGGTTTCGGACTACCTGGAGCGCCTGGGGTGCGACTCACGCGCACGACCGTTCAGGCGGAGCGGCTCAGCGCTGTGAAACCTGTGGCGAGTGCGCACGGGCAGCCCCCTGCCGCCGTGGCGGCGCAGTGCCGAGCAGCCGCAGCGCCTCGGCCACTTCAGGCCACGACGGTGCCCTACTCCCCTACGACCTGGACGGCGATCTCCCTCCGGCGCGGGCCGTCGAGCTCCGCGAAGATGATGGACTGGAACCGCCCGAGGACCAGCTCCCCGTTGGCGATGCCCACCGCGACGTTGCGTCCCAGCAGCGCCGCCCGCAGGTGCGAGTGTCCGTTGCCCCGCTCGCAGTCCGAGTACCGCGGGTCGTCGTGGCGGTAGCCGTCGCGCTCGGGCACCAGCCGCTCGATGAGCTTCTTGAGGTCTTCGATGAGGGCTGCCTGGAACTCGTTGATGAAGAGCGCGCAGGTGGTATGGAGTGTATTGATGAGGACGATCCCGGTGCTGATCGGGAACTGCTGGATGACGTCCCGCACGCGCTTCGTGATGTCGGAGACCTCCGTCCGCTCTTCACTCTGCAGCGTGAACGAGGTGGTGAAGACCTTCATGTCCGTCTCCGTGGCGCTGACATAGCCATCTCCGCTGGCAACTTCCACCCGTAGCCGCGCCAAGGCCACCGCGTACGATAGCGACAAGGCCCGGAGAAAGTCAACCTGGCCGACGCTTTCCTGCCTGTTCCGACACGCTTGAAGCGCGCGCGCGACGCGGCGCGGGCGCTCCGGGCGGTCGGGCCTTGCGGCGCCAGCGCGCCACGCCTCGCGCTGAGAAATTCCCTGCCTACCAGCGCTGGGCGTCTGCTCGCCGCGCCGCCTCGCGGTTGCCTACGCGCCGGGCCGTCGCGGACTCGCCGCGCGGCGAACGTTGTGAAAGCGAAGACGTTTCGCGGGCTTCTTCGGAGCGCCGGCGCTCGCGACCGGCTTCACACGCGAAGACCGGCTTCACACGCTGTCACGCAGCGCACGACCCGGCGCGGTGACCGTGGCCGGACCACGGTTCCACCCGACTGGGCGCGCGTGCAGAGCCTGCTCGCAAGAGATCCGCGCCACTAGGCCGCCCGCGCTTCCTCCTCCGCCTCCGGGGTAAGGCGGCGGCCCGCGACGACGGGCAGCACCGGATGGCCGAGGACCCGCGCGAGGAGGCGTGCGCGCGCGGCGGCCCGGCGGACGTCCTCGGGGCCGACCACCATCGAGACTTCGGCGAGAGCGTAGGCCTCGCGCTGGTCACGGCGCTCCGGACACCGACGACCCCTCGTCTCGTCGTCCCGGATTTGGCGCCCGCGGAACGGCGACGCACCCGGGCGCCGGGGCCGTGATGCCGGCCGACCCCCAGCACGCCGCGCGGGGCCGCGACCCGGCCCGCCGCGCGGATCCGGCGAGCCCCCTACGAGCGCCCCGCGCGCGCCTTGGGGTCGAGCAGGTCGCGCAGGCCGTCGCCGAGCAGGTTGAGCCCGAGTACGGTCAGCGCGATGGCGCAGCCCGGGAAGACGGCGAACGTCGGGCTCAGCGCCAGGAAGTTCTGCGCCTCCTTGAGCATGAGCCCCCAGGAGGGGTGCGGCGGCTGGGTGCCGAGTCCGAGATAGGCGAGCCCGGCCTCGGCCAGGATGGCGACGGGGAAGCTCGTCGTCGCCTGGACGATCAGCGGCGGCAGCGCGTTCGGCAGGATGTGGCGGGCGACGAGGCGCGCCTCGGAGGCCCCGAGCGCCCGCGCGGCCAGCACGAACTCGCGCGCGCGGAACTCGAGGAAGCTCGCGCGCGTGAGCCGCGCGAACGCGGGCACGAACGCCAGGCCGATCGCCACCATGCTGATCCCCACCCCCGGCGCGAACACGGCGGTGAAGAGCAGCGCCGAGAGGATGGCCGGAAAGCCCTGCACGGCGTCGACGAGCCGCATGAGGGCCTCGTCCCCCCAGCCGCCCGCCCAGCCGCTCGCGAGGCCCAGCGCCACGCCGAGCGCGAGCCCGATCCCCACCGCGATCAGCCCCACGGCGATCGAGACGCGCGCGCCGGCGATCACGCGCGCGAGCAGGTCGCGCCCGTACTGGTCGGTGCCGAACGGGTGCGCCGCCGATGGGCCCTGGAGGCGCGCGCCGATCGCCATCGCCAGCGGGTCGGCGGGCGTCCACACGAGGCTCAGCACGGCCGTGGCGACGAGCAGCGCGGTGATCGCCCCGCCGAGGGCGAGGTTCGCCTGGCGCCAGGGGCGCGCCCGCCGGCCGGGCGCGCCGCGGCGGCCGCCGCGGGCGCGCGCGGGGGCGGGCGGGGCCGCGGGGCTAGTCGTGGCGGAGGCGCGGGTCGAGGAGGCCATAGGCGAGGTCGACGAGGAAGTTGATCAGCACGATGGTCGAGGCGACGAAGAGCGCCACGCCCTGCACCACGGGCAGGTCGCGCGCGCCGATGGCGCCGAGGGCCAGGCGCCCGAGCCCGGGCAGCGCGAACACGGACTCGACGATGATGCTGCCCGCCAGGAGCTGGCCGAACTGGACGCCGGCCACGGTGACGATGGGGATCAGCGCGTTGCGCAGCGTGTGGCGGCCGATCACGCCCGCCTCCGGCACGCCCTTGGCCCGCGCCGTCCGCACGTAGTCCTCGCGGAGCACCTCGAGGACCGCCGAGCGCGTGGCGCGCACGAGCACCGCCGCCTGGAACAGGCCGAGCGCGAGCGCGGGCAGGAGCAGCGCGCGCAGCCCGGGCCAGACCCCCGCGCTCCAGCCGTCGAACCCGCCCGCCCGGAGCCACCCGAGGTGCACCGAGAACACGAGGATGAGCAGGAGCCCCGACCAGAAGGTCGGCACCGCGACGCCGACCTGCGAGAGCGCCATCGTGACGTAGTCGCCCGGGCGCCGGTGGCGGGTGGCCGCGTAGAGGCCGAGCGGCAGCGCGACGGCGACCATGACGAGCGCCGCCAGGATCGCGAGCGGCAGGGTCACGGGCAGGCGGCTCACGATCAGGCGCGCCACGGGGACGTCGTACTGGATCGACACGCCGAGGTCGCCGACGAGCGCGCGCCGGAGCCAGTCGAGGTACTGCACGACGAGCGGCCGGTCGAGCCCGAGCGCCGTGCGCAGGCGCGCGAGCGCCTCGGCGCTGCCCTCGGTCCCCATGATGACGAGAGCCGGGTCGCCAGGCAGGACGCGGATCACCACGAAGACGAGGACGGAGACGAAGAAGAGCGTCGCGACGAACGCCGCGAGCTTGCGGAGGAGATACCGCCGCACGCGGGCGTCAGGCGGCGGGCGCGCGGTCGGGCGCCGGGGCGACGGGCGGGAGGTGGGCGGAGGTCGCGCGGACGCGCGGGCAGGGCGTCTCGTGTCGCTGCGCCCGGCCGGTCGGCACCCGGCGGGAGGTCCGCGCGCGCTCAGCAGATGCGGGTGCGGTACGCCGGCAGTCGCGCCCGCGAGCGTGGTGCGGGCCGGGAAGGGCGCGCAGGGCGACGCCGCGCCCGGGACGAGCGGTCGCGCGCAACATCTCGAGCGGATTGTACCAACCGCGTGCGGGGCCCGGGCGGGGCTACGGTGGCTTCGCGCTGCGGGGGCCGCGCCGCGCGGCGATGCCCTCACGCCGCGACGATCAGGCTCCGCGCCTCCTCGACGAAGCGGCGGGCCCAGGCGAGCGCCTGCTCCGCCTGGGCTTTCGTGAAGACCTCGGCGGGCGTGCCGCCGGGAAGGCTGTTGGGATAGCGGGTGGGCACGTAGTACTGATCGAGCTGCCGTGCGCCCTCGCGGAGCGCCTCGAGCGCAGAGTGACGCATCGTGAGAGGGTCCAGCAGCTCGAGCAGCGAATGGCCGACCACGAGCCGTGCGCCGCCGAGGTAGTGCAGCGCCCTGAGAGCCTTCTCGGCGACCTGCTGTGCCATGAAACACGCCTGCGCGTAGTAGCCCTCGCGCGCGCCGAGTGTCGCGAAGCCGAGGTCACTCTCGGCCTGAGCCAGCCAGCGCGCGGCCTCGGCCCGGGCGCGCTTCATGCGTCGGCGTCATGCACGACGACCCCCTCGGCCAGGACCTGCTCGATGAAGGCGTTGCCCTCGGCGCGCATCCTGGCGAACTCCTCCGGGGTGTAGATCAGCAGATCGAGGCGCGGCCAGACGTCATAGAGTCCCGCGAACTCTCGAAACCGTTCGAAGAAGGGGCGGTCGGTCTCGGCGACGATCACGAGGTCGAGGTCGCTCCACTCGTCCGCCTCGCCGCGCGCCACCGAGCCGAAGACGATCGCGATTCGCGCCCGCTGGAGGTGCGGGGCGAGGCGGGTCCGCAGGGCTGCCAGATCCCGAAGGAGGGTCGTCACGTCGCTGATTGTCCCACGCCCGAGGCCCGGGGCGCTCCAGTGGCCGGCGTCGGCCACGCTCGACCTGCGGGGACGCGAGTCCGCCCCCCACGCCGGCGTCGGTCTCGGGATCAGCGAGCCGATCGCCGCTCACGCCGGGCGAGCAGCGGCGGCTGGTCCCCCGGGGCCATCCTCCCGAGCGCGCCCGCCCGTCACCGCGCCCAGCCGACCTCGGAGAGGTCGAGGGCGGGGATCGGCAGGTCCTTCCAGAGCCCCTGGACGCCCCGCTTCGCCACGGCGAGCCGCGGGTGGACGAAGAGCCAGACGACCGGCGCTTCCTCGACGAGCACCCGCTGCATCTCGGCGTAGAGCTCGCGTCGGGCCCGGTCGTCCAGCGTGACCTCGGACTTGCGGAAGAGCTCCTGGAAGCGCGGGCTGTCGTAGCGGAAGTAGTACCTGGGGTTGGCGTAGTTGCCGATGTCCCAGGCCTCGGCGTGGCCGATGATGGTGAGGTCGTAGTCGGCCTGGCGGTAGACGCGCGCCAGCCACTGCCCCCACTCGATCTGCTCGATCCGCACCCGGATGCCGACCCTCTGGAGCTGGTCGGCGATGATCTCGCCCGCCCGCACCGTGTAGTAGTACTGCGGCGACACGCGCAGCACGGTCTCGAAGCCGTTCGGGTAGCCGGCCTCGGCCAGCAGCCGTCGCGCCCGCGCGGGGTCGTACGGCACGGACTGCGCGTGGTCGACGAAGTAGGGGTTGAGCGGGTCGACATTGGTGCCGAGCACGCGGCCGAACCCGAACATCGCGCCCTTCACCACCTGCGCCTTGTCGATGGCGTGGGTGATGGCCCGCCGCACGCGCACGTCGGTGAAGGGCTTCCGCTCGTTGTTCATGGCCAGGATCACGTCGTTCGTGGTCTCGCCGACGATGACCGTGAAGCGCGGGTCGCGCTGGAAGTCCACGACGTGCTCGGGCCCGAGGCCGAAGGCCGACACGTCCACGTCGCCCGCCTTGAGCGCGGCCGCGGCGGCGTTGGGGTCGGGGATGAAGCGGATCGTCACGCGGTCGAGCCGCGGCAGGCCGGGCACGTGGTAGTCGCGGTTGCGGACGAGCACGATGCGGTCGCCGCGCACCCACTCGCCGAACACGAAGGGCCCGGTGCCCACCGGCGCGCTCTTGAGCGTGTCCACGGCCTCGCGCGGGTAGATGACCGAGCCCTGGCGCGCGAGGTTCAGGAGGAAGTTGGCGTTGGGCTGCTTCAGCGTGAAGGTGACGGTCCAGTCGTCGCGGACGACGATGTCGCCGATGGCCGCGTAGTGCTCGCGGTGCGGGTGCCGGGACTCCGGGCTCATGGCCCGCTCGAAGACGAACTTGACGTCGGCGGCGCGGAGCTCGCGGCCGTTGTGGAACCGCACCCCGCGCTTGAGGACGAAGGTGTAGGTGAGCGGGTCGGTGACGGTCCAGCGCTCGGCGAGCCAGGGCACGAGCCGGCCGTGCCGGTCGACCTTCACCAGGCACTCCTGGAGGTTGTAGTGGACGACGGCGGCGGTGGCCGAGGCCGGCGTCGCGGTCAGGTCGAGCCCGGGCGGCTCCGTGGAAACCTGGACGACGAGGTGGCCGGGCGCCTGGGCGTGGGCGCGGGCGCCCGCCAGGCGCGCGAGGCCGGGCGCCGCCGCCAGGCCGCCGGCCGCGAGCAGGCCCCCGAGCACGCCGCGCCGCGTCCAGGCGCCGGCGCGCGGGGACGGGTCGCGGGCGGGATCAGCGGGCCGCGGCGCCATCGCCGAGGGTGCGCGCGAAGTAGTCGACGGTGCGCCGGAACCCCTCGTCGAAGCCCACGCAGGGCCGGTAGCCGAGCAGGCGCGCCGCCTTGCTCACGTCGGCCAGCGTGTGGGCGACGTCGCCCGGGCGTCGGGGCGTGTGCCGGCGCTCGAGGCGTCGGCCGAGCAGGGCCTCGAGCCGCGCGATGATCGCGAGCAGGCTCACCCGGTCGCCGCAGCCGACGTTGAAGACCTCGCCGCCCACGCCCTCGGCGCGCGCGGCCAGCAGGTTGGCCTCGACGACGTTGTCGATGTAGGTGAAGTCGCGCGACTGCGTGCCGTCGCCGTGGACCTCGAGCGGCTCGCCCCGGAGCCCCCAGAGGATGAAGCGCGGGATGACGGCGGCGTACTCCGAGGCCGGGTCCTGCCGGGGCCCGAACACGTTGAAGTAGCGCAGCCCCACCGTCTCGATCCCGAAGAGGCGGCTCCACACCGCGGCGTAGTGCTCGCCGGCGACCTTGGAGACCGCGTAGGGCGACACCGGGGCCGGCGGCTGCTCCTCGCGCTTCGGCAGGTCGGGCCGGTCGCCGTAGACGGAGGACGACGAGGCGTAGACCACGCGCCGCACGCCCGCCCGGCGCGCGGCCTCGAGGACGTTGAGCGTGCCGGTGACGTTGTGGGCGTTGGCCCCGAGCGGGTCGGCCACCGAGCGCGGCACCGAGCGCATCGCCGCCTGGTGGTAGATGACGGCGACGCCGCGGGCCGCGCGCTCGACCGTGTCGAGGTCCCGCACGTCGCCCCGGAGGACCTCGAGGTGGCCGTTGCCGGCGGCGAAGGCGAGGTTCGCCTCGCTGCCCGTCGAAAAGTTGTCGAGGACCCGCACCCGCGCGCCCTCCCGGAGGAGGCGCTCGACCAGGTGCGAGCCGACGAAGCCCGCCCCGCCGGTGACCAGGCAATCGGCCTGCACGCGGCGATTGTAGCATCGCGCTGCGCCCGCACGGCCTCCGCGCCCGGCACGGCCTCTGCAAGGATGCGGGCGTGACCGACGCGCGCACCGCGGGCGTGGCGGGGGTCCTGCGCCGCCTCTGGCGGGGGTGGACGCGCGTCGGCCGCGCGCTCGGTGACCTCCAGGCCCGGATCCTCCTGACCGTCTTCTATTTCCTCGTCGTGGCGCCGTTCGCGCTGGTCGTCCGGCTGACGGCCGACCCCCTCGCGCTCAGGCCCGGGACGCCCCGCGGCTGGCGCGTCCGCGCCCCGGCCGAGCCCCTCACGCTGGAGCGCGCCCGCCAGCAGTCGTGACGGAAGCGGGAGTCTGAAAAGTGGACATTCTCGGCATCTCCTGCTACTTCCACGACGCCGCGGCCGCGCTCCTGCGCGACGGCCGCCTCGTGGCCGCCGCCGAGGAAGAGCGCTTCAGCCGGAAGAAGCACGACTACGAGTTCCCCCGGCGGGCGATCGACTTCGTCCTGCGTGCGGGCGGCGTCAGCGGCCGCGACCTGGACTACGTCGTCTTCTTCGAGAAGCCGTTCGTCAAGTTCGAGCGTCTGCTCCTCACGAGCCTCCAGACCTTCCCCCGCTCGCACCGCGTCTTCCGCGAGGCGATGATCAGCTGGCTCGGCGACAAGCTCTGGATCCGCCACCTGATCCAGCAGCGCCTCGGCGTCGAGCCGGCGCGCATCCTGTTCAGCGAGCACCACCTCTCGCACGCCGCGAGCGCCTTCTTCTGCTCGCCGTTCGAGGAGGCGGCGATCCTCACCGTGGACGGCGTGGGCGAGTGGACCACGGCGAGCCTCGGGGTGGGGCGCGGCACCGAGATCACCCTGCGCAAGGAGGTCCGCTTCCCCCACTCGCTGGGGCTCCTGTACAGCGCCTTCACCGCGTTCCTCGGGTTCGAGGTCAACGAGGGCGAGTACAAGGTCATGGGGATGGCGCCCTTCGGGACGCCGCGCTACGTCGACAAGGTCTGGAGGCTCGTGCGCCAGGCCGCCGACGGGAGCTTCGAGCTCGACCTGCGCTACTTCGCCTTCCACCACTCGACCGACCGCACCTTCAACCACCGCTTCGTCGAGCTGTTCGGCCCGCCGCGGGACCCGGCCCTGAACTTCTTCACGCCCGCGAGCGGCTACCCCACCTACTTCGGCCCGCGCCCGGCGAACTTCGACGAGCTCGCGCGCCTGAACCAGCACTACGCGGACATCGCGGCCAGCATCCAGGCCGTGACGGAGGAGGTGCTGCTCGGCCTGGCGCGCGCCGCCTACCGCGAGACGGGCCTGCCGCGCCTCTGCATGGCCGGCGGCGTCGCGCTGAACAGCGTCGCCAACGGGCGGATCCTGCGCGAGACGCCCTTCGAGGAGCTCTACATCCACCCCGCCGCCGGGGACGGCGGCGGCGCGGTGGGCGCCGCCCTCTGGGCCTACCACGCCGTGCTCGGCAAGCCGCGCGCCTTCGTCATGGAGCACGCTGCGTGGGGCGAGGCGCACGGCCCCGACGCCGTCGAGGGGTTCCTGCGCCGCGAGAACATCCGCTACGCGCGGATCGCGGACGAGGACCGCCTGCTCGACCGGGTCGTGGACCGGTTGCTCGCCGGGCGCGTGGTGGGCTGGCACCAGGGGCGCTTCGAGTGGGGGCCGCGCGCGCTCGGCCACCGCTCCGTCCTCGCCGACCCCCGGCGCGCCGACATGAAGGACGTCGTCAACACGAAGATCAAGTTCCGGGAGCCCTTCCGGCCGTTCGCCCCCTCGGTGCTGGCCGAGCGGGCCGCGGAGTACTTCGTGCTGGACGACGCCCCGCGCCACTACCCGGCGCGCTTCATGCTCTACGTCGTCGACGTCCGGCCCGAGCGGCGCGCGACGATCCCGGCCGTGACCCACGTGGACGGCACCGGGCGCCTGCAGACCGTGCGCCGCGAGACGAACCCGCGCTACTACCGGCTCATCGAGGCGTTCGGGCGGGCCACGGGCGTGCCCGTGCTCCTGAACACGTCCTTCAACCTCAAGGGCGAGCCGATCGTGAACACGCCCGCCGAGGCCTATGCCACGTTCGCCCGGAGCGGCATGGACGTGCTCGTGCTCGGCGACTGCGTGGTCGAAAAGACGGGAGGCTAGCGCATGCGGTGGGTCCACGGGCTCGCGGCCCGGCTCGGCATCGCCGGGGAGCTGCTCCTGTTCTTCTGGCGGCACAAGTGGTGGTGGCTCACGCCGATGCTCCTGGCCCTGCTGCTCGTGGGCGGGCTCGTCGTCTTCGCACAGTCGAGCGCCATCGCCCCGTTCATCTACACGCTCTTCTGAGCCTGCCGGTACTCCTCGCGCGGCGGGGCGAAGATGTCCAGGACGACGCACCGGCGGTCGAGCGCCCGTCCCCCGTGGGGCACGCCCGGCGGCGTCTGCCAGAGGTCGCCCGCCTTCACGTGGTGCTCGACGCCGTCCTGGATGCGGATCCACTCGCCCTCCAGGCACACGCCCCACTGCTCGTGGGGGTGCGTGTGGACCGGCGAGACGGCGCCCGGCTCGATGGTGACCACCGAGAGCATCACGTGCTGGCCCGGAAAGATGCGGGCGGTGATGCCGGGCGCGAGCTCGCGCACGATCCCGCCCTCGTGCAACCGGTGGAAGTACCCCTCCCGCGCCATCCTCGTCCTCCCTGGCCCGCGACCCCGTTGAACGCGCCGGGCCGGGCCGATTAGACTATCGGCCGCACTCCGGCAGGATACCGTGGCTCCCCGCGGGTGCCCCTGATCGAGGTGCAAGGAGACGAGCCATGGCGTCGTCCGCCTTCCGCGCCGCCGACTTCAAGGTGTTCGAGCTCAAGGGCTTCCAGCCGCGGATGCAGGCGATCCGGACGCAGATCCGGCCGAAGCTGGAAGCCATCGGGCGGAGCCTGGCCCCGGCCATCCAGCGCACGATCGGCGAGCCGGTGTTCGCCCACGTCGCCAGGCACGCCCGCCGCACGGTCAACCCGCCGAGCGACACGTGGGTGGCGTTCGCCGGCGACCCGCGCGGCTACAAGAAGCACGCCCACTACAAGGTCGCGGTTTCGCGCAACTGTGCCCGCTTCCTCTTCGAAGTGGGGCCCGAGCACGCGACCAAGCCGGAGTGGGCGGCGGCCTGGAAGAAGAGCGCGGCCCGCCTCGGCCCGGTGCTGCGCCGGATCAACGGTCTGGCCTGGTTCAAGAACGAGCACGACGAGGAGCCGGCCGCGCCGCTCGCGGACCTCACGCTCGAGCAGCTCACCGCGCTCGCCGACGAGCTCGTGCGCACGCGCGACGGCCAGCTGGTCCTCGGGCGGGCGGTGCCCGCGAGCGAGGCCGCGCGCTGGACCGAGGCGCAGTACCGCCAGGCGGCGCTCGAGGTGTTCCGGGCCCTGGCGCCGCTCTACCGGCTCCGGTAACGGCCGCATGCCCGCCGCGGACGCCGCCATCTTCGACATGGACGGCGTCCTGGTCGACTCGGGGGCCTGCCACCGCGCCGCGTGGCGCGCGCTGCTGGCCGAGCTCGGCGCCCCCGAGCCGCCGGAGTTCTGGCGGCTGACGATCGGCCGTCCCTCGCACGAGGCGGTGAGTCACCTGCTCGGCCGTCCTCTGCCGCCCGCCGAGGCCCGCCGGCTCGCCCGCCGCAAGCAGGAGCTCTACGCACACCTGGCGGCCCTCGGGGTGCCGGCCGTGGCGGGCGCCGCCGAGTTCGTACGCACGCTCGGCGCGCTCGGCGTGCCCCGCGCGCTGGCGACCTCGGCGAGCCGGCCCGACGTCGAGCGCCTGCTCGCGCCGCTCGGGCTCCTCGAGCACTTCACGGTCGTCGTGTCGGCCGAGGACATCGTCCGCGGCAAGCCCGACCCCGAGGTCTACCTGCGGGCGGCGCGCGGGCTCGGCGTGGCGCCCGGCGGGTGCGTGGTCTTCGAGGACTCGCTGGTCGGCGTGCAGGCGGCCCGCGCGGTCGGCATGCGCGTGGTCGGGCTCGCCACCGCGCACACCGAGGCGGAGCTGCGCGCGGCCGGCGCCGAGCGCGTGCTCGCCGACTTCGCCGGGTGCCGGTGGCCGCTCTGAGCGGCCGCGCCGGCGGGGCGCGCCCCGCATGAGCGAGCCCGACGTCAGCGCCCCGGCCTTCTGGCAGCGCCGCTACGAGCGCGGCGAGGACGGCTGGGACCTCGGCGGGCCGCACCCCTCGCTCGTCCACCTGCTCGACACGGCACCGCCCCCGCCCGGCCGCGTGCTCGTCCCCGGGTGCGGGCGCGGGTGGGACGCGCTCGCGCTCGCGCAGCGCGGGTGGGAGGTCGTCGCGGTGGACTTCGCCGAGGCGGCCGTGGGGACGGCGCGCCGGCTCGCCGCGACCGTCGGCGGGCGCTTGACCGTGGCGCAGCGCGACCTCTTCACGCTCGGCCCCGAGTGGACGGCGGCCTTCGACGGCGTCTGGGAGCACACCTGCTTCTGCGCGATCGACCCCGCCCGGCGCGACGCGTACGCGGCCCTGGTCGCGCGCGTGCTGCGCCCGGGCGGCTGGTTCCTGGCCTGCTTCTTCCCGCTCCGGGCCGCGGGCGGGCCGCCCTTCGCGGTCACGCCCGCCGACGTGGTGCCGCGCCTGGCGCGGCACTTCCGCGTGGAGCGCGTGGGCCCGCCGCCCCGCCCCGTGCCGCACCGGGCCGGGCAGGAGTGGCTCCTGCGGGCCCGGCGGGTGGACGCTCCCGGGCGCCCGTGATAGAGTCTCGCCCACTCGGGGGCCGGCACACGCCCCAGGGAGGGATCGGGATGGCTCGCTCGCGGATCGCGCTGGCGCTCGTCCTCGCCGTGCTCGTCGTGGCCGCCGCCGGGGCCGGGGCCCCCGCCGGCGCCCAGGGTCAGACGATCAGGGTCGGCATCCTCTACGACCACACCGGGCCGTTTTCCGCCGCCGGCTCGCTCAACTGCTGGCGCGGGGCCAAGATGATCATCGACTACTTCAACGAGCGCGGCGGCGTGCTCGGCAAGTACCGGATCGTCCAGGTCGACGGCGACAGCCAGTCGAAGGCCGAGGTGGCGATCAACGAGGCCGAGCGGCTGCTCAACGTCGAGAAGGTCGACATCCTGGCCGGCATCTACTCGAGCGCGCACGCCGTGCCGCTCGCCGAGAAGGTCGACAAGCAGAAGAAGTTCCTCTGGATCACCACCGCGATCGCCGACGCGGTCCTCAAGGACCGGAACCTCCAGTACGTGTTCCGCCCGCAGACGAACAGCGGCCTGTTCGGGCAGGCCTCGGTGGAGTACATCGCCCACTACGCGCCCGAGCGGCTCAAGAAGGCCCCGCGCGACCTGCGCGTGGCCATCATCTACGAGGACGGCCCCTACGGCACCGGCGTGGCGGCCTCCAACGAGGCCGAGGCGCGGCGGCAGGGCATGCAGATCGTCCTGAAGGAGGGGTACTCGGCCCAGGCGCCGGACCTCTCGGCGCTGGTCACGCGGCTCCGCGCCGCGCGCCCCGACGTGCTCTTCCACACCGGCTACAACCCCGACATCGCCCTGTTCCTCCGGCAGGCCAAGGAGCAGGGGCTGCGCGTCAAGGCGTACGTCGGCCACGGCGCCGGCCACAGCCAGCTCGACAAGCTCAAGGAGGCCTTCGGGGCGGAGGTGGAGGGCTTCCACACGGTGGATCCGCCGGCCGCGCAGCTCGTCGACCCGCGCAAGCTCAAGCCCGGCATCGGCGACCTCACCCAGGAGATGGTCCGGCGCTACAAGGCCTTCGAGCCCCAGATCCCGGTGGAGGCGATCGCCCCGCACGTGTCCATGGGCTTCAACAACATGTGGATCCTGTTCCACGACGTGCTGCCGCGCGCGATCCAGAAGCACGGCGGCTGGTCGCCCGAGGCGCTGGCGCGCGCCGCGCGCGAGACCGACATCCCCGAGGGCGGCACGATGCAGGGCTACGGGGTGAAGTTCCACCCGCCCGGCCACCCGATGGCCGGCCAGAACATGCGCGCCATCGCCGCCGTGTTCCAGGTGCAGGACGGCCGCTTCAAGCACGTCTACCCGCCGGTGGTCGCCACCGGGGCGCCGATCCTGCCGCTGCCGCCGTCCTCGCCGTTTGCAGCGCGATGACCGCGGCGGGGGCCCGCGCGGCCCCCTCCTCAGCGTCCGCGGGCTCACCAAGCGGTTCGGTGGGTTCACGGCGCTCGACCGCGTGTCGTTCGAGGTCCGCGAGGGCGAGATCCTGGGGCTGATCGGCCCCAACGGCTCGGGCAAGACCACCGCCTTCAACTGCATCTCGGGCGCGCTCGCGCCCACGGCGGGCTCGATCCGGTTCCGCGGCGAAGAGCTGGTCGGGCTCACCCCCGACGCCGTCTGCCACCGGGGCATCGCGCGCACGTTCCAGATCCCACGCCCGTTCCGCCGGCTCTCGATCCTCGACAACGTGGCCGTGGCGGCCTACTTCGGCCGCGACGGGCGCGCCTCCCCGGCCGAGGCGCGGCAGCGGGCGCGCGAGATCCTGGCCCTCGTGGGGCTCGCCGGCGACCCGGACGCCTCGCCCGCCCGCCTGGGCGCCGCCGGGCTCAAGAAGCTCGAGCTCGCCCGCGCCCTCGCCACGGGGCCCACGCTGCTGCTCGCCGACGAGAGCCTCGGCGGGCTGGACCCGGAGGAGATGGCCGCCGTGGCCGACCTGCTCCGGCGCGTGCGGGGCGAGCTCGGGGTGACGATCGTGTGGGTCGAGCACATCATGGCCACCCTCATGCGCGTGGTCGACCGCGTGGTCGCCCTCGACCACGGCGAGAAGATCGCCGAGGGCCCGCCGCGCGAGGTCGCCGAGGACCCGCGGGTGATCGAGGCGTACCTCGGCGAGCGCCTGGTGCTGACGTGAGACGCGCGGGGAGGGCGGCGTGCTCGAGCTGAGGGGCGTCACCGCGGGCTACGGCCACTTCACGGCGCTCTGGGACGTGAGCCTCACCGTCCAGCGGGGCGAGGCCGTGGCCGTCGTCGGCCCGAACGGCGCCGGCAAGACGACGCTCCTGCGCGTGCTCTCGGGGCTGATCCCGCCGCGCGCGGGCGAGTTCCGCTTCGAGGGCGAGTCGCTCGCCGGGCGCCCCGCGCACGAGGTCGTGGCGCGCGGCATCGCCCACGTGCCGGAGGGGCGCCGGCTCTTCCCCGCCCTGACCGTGGCGGACAACCTCCGGATGGGCGCCTACCTGCCCGCCGCCCGCGCGGCCTTCCGGGAGAGCCTCGAGCGCGTCTACGCGCTCTTCCCCGTCCTGGCCGAGCGGCGCCACCAGCGCGCCGGGAGCCTGTCGGGCGGCGAGCAGCAGATGCTCGCGATCGCCCGCGCGCTGATGTCGCGCCCCAAGCTGATCCTGCTCGACGAGCCCTCGCTCGGGCTCGCCCCGGTGATGGTGCTCCGCGTCTTCGACCTGATCCGGCGCGTGCGCGAGGAGGGCTACACGATCCTGGTCGTCGAGCAGAACGTCCGCCAGGTGCTCCGGCTCGTCGACCGGGCCTACCTCCTGGAGGTCGGGCGCATCCGCGGCGAGGGGCGCGCGGCCGACCTCGAGGAGCAGGCCTTCATCCGCAAGGCGTACGTCGGCCTGTGATCGACCCCCTCTTCCTGGCCGAGGCGGCGATCAACGGGATCCTGCTCGGCGGCGTGCTCGCGCTGCTCGCGCTCGGCCTGAACCTCATCTTCGGCGTCGTCGACATCGTGTGGATCGCGTACGTCGACCTGGTGATGCTCTGCATGTACGCGGTCTACTTCCTGGTGATGGTCTACGGCTGGCCCGTGTGGCTCGCCGCCCTCGCGGCCGTGGCCGCCGGCGGCGCGCTCGGGGTGGCCGTGCACCTGCTCGTCATCGCCCCGATCCTCACCGCGCCGCCCGTGAACCAGCTCCTGGCCACCGGCGGGCTCCTCTTCTTCATCCAGTCGCTCGCCACCTTCCTCTGGACCACCGACCACCGCTCGGTGCGCCTCGCCCTGCCCGTGGTCGAGGTGGGCGGGATGTTCCTCTCCTTCGCGCGGCTCGTGGCGTTCGCGATCGCGCTGGTGGCGATGCTCGCCCTCTACCTCTTCCTCACGCGCACGTGGATGGGCACCGCGATCCGGGCCGTCGCCCAGGACCGCGAGGCCATGGCGCTCATGGGGGCCGACCCCCACCGCATCTACGTGGTCACCTCGGCCGTGGGCGGGGGCATGGCCGGGCTCGCGGCGGCGCTGCTCTCGATCCAGTACTCCGTCCACCCCCACTTCGGCGCCGCCTTCGGCCCGCTCACGTTCATGATCTGCGTCCTCGGCGGCCTCGGGAACATGCCCGGCGCGTTCGTCGCCGCCTTCATCATGAGCGAGGTCATCGCGCTCGGCGGCGTCACCTGGTCCACCGAGATGGGCTACGTGGTGGCCTTCGCGCTCTTCATCGTCCTCATGTTCCTCCGCCCCGGGGGTCTCCTGGCGCGCCGCGAATGACCCCCGGCCGGCTCGCGGCGCTCGTGGCCGTGGCGGCGCTCGTCGCCGGGCCGTTCGTCCCCATGGGCGGCCTCCGCCCCTACGTGCTCCACGTGGTGATCCAGATCTTCATCTGGTCCTTCATCGGCACGGCCTGGTCCCTGATGGGGCGCTTCGGCCTGGTCTCGCTGGGCCACGGGGCGTTCCTCGGGCTCGGGGCCTACACGACCACGCTGCTCTGGAACGTCCACGGCGTGAGCCCCTGGCTCGGGGCCGTGGCCGCCGTCGCCCTGGCGGTCGCGCTCGCGGTCGTGGTCGGCTACCCCTGCTCGCGCTTCCGCGTCGTCGGCCACTACTTCGCCCTGGTGACGCTCGCGGTGGGCGAGGTGGTGCGCCTGCTCATCATCGCCGAGCGCGACTGGACGGGCGGCTCGCTCGGCCTGACGCTGCGCCCGGCCGGGCCCGACGCGAGCCTGGTCGCGCTCCAGTTCGCCGACAAGCGCGTCTTCTACTACGCGGGGCTCGCCGCCTGGCTCGGGGGCCTCTGGGTGTGGGCGCGGCTCGACCGCTCCATGGCCCGGGCCGCCATGGAGGCGATCGGCGAGGACGAGACGGCGGCGGCGTCGGTGGGCATCCGGGTCACCCGCTTCAAGCTCGGGGTGACGGTCCTGTCGGCCGCCCTCACGGCGGTGGGCGGCGTCCTCTACGCGCAGTACTTCACCTACGTCAACCCCGAGACGCTCGCGGGCATCGGCGTGTCGCTGCGGATCGTCTTCGCGGTGGTGCTCGGCGGGATGTACGCGCTGCTCGGGCCGACCGTGGGCACGGCGCTCACGATCGCGCTCAGCGAGTACCTGCGGATCGTCTTCGGCCTCAGGCTGATCGGCATGGCCGAGACGATCTACGGGCTCCTGCTGATGCTCTTCATCATCTTCCTGCCCGGCGGCATCTGGGGGAGCCTGCGCGACCTCGTGCGCCGCCGCGCGCCCGTCCCGGCCGCGCGCCCCGCCTGAGCGCCGGCGCCCTTGAGGGCGCCGGCCGGGCTCTCTACAATCCCGCGCGTGGGGACGACCGCCCGGTGGACGACGTTCCCGCCCGGCGAGGTGCCCCGGGCGGTGCAGGAGCTCGCCGCGCAGGTCGACCGGGACGGCGGGCACGTGCTCGCGATCTACCAGGAGCCGGTGGGCGAGCGCTGGCAGCTCTTCTGCCTGCTGCCGCGCGAGCGCCTGGAGCCGAGCCCCTACCAGCGCGACCTCTCGCCCACGCACGTCAAGCGCCTCACGGAGGCCATCCGCAAGCTCGACCGGTTCATCGACCCCGTGGTGGCCGTGTCGCCGCGGCCCGGGGTGTACTGGACGCCCAACGGGGCGCACCGCCACGCCGTGCTCGGGAAGCTCAAGGCGCAGTGGGTCCCGGCGGTGCTCGTGCCCGAGCCGGACGTGGCCTTCCAGATCCTGCCGCTCAACATCGAGAAGGCCCACAACCTCCGCGAGAAGTCGCTCGAGGTCGTCCGGATGTACCGGGCGCTCGCCGAGGAGCGACCGGGCTCGACCGAGGAGGACTGGGCGTTCCAGTTCGAGTCCGCCCACTACGTCACGCTCGGCCTCCTCTACGAGGAGAACCGGCGCTTCTCGGGCGGCGCCTTCGCGCCGATCCTGCGGCGCGTGGACCGGTTCCTCAAGGTCCCGCTGCGCAAGGGCCTCGAGACGCGCCAGGAGCGCGCCGCGCTCGTGGCCGAGGCCGACCGGGTCCTGGCCGGCATCGTGGCCCGGCTCAAGCGGCGCGGCATCAACCATCCCTACGTCCGCACCTACGTCCTGGCGCGCACCACGCCCCTGACCCGGGCGCGGAAGACCCTGCCCTCCTTCGAGCAGACCTTCCGCAAGCTCCGGGAGAACCTCGAGGCCTTCGACGTGTCCAAGGTGCGCTACGAGGACATCCAGCGCTCGGCGCTGATGGCGGCGCCGCCCCCGGCGGAGTGACGCTCGACGGCCGCGTGGCCGTGGTGACCGGGGGCACGGGCGCCCTCGGCCAGGCGGTGACGCGGCGGCTCCTGGCGGCCGGCGCGGCCGTCGTCGTCCCCTACCTGCGCGAGGGCGCCGGCGAGGCGCTCGCGGCCCGCCTCGAGCCGGCCGAGCGCGCGCGGCTCGTCCTCGCGCGCGCCGACGTCACCGACGACGCGGCGATGCAGGCGCTCGCGGCGAGCGCCCGGGCCCGGCACGGCCGGATCGACATCCTCGTGGCCCTGGTGGGCGGCTTCGCGCCCGGCCGGCTCGTCGAGACCGACCGCGCGACCTGGGAGCGCATGCTCGCCCTCAACCTGACGAGCCTGTTCGTCGCGGCCCGGGCCGTGGTGCCCCACCTGGTCGAGGCCGGCGGCGGGCGCGTCGTGACCGTGAGCTCGCGCGCGATCCTGCCGCCCGGCGCCGGCTTCATCGCCTACGCGACCGCCAAGGCCGGGGTCGTCGCCTTCACCCAGGCCCTGGCCCAGGAGCTCCGCCCCGCCGGCGTGACCGTGAACTGCGTGTTGCCGAGCACGATGGACACGCCCGCCAACCGGGCGGCGATGCCGCAGGCGGACCGCCGCGCCTGGGTGCCGGTCGAGAGCGTCGCCGAGGCGATCGCCTTCCTCGTGAGCGACGCCGCCCGCCACGTCACCGGCGCCCTCGTCGCCGTCTGAGCGCGCCTCAGGGGCCCTCGGCCCACACCTCGGCGACGCCCACGTCGTCGCCGAGCGCGACGGTGAGCGTGACCGGGTTGGCGAAGTCCGCGAGCGACACCCCCCGCGCCTCGGCCTTGACCTCGACCCGGCCGTCCTCGAGCGGGCGCACGACCGCCTCGAGCGCGACGCCGTCGATCACGCCCTCGAACTTGACGCGCCCCTTCCGGTCCGTTCGGAACGCGCGGCCCGGCAGGCTGACGGCGTAGCGGCCCTGGCCGCCCGCGAGGGCGAGCGCGAGCCCCTCGGCGGCCGGCGCGACCCCGTCGCTCCCAGGTCCCGGCGTAACCAGCGCCTTCACCTCGACGGCGTCGCCGCGGAGCTCCACGCGCGCCGCGAGGGTCGCGGGCACGCGCGGGTCGAAGGTGCCGAGGAAGCCGAGGCCCGCGACGGTCAGGACGATCGCGGTCCGGGGGTCCGCCGGGTCGAGCCGGACGACCGGGTTGCCGTTGCAGACGTAGAGGCCGCGCACCCCGTCGAGCAGCGGGTGCGCGCTCGCGATCGGCACGACGGCGCAGAGCGGCTCGAGCCCCAGGTCGGCGTGGTAGACGGGCGCGTAGGCGAGGCCGAAGGCCTCGAGGAAGGGTGCCCACGCCGCGGCCTCCGCGGCCGCGCCGAAGAACCCGGTGCCGCCCATCACGTAGACGTTGCCCCCGCCCCGCACGTAGTCGACCAGCACGGCCGCGTCCACGACCGGCAGCAGGCCGACGAAGACGGCGTCGTAGCGGCGCAGCGTCTCGAGGTCGAAGGGCAGCGCGGCGTCCACGGTCCAGGTGTGCCCCGCCGCCGCCATCGCCCCGGCGAGCGCCGGGCCGCGCAGCGCGAAGTTCGTGGAGTAGGCCAGGAAGCGCCCCGGCGCGCCGCCCGTGAACCAGCGGGCGACGTTCTCGACGAAGCGCGCCGTGTCCGGGGCGACGGCGAACCCCCGGTCGGAGAGCGTCCACTCGTCGGTCGCCACGACGATCCGGCCGCGCGCCGCCGCGCGGTCGACCGGCCCGGCCGCGAGCAGCGCGCCGAGGCCGACGATCACGATCCCGATCCGCCCGAGCCTGCTCCTGCGCTGGTGCATGCGCGCCTCCCCTGCACGGGCGCGCGGCGGCGGCGCGGCCCGGCCTCCCGGCGACGCCCGGCCCCCGCCGCGGCGGTCCGGCGCCCGTCGCGGGGGAGCCCTCGCAAGCCCGGCGCCGGGCCTGCGCGCGCCGTGCCTCGGGGGCGCGCGCGCCGTGACGGGACGTTGCGCAGGGGGCGGCGGCCCGCGGGTCCGGCGGTGCCCGCCGGGCTGGGCACGGTGACCGGCGGGCGGGGCGACGTCGGCCGCGCGACCCGGTATCCTGGGGCGGCGGGCGCGACGGCCCGCCGGGAGGAGGTGCTCCACGTGTACCCGCACCAGCGCGATCGTCTGACCGAGGCGCTCGAGCGCGACGGGCTCGCCGCCCTGGTCGCCACGTCCCCCGCCAACGTCCTCTACGTCGCCGGCTTCCAGAGCCCGACCGCGCCCACTCCGCGCGCCCCCGCGCTCGCCGTCTTCGCCCCGCGCGGCACGGCGCTCGTGGTGCCCGCGGCCGAGCTCGCCACCGTCCTCGTCGACGCGGTCGCCGTCGACCACGTGGTCGCCGTCGGCGGCGTCGCCGCGCGCTACACCGAGCCCGCCGACGACGTCGTGCGCCGGCTCCGGGAGCTGGCCGCGGCGGCCGCGCCCACCCTCGCCGACGGGCTCGCGCGCGCGCTCGACGCCCTCGGCGTCACCGCGGGCCGGATCGGCGTGGACCCTGGAGGCGTCGCGCCGCCCGCGTGGGAGGCCCTCCGCGCGCGCTTCGGCGAGCGGCTCGTCCCGGCGGCCGAGGCCTTCCTCGGCGCACGCCGCGTCAAGGGCCCGTGGGAGGTGGAGTGCCTCGAGCGCGCGCTCGGGGTCGTGGAGGAGGCGGTGAACGCGGTGCTGCAGACGCTCGAGCCCGGGGTCACCGAGCGCGAGGCGCTCACCGCGTGGGCGGGGGAGGTCGTCAAGCGCGGCGCCGCGCCGCTGCCGAGCGCGATCGCCACGGGCCCGCGCACCTGGCTCCCGAGCCCGCCCGCGACCGACCGGGCCCTGCGCCGGGGCGAGCTCGTCCGGTTCGACGTGGGCGCGGTCCTCAAGGGCTACTGCGCGCGCCTGGCGCGGACCGCCGTGGCGGGCGAGCCCGACGCCCGGCAGGCGGCGACCTGGAAGGCGGTCGAGAGCGGGCTCGAGGCCGCGCTGGCCGCCGTGCGCCCGGGGGCGACCGCCGCGCGGGTCCACGCCGCGGCGCTCGAGGCCGTGCGGGCCGGCGGCCTCGCCGACGCCGCGCTCGAGCACGCCGGCCACGGCATCGGGCTCGAGCCCGCGGAGGCGCCGTCCCTCGCGCCCGGCGTCGACGCGACCCTCGAGATGGGCGAGGTGGTCTGCGTCGAGGTCGCCTGCTTCAGCTACGGCTGGGCCGGGGTCGCCGTGCGGGAGACGGTCCTCGTCACGCGGGCCGGCCACCGCACGCTGAACCGCTCCGTCCGGGGGCTCGTCACGCTCGACTGAGGTCGGACGCGGCGCGCAGCCGCAACACGTTGTACGCGGGCACGGGGCGCGAGAACCCCCGGAGCTGGAGCTCGCCGACCGGCTCCCACTCCACGAGCTCCTCGGCCGCGGCGAGCACGCGGGCCGAGACCAGGACCTGCCCGGGCCGGGCCTCGCCGCACAGGCGCGCGGCCAGGTTGGTGACCGTCCCGATCGCCGCGTAGTCCCAGCGCCCCTCGAAGCCGATGGCGCCGAGCGTCGCGTAGCCCCGGGAGATCCCGATCCCGAGGTCCAGCGCGAAGCCGTGCCGGCGCCACCGGCCGAGCAGCTCGCCGACCCGGTCGCGCATGGCGAGCGCCATCCGCAGCGCCCGCGCGACCGGGTCCGGGACCGGCACCGGGTCGTTGAAGAAGATCATCATGCCGTCGCCCGCGAAGCGCTCGAGCGTGCCCTCGTGGGCGAGGATCAGGCGCCCCATCTCGGCGTGGTACTCGCGCAGCACGCCCATGACCTCCTCCGGCTCCGCCGTCTCGGCGAAGGCCGTGAAGCCGCGGAGGTCGGCGAAGACCACGGTGATCTCGCGCCGGTGGCTCCGCAGCGGGTCCTCGGCGCCGCCGGCCACGATGAGCTCGGCGAGCTGCGGCGAGAAGAAGCGCTTGAGGCGCCCGAGGCGCTCGAGCTGGGCCACCTGCTCCTGCACGCGCTGCTCGAGCGTGCGGTTCCACTCCGCGAGCTGGGCGGCCTGGGCCTCGACCGTGGCGTAGAGCTGCTTGATCCGGAGCAGCGAGCGCACCCGCGCGAGCAGCTCGGGCCGGTTGATGGGCTTCGTCAGGAAGTCGTCGGCGCCGGCCTCGAGGCCCTTCACGCGCTCCTGCGCCGGGTCGAGCGCGGTGACCATGACGACCGGGAGCACCTGGGTCTCGGGCCGCGCCCGGATGAGCCGGCACACCTCGTAGCCGCTCATCTCCGGCATGACCACGTCGAGCAGCACGAGGTCCGGGCGCTCCCTGTCGATCAGCGCCAGCGCCTCGGGGCCCGAGGTCGCCGTGATCACCGCGTAACCCTTGCCGGCCAGCAGGTCGGCCAGGAGCTTGACGTTCTGGGGCGTGTCGTCCACCACCAGGATCTTGGCGGGCTCGCTCATGGCGCCCGCTCCGCCCGCCGGTCCAGGAGCTCCCGTACGGCGGCCAGGAACTCCAGGACGCGGATCGGCTTGGTCTGGTAGCCGTCGAAGCCCGCGGCCAGGATCCGCTGCCGGTCGTGGGTCATGGCCGAGGCGGTGACGGCGATGACCGGGATGGCGCGCGTCGCGGCGTCGGCCCGGAGCTCCCGGAGCGCGGCGATCCCGTCCATGCCCGGGAGCTGGATGTCCATGAGGATCAGGTCCGGCCGCTGCGCGCGCGCCAGGCGCAGGCCGTCCTCGGCCGACTCCGCCTCGAGCGTCCGGTAGCCGCGGAACTGGAGGATGTCGCGCACCAGCTTCCGGTTGCGCTCGTTGTCCTCGACGATCAGGATCAGCTCGCCGGCCATGGCCGCTCCGGGATCGTGAACGTGAAGGTGGAGCCCCGGCCGACCTGGCTCTCGACGCGGATCGTCCCCCCGTGCAGCTCGACGAACTTCCTGGTGAGCGTCAGCCCGAGCCCCGTGCCTTCCCGCTGGCGCGCGGCGTCGCCCCCGGCCCGGCGGAACTCCTCGAAGATCGCCGCCTGGTCCTCGGGCGCGATGCCCACGCCGGTGTCCTGGACCGAGATCTCGACCGCGCCGTCGGCGGGCGCCGCGCGCAGGGCGATCCGCCCGCCGTCCGGCGTGAACTTGACCGCGTTGGACAGGAGGTTGAGGAGGATCTGGCGGACCTTGCGTTCGTCGCCCACGAACGCGCCCAGACGCCCGTCGACCTCCAGGTCCAGGCTGATCTGGTGGCGGCCGGCCCGCTCCTTCATCAGCGTGAGGGCATGCTCGAGGGTGCTGGGCAGGTCGAACCGCGTCAGCTCGAGCTCCATGCGCCCGGCCTCGACCTTGGAGAGGTCGAGGACGTCGTTGATCAGCGAGAGCAGGTGGCGGCCGGAGGCGAGGATGTCCTGGATGTACTCGGCCTGCTTGGCGTTCAGCTCCCCGAACATCCGCTCCTGCAGCACTTCGGAGAAGCCGATGATGGCGTTGAGCGGCGTCCTGAGCTCGTGGGACATGCTGGCCAGGAACTCCGACTTGTGCCGGTTGGCGGCCTCGAGCTGCCGGTAGAGCCGGCCCAGCTCGTCGCTCATGCGGTTGAGGTCGGCGGCCAGGGCGCCCAGCTCGTCGCGGTTGGGGATCTCCACGCGGCGCGAGAAGTCGCCGGCGGCGATCTCGCGGAGCCGCTCCTCCATGCGGCTGACGGGCCCGATGAGCGACCACGAGAGGGCGTAGCCCAGCACGAGCGCCAGCCCGATGCTGCCGACGGCGAAGCCGACGATGACCCAGACGGCCGTCACGTAGGCGGCGTGGCTCGCCTCGATGCTGGCCACCATGTCGGCCTCGGCCTTGTTCACCAGCTCGTTGGTCAGCCGTTCCAGCCGGTCGGCCAGGGGAGCGGCCCGCGCCTGCTGCAGCTCGCGGCCCTCCGCCACCCGGCCGGCGCGGATCAGCTCGATCACCCGCGTCACCACCTGGATGAACTGCTCGTAGTCCTCGCGCACGCGCCCCAGCAGCTCGACCTCGTCGCGCGCCACGAACTGCAGCCGGTCGAGGTCGTAGCCGAACTGGTTCAGCTGGCGCAGGGTGGCCTCGAGCGTGCGGTCGTCGGGGACCAGCAGGGCCGAGGCCACGCTGTAGAGCTGGCCCGTCGTGTCGTGCTGGAGCTGCCGGTAGGCGGCGATCTTGCGCTGGAGCGCCACGAGGTCCTGGGCCCGACGGTTCACCTCGTGCAGCTCCCAGAGGGCGCCGGCGCCCACGGCGACGAGCAGGGCGACGATGATCAGGAACGCCGCCAGCAGCTTGGCGTGAACCCTGGCCGGGATGCGGGCCATCAGGCGTGGGAGCCAGCCCTTCATCGCGCGCCGGCCTCGCCGAGCAGCGAGCGGAGATCGCCCAGCATCTCCTCGGGATCGAAGCACACCCCGAGATACTGCACGCGGAGCACGCCGCGCTGGTCGATGAGCGAGGTGAGGCACGTGTGGTCGACGTCGCCGCGCTCGGTCTTCCGGGCATAGATGCCGTAGCGGCGGACCGCCTCGCGGATGTCGGCGGGGCGCCCGGTGAGGAACGCCCACCCCGCGCCCTCGGCGCCGTGCCGCCCGGCATGGTGCCGCAGGATCTCGGGCGTGTCGCGCTCGGGATCGACGGTGATGGCCACGAAGCGGACCCGCGGCCCGAAGTCCGGGCCGAGGCGATCCGCCAGCGCCGCCAGCTTCGCCGTCAGCAGCGGGCAGGCGTCGGCGCAGCCGGCGTCGATGAAGGTCACCGCCACCACCTTGCCCCGCAGGTCTTTCAAGGTCAGGCGCGCGCCGTCCTGAGTGGTGAGGGCGAACGCGGGCGCCGGCCCGATCGCCGGCAGGCGCTGGGCGGTCTTCGCCGGCGGTCCCGCGGCCGACGCCCCCCAGGCCGCCAGCACCAGGGCGAGCCCCGCGCCGGCGAGCCGCCGCCTCACGGGAGCTTCAGCTCCTTCCGGAGCTCGGCGAGGAACCGCCAGTCGGTGCCCTGGGCGATGATCGTCTGCGGGCTCGAGCGGATCATCCCCGCCTCGTGCAGGCGCAGGGCGTAGAAGCGCACCGTGTCCTCGGGGCGGTAGTCGCGCCAGCGGGAGTAGGCGACGTCCTTCAGGACCTGCCGCATCAGGTCGTACCGGCCGGTGCGCCCGGTGTCCACGAGCATCCGGGCGGCGCGCTCGGGGTCCGTCGCGCAGACGTCCGTCCCCTTCAGCACGGCGCGCAGCGCCCGCTTCGTGGCGACGGGATGCCGCCGGACGAAGTCGCGATGAGCGGCCACCATGCAGCAGAAGTACTGCGACCACGGACGGTCGACGTTGCTGTTGACCAGGACGTGCCCGATCTTCCGCGCCCGGAGCTCCTGGGGATTCGGCGGGAACCCCAGAAAGGCGTCGATCCCGCCGCGGGCGAGCAGGTCCATCGACTCCGCGACGGGATGGGTGACCCAGCGGACGTCCCTCCGGGGATCGAGGCCGACGGACGCCAGCATGCTCGCGAGGAAGACGTGCTCCGGCCCCTCGACGGCGCGGATGCCCACGGTCTTGCCCGCGAGCTCGCGGAGCCTTCGGAGCGGTCGCGTGGTGAACAGCTCGAAGCACCCCGGGTGGATTCCCGCCAGGATCACGAGGGGGTCGCCGCGGTCGACGCGAACGACGAGGCGGGCGGAGAAGTGCAGGTTGATGTCGACCTCGCCCGAGGCCAGGGCGTCGGCGATGTCGTAGGGCCCCGGCTTCGTGAGGTACTGCACGTCCGTGAATCCCTCGGCCCTGAGCAGCTCCTCCGCGACGTACTGGGGGGCCTGGCACATGCTGGGCGTCTCGACCCACCGGATTCGCGCCGTCTCCGGCGGCGGCTCGCCGCTGGCCAGCCCGGGCGCCCGACCGGCCAGGCCGGCGGTCGCGGCCAGCCCGCGCACGAACCGACGTCGGGTGATCGTCCCCTCCGCGCCGTCCGCACGGTGTGGCCCCGCCGACCCGGTCTGTGTCATCGCTCCCCCTCCCCGTCGGGATCGCGTGGGCGGCGCGGCAGCGTGAACGTGAACGTCGCCCCGCGCCCGACCTCGCTCTCGACCCAGATCCGCCCGCCGTGGAGCTCGACGAGCTTGCGCGCCAGCGCCAGGCCCAGCCCCGTGCCCTCCCGCTTGCGCGCGTAGTCGCCGCCCGCCTGGCGGAACTCCTCGAAGATCGCCGCCTGGTCCTCGGGCGCGATGCCGATGCCGGTGTCGCTGACCGCGATCGCCACGTCGCCCGCCGCGTCGGTCGCCCGCACCGTCACCTCGCCGCCCTCGGCGGTGAACTTGACCGCGTTGGAGAGCAGGTTCAGGAGCACCTGCTTGACCTTCCGCTCGTCGGCGACCACCGGCCCGAGCCCCTCGTCCACCGCGACGCGCAGGCGGACGCCCTGGCGCTCGGCCCGCCCGCGCACCAGCGCCAGCGCGTTGGCGAGCGCGGCCCGGAGGTCGACGGGCCGGAGGTCGAGCTCCATGCGCCCGGCCTCGATCTTGGAGAGGTCGAGGATGTCGTTGATCAGCGAGAGCAGGTGCCGCCCCGACGCCAGGATGTCCTCCACGTACTCGGCCTGCTTGGCGTTCAGCTCCCCGAACATCCGCTCCAGGAGGACCTCGGAGAAGCCGATGATCGCGTTGAGCGGCGTCCTGAGCTCGTGCGACATGCTGGCCAGGAACTCCGACTTGTGCCGGTCGGCGCGCTCGAGCTGGCGGGTCTTGTCCTCCAGCTCCTGGAACAGGCGGGCGTTGTCGATGGCCACCGCGGCGTGCGAGGCGAAGGTCTGGAGGAGGCCGATCGTCTCCCGCCGGAGCGGCGCCCGGCTCGGCTTGTTGTCGGCGGCCAGGACGCCCACCACCCGGCCGCGGGCGATCATCGGGATGACCATGAAGGCCCGCGTGCGGACGCTGCGCAGCCGGCCGCGGGCCCCCGGCAGCCGCAGCTCGGGCGGCAGCGGGTGCTGCTCGTCGAACACGAGCGGCACCGCCTCGCGGTAGGCCCGCGTCAGGGCCCCCGCCTCGGCGAGCGGGATGCTCGCGCCCTCGAGCTCGCGGGCCTCGTCCTCGGCGAACCCCGCGCCGGCGATGTTCACGAACCGCTCGCCCGCCGGATCGACGGCCCAGATGTAGAAGCGGTCGATCGCCACGGCCTCGCGGGCGGCCTCGAGCACCCGGGCGAGCTGCTCGCGCAGCGACAGCGCCTCCTGGAGCGTGCTCGAGAGCCGGTAGAGCTGCTCGAAGTTGCGCGACAGCCGCTCGAGCTGCCGGCGTTGCCGCTCGACCTCCTGGAAGAGCCGCGCGTTCTCGATGGCCACGTACGACTGGCCGGCCAGCGCCCGGAGCAGGCCCACCACGCGGTCGTCGAAGGCGCCCGGCGCCCGGCGGTAGAGGACCAGGCCCCGGGTGACGCGCTCGGTGCCCATCGGCACCGCCAGCACCGCCCGGAAGCCGGCGTCGAGCAGGAGGCGGGCGAACGGGAAGCTCGGGGCCATCGCCACGTCCGGGATCTGGAACGGCTCGCCCGTCTCCGCGGCCCGCTGGATGGCGCCGCGGCGGGGGTCGATCGTCGTGGTCTCCAGGGCCCGGAGGAACGCGGGAGCCAGGCGGAGGCTCGCGACGCTGACGAACGTGCCGCGCCCCGTCGGGTCGAACTCCAGCACGGCGCAGGCGTCGGCGCCGGCCAGGCTCACCGCCCGCTGCATGATCGTGTCGAGCACTTGCTGGACGTCGAGCGACGAGCTGACCGCCTGGATCACCTCGCTCAGCGCCCGGACCTCCTCGAGCGACTGGGTGAGCTCCCGGGTGCGCGCCCGGAGCGCCTCGAACAGGCGGACGTTCTCGATGGCGATGGCCGCCTGGTCGGCGAAGGTCTCGAGGAGTGCGATCTGCCGGTCGGTGAACGGGCGCACGTCCCGGCGGCGCAGGACGATGGCGCCGACCGCTGTGTCCTCGTGGAGCATCGGCACCACGAGCGTGGTGCGCTCGCCGGAGCGTTCCCGGAGCTCGCGCGACCGCGGATACGCGTCCCCCTCGGCCGCGAGGTCGTGGACGTGGATGGTGCGGCGCTCCAGCACGGCGCGCCCGGCGACCGAGTCGGGGGCGATCGGCATCGTGAGGCCCATGGCCTGCGCCGCCACCGGCCCGTCGTGGGCGACCACCGTGAGCTCGCCCCCCGCCGCGCGCAGCACCACGCCGTCGTCAGCGCCGCACAGGCGGGTCGCGTTCCAGGCGACGACGTCCAGCACCGGGCCCACGTCGGCGCGGGACCCGGCGATCACGCGCAGGACCTCCGCCGTCGCCGTCTGCTGCTCGAGCGCTTCGGTGAGCTCGGCGTTGCGCTGCTGGAGCTCCTGGACCAGCCGCGCGTGCTCGAGCGCGATGACCGCCTGATCGGCGAAGGTGCGGAGCAGGGCGATCTGCGAGTCGGTGAAGGGGGTCGGCTCGGCGCGCGCGACGTTGATCGTCCCGATGGGGACGCCGTCCCGCAGCATCGGGACCGCCAGCATGCTGCGCCAGCCCCCGCGCCGGGCCGCGGCGTGGTCGTAGTCGGGGTCGGCGAGGAGGTCGGCCACGTGGACGACGGCCCGCTCGAGCACCGCCCGCCCCGAGAGCTGGCCGCGGTGGGGGCGCATGGGGTAGGCGGTCCGCATGAACTCGAGCCCGCCGGGGGTGAGGTTGTGGTGGGCGGCGAAGTGCAGCCGCTCGCCGTCGTAGCGGAGCACGGCGGTGAACAGGCCGTCGCACAGCCGCGTCGCCCGCTCGGCGATGGCGTCGAAGACGGGCTGGACGTCCCCGGGCGAGCTCGCGATGGCGCGCAGGACCTCCGCCGTCGCCGTCTGCTGCGCCAGGGCCCGGTCGAGCTCGTGCGTCCGGGCCTCGAGGGCGCGCGCGAGCCCGGCCTGCGCCGCCCGGAGCCGCGCCATCCGCCGGGCGCACAGGAGGCCGACGCCGACCGCGAGCGCCGCGCCCGTCAGGGCGAGCGCGAGCCGGCGCTCGGTCGCCCGGAGGGCGGGCTCGGGGCGCGCGGGGGCGGCGCGCGGCCCGACCTCGGCGAGCAGCACGCCCGCCAGCGCGCCGATCAGGACGAGGAACGTGCGGAGGCGCCGCCCGCGCCGGCCCGCGGCTCCGGGCGCGGGCGGCGGTCGGGTCATCGCCCCACCAGGGGCGCGGCGCAGCGCCGGATCGCCCGGGCTCGCGTCGCGGGCGCGGGACTCGACCGGACCGGACGTCGTCGGGCGCGGGGCCGCAGCGTCACGTCGCCTCCTCGCGGGCCGGGCGATCGGACGCCCGCCATTGTATACCCGCGGCCCTCGGCCCGCGGGCCTCCTCGGTCAGGCGCCGAGCTCCGGGCGGCAGACCGCCCGGAAGTTGCACCAGCGGCAGATCCGCAGGTCCTCGGTGCGCTCGAAGTCGGTGATGACGGCGACGTTCGCGTCCGGGTCCGCCAGGTACGCCTTCATCGCGCGGATCGACAGCCGCAGCTGCTCGCGCACGGCCTCGAGCCGCTCGGCGTCCCAGCGGTGGCGGCTCACGTGCGGCTCGCGGAGGTTGACCTCGTAGAGGTCGACGCGGTCGGGCTCGACCCCCAGCACCTCGCGGGCGTAGAGGGCGTAGCAGCCGAGCTGGAACGCGGCGCCGTCGCCGCCCGCGCCGGTCTTCCAGTCGACCAGCCCGAGCCGGCCCTCGGCCGTCCAGAAGCCGAAGTCCGGCGCCACCCACACCGGCGTGCCCTCGAAGTCGAAGACCTTCGACCAGTGCTCGATGGACCAGTGCTCGGGCGGCGTGCGGCGGATCTCGGCCAGCAGCGGCAGGCGGAAGAAGTTCCGGAGGCAGGTGACGACGTGCTCGCGGAGCGCGCGCCAGGCCTCGGGGGCGACGTCCACCGCGTACTCGTGCTCGAAGAGCGCGGGCAGCCGCGGGTTGTCGCGGTAGCGGCCCGCGCGCGAGGCGCGCCACTCGGCGCGCATGCGCTGGACCACGTCGCGGATGAAGGGTTCGACCGGGATCGCGCGGCCCGCCCGGAGCCCCTGCAGCGCGAGCTCGATCGCGTCGTGGACCACGCGGCCCGCCCACTGCTGCCGCGAGGCGAGCTGCTTGAGCACGTAGAGCCGGCGCACCTCCTCCGGGGCGTCCGGCTCCCAGCCGCCCCAGGCGCCGTAGTAGTGGTAGTAGTACTTCCGCCGGCACTCCTGGAACGTGCTGTCGCGGCTGCGCGACCAGGAGAAGTCGTTCACGAGCCGGGCCATCGTCGCCTCCCCGGGGCCGCCGGCGGCGGGCCCGAGCCATTGTACGGCGCTTGACGCCCCCCGCCCCCGCTGTTAGCGTGAGGGCGCCATGGCCGGGAGCTCGACGTCGTTCCAGGTCGTCTGCCCCTGCTGCGAGGGGCGCCTCACCATCGACCCGGAGCTCCGGGCGGTGATCGCCCACGAGGCGCCGCCGCCCCGGCGCACCGTGAGCGACCTCGGCGCGGCCCTCGGCGCCCTCAGCGCCCGCGCCGCGGAGCGCGAGGCGAAGTTCCGCGAGCAGATGGAGGCCGAGGCCCGCAAGGCGAAGCTCCTGGAGCGCAAGTTCGAGGAAGGCCTCAAGCGGGCGAAGGACTCGCCCGACCCGCCGCGCCGCCCCTTCGACGTCGAGTGAGCGACACGCTCCTCGGCGACCTGCTGCGGCAGGTCAGCCGGAGCTTCTCTCTCTCCGTCGCCGTCCTCCCCCGCGCCCTGCGCGAGCCGATCGGGCTCGCCTACCTCCTCGCCCGCGCGGCCGACACCGTGGCCGACACGCGCCTGCTGCCGCGCGAGGCGCGCGTGGCGCACCTCACCACGCTGCGGCGCGCCTTCGCCGGCGAGCCCGTGGACCCGGCGCCGGTCGCCGCGGCCGCGCTGCCGCTCCAGGCCCACGCCGCCGAGCGCGCGTTGCTGGCGCGCGTGGGCGAGGCCCTGGCGCGCCTCGAGCGCCTGCCCCCCGGCGACCGGGGGGCGGTGCGCGCCGTGCTCGCCACGCTCACCGAGGGCATGCTCTTCGACCTCGCGCGCTTCCCCGGAGAGGACGCCGCGCAGCTCGCGGCGCTCGACACGCTCGACGAGCTCGACCGGTACGTCTACCTCGTGGCGGGGTGCGTCGGGCCGTTCTGGACCGCGCTCCACGTGGCCCACCGGCCGCGCCTGGCGCGGTGGGACCTGGACCGGATGAGCGCGCTCGGCGTCCGCCTGGGCAAGGCGCTGCAGCTCACCAACGTGCTGCGCGACGTGCCGCGCGATCTGCGCGCCGGCCGCTGCTACGTCCCGGCGCGCGCGCTCGCGGCGGCGGGTCTGGCGCCGCGCGACCTGCTCGACCCCGAGGGGGCTCGCCGCGCGCGCCCGGTCCTCGACGCGCTGCGCGCCCTCGCGCTCGAGCACTACGAGGCCGGCTGGCGCTACACGCTCGCCATCCCGCGGCTCGAGTGGCGCATGCGCCTGGCCTGCGCCTGGCCGCTCCTGATCGGCCACGCGACGCTCGCTGCGCTCGCGGCGCACCCGTCGCCGTGGGCGACGCCCGCGCCCGTGAAGATCCCGCGCCGCGCCGTGCGCGCGATCGTGGCGCGCACCGCGGTCGCCGTGTGGTCGAACCGCGCCCTCGCGGCCGAGGCGGCGCGCTGGGCGCGCGCCCCGGTGCGCGCAACTGCCTCTTGAATTTCTGCAGTCGATGTGCACCGTATGGCATCCGACGTCATCACACTTCGTCGCGATCGGGAGGCCATGATGGAGCGACCGCAGGCAGAGCCACAGGCGACACCCGCCCAGCCGGGGACCACCCCCACGCCGCCCGCCGCGCCCAAGGCCCCGAAGGCGGCCAAGGCCAAGCCCGCCGCCAAGGCCAAGCCCAAGGCGAAGGCCCGGCCCAAGGCGAAGAAGGCGACCGCCCGGGGCAAGGCGCGGGGGACGCGGAAGGCGGCGGGCCGCGGCGCCCGGCGCCGGCGCTAGTCGCGCAGGTCGAGCTGGAGCAGCGTCGCGGGATCGACCCTGGCCGCGCCCACCTGGACTCCGAAGTGCAGGTGCGGACCGGTGGCGCGGCCGGTCGCCCCGACGGTCCCGATCGGCTGGCCGCGGGCCACGCGCTCGTCGGGCGCCACCCACACCTCGTCCAGGTGGAAGTAGAGGGTGTGCAGGCCCAGGCCGTGGTCGAGCACGACCAGCCGCCCGGGGAAGAAGTACTCGGCCACCAGGGCGACGCGACCCGCGTTGGCCGCGACCACGGGCGTCCCGCGCGGGGCGGCATAGTCGAGGCCGGCGTGCGGCGCCCGGGGACGGCCGTTGATCACGCGCCGGGCGCCGAACCCCGACCCGGGCCCCGCCCCGGCGATCGGCGGCACGAACGGCTCCCGCCAGAGCCGCCCCGGCGTGACGAGCCGGTAGAGGATCCTGAGCGCCTCGCCCTCGGCCAGCGCCCGGCGCTCCGTCTCCGGGTCGAGGTCGACCAGATGCGGCGGCAGGGTGAGCCGCTCTTCGGCGAACGCCCGGGGGCCGACGCGGAGCCAGCCCGCCACGTGGGTCGAGGCGCCCCCCGGTCCCGCGACGGTCACGGTCCACGGGTAGCGGCCCGGGCGGGTCTCGAGGTCGACGCCCGCCAGGGCGGCATAGCCCCCCGTCAGGGGGAAGAACCGGAGCGGCTCGGCGTCGAGCGTGCCCTCGGGAGCCCGGTCCGGGGCCCCGCCCGTCACGCGCACGAGGACCAGGTCGCCGGGCCGCGGGGTGGCCGGCGTCCAGGTGACCTGAACGGCCCGGGCGGCCGAGGGGCGACCGAGGGCGGTGAGCGGCAGCGCGAGGGCCAGGAGCAGCGCGAGGCGGGCGAGCCGGCGGCGCGTCACTCCGGGCGCTGCTGGCGGAGGAACTGCTCGATCTCGGCCACGAGCTCGGCGGCGGGCGGCAGCTCGCCCCCGCGCTCGGCGGGCCCCTCGTCGTCGGCCTCGTCGCCGGCCCGGGACTCCAGGCGCGCGACGTAGGCGGCGATCTTCGCGTTCTGCCGCAGGATCTCCGCCAGGCTCTGGTCGAACTGGCGGGCGGCCTCGACGAGCTCCGAGAGATCGCACTCCACGCCGAGGTACTCGAGCACGCGGCGGACGAGCGCGAGGGAGGCCTTCGGGTTCTCGACGCCGGAGATGTAGTGGGGCACGTTCGCCCAGAGGCTCGCCGTGGGGATCCCGCGCTCGCGACAGGTCGTGGTGAGCACGCCCACGATGCCGGTCGGCCCCTCGTAGCGCGTGGGCCGGATGCCGAGGCGCGCGGCGAGCTCGGGGTCGGAGGCGAGGCCGGTGAGTCGCACGGGGCGCGTGTGCGGCACCTCGGCGAGCAGCCCGCCGAGCGTGAGGACCAGCGACGTCTCCGTCAGGCGGACGAGGCTCAGGACCGCCTCGCAGTAGGCCCGCCACCGGAGGTGGGGCTCCGGGGCCAGGCCCACGATCACGTCGCGCGGCAGGTGGGGCCCCTGGGCCAGCGAGAACTCGGTCGCTGGCCAGATGACCTCCCGCTCCGTGCGCGAACCCTCCTTGAACCGCACGAACGGCCGTTGCAGGCCGAAGTGGTAGAACTCCTCCGGGTCGATCTCGGCGAACTTCTCGGCCCCGAGCGCTGCGGCGAGGAACCGGGCCGCGCCGCTCGCGGACTCGGCCGCGTCGTTCCAACCCGTGAAGGCCATGACGAGCACCGGCCGGCGGAAGCCGGCGGGGAGCGCGTGGATCCGGAGCGGGTCCATAGAAACTGCGGCGAGTGTAACACGCGGGCCCCGGCGGGCGCGGGGCGCGTGCCGGCGTGCGGGGTTGCCGCAGCCGGGGCGGCCCGGTAGCATGGGGACGCCACGCAATCCCTGACGGGAGGCCGAGACCATGCCGAAGACGTGGCTGCGACTCGTGCTCGCCGGCGGCGCGCTGGTCCTCGCCGGGTGCGCCACCGCCGAGGAGTGGGAGACGTGGAAGGCGCACCCGACCCACTTCGCCTCGGGCGAGCACCTCTTCTTCTCGGCGCGCAACCGCGAGGGGCGCGCCCCGCGCGTGACGCGGCAGGACATCACGCTGGCCCGCGAGCAGGGCTGGTGGGGCAAGCCCGTCACCGTCAGCCAGGAGCAGATCCTCGAGCGCTGAGGGCGTCGGGGCGCAGCGCGGTCGGCACGCGGCTCGGGCACGCGTGGGCCGCCCTGGCACACGCGGCCGGCGCGGGGCGCGGGGGGACGGCGGCGAACCAGGGCACCCGGTGTCGCCGCCGGCCCTGGCACTGCCGATGCACCGCGAGGCCGGCATGAGACACACCTGGCTCGCTCGCGCGCTCGTCGTGGTCGTCACGCTGGCCGCCCTCGCCTTCGGATCGCTCGGCGCCGCCCGGGCGGAGCGGGCGCCCGAGGATCGCATCCTGCCGCTCGACCAGTACACCTCGGACAAGGCGCGCCGCCTGGCCGCCCGCTACGCCGAGGCGCTGCGCGCGCTGAACCGGACCGTCTACGCGTGCCTGCCCTGGCTCGAGGTCAAGCAGCACGGGATCGGGTTCTTCAAGCCGCGTCACCTCACCGGGGACGTGCGCTACCTCGCCCTGAACGTCGTCGTCGACCAGGAGCCGTCGCCGCAGTTCTCCGCCTATCCCCGCGAGGAGCGCGCCGCGCGGATGTTCTCGCGCTACGTGGGCCCGCTGCTGCGGCGGATGGCGCACGACCGGGCGCTCCTGGCCGAGCCGATGCTCGACGGGTTCACGGTGATCCTGAGCTGGCTCAAGGCGGTCCCGCGGGGTGCCGAGCGGCCCGTCCACGAGACGATCGCGGTGTTCGTCCCGCGCGACGCGGCCGCCGAGTACGTGGCCGGGCGCGCCGGGGCCGGCCAGCTGGCCGAGTGGGCGCACGTGCTCGCCTGGGATGGCGAGACCGCCCTCGGGCCGCTCAAGCTCACCGCCTGGGACGACGACTTCGTCGCGACCTACCGGGTCGCGAACTACCAGCCCGACCCCGCGACGCCCTGCCGGTAGCCGCGCTCCGCGCCGCGGCGGCGTAGCGCCGCAGGAAGGCGCGGAGCCCCGGGAACCCGACCTCGGCGAGCGGCAGCCGCGCGCGCGGGAACCACCGCGCCTCGGCGACGTCGTCGGCGGGCCGGAGCCGCCCGCGCGCGGCCCGGACGCGGAACACGAGCGCCAGGACGGGGAAGCCGCCCGCGCCGTAGCGGTCCACGGCGAAGCCGAGGAACCGCGCCGGCCCCGCCGCGAGCCCGAGCTCCTCCCGCAGCTCGCGCCGGAGCGCCGCCTCCGGCGCCTCCTCGCCTTCCAGGAAGCCGCCGGGCAGGTCCCAGGTGCCGGCGTGCGGCGGGCGCGCGCGGCGCGCGAGCAGCACCCGGCCTCGCCGCTCGATGAGCGCCGCGGCCGCCGGCACGGGGTTCTCGTACCAGGTCCAGCCGCACCGGGGACAGCGCGGCCGCGGCCGCCCGTCGACACGCGCCGTGCGGAGCGGGCGGCCGCAGCGGGGGCAGAAGCGCGGCCTCACGGGCCCGGCGCCACCGTCGCGCGCAGGCGGTCGGCCAGGGCCCGCAGCGCGCGGGCGGCTTCGGCGTCGGCGGGCGCGGTCGCGAGGTAGGGCTCGCCGCGGTCGCCGGCCCGGGCGAGCGCGGGGTCGAAGGGCACGCGCCCGAGGAACGGCACCGCCGCCTCGGCGGCCAGGCTCGCCGCGTCGGGGCCGGGCAGGAGCCCGGCCATGTTCTCGACGAGCCCGAGCACGGGCACGCCCGCCTCCCGCGCCACCGTGATCGTCTTGCGGACGACGAGGTGGGCCACGTCCGAGGGGATCGTGACGACGACCGCCCCGGCCAGGGCCGGCACCAGACCCGCCACCGTCGGCAGCCGGTCCGTGCCCGGCGGCAGGTCGAGCAGCAGCACGTCGAGCGCGCCCCAGGCCGTGTCGCCCAGGAACTCGCGGAGCGCCTGGGCCTCGAGGCTCCCCCGCCAGGTATGGGCCTCGGCCTGGGTGGGCGCGGCCCACGTGAGCGGCGTCTCGTCGGAGGGCAGGAGCAGGTCCATCGACATCACGCGGACGCCCGCGGCCGTCACCGGCGGGCGCACGCCCGCGCCCGCGAGCTCGAGCCGGCGGCCGCGCACGCCGAGGATCTTGGCGATGGAGGGCCCGTTCAGGTCGCAGTCGAGCACGCCGACCCGCGCGCCGTCGCGCGCGAGGGCGTCGGCGAGGTTCGCCGCGAGCGTCGACTTGCCGACGCCGCCCTTGCCCGACACGACCGCCACGACCGCCCGGACGGCCTCGAGGTTGCGCCGGAGGCGGGCCGCCTGCGCCGCGAGCTGGCCGACGACGTTCGAGCCGCCGTCGCCCGCGATGTCGCGGTAGCGCTTCATCGCTCGCGGGCCCAGGCCGCACGCACGACGAGCGCGAGCGTGACCAGCGTGACGACCAGGAAGACCAGCGCCCCCGCCTGGAACGTGATCACGCCGCCCCAGGGCGCCGGCACCGCCCCCGCCTCGGGCCGCGCCGCGATCTCCCCGACCTTCACGGCGCGCACCGCGAGCAGCAGGGCCAGGATCCGCGCGAAGTCGCGCCGCGTGAGGATCCACCGCTCGAACCACGGGCGGGGGGCGCGCAGGAGGTAGGGGATCAGCAGGACCAGGGCGAGCCCGAGGAGCGCCCAGAATGCCTGGGAGACGACGCTGCGCGCGCCGGTGGCCCCGCCCTCGACGCCGATCCCGTGCGCGAGCAGGTAGACGCCGCCGACCCAGTAGACGACGCCGTACGCGAAGTACGCCCAGGCCGCGGTGCGGAAGCGGTCCGCCGTCCGGCTCACGCGTCGGCGCCGCTGGCGCCGCCGGCGGGCGGCGCGGCCGGCGCCCGCGGGCGGAAGCGCCCGCCCCAGCGGGCGCGCACCTCGGCGAGGAGCGCGGGCGTGACGACGCTCGCGCCGCGGCTCCGGGCGTAGGCCTCGACCGCCCGCACGACCATGCCGCGGGCGAAGCCGGGGATGGCCTCGAGTCGCCGCCGCGCGTCGGGCTGCCAGGTGAGCTCGTACGTCACCGGCAGGCCGAAGGTGAGCGTCTCGGGGAGCTCGATGACGCGGCCCCCGTAGGCCCCGGGCTGGTAGGCGCAGGCCGGGTCCTCGCCGAGGTAGTCGCCCGAAGTCGCGTAGGCGCGGCACCGGCACCCCCCGCAGATCGTCGAGAACTCGCACGCCCCGCACCGGCCGCCGAGCCGCGGCGCCCGAAGGTCGGCGAACACCGGCGCGGTGCGCCAGAGGTCGGCGAACGAGCGCGCGCGGAGGTTGCCGACCGCGACCGGCATGTACGGGCAGGGCGTGACGTCGCCCTCGGGGGTGATGCGGCAGTAGTACTTGCCCGCCGGGCAGGCGCCGTGGGCGTAGTTGCCGAGCAGCGGCGAGCGCGGGTCGAGCTGGTAGAGGATGCGCCGGAAGTGCGGGGCGCACTTGGCGCGGATCAGGAGCCCGCCGGCCCGGCCGACCGGCACCGACCACGGGTCTTCGAGCCCCCGCGCGCCGTCGGCCCCCGGGCCCGCGGGCGCCTCGCCGACCCCCTGGACGCGCGCCAGGTAGGTCAGGATCCGCTCGTAGTCCTCGGGGCCGATATCGGTGAGCCCGCGGCCGCGCCCCGTGCGGACCAGAAAGAAGAAGTTCAGGACCCGGGCGCCGAGCTCGCGGGCGAGGTCGATCATCGCCGGCACCTCGGCCACGTTCCAGTCGGTGACGGACATGTGGATGGAGAAGTCGAGCCCGGCGTCCGCGAGCACGTGCGTGGCCCGCACCGCGCCCGCCCAGGCGCCCGGCAGGCCCCGGAAGCGGTCGTGCCGCGCCGGGTCGGTGGAGTCCAGGCTGATGGAGGCGCCGGCGACGCCGTGCTCGCGCATCAGCCGGGCCTCGCGCTCGCGCAGCAGGAGGCCGTTGGTGCCGAGCACGGTGGTGAAGCCGCGCGCCGTGGCGTGGGCGGCGATCGTCCAGAGGTCACGGCGCAGGAGCGGCTCGCCGCCGGTGAGGATCAGGAAGACGTTCGGGTTGACCTCGGCGATCTCGTCGACGACGCGGCGGCACTCCTCGGTGGTGAGCTCGCCGCGCGTGTCCGCGGCAGCGTGGGCCGACAGGTAGCAGTGGGCGCACTCGAGGTTGCAGCGCGCCGTCAGGTTCCAGGAGACGCTGTAGGCGGTGTAGGCCGAGCTCACCGGACGGCCCTCCCCGCCGCCGGCCCGCTACCGCGGCTTCCGGGTCGCCACGTAGCCCGCGATGACCTCGTTCATGAGCTGGCGGGCGTGGCCGATGCCCTCCTCGCACACGGCCAGGTCGATGACCGTGACGCCGCGCGCCGCGGCGACCTTCTCGATCTCCTCGCGCGTCATGTCCCGCATGAACCCCGCGGGCACGCGGTTCAGGCGCGCCACGGCCTCCTCGGTCCAGGTGAAGCCGCCCTCCGCCGCCGGCGCGGGGACGGTCGCCGGCTCGAAGCGGGTCCGGGCGAGCAGCGTGTCCCAGCCGGCGCCGAGCTTGTCGCGTCCCACCGTGTCCTCGATGATCGGCAGGGCCAGGGCGAGCGTGATGACCGGGATCTTGCGGCTCCGGGCGTACTTCTCCACCCGCGCCTTGGCGCGGCGCCGGAGGTAGGCGTCGGTCACCTCGCGGAGGGCGTCGCGCGCCTCGGCCGACCACCGGACCGCCACGCCGGGCAGCGTCTCCTCTTCCTCGATCCCCCCCTCCTGGCGGGCGAGGGCCTCCACGACCTCGCGCGAGATCGCCTGGAACCGGTCGGGCCCCGCCCCGCACACCGGGCAGCGCGCCACCGGCGCAGGCCCCTTGACCGCGTAGCCGCACACCGCGCAGATGGCCGACACCGGCGCGGCCTCGGCCCGCAGCCGCGCCACGGCCACGTCCTCGGCCAGAAGCTGCATCCGCTCGGCCAGGCGGGTGGGCATGAAGATCGCCATGGCCTCGTCGATCACCTTGCTCGTGATCACCGTGTGCCCCTGCTCCACGGCGTAGCGGAGGAGCGCGGTGCGCGCGATGCCCCGCACCTGCGCGGGCACGCGCTCCATCCGACGCTCGGCCTCCTCGGTCCACGCGATGATCTCCTCGGCCTTGACGTCGAGCGGCGGGTAGAAGCGCCCGTTCGTGATCAGCACGTTGCAGGGCGCCAGGCGCAACAGGTTCTCCGTGTTGGAGCCGAGGTCGGTGTCGTCCTCGTCGGAGTGGACCCCGACCCGCCCCAGGATCAGGAGCCAGGGGCGCTCCTTGCGGACGAAGCCCAGGATCTTCTCGAAGCACTTGCCGTCGAGGAGCGTGATGCCCAGCTCGACGCCGTCCTCGGCCGCGAGCTTGCGGCCGATCTCCAGGTGCGACTGGTAGATCTTCGCCAGGCCCGTGTCGATGATCTCCTCGTGGAGCTGCTCCTGCTCCTTGAAGCGGAAGACCTTCGCGGCCTTCTCGCTCAGCACGCCCACGATCCCGTTGAACATCGCGTAGTGCAGGTAGGGGTCGTAGACGGCCACGGCGTGCAGGGGGCGCCCGAGCGCGCGGGCGAGGCCGATGCCGAGCTTGAGCCCGTGGAAGGACTGCGGCGAGCCGTCCAGGCCCACGACGATCGCGCCCTGGCGGTCGACGGGGTCGTGGGCGCGGACGACGAGGGTGTCCTTGGTCACCTTGCGCACGAACCGCTCGGTCACCGAGCCGAGCTGGCTGTCGCGCACGGCGCCCATGCCGAGGGCGCCCATGACGATCAGGTCGTAGTCCGAGGCCAGCGCGTCGGCGATGAGCACCTTGTAGTGCTTGCCGTCGAACATCTTGCGCTCGATCGTGAGGCCGGCCGCCTCGGCCTTGCGGGCCATGACGTCCAGGTAGGAGTCCGAGATGAGCTGCAGCCCGAGCGCGATGAGCGAGTCGTGGATCTTGCGCTGCCGCTCGAGCTCCTGCTCGTCGCGGTACTCCTCGGGCAGCGTGTACTCCATCTGCTTGAAGCGGTAGTCGTGCAGCCGGGCGGCGTAGACGTGGCACCCCGTCAGGCGCGCGCCGAAGGCCCGGGCCAGCTCGACGGCCAGGTCGATCGCCCGGTTCGAGTGGTCCGAGTTGTCCACCGGCACGTAGATGTGCTTGTACATGGCTCCTCCCTGGGCTACCTGAGCTCGAAGTCGGCGGTGGTCGTCGCCCCGGGCCTCACCGTCACCCGGCGGCTCCTGCGGGCGCCGTCGCGCCAGGCCGTGACGGTCCACGTGCCCGGCGGGACGCCCTCGAACCGGTAGGCGCCGAGCGCGTCCGTGACCGCGACGTAGGGGGTGTCGTGGAGCACGAGCCAGGCCGTCATGTGCGGGTGGACGGCGCACCCCACGCGGATCACGCCGGGCCGCGTGAGGCGCCGGGTGACGTCCACGACCTGGCCGGCCGCCGGCAGCGCCACGGCGAAGACCCCGGCGCCGTCCATCGTGCCCCGCGGGCCGTGGAGCACGTGGTCCCCGTTGCGGACCCGGACGCGCGTGCCGACCATCGCCGCGGCCACGGGCGGCCGGAAGCGGCAGCCGACGGCCTCGAGGACGATCTCGCCGCGCGCCGCCGCGCCTCGGCCGACGCCCTCGATCCAGACCACGCTGCCCCCGAGGCCGCGGGCGTCCCCCGCGCGCGGGTCCACCGCCTGGTCGCCGCACCCCTCGGCGTCCCGGACGACCGGCGTGGACGCGGCGCGGGGCGCGCCCCGCGCCAGGCGCACGACGCCCGTCACGACGCCGCCGTCCGGCGCCGCCGCCGCCTCGGCCGCGGGCGTCGGCGGCGCGGCGACGAGCAGCGTGGCCGCCGCGGCCACCACGGGGATCAGGGCTCGGGGTTGACCAGGAACTCGAGGCCGAGCCACAGGCTCCGGCTCCAGCGCAGGAACCAGAGGGGGAAGACCAGGACGAACGGCACCCAGATCGCGAACTGCGCCGCCGTGGACAGGTCGAGCGTGGCACGGAGCAGGAAGAACCCGCCCACGGCCACCACGGCCGTGACCCCGTAGTTCACGTAGATGGCCCCGATCCAGTAGCCCGGCGCCCGCTCGTAGCGGAGCCCGCACACGGCGCAGGCCGGCGCCATCCGGAACCAGCCCTCGAAGAGCCGCGTCCGTCCGCACCGCGGACAGCGCAGGGCCAGGGCGCGGCGGGCGATGGTCGCGGCCCGGCGGAGCCGGACGCCCACGGGCCCCCGTCACGTCAGTGCTTGGCCGGGGCCGCGTGGCCCGCGGCCTTGCGGACCTCGGTCTTGTGGTGGACCGCGAAGCCGTCGGGCAGCAGGAGGAAGACCAGGAGCGTGGCGATCACCAGCGGCGTGACCGCGATGGCGCCCAGGGTCCGCGTCTCGAAGCGCAGGTGCATGAAGTAGAGCGCGACGAGCGACGCCTTGCCGAGGGCCAGGCCCACCAGCAGGACGCCGATGGTGAACTTCCCGAAGGGTGCGAAGATCACCGCGATCTCGATCACGGTGAGCACCGCGAGCCACCAGAAGATCGCCATGTAGTTGGGATGCCTGTGCGCCGGGCCGGCCATCGGGACCCCCTACAGCAGGTACATGAAGGTGAAGACCATGATCCAGACCAGGTCGACGAAGTGCCAGTACAGGCCCGCGATCTCCACCGCGTTGTAGCTCGCCGCCGGGTCGGGCCGGTTGGTCACGTAGCGGATCATCCCGATCAGGTAGAGCACGCCCGCCGTGACGTGCAGGCCGTGGAAGCCGGTGACGAGGAAGAACGACGTCCCGAAGAGCGCGGCGCCCCACGGGTTGCCGTCGATGTGGAGCCCTTCGCGGATGAGCTTGCCCCACTCGTAGGCCTGCAGGCTCACGAAGATGGTGCCGCCGAGGGCCGTGAAGAGGAGGAAGAGGCGGCACCAGTTGCGGTCGCCCTTGCTCAGCCACTCGAGCGCCTTGACCATCGTCACGCTCGAGCAGATGAGCAGGAAGGTCATCCCCGCCGTCAGGTTGATGCCGAGCACGTCGTACGGGTTGGGCCAGTCGGCGCTCGTGGCGCGCATGGCCCCGTAGGAGGCGAGCAGCACGCCGAAGCCGACGGCGTCGCCCACCAGGAAGACCCACATGCCGAGCTTGCCCCAGCTCTCGGGCGTGAGCGGGGTCTCGGTGGGCTCGACCACGCGATGGGCCGTCGCGGGATGTGCGGAGGCGACCTGGCTCATGAAGTCTCCTCGACGGTGAGATTCGCCGGCTGGGGCTCGGCCCCCGCCCGGTGCCGCACGCCGGCGCGCGCGGGCCCCGCGGGCCGCCGGCGCCGCCACGCCACCCACCCCAGCGCGCCCGCCACCGCCGCGGCCAGCGCGAGCGGCGTCAGCAGGAGCCCGAGGTAGGCCCAGTTGAAGGTGCGGTCGCCCCAGGGCGAGGCCAGGCACGTCGCGCACGCCCAGGCGGCGCCGGGCGCGCCCAGCACGGCCAGCGCGCTCAGGAGCCGGACGATCACAGCAGGTACACCGAGACGTAGAGCACGGGCCACAGCGCGACGACGAAGTGCCAGTAGAGCGCGCAGGCCCGGAGCGGCCCCGGCCGACGCGCCGTCAGCCGCCCGCGCGCCACGGCGAGCCCGGTCAGGCCGAGCCAGACCAGGGCGGCCAGGACGTGGAGCGCGTGGGCGCCGATCAGCGTGTAGAACGTCGCGCCGTAGACCCCCGAGTGCACGGTCAGCCCGAAGTGGACGAGCCGCGCCCACTCCGAGCCCTGAACCAGGAGGAAGAGCGCCCCGAGGGCCGCGCCGAGGCGGAGCCGGCGCACCGCGCGCCGGCGGTCGCCGCGCTGCAGCGCGCGCACGCCCGCGCCCACGGCGAGGCTCGAGGCGAGGAGCACGAGCGTGTTGGCGCCCGTCACGCCCACGGGGAGCCGCGGCTGAAGGGGCGGCGGCCACACGGGGGCCGCCAGGCGCAGCACCCAGAAGGCGGAGACGAGCCCGGCGAAGAGCATGATCTCGGCCCCGATCAGCACGAGGGTGCCGAGCACGACGTTGTCGAGCAGCGGCCGGGGCCCGGGCTCGCCCCCGCCGCCGCCCCCGTCCCCGCGCGGCGGGGGTGGAGGCGGCGGTCCCCCGTTCGTCGTCCCGGGCCAGGGGCGCCGGGCGACGGGCGTCTCGAGCACGAGCGGGCTCATCGCGCCACCTCCCCCCGCGCGCTCACCAGCGGATCCCGGCCAGCAGCGTAGCCAGGGCGAGCGCGCCCATCAGGCCGAGCAGCACGCGCACCAGGCGGCGGTTGCGCGCCCGCAGCGTGTCCTCGCGCGCCCCGCCGGTCATGGCTTGTCGAGCGCCAGGAGCGCCAGCACGGCCGGCAGGTAGAGCAGCGAGGCCAGCAGCACCCGCCGGGCCGCGGGCCCGGAGGGCTCGAGCGCCTGCCGGGCGCCGAGCGCGGCGAAGGTCGCCCCGAGCAGGAAGGCCCCGGCGAAGTACACGGGGCCGGCCAGGCCGACGAGCGTCGGCAGCAGGCTCACCGCCAGCAAGGCCAGGCACGAGCTCACGATCTGCCGCTCGGTCGCCGCGCCCGCGTCCACGACCGGCAGGACCCGGACGCCGGCGCGCGCGTAGTCGTCCCGATAGAGCCGGGCGATCGCCAGGGTGTGGGGCAGCTGCCAGAGAAACAGGATGCCGAAGAGGATCCAGGCCCCCGCGCCCAGCTCGCCGCGCGCGGCCACCCAGCCCGTGACGGGCGGCAGCGCCCCCGGCACCGCCCCCACCACCGTGCAGAGCGGGGTGCGGCGCTTGAGCGGCGTGTAGGCGAAGAGGTAGAGGACGGCGGTCGCCGCCGTCACCGCGGCCGGCAGGGCGCCCACCAGGGCGACCAGGTACGCGACGCCGACCCCCAGCAGCGCGCCGCCGAAGAGCAGCGCCTCCCGCGGCGCCAGCCGACCGCCGGGCAGCGGCCGCATCCGGGTCCGCTCCATCCGCGCGTCCACATCGCGCTCCCAGTACTGGTTCAGCGCGAGCGTGCCCCCCGCCGCGAGCAGCGTGCCCACCAGCAGGTGGAGCAGGCGCGCCCAGTCCGGCCCGGTCTCGAGCGCGACGTAGTAGCCGACCAGGGTGGTGACGAGGACCATGACCACCACGCGCGGCTTGGTCAGCGCGACCAGGTCGGCCGCGACCTGCCGGCGCGCCCGCGCCGTCGTCGTCGGGGCCGCGCCGAGCGCCGCGGGGCGGGCGAGCGTGAGCTCGGTGAGGGCGTCGCCGCTCACGCCCGCACCTCCGCGGGGGCGGGCACCGTCGCGCCGCGCGGGGCCTCGGCGGCCGCGCGCAGCGCGAGCATCACCGCGGCCCCCAGGATCAGGCTGGCGACGGCCCGGTGCGCGACCGGCAGGGCGAGCATGGTGAGCTGGCCGCCCGGGATCCAGAGCGGCGAGAACCGCGCCAGGTAGCTGCCGAGCCCGAGGCCGAGCTGGACGAGCAGCAGCGCGCCCAGCGCCCGCGCCAGCGGCGCCGCGACGGGGTCGCCGCTCCGCCGCAGCCGCGCGGTGAGGGGCGGCACCAGCGTGAACACGGCGGCCGCGCCGACGAGGTGGAGGTCGAGGCGGCCGGCGTGGGTCAGCAGCGCGCCGGTGACCGCCTGCAGGTAGACGAGCGCGGCGGCGGCCCCGGCGAGCCGGCGCGCGCCCGCCGCGAGCCCGCGCACCGGCGCCCGGGCCCAGGGCGCGGTGAGCAGGACCAGGGCGGCGAGCAGCGCCACGAACGCCTGGGCCAGCGCCCCGTGGACGATGGCCAGCCCGTCCTCCCGCAGCAGGACGCGCAGGCCGCCGACGACGCCCTGGGCCACGACCGTCCCCGCGGCGAGCAGCCCGAGGCCCCGGCGGGCGCCGCCGGCCGACCACAGCGCCGCGGCCAGGGCCAGCGTCAGGGCGCCCACCAGCGCGCCGACGAGGCGGTGGCTGTGCTCGTAGAACACCCCGCCGACCATGCGCGACCACGGGAAGAGGAACATGTTGTGCCCGAACGTCGTCGGCCAGTCGGGCACCGCGAGGGCGGCGCCCGTGTGGGTCACGAGCCCGCCGACGACCACGAGCACGAGCGTGGCGACGGCCGTGGCCAGCGCGAGCCGATGGGCGAGCACGCCTTCCCCGTTCGCGGGCGGGCGCTCAGTGGCGACCCGTCGGCGCCCCGCGGAGCGGGGGGCGCGACTGCGGCAGCCAGTCCTCCGCGGCCTCCGGCGAGCTGTACTCGTACGGGCCCCGGTAGACGGTGGGCACCGTCGCACCCCAGTTCAGGTGGGGCGGCGGCGAGGGCGCCGTCCACTCGAGCGTGTTGGCCTGCCAGGGATTGACCGGCGCCGGGGCGCCCTTGACGAGCGACCACACGAAGTTCACGAAGAACGGGATCTGCGACAGCGCCAGGCCGATGGCCCCGATGGTGATGATCACGTTCCAGTGCTGCTGGTGCTGCAGGAACTCGTACTGGAGCGGGTTGTAGATCCGGCGCATCTGCCCGCCGACCCCGAGGATGTGCATGGGGAAGAAGGTGAGGTTGAAGAACAGGAAGGTCGGCCAGAAGTGCAGGTGGCCGAGGACGGTGTTCATCATGCGGCCGAACATCTTCGGGAACCAGTAGTAGATGGCCGCGAAGGCCCCGAAGATGGAGCCGCCGAACACGACGTAGTGGATGTGGGCGACGATGAAGTAGGTGTCCTGGATGTAGATGTCCACCGGCGTCGAGGCCATGAAGATGCCCGAGAGCCCGCCGATGACGAACATCCACACGAACGCCAGCGCGTTCAGCATGGGCAGCGTGAAGCGGATCCGGCCGCCCCAGAGCGTGCCCAGCCAGTTGAAGGTCTTGATGGCCGAGGGCACGGCGATGATCATCGTCGTCACCATGAACGCCATGCCCAGGGCCGGGTTCATGCCGCTGACGAACATGTGGTGGCCGTAGACGATCCAGGACAGGAACGCGATGGCGATCATCGAGAAGACCATCGCGTGGTAGCCGAAGATCGGCTTGCGGGCGAAGACGGGCAGGATCTCGGAGGCGATGCCCATGGCGGGCAGGATCAGGATGTAGACCTCCGGGTGCCCGAAGTACCAGAACAGGTGCTGCCAGAGCAGCGGCTCACCGCCGCCCGAGGGCTTGAACCAGCTCGTCCCGAGCCACCGGTCGAAGAGCAGCATGGCCACCGCGGAGGTCAGCACCGGCAGCGCCAGCAGGAGCAGGATCGCCGTGATGAACATCGCCCACACCACCAGCGGCATCCGGAAGAACTTCATCCCCGGCGCCCGCATGTTGATCACGGTGGTGATGTAGTTGATCGAGCCCATCAGCGACGAGATGCCGAGGACGAACAGGCTGATGCACCAGAGGTTCTGGCCCCAGTCCGTCCCCGTGAACTCCGGCACCGCGGAGAGCGGCGCGTAGGCGGTCCAGCCCGCCGCGGCGTGCCCGCCCGGGACGAAGAAGCCGATCAGCATCAGCAGCGCCGCCAGCGCCGCCACCCAGAACGACAGCATGTTCAGGAACGGGAAGGCCATGTCGCGGGCGCCGATCATGAGCGGGATGCAGAAGTTGCCGAAGGCGCCCGCCAGGATCGGCATGACCACGAAGAAGATCATGATGGTGGCGTGCATGGTGAAGGCCATGTTGTACTCGGCCGGCTCCAGCACGCCTCCGGTGTCGCTCAGCAGCCAGCCCAGGCCCGGGATCGGCGTCTCCGGCCACGCCAGCTGCCAGCGCACCACCAGCGCCAGCACCCCGCCCAGGATGAACATCGCGAGCCCGAGGAAGAGGAACTGACGCGCGATCATCTTGTGGTCGGTGGAGAAGATGTACGTGCGGATGAAGCCGAGCTCGTGGTGCCCGGCGTGCGCCGCGGGTGCGTGGGCCGTGGCGGTCGTGGCGCTCATCGCGTAGCCTTCCCCCCTTCTTGGGTCGCCGCCGGCGTCGGCCCGCCGGCGGCGGCGTCCGTCTTGGGCTCGGCGGCCGGGGCCGCACCTGCGCCGACGTTCTCGGCCACCCAGCGCGCGTACTCCTCGGCCGGGTGCGCGTAGATCCAGCCGCGCATGCCGGAGTGGCCGAACCCGCAGAGCTCGGCGCAGGGCAGCTCGTACTTGCCGGGCCGGGTCACCTCGAACCACGCGCTGATCTCGCGCCCCGGCACGGCGTCCTGCTTGAGCCGGAACTGCGGCACGAAGAAGCTGTGGATGACGTCCTGCGAGCGGAGCACCACCCGGACCGGCTTGCCGACCGGCACGTGCATCTCGTCGATGAACGTCTTGTCGTCCTCGGTCCCGAACCGCCCGTCGGGGCCGGGATAGGTCACCTGCCAGTTGAACTGCTTGGCCGTCACCTGGATGACGGTGTCGGTGGGCGGCATCGTCATCTTGATCTTCGACCAGGCCGGCACGCTGAGGAACGTCAGGATGACGAGGATCAGCGCCGGCACCACCGTCCAGACGATCTCCACCGCGGTGTTGCCGTGCGTGAACCGGGCGCGCCGGCCGGGGCGGTCGCGGTAGAGGGCGATGAAGCTCAGGAACGTCACCGTGACCAGGACGAAGACGGCCGCGGTGATGTAGTAGATCAGGTGGAACATCCAGTCGACGTCCTGGCCGAACGTCGAGACGTTCTCGGGCAGCCACCAGCTCAGCATGCGCGCCTGGTCCCCCGGTGGTGCGGCGTGATCACTTCTTGAGCTCGAGGCTCACCCGGGTCACCTGCCCCGGCTTGACCTCCACCTCCCGCGTCTGCTTGCCCAGCACCTCGTGCCACACCTCCACGGTGTGCTTGCCGGCGGGGACGTTGTCGAGCTTCACGACGCCCTCGTCGCCGGTGACGCCGAAGAACGGCGTGGGCACCACGACGATCCACCCGAGCATCCAGCTGTGGACGTCGCAGGTGACCTTGATGACCTCGGGCTTCTCGAACTTCTCGGTCATCACCTTCTTGAACTTGGGCTGGGCCTTGTTGATGGGCGGGTTCGCCGTCGAGTAGGTGTGGATGTTGTGCAGGATGTCGTCCGAGTTCTTGATGTCGATCTCGCCGGGCATCATCGCCACGACGTGGGGGACGAACTTGCACCCCTGCTGGTCGAGGACGGCCTTGGCGGCGCGGGCCGGGCCCTTGGCCGTCGGCACGGAGACCACCGCGTTCTTGAGCCCCTTGGTCGGCCCCACGGCCACCTTCTCCACGACGGCCTCGGTGCCGCACTTCTGGGTGTCCTTGTTGACCTTGAGCTTCTCGATGACGGGCGCCCCGTTGTACTTGACCTCGACCTCGAGCGTGCCCCCGCCCTGCGCGGTCGCCGGGGCCGGGTGCCCGAGCCAGCCCGCCGCGCCCGCGCCGAGCGCGAGGGCCGCGAACGCGATCACCGCCTTGCGCATCACGGCCGACCCTCCTCCTCGGTTGTCGCCGTCACCCCCGTCGGTTCGCCGCCCGCACGATGAGCAGCATCGCCGCCAGCGTGAGGAGTGCGACCACGGGAGGAATGACCAGACGGCGGTTCGACTGCGGCTCCCCTAGGCGCAGATAGTACCACGACGTCAGCGACATCTTCGCGCCGGTCTCCCCGGCGCCGCCGTCCCAGGCCTGCAGGGCGACGGGGAGGAACAGGCCGGGCTCGAACGGCGTCCGCCCGGCCTCGCGGGCGACGCGGGCGCGCTTGACGACCAGCCGGTACTGGCCGTCGGCCCACACGGCGCGCCCGGCGGCTTCGGAGCCCGCGAGCACGGTCACCTGGGTGGGCCCCGTGGCGGTGGCCTCGACGACGCCCCGCCCCTGCTCCCAGCGCAGCAGGTAGACGGGCTCCGAGCCGAGGCCCATGAGGAAGTAGGGCCGCTCGCCGCTCGGGTCGACCCGGGGCGGGAACTGGAGCGCGATGGCGTCGGGGTGGGTGCCGTCGCCGCCGCGCGACTCGGTGGGGTCGTCCCAGGTCAGGTGGAAGGCCACCTCGCGCTCGTTCCAGGCCGCGCGGACGGTGACCATGTCGATGGCCGGGTTGAAGTTGCGCGGCTCGACGATCACCTGCCCGACGAGCGGGACGTTCTGCGGCGGGAGCTTCGCCCAGAACGGCGCCGCCGGGTCGTCGGGGATCGGCTCCGTGACCGCCGCCGCGGTGAGCAGCGTCACGAAGCGGGGCGACTCCGGCCCGAGCGAGAGCACGTAGTTGGTCAGGTGCCAGATGTCCTCCGGCTTCTCCACGGCCTCGAGGAAGGCGGGCATCGGCGTGCCCAGCACGCCCACCGCGATCCGCATCGCGACGTCCTCGCGCCGGGCGCCACCCCGGAACGTCCAGCGCTTGGTCAGGTTCGCCGGCCGGATGGGGTGGCCCCAGTCGTCCTTGAGCTCGGGCCGCGAGGGCCCGTCGCCGCGCCCCTGGTTGCCGTGGCACTTGTTGCACTCGATGGCCTCGAACATCTCGCGGCCGCGCTTGATCGACTCGGGCGAGGGCGCGACCTCGGGCGGCAGCGCCTGCCGGGGCGGGGGCTCGCGGAACTTGTCGGGCGCGAACGTCTTGATGTAGGCGACGAGGTTCCAGCGGTCGCGTTCGGGGAGCATCTTCCAGCCGGGCATCGAGGTGCCCGGCATGCCCTCGGTGATCACGCGGAAGAGGTCCTCGTCGCTCGGGATCTTGGCGGCCGTCGTGCGGATCTTGTAGACGCCCGTGGTGAAGTCGCGCGGCCGCGGGTCCAGCAGCTCGGCGGCGGGGCCCTTGCCGTCGCCCTTGATCCCGTGACAGCCCGCGCAGCGGAGCTCGTAGACCGCCTTGCCCGCCGCGGGGTCGCCGCGTTGCGCCCCGGCCGGGCCGGGGGCGAGCAGGAGCACGCCCGCGGCGCCGAGCGCCGCCCACGCCGCGCGCCGGGCACCCATCAGTGCCCCGCCTCCCAGCGCCGCGGCTGCTGGCCGGTCGCCTCGTAGAGGTACATGATCACCTGCCAGATCTCCTCCTCGGTCAGGCGGTCCTCCCAGGCGGGCATGGCCGAGCTCCAGGGCGTCGACTCGCGCGGCAGCCCGGGCCCGCCCTTGGCGATGCGCCAGAAGAGGTACGACTCCTGGAGCATGGCGATCGTGCCCGGGTCCTGGAAGTTGGCGGGCGGGGGGTTGAAGCCGTGGGCGAAGTGCCCCTGGCCGTCCAGGTAGTCGCCGTGGCAGTAGACGCAGTTGCGGACGTAGATGGCCGCGCCGCGCGCGACGTGCTCCCGGTAGCGCGCGGCGTCCTTGCGCAGCGGGTTGTCGGCCCCGGAGATGTGGATGGTCTTGCCCCGGAACTCGATCGTGTCCGGCGGCGCCGGGTGCACGGCGCGGAGCTCCGGGGGCGCCTGCGGCTCGGCCGCGGCGCGGGCGTAGGCGTAGTAGCCCACGGCGACCGGCACCGCCACCAGGAGCGCGAGGCGGAGCCAGCGCTTGTCGGGGTCCGTCGCCGCCGCGCGCAGGGGCCGGACGAACGCGCGCCAGGAGTCGGAGTCCGAGGAGACGTAGATCAGCGTCGCCAGCACCACGATCGCCATGTAGAGCGTCACCACGCTCCAGGGCGCGGGCGGCCGGATCGCGAACCGGAAGACGCAGAAGGCGACGACCAGGATCAGGAGGGCCTGGAGCAGGCGCGAGCGCAGGAAGCCCATCGCTTACTTGAGCGTCAGCAGGAACGCCACGAGGTCCGTGTACTCCCGGGCCGTGAGCGTCTGGCCGAAGGTCTGCGGCATGACGCCCGCGGGGAACCCGGCCACGGTCCCGGCGCCCTTCGGGTCGAGGATCTTGCGCATGATGTACTCGGGCGTCTGGATGCGCGCGATCTGCGAGAGGTCGGGCCCGACGGGCGCCCCCGCGATGTCGCCGGCCTTGTGGCAGGCCACGCACCCGCCCTTGCCGGTGAAGACCGCGCGGCCCGCCTTGGGGTCGCCCGGCACCTTGACCTCGGCCGCGGCGGCCGTCGCCCCGCCGCCCGCGCCGACGGTCGGCGGGATGTCGTTCAGCGTCACGTCCACGGTGCCGCCGAGCGACTGGAGGTAGGCGACCACCGCCCAGACCTCCGACCGGTTCAGGCCGATCGGGGGCCGGTCGACCGCCGGCATGATCGGCGGGTACCCCTCGACCACGTAGGCGTTGGGCTGCAGCAGCGACTCGATCAGGTACTGCTTGGCGCTCATCCCGGGCTTGCGCTGCGCGGCCCGCGCGCCGATGCCGGCCAGGTCGGGGGCGCGCGCGCCCGCCTGCCCCACGCGGTGGCAGACCTCGCACGTGCCCTTGGTCCGGAAGATCTCCTGGCCCGCCCGCACGAGCTGGGCCGGGGTCACGTTGCCGCCCTCGAGCGAGAGCTCCTGGGGCGGGCGCGACTCGATCTGCGGGATCGAGTTGGCGAAGTAGGTGTAGACGCCCATCACGACGAGGGCGAAGAGCGCCACCCTGACCGCGATCGGCACGCGCACGCGGCTACTCCCTGCCCCGCGGGGCCCACGCGCAGGCCCGCGCGCGGCGGCCGGGGTCGCCGGGGGTCCGCGGCCCGGGGGACATCGTCAGGCGGGGGGGTGGCTGCCGCCGGCCAGGGCCGGGGCCGGCGCCGGGGCCTTGGCCTTGCCGCGCTCGCCGAGGCCTCCGAGCCAGAAGATGAACATCACGAGGGCGAAGAAGACGACGGTGATCACCGTGATGACGTTGGCCGCGTAGCCGAGCGCCGGCGTCACCGCGTCCGGCGAGGTGTCGCGCAGGACCCCGTAGACGTGCCAGTGCTGGCGGATGCCCGACCGGGCGAAGCCCATGAGCCCCATGAGCCAGGTGAAGGTCACGGCGAGCAGGATCAGCACGTACTGCGAGCGGGGGGCGATCGCGCCCCAGCGGATCGCCCCGGTGGAGCGCGCGCCGCGGAACATCGGGATGTCGATGGCCATGACGACGATGATCGTGACCAGGACCACGAGGACCTGCAGCGGCGACAGCCGCAGCACGCGCACGCCCGACTCCACGTAGTACCCCAGCACCCCGATGGCGACCACCGCCGCGGCCGCCACCGCGAAGGTCACGCCCTGCACGAGCTTGCCGACGGGCGCCCACGGTTTGACCGACTCCTTGTTGGCCCGGCGGTAGAGGACGTACGAGAGGAAGGTGGTGAGGATCATCAGGTTCACCACCGTGTTCTTCGCCGACATGACGCCGAACAGCCCGAGGAAGGGGTGGTGGGTGCCGCCCATGGCCCGCGCCTCCTCGAACGTGAGCACCATCGTCCGCGGCGTCGCCCAGATGATGAAGCCCACCGTGAGGACGAGCAGCATCGGCGGCATGTACTTCCGGTAGCGCTCGGCCCCGGGGATGCGCTCCATGCCGAGCCAGAGGTAGTAGTTCGAGCCGAGGAAGAGGACGCCGATCAGGATCGCCTGCACGATCCAGAGCCACGACATGAAGCCGCCCATCATCGTGATGCCCATCGTCTGGTTGAACTGGTAGATCTCGAACCCGAGCCAGTAACCGGCGAAGGGCAGGACGATGAAGGCGGAGATGGCGACGAAGTTGCCCACGTAGCCCATCCAGTCGTAGCGCGCCCGCTCCTCGTCGCTCGCGGCCGCCAGAAAGCGGAAGGCGGCGTAGGCGGCCGCGATGGTGCCGCCGAAGACGATGTTGGCGAGCAGCCGGTGGATGTTGATCGGCATCCACGTGAAGTTGTTGATCGCCCCCCAGAGCGACACCAGGCGCCCGGCCTCGTCCACGCCCCCCGGCGAGACCATGAAGGTCACCCAGGCGTTGGCGACGAAGAGGATGGCCGTGCCGAGGAGGTTGGCGAGGACGCCGAGCCCCACGTGGATCCACTTGCGCGCCCCCGCGAGCCAGTCCCAGCCATAGTACCAGAGGTAGACGACGAAGGTCTCGGCGAAGAAGAGCAGCGCATAGACCCAGTAGGTGGGGAAGAAGATCGAGGTCATGTAGGCCCAGAAGCGCGGGTAGTAGCCGACGAAGAGGAACAGCAGGAGCGCGCCGAGCAGGGCCGTCGTCGAGTAGGCGGCGAAGGTGAGCTTGACGAACTCGCGGGCCAGCCAGTCGTAGCGCGCGTCCCCCGTGCGCCAGCCGATGATCTCGATGATCACCGCGAAGATCGGGCAGCCGAGGATGAAGGCCGCGAAGTTCAGGTGGAGCTGCGCCACGGCCCACACCGCCAGGCGGGAGCCGAAGACGGGGAAGGCGCGGTAGGCCGGCTCGCGCGCCGCCTCCTGGGCCCCGGCCGGCAGCACCCCGGCCAGGACGACGAGCGCGGCGAGGGCCAGCAGTGCCCCGCCCCACCGGCACACCATGCGCGGATCGTTCACGGATCTGGCTCCTGGGCGTGACGCGCCGCGACCCGAGGCGCAGGACGAGCTTGTTCAGAAAGTCACATGCCCGCTCGGCGACGTTTTTAGGTCAAACCTCGTGAGGTGTCAAGCGAAAACGGGCGCGGCAAGTTTGACACACCCCGGGGGCGGGGCTAGCATCCCAGGGAGGGCCCGCCGATGAAGCCCCGGGTCTCGCAGCGTCTCCAGTTTTCCATCGTCTACCTGCTCGCGGGGATCCTGGTGCTCACCCTCCTCCAGTCCTGGCTGCTCACCCCCCGGCCGGTGGAGCTGCCGATGTCGCGGTTCCTCGAGCTGCTCCAGGCCGGCCAGGTCGAGCGCGTCTCGCTCGGCGAGCACGAGATCCGCGGCGTGGCCCGCCCGGGCGCCCTGCCCGCCCCGCCGCCGGCGCCCGCCGAGCGCCTGCGGCGCCTGCTCGGCGTGGCGGACGAGCCGCGCGTGTTCGCGGTCACGCGCCTGCCGGGGGTGGACGAGCAGTGGCTCGTCCAGGAGCTGCGCCGCCAGCGCGTGGAGTTCGCCGGGCGCATCGAGAGCACGTTCTGGAAGGACCTCCTCTTCGGCTGGGTCCTGCCGCTGGCGCTCATGGCCGGCCTCTGGGTGCTGCTGATGCGACGCGTGGGGGGCGGCCCGACCCAGGCGCTGAGCTTCGGGCGGTCCAAGCACAAGATCTACGACCGCCGGGAGCTCAAGACCACGTTCGCCGACGTGGCCGGGGTCGACGAGGCCAAGGCCGAGCTCGTCGAGATCGTCGACTTCCTCAAGAACCCCCGGAAGTACCAGCGCCTGGGCGGGCGGATCCCGAAGGGCGTGCTGCTCGTGGGGCCGCCGGGCACCGGCAAGACCCTGCTCGCCCGCGCGGTGGCTGGCGAGGCCGACGTGCCCTTCTTCACGCTGTCGGGCTCGGAGTTCGTGGAGATGTTCGTCGGCGTCGGCGCCGCCCGGGTGCGGGACCTCTTCGAGCAGGCGAAGGAAAAGGCGCCCTGCATCGTCTTCATCGATGAGCTCGACGCCATCGGCAAGTCCCGGGCCGGCGTGACCGGCTTCGTGGGCGGCCACGACGAGCGCGAGCAGACGCTGAACCAGCTCCTAGCCGAGATGGACGGCTTCGACAGCTCCAAGGGCGTGATCATCATGGCGGCCACCAACCGGCCGGAGGTCCTCGACCCGGCCCTGCTCCGGCCGGGGCGCTTCGACCGCCAGGTGGTGGTCGACAAGCCCGACGTCCGGGGCCGGGAGGCGATCCTGCGCCTGCACGCGCGCAACGTGGTCCTGGCCCCGGGGGTGGACCTGGCCCTGATCGCCGCCCGCACCCCGGGCTTCGCGGGCGCCGACCTGGCCAACATCGTCAACGAGGCGGCGCTGCTCGCCGCGCGCAAGGACAAGCCCGCGGTGGACATGGCCGACTTCGAGGAGGCGATCGACCGCGTGGTGGCGGGCCTCGAGAAGAAGAGCCGCGTGCTCTCGGAGCGCGAGCGCGACATCGTCGCCCACCACGAGATGGGCCACGCCATCGTCGCCGCCTCGGTGCCCCACGCCGACCCCGTGCACAAGGTCACGATCATCCCGCGCGGCGTCGCCGCCCTCGGCATGACCTACCAGCGCCCCACCGAGGACCGCTTCCTGCTCACGCGCAGCGAGCTCGAGGACCGCATCGCCGTCCTGCTCGGCGGGCGCGTCGCCGAGGAGCTCGTCTACGGGGAGGTCTCGACCGGGGCCCACAACGACCTGGAGCAGGCCACGGAGCTCGCGCGGCTCATGGTGATGAAGTACGGGATGTCCGAGCGCGTCGGCCTGGTGACCTTCGGCGAGCGCCTGCCCCTGTTCCTCAAGGGCCAGGCCCCGGTCTGGAACGGCGAGCGGCCCTACAGCGAGGAAACCGCGCGCGTGATCGACGCCGAGGTGCGCGAACTCCTGGACCGCGCGCACGAGCGGGTCCAGCGGATCCTGACCGCGAAGAAGGCGGTGCTCGTGGCGGGAGCCGCCGAGCTGAAGCGCGTGGAGACGCTCGAGGGCGAGCGCCTCCGGCGGGTCCTGGCCGGCGAGCCCCTGGAGGCCCAACCATGATGCAGCTCAGACGCAGGACCTTCGTCGCCCTGCTCGTGGCCGCGGCCGTGGCCGGCGTGGGGCTCGGCGCCTTCGGGGCCAGCCGGGCCGAGCGCCGGGCGCCGGTCGCGCCCGTCGTGGAGGCGCCGATCATCCCGGTCCAGATGCCGCTGACCACCAACACCTTCGCCAAGGTGGCGGAGGCGATCAAGCCGGCGGTGATCAACATCACCACGGTGTCCAAGGTCCCGCTGGGGCGGACGCCGTTCGAGGAGTTCTTCGGCGAGGAGTTCTTCCGGCGCTTCTTCGGCGACCTGCCGGAGCGCATCCCGCAGCGGAGCCTCGGCTCGGGCGTGATCGTCGACCCCTCGGGCATCGCCCTCACCAACGCCCACGTCGTCGAGCGCGCCACCGAGATCGAGGCCCTCACGCTCGACGGCCGCAAGTACAAGGCGCGCATCGTCGGGATGGACAAGAAGACCGACCTGGCGGTCCTCAGGCTCGAGAACGGCGGGCCCTTCCCCTACGCGCGGCTCGGCGACTCCGACAAGGTCCAGGTCGGCGACTGGGTGATCGCCGTGGGCTCGCCGTTCGGCCTGCAGGCCACCGTGACGGCCGGCATCATCAGCGCCAAGGCGCGCCAGATCGGCCAGGGGCCCTTCGACGACTTCCTGCAGACCGACGCCGCCATCAACCCCGGCAACTCGGGCGGTCCGCTCGTGAACATGCAGGGCGAGGTCATCGGCATCAACACCGCCATCGTGGCCGGCGGCTCGGGGATCGGCTTCGCCATCCCCTCGAACATGGCGAAGAAGATCTACACGGAGCTCCTGACCAAGGGGAAGGTCACCCGGGGCTGGCTCGGCGTCTCCATCCAGCCGCTCACGCAGGAGCTCGCCAAGTCGTTCGGGGCCCGCGACACCAAGGGCGTGCTGATCTCCGACGTGGTCGCCGACAGCCCCGCCCAGCGCGCCGGCCTCCAGCCCGGCGACATCGTCCTCGAGTTCGACGGCAAGAAGGTCGAGACGCCGGCGGACCTGCAGCGCGCGGTCGGGCTCACGTCGCCCGGCCACACGGCCCGGCTCAAGATCTGGCGCGACCAGGCCGAGAAGACGCTCCAGGTGCGGGTCGGCGAGGCCCCGGAGGAGCGCGAGGCGCGCGCCACCGGGCGCGCCGGGCGCTCGCTGCTCGGCATGGAGGTGCGCCCGATCACGCCGGAGGTCGCGCGCCAGCTCAACCTGCGCTCGACCGAGGGCGTGGTCGTCACCCGCGTGGACGACGACGGCCCCGCGGCCGAAGCGGGCATCCAGCGGGGCGACGTGATCCGCGAGGTCAACCGCCAGCGCGTGCGCACCCTGGCGGACTACGAGCGCCTGACCAAGGACATCAAGGAGGGCGACCGGGTCACCGTGCTCCTGCAGCGCGGCCCGATGTCGCTCTACGTCGCCTTCACGGTCGGCCGCGGCTAGCGGCGCGCGCCGGGGCGCCGCCGGCGGGCGCGGCGCTCACCGCGGCCGCACGCGCCGCCAGCGCCACCCCAGGATCTCGCGCGCGGCGTTCAGGCCGGGCGCGCCGGTGACGCCGCCGCCGGGGTGGGCGGCCGCCCCGCAGAGGTACAGCCCGCGGATCGGGGTGCGGGCGCCCGGCCAGCCCGGCACCGGGCGGAAGGCGAAGAGCTGGCTCGGGATCATCGCCCCCTGGAAGATGTTGCCCCCGGTCAGCCCGAAGACGCGCTCGAGGTCCGGGGGCGCGAGGACCTGACGGGCCAGCACCGTGCGCGTGAACCCCGGGGCGTACTCCTCGAGCAGCGCGAAGCACCGGTCGGCGAAGGGCTCCCGCCAGGTCTCCCAGCTCCCCTCGCGCAGCGCGTAGGGGGCGTACTGCACGAAGATCGACATCAGGTGCTTGCCGGGCGGCGCCACCGAGGGGTCGACCACGGAGGGGATCGTCACCTCGAGCACCGGCTGCGTCGAGGGACGTCCGTACTTGGCGTCGTCATAGGCCCGCTCGAGGTAGTCGAGGTCCGGGCAGATGTGGATCGTGCCCCGGTGCTGGGGCCCGGGCCCGCCGGGACAGGCGCGGAAGCTCGGCAGCGCGTCGAGCGCGACGTTGATCTTGAGCGAGGCGCTGTCGTAGCGGATCCGCTCGACGGCGGCCGCGAACGCGGGCGGTAGCGCCCCGGGCTCGAGCAGGCGCAGGAAGGTCACCCGCGCGTCGGCGTTGCTCGCGACGATCGGCGCGTGGAACTCCTCGCCCCCGACCAGGGCGACGCCGGTGACGCGCCCGTCCCGCACGAGGATGCGCGCGACCTCGGCGCCGCAGCGGATCTCGGCGCCCCGGGCCCGGGCGGCGGCGGCGAGCGCCTCGGCGAGCGCGCCCATGCCCCCCGCCACGTAGCCCCAGACGCCGCGCCGGCCGGCGGTTTCGCCCATGACGTGGTGGAGCAGGACGTAGGCGGTGCCGGGGACCGAGGGGCCGGCCATGGTCCCGATGACGGCGTCGGTGGCGAGCGTGGCCCGGAGCGGCTCGGACTCGAACCAGCGCTCGAGGAGCGCCCGCGCGCACCCGGTGAGCACCTCCACGGCCTCGGCCGCCGCCGGCCCGAGGCGCCGGAGCGCGCGGCTCAGCCGGAAGAGCCGCCAGTAGTCGCGGGGCCCCGGCGTCAGGACGTCGGGCGGCGTCGTCGTCAGCCAGGGCTCGACGAGCGCCGCCACCCGCTCGAGCATCGCCTCGTACGCCGGGTAGCGCTCGGCGTCGCGCGCGCTGAAGCGGGCGATCTGCCGCACGGTGAAGTCGCGGTCGGGGCCCATGAGCAGGTAGCGACCGTCCGGGAGCGGGGTGAACGACGAGGGGTCGCGCACGAGCACGCGGAAGCCCCAGTCGCCGAGCCGCAGGTCGCGCACGATCTCCGGGCGGAAGAGGCTCGTCACGTAGGCCGCCGTCGAGACCCGGAAGCCGGGGAAGACCTCCTCGGTCACGCACGCGCCGCCGACGACCTCGCGCCGCTCGAGGACCAGCACCCGGAGCCCCGCCCGCGCGAGGTAGCACGCCGTGACGAGGCCGTTGTGCCCGGCCCCGACGACGATCACGTCCCAGCGCGAGCGCCCGCTCACGGCTGCATTATCGTCTGCTACACTCGTCGTGACAGGCGCGTCGCCGCGCGGCCGGCGCGGGGCGGCCGCGCGCCCGGGTCCCACCATGGCCGTCGAGTACAAGGACTACTACCGGATCCTCGGCGTCGATCGGAACGCGGACGAGAAGACGATCCGCTCCGCGTACCGCCGCCTCGCGCGCAAGTACCACCCCGACCTGAACAAGAGCAAGGAGGCGGCCGAGCGCTTCAAGGAGATCAACGAGGCGTACGAGGTCCTCTCCGACCCGGAGAAGCGCCGGCGCTACGACAGCCTCGGCCCCGACTGGCAGCGCTACGCCCAGGCCGGCGCCGGAGCGGCGGGGCCCCGGGTCGAGTTCGGCGACCTCGGCGGCTTCTCGGACTTCTTCCGCACGATCTTCGGCGACCTCGGCGTGCGCATGGGCGCGCGCGGCGCCCGCACGGTCGGCGACGTCGGGGACCTGGACCTCGAGGACCTCCTCGGGCGCGGGTTCCGCGAGACCGCGCGCGGCGCCCGGCGCGGCGAGGACGTGCAGGCCGCCGTCGAGATCTCCCTCGAGGAGGCCTTCCACGGCGCCCGCCGCACGCTCACGCTCGACGTCGACGAGCCGTGCCCGGCCTGCGCGGGCGCCGGCCACCGCGCCGGCACGCCGTGCGCGGCCTGCCAGGGACGCGGCTGGCAGCGCACCCGGCGCCAGCTCGAGGTCAAGATCCCGGCCGGCGTCCGGACCGGCCAGCGCGTGCGCGTGGCGGGCGAAGGCGCGGGGCTGCCCGGGCGCCGCGGGGACCTCTACCTCACCGTGACCGTGACGCCCCACCCGCTCTTCGAGCGCCAGGGCGACGACCTCCACCTCGAGCTCCCGATCACCGCGCCCGAGGCCGCGCTCGGCGCGACCGTGGAGGTGCCCACGCTCCGCGGGCGCGTGTCGATGAAGATCCCGCCCGGCACCTCGAGCGGGCGCACGTTCCGGCTGCCCGGCTACGGCATGCCGCGCCTCAAGGGCGGCGGCAGCGGCGACCAGCTCGTGCGGGTCAAGATCGTGGTCCCGAGCGACCTCACCCCCGCCGAGCGCGACCTCTACCGACGCCTGGCCGAGCTGCGCCGGGACAACCCGCGCGCCTACCTCGGCTAGCCGCCCCGCGCGCCGCGGGCGCCGCCCCCTCGGCCGGCGTCGCCGCCCCGGGTGGAATCCGGGTGCGACGCCCTCGCATCCGAAGAGCGTGAGCGCGCGCCTGCACCCGGCCTGGGTCGTGCTTGGCGCGCTCACGCTCTGCATGATGGCGGCCGCGGGGCTCCGGGCCGTCTTCGGCGTCTACATCAAGCCGCTGGAGGCGGAGTTCGGCTGGAGCCGCGGCGCGCTCTCCGGCGCGGCCGCCGTCTCGCTGATCCTGCTCGGCGCCGCCGGTCCCCTCGCCGGGCGCCTGGCCGACCGCTGGGGGCCGCGCCGCGTCATCACGGGGGCGCTCCTGCTCCTCGGGCTCGGCGCCCTCGGCGCCTCGCGCGTCACCGCCCTCTGGCACGTCTACGCGACCACGGGGCTCATGATGGCCCTCGGGGCCGGCGGGCTCGGGCTGGCCACCGGCTCGGCGGTCGCCGCGCGGTGGTTCGAGGCCCGCCGCGGCCTCGTGATGGGCGTGGCCGCGGGCGGGATGTCGGCCGGTCAGCTCGTGGTGATCCCGCTCGCCGCCGCGCTCATCGTCTGGTACGGCTGGCGCGCGAGCTTCCTCTGGCTGGGCGTGGGGCTGCTCCTGCTCGTGCTCCCGGTCGGGGCGCTGCTCGTCCGCGACGACCCGGCCGAGCGCGGGCTCCGGCCCTACGGCGCCACGGGCCCAGGGATGACGCGCGCCGAGGCCTCGGCGGCCCGGGCGACCGCGCGCGTGGGGATCGCCGAGGCGATCCGGGTCCCGCAGTTCTGGCTGCTCATGGCGACGTTCTTCGTCTGCGGCTACACCTCGAACGGCATGGTGCTCACGCACTTCATGCCCCACGCGCTCGAGCACCAGTTCACGGAGCTCCAGGCCTCGGCCGCGCTCGGCGTCATGGGGGCCATGAACGTCGTGGGCACGGTGGCCTCGGGGTGGATCTGCGACCGGTTCGGACGCCGCGGCCCGCTCGCGACCTATTACTTCGTGCGCGGGCTCTCGCTGCTGTTCCTGCTCGCCGTGTGGGACGTGCCGTCCCTGCACGTCTGGGCGGCGATCTTCGGCCTGAACTACATCTCCACCGTGCCGCCCACCACCACGCTCACCGCGAACATCTTCGGGCCGTACTCGGTCGGGGAGCTTTCGGGCTGGATCTTCTTCGCGCACCAGGTCGGCGCCGCCCTGGGCGCCGCCGGGGCCGGCTGGATCTACGAGTGGACCGGCAGCTACACGCTGGCCTTCACCTCGGCGGCGGTGCTGGCCGTGCTCGCGGCGGGGCTGGCCCTTATGATCCGCGAAGAGCCCGTCCACGGGCGCCCGACCCTGGCGCCGGCGCCCGCCGCATAAGCTCCGCGCCCGGGCGCCGCGTCGGGCGCCCGGGCCGGGCGCGCCCGGCCGCGCGCGGCGTCAGCCGCCGATCGCGTGCGACCCGCGACGCGGATCGGCGCCCGCCCAGCGCGCCCCGTCCGGGGCCACCGCGACCCCGCAGACCGCGCCGGCGCGCCAGTCCCAGTCGGCCCAGAGCGCCACGTCGTGCCCGAGCGCGGCGAGCGCCGCGCGGGTGTCGGGCGCGATCCGGCCCTCGACCAGGACCCGGCCCGGGGCCATCGTATGCGGCCAGAACGAGTCGGGGAAGCTCCGCGAGGCCACGCGCGGCGCCTCGACGGCCTCCTGGAGCGACATGCCGAACACGGCGACGTTCAGGAAGACCTGGAGCATCGCCTGCTGCTGGACGTCGCCGCCCGGGGTCCCGAACGGCATGACGAGGCCGCCCGGGCGGACGGCGATGGCCGGCGCCGGGGTGAGCCGCGGGCGCTTGCCGGGCGCCACCGCGCTCGGGTGCGCGGGGTCGAGCCACCCCTGCGAGCCCCGCGGCGAGACGACGCAGCCCACGCCGGGCACCACGGGCGAGTCGGCGCTGGGGTCGCTCGGGGTCGCCGAGAAGGCGTTGCCCTCGCGGTCGACTACGGCCACGTAGCTCGTGTCCTGGGCCTCGGTCGACCCGCCCGCGACCGCGAGCGGGCGCACGTCGTCCCGCACCGCGCGCCCGCCGATGGGATCGCCCGGCGGGGGCAGCGTGGGCCAGGCCCGCTCGCGCACGAGCGCGCGCCGGAGCCGCGCGTACGCGGGGTCCAGCAGCCCGGCGGGGACGTCGACCATGCGCGGGTCGCCGTAGTACGCCTCGCGATCCGCGAAGGCGAGCTTGATCGTCTCCAGGAGCCGGTGGAGATAGGCCGGCGAGTTGTGGCCGAGCGCGGCCAGGTCGACGCCGTCGAGCAGGTTGAGCATCTGGAGCAGCACCGGGCCCTGGCACCAGAAGCCGCAGACCGCCACCTCCCAGGCGCCGAAGCGCCCGCGCAACGCCGGCGCCACCTCGACGGCGAAGGCCTCGAGGTCGGCGCGCGTCAGCGGGCCGCCCTCGCGGGCGTGGAACTCGGCGATCCGCGCCGCGGTCTCGCCCCGGTAGAACTCGTCGCGCGCGGCGCGGATGCCCGCCGCGCGGCCCCCCGTGGCGCGCGCCTCGGCCTCGATCATCCGCGCGAGCGTGCGCGCCAGCTCGCGCTGCACGAGCCGCTCGCCGGCCCGGAACGGGCGCCCCGCGTTCAGGTAGAGGGCCGCCGAGGTCGGCCACCGCCGGTAGCGGTCGGCGTTGCGGGCGAACTGGTAGGCCGAGAAGGACGACACGGGGACGCCGCGCTCGGCGTGCTCGAGGGCCGGCGCCGCCACCTCGGCGAAGGAGCGGGTGCCCCACCGTTCGAGCGCGGTGCACCAGGCGTCCGGCGCCGCCGGGACCACCGTGCGGGGGAGCCCTGGCGGGATCTCGCCGCCGTGGCGCGTGCGGAAGTAGTCGATGCTCACCGTGCGCGGGTACGGGCCCACCCCCGCGACCTGCCAGGTCTCGCCGGTGCGCGCCACGTGGACGAGCAGCGGCGCCACGCCGGCCACGCTGACCATGTCGCAGTGGACCACGCCCAGGCAGAGGCCCGCGGCCACGCCGGCGTCGATCGCGTTGCCCCCGGCGTGGAGCACGCGCGCCGCGGCCTCGGCCGCGAGCGGATGGCCGGCGGCCACGGCCCAGTCGCGCCCGATCACCTGCACGGTGGCCGTGGGAACGTAGGGCGGGGCGGCGTGCTGCTCGACCTCGCTGTCGAGCGCCATGGCGCCCATGATACCGTCCCGCGCCACGGCGCGTGCTAGGCTTCGCGCATGGGCCGCGCGCCGCTGATCGGCGTCACGACGTCGACGTCGGTCGACGACGCCCCGGAGCGGGCGTGGATCAACGCCGCCTACCTCCGCGCGCTCCAGCAGGCGGGGGGCGTGCCCGTGCTGCTGCCGCCCCAGCTCGAGCCCGCGGCGCTCGACGCGCTCTGGCCGCGCCTGGACGGCCTGCTCCTCACGGGCGGCGGCGACGTGGACCCTACCCGCTTCGGCGAGGCGCCGCACCCCGCGGTCACCGAGGTGAGCGCCCGGCGCGACGCGCTCGAGCTCGAGCTCGTCGAGCGCGCCCTCGCCGCGCGGCGCCCGCTCCTCGCCATCTGCCGCGGCCTCCAGGTGCTCAACGTGGCGCTCGGCGGCTCGCTCTGGCAGGACCTCCGTGCGGAGCTCGGCACCGCGATCGCACACGTGCAGGCGGCGCCGCGGTCGACCCCGACCCACGCCGTCGCCGTGCGCGGAGCGCGCGGGCGGCTGGCCGCCCTCCTCGGCGCCGCCGAGTTGCGGGTGAACAGCTTCCACCACCAGGCGCTCCGGCGCCTGGGCCGGGGGCTCGAGGTCGTGGCCGTGGCGCCCGACGACGTCGTCGAGGCCGCCGAGCTCCCGGACGCCGGGACGCTCGTCGCCGGCGTCCAGTGGCACCCCGAAGACCTCGTCGGCCACGACCCCGCCGCGCGGCGTCTCTTCCGCGCGCTCGTGGTCGCGGCGGGCGGCTGAGCGCGGCGGGCGCTCAGCCCGCGAGCGCCCAGCGCGGCGGCGCCCCGGCGTCGGGCAGCGCGCGCGCCCGCCCCTCGCGCGCGAGCTTGCGCAGGTGGGCCTGGACCGACTGCGCCGCGGCCGGGTGCAGCGCGGGCGCCACGTCGTGGTAGATCCGGGCGACGAGCTCCGGGACCGTCGCGGGGCCCTCGGCCAGCGCGGCGAGGATCTGCCGCTCGCGGAGCATGCGGTGCTCGAGGTACTCGGCCAGGGTCCGCGCGGGGTCCTCGATCACCGGGCCGTGCGCCGGGTAGATCCGCCGGAGCGCGAGCCCCTGGATCCGGCGCAGGGAGGCCAGGTAGTCCTCGAGGTCGCCGTCGTCCGCGGGGATGACCGTGGTCGAGCCGCCGAGCACGAGGTCGCCCGTGAACAGGGCCTGCTCCTCGGGCAGGTAGTAGCAGAGGTGGTCGGAGGCGTGACCCGGCGTGTGGAGGGCCACGAGCGTCACCCCGTCGCCCGCGATCACCTCGCCGTCGCGCAGGTCCTCCACGGGCTCGGGCAGCGGGCCATCGCGCCGGCGGAGCTTGGCCACGGGCAGGTCGGGCCAGCGCGCGCGCAGCGCCGGCACCCCGCCCAGGTGGTCGCGGTGCCGGTGCGTGAGCAGCACCCGCGCGGGGCGCCCCAGGCCGCGCGCGGCGAGGTAGCGCTCGAGCAGCGGCAGGTACCCGGGCTCTCCGGCCCCGGTGTCGATCAGGATCGGCGTCCGGCGCCCGACGAGGTAGGTGTTGGTGCCCGGCCCCGTCATGGGCCCGGGGTTGAGCCCGAGCACGCGGCCCACGCACTCGCTCAGGGTCGCCGTCGGCGGGAAGTCGGGGTCGATCCAGGGCATCGCGGTCTCTCAGTCTAGACCCCGAGGTAGCGGTGGTGCAGGTCCTCGCGCGCGGCGAGCTCCGCCGAGGTCCCGCTCCAGACGATGCGCCCCTTCTCGAGGATGTAGTGCGTGTCGGCCAGGCGCGTCAGCGCGCGCACGTTCTTGTCGACGAGCAGGATCGCCTGGCCCTCGCGCTTGAGCCGCTCGAGGCAGCGCCAGATCTCCGCCCGGACGAGGGGTGCCAGCCCCTCGGTCGCCTCGTCGAGGATGAGCAGCCGCGGGTTCGTCATCAGCGCCCGCCCGATCGCCAGCATCTGCTGCTCGCCGCCCGACAGGTGCGCGCCGAGCGCGTCGCGCCGGGCCGCGAGCTGGGGGAAGAGCGCGAAGACGCGCTCCAGCGTCCACGGCGCCGGGTGGCGGCGGCGGTTGGCTGCCGTCGCGATCAGGTTCTCGCGCACGGTGAGGTTCGGGAAGACCTGGCGGCCCTCGGGCACGAGGCCGAGGCCGAGCTGGGCGATCCGGTAGGAGGGCAGGCCGTGGATCGGCACGCCCTCGAAGAGGATGCGCCCGGCGCGCGGGCGCAGGATCCCCATGATGGCGCGGATGGTCGTCGTCTTGCCCATCCCGTTGCGCCCGAGCAGGGTCACCACCTCGCCCGCCCCGACGGCCAGATCGACGCCGAAGAGCACCTGGCTCGGCCCGTACGCGGCCTCGAGCGCCTCGACCACGAGCATCAGCTCGGCAGGTCCTCGCCGAGGTACGCCTGGCGCACCTCGGGGTTGGCCCGGATCGCCTCCGGCGGGCCCGTGGCGATCAGGCGCCCGTAGACCATGACCGAGATCCGGTCGGCGAGCGCGAAGACCGCGTCCATGTCATGCTCGACCAGCACCACGGTCAGGCGCCCCCGCAGGGTGCGCAGGAACGCGATCATCCGCTGCGACTCCTCGAGCCCCATCCCCGCCACCGGCTCGTCGAGCAGGAGCAGGCGGGGCCGGGTGGCCAGGGCCATGGCGATCTCGAGCTGGCGCTGCTCGCCGTGGGCGAGATCGGCGGCCGGCACGTCGGCGCGGGCGCCGAGCCCCACCGACTCCAGCACCGCCCGGGCCGGCTCCCGCAGCGCGGGCTCGGCGCGCGCCGGACGCCAGAAGCGGAAGCTGTGACCGGCGTGCGCCTGCACCGCCAGCGCGACGTTGTCGAGCGCGGTGAAGTCGCGGAAGACGCTCGTGATCTGGAAGGACCGCGCCACGCCCCGGCGCGAGCGGGCGGGCGTGGACAGCGTGGTGATGTCCAGGCCGGCGAAGCGGATGCGGCCGGCGTCGGGCCGGAGGTCCCCCGCGAGCTGGGCGATCAGCGTGGTCTTGCCCGCGCCGTTCGGGCCGATGATGGCGTGCGTCTCGCCCTCGAGCACGTCCAGGTCCACGCCGTCGGTGGCCCGGAGCCCTCCGAAGGCCTTGGTGAGGCCGCGGACCTCGAGCAGGACCTCACCCACCGGCGGGCGCGGCGCCGGCCAGGAGCCCGGCGAGCCCCCGCCGTGCGAAGAGCACGACGAGGACCAGGAAGGGCCCGAGGATGATCTGCCAGGAGGCGGTGAGGCCCGACAGCAGGTTCTCGAGCAGGAGCAGGACGACGGCGCCGACCACGGGCCCCACGAGCGTGCCCATGCCGCCCAGGATCACCATGACCATGAGCTCGCCCGAGCGGGTCCAGTGCGCGAAGTCCGGGGTCAGGTACTCGGTCTGGTTCGCGAGCAGCGCCCCGGCCAGCCCGCAGATCGCGCCGGCCAGCACGAAGGCGACGAGCTTGTACCGGTACGTGGGGAACCCCACGGCGCGCATCCGCGGCTCGTTGGACCGGGCGCCGCGGATCACCAGCCCGAAGCGCGCGTCCACGAGCCGGTGGGCCAGCAGCAGCACCAGGGCGAGCAGGGCGAGGACCAGGTAGTAGAAGATCACCGGGTCGCGGAGGTCCAGCGGGCCCCCCAGGACGCTGCGTCGCGGCAGCCGCATGCCGTCGTCGCCGCCGTAGGCCTCGACGCTGATGCCCAGGTAGTAGAGCATCTGCGCGAAGGCGAGCGTGATCATGATGAAGTAGACGCCGCTCGTGCGCAGCGAGATGGCGCCGATCACCAGCGCCACGAGCGCCGAGGCGACGATCGCCAGCGGCCACTGCACGAGCGCGTGCTCGATCCCGTGCACGGCCGGGATCCCGACCGCGTACGCCCCGACGCCCAGGTAGGCCGCGTGGCCGAAGCTCACCATTCCGCCGTAGCCGAGGATCAGGTCGAGGCTCACCGCGGCGATGGCGAAGATCATGATCCGCCGGAAGAGCTCCACGTAGAAGGGCTGGTCGAGCGCCCCGGCCAGCGGCGGCACGAGCGCCAGGAGGGCGCACGCCCCCGCGAGCAACCGCGCGCGCTCGCGCGTGGCCACGGCGGCCCGCTCAGGCGCCCGCCCGGGCGGCGAAGAGCCCCTGCGGCCGGATCGCGAGGATCGCCGCCATGAGCAGGTAGATGAGCATCGAGGCCAGCGCCGGGCCCGCGGAGTCGGCCGCGGTGGGCGACAGCACCGCGCTCAGGAGCGGGCGGAGGAAGGCGCGGCCCAGCGTGTCGACCATGCCCACCACCACGGCCCCGACCAGCGCGCCCCGGATCGAGCCGATCCCGCCGATGACGATGACGACCAGCACCTGGATCAGGATCTGCTCGCCCATGCCGGGCTGGACGGCGTAGATGGGCCCGGCCAGGAGCCCGGCGAGGCCCGCCAACGCGGCGCCCAGGCCGAACACGCGCGTGTAGAGCCGGCGGACGTCGACGCCGAGGGCGGCGAGCATCGTGCGGTTGCTCGCCCCGGCGCGGATCAGCATGCCGAGGCGGGTGCGCGTCACGAGCACGAAGAGCCCCGCGGCCACCGCGAGGCCGACCGCGATCACGAGCAGCCGGTAGGTGGGGTACCGGAGCCCCGGCAGGAGCTCGACGTGCCCCGCGAGCGCGGGCGGGATGGGCGCGTAGATGGCGGCCCGGCCCCAGAGCAGCGCGATCGCCTCGTTGAAGAACAGGATCAGCCCGAAGGTGGCCAGCACCTGGTCCAGGTGGTCGCGCTCGTAGAGGGTGCGCAGCGCGACCGCCTCCACCGCCATCCCCACGAGCAGGGTGGCCGGCAGCGCCAGCAGCGCCCCGAGCGCGACGGAGCCGGTCCAGCGCGTGAGGGCGATCGCGAGGTAAGCGCCGACCATGTAGAACGAGCCGTGGGCGAGGTTGACCAGGTTCATGATGCCGAACACGAGCGTCAGGCCCGCCGCCATCAGGAAGAGCGTGCAGCCGAACTGCAGGCCGTTCAGGACCTGCTCGACGACGAGGAGGGCCGTCACGCCCGGGACCCCCGCGGCGCGGCGCGGCCGGCCCGGGCGCCGCGGCCGGCAAAGAAAAGGGGCGCGGTGAGCCCGCGCCCCGTCGCGCGCCCGCCGGGCCGCGCTACCACTTCATCCCGCATTCCTTGGAGTAGGCGTCCCGGTGGTTCTCGAACACCGTCTTCTGGATCCGCATCTCCACCTCGCCCCCCGCCCCCTGCACGGCGCGGAGCAGGTAGAAGTTCTGGATCGGGAAGTGGTTGACGTTGTACGTGAACCGGCCGCGGATCGACTTGAAGTCGGCCTTCCGCATCGCCGCGATCATCCCCTTCTTGTTGGAGAGATCGCCCTTGACCGCCCGCACGGCCGCGTCCATCAGCATGATCCCGTCGTAGCTCTGCGCGCCGTAGTAGGAGGGCGTGTAGCCGTACTTCTTGCGGAAGTCGGCCACGTAGCGACGGCTCGCCTCGACGTCCAGGTCGGGGCTCCAGAAGCGCGTCTCGTAGTTGCCGACGGCCGCCTCCCCGATCGCGGGCAGGGTCACCTCGTCGATGGTGTAGACGGAGTAGAGCGGGATCTGGCCGCGCAGCCCCGCCTGCGCGTACTGGCGGACGAACTGGATCCCCATGTCGCCCGGGTAGAAGACGAAGACGGCCTTGGGGTTGGCGGCCCGGAGCTGGCTGATCTCGGCCTGGTAGTCCTGCTGGCCGAGCTTCGTGTAGACCTCGTTGACGATCCGGCCCTTGAAGTACCGCTTGAAGCCCGTGAGCATGTCCTTGCCGGCGGCGTAGTTCGGGGCCAGCAGGTAGACGTCGCTCAGGCCCTGGTCCTGCATGTACTTGCCCATCGCCTCCGGCGTCTGGTCGTTCTGCCAGGACGTGGTGAAGAACAGCTCGTGGCACATCTTGCCCGCGAGCTCGTGCGGGCCGGCGTTGGTGCCGATCATGAACGTCCCGGCCGCCGTCACGGTCGGCGCCACGGCGAGCATGACGTTCGACCAGATGATGCCGCTCACGAAGTGCACCCGGTGCTTCTTGAGCATCTCGTCGGCGACCTGCTTGCCGACGTCCGGCTTGCGCTGGTCGTCGCCGTAGATCACCTCGGTGTCGAGCCCGCCGACCTTGCGGCCCAGGTGGTCCAGGGCGAGTTCGACCGAGTCCTTCATGTGCTTGCCGATGATCCCGGCGGGGCCCGACAGCGAGGTGATGAAGCCGATCTTCACCGTCTCGGCGGCGCCGGCGGGCGCGGCGAGGAGCAGGACGACGAGGGCCACGGCGAGCGGGCAGGCGCGGTACCGCACGGCTCAGACCTCCTGGTCGCTCCGGGACGACGACGCCCGGGCACGGCGCTCGAAGGTGGCGGCGATTCTAGCAGATCGCCCCGCGCGGTCGCCAGCGATTGGCCGCCCAGTCGAAGCCTTCCCAGAAGCCGTCGATGCGGTCGACGAGGCCGTCGAACTTGTGGCGGCCGTCGGCGTGAGCCGCCCAGAGGCTGTCGAGCGACTCGAACTGCGCGAGGTAGCCGAGCGCGTACTCGGCCGGCTCGGCCATGGGGAGCTCGCCGGCGCGGAACCGGCGGTAGCCCTCCGCCGGCCCGATCCAGCGCGCCTCGGCCGCCTCCTCGGGGTAGAGGCGTGGCGGCTGCGTGGCCGGCGCGCGACAGAGGAAGAAGCGGGCGCTGAAGCGGATGGGGCTCGCGCGCGGCGTCGTGAAGTGCGAGAGGTAGCGCAGGGCCGCGCAGTCGACGTACCAGCCCTCGCGCGCCAGGAGCTCGCCGAAGGACGCCCCGCCCGCCATCAGCTCCCGGCGGAGGCGATCCACCCGCGCGACGACCGCGGGCGCGCCGCTCAGTGGCCGGCCCGCCGCGTCGACCGCCAGCAGGACCCCGCACTCCTCGAGCAGCTCCCGCGCGGCCGCCACCCAGTAGGCGAGCGCGGGCGGGCCGGCGCCGGCGAGCAGCGCGGCCGCTTGGCCGGCGTCGAGGCCCCGGCAGCGCGCGAGCGCGGCGGGCGCCGCGTCGGCGGGGTCGACCCGCCCGCCGGGGAAGGCGTAGAACCCGCCGAGGAAGCGCAGCCGGGGCTGGCGACGGATCAGGTAGACCTCGAGCGGCTCCGCGGCGCCGGGCGCGGCGGCGCGCACGAGAACGACGGACGCGGCGGGCGCGGGGGCGACGGGGCTCTCACCGGCCATGGCGCTCCGATCCTAGCGCGCCCGGCGCGGGCGCGCGCTAGAGGCCGATCAGCCGCGCCACGCGCTCGCGGTGGTAGGTGGCGTCCCCGAAGGTGAACTCGGAGGACTTGGCGCGCTTGAAGTAGAGGTGCAGGTCGTGCTCCCAGGTGAAGCCGATGCCCCCGTGGATCTGGATGCCGTCGCCGGCCACGCGGCGGTAGGCGTCCGAGCAGTAGGCCTTGGCCATCGAGGCCGCGAGCGGGACCTCCGGCGAGTCCTCGTCCACCGCCCACGCCGCGTAGTAGGTGAGCGACTTCGCGTTCTCCACCTCGACGAGCATGTCGGCGGCCTTGTGCTTGACCCCCTGGTAGCTCCCGATGGGGCGGCCGAAGGCCACCCGGACCTTCGCGTACTCGGTGCTCATCTCGAGCACCTTCTGGGCGCCGCCGCACATCTCCGCGCACAGGGCCACGGTCGCCCGGTCGATCACGCGCGCGAGCGGCGCCCAGCCGCCGTCGCGCGGGCCGAGGAGCGCCTCGGCCGGGACGCGGACGTCCTGGAGCCGGACCTCGCAGAGCTTGCGCGTCTGGTCCATGGTCGGCAGCAGGCGCGCCTCGAGGCCGGGCGTGTCGCGCGGGACGAGGAAGAGGCTCACGCCCCGCTCGGGCTCCGGGCCCTCGGCCGTGCGCGCGGCGACGACGAGCACGTCGGCCAGGTGCGCGTCGAGCACGAAGAGCTTGGTGCCCGTGAGCACCCAGCCGTCGGCCGCGGGCCGCGCGGGGAGCGTGATGCCCGCCGCGTCCCAGCGCGCGTTCGGCTCCGTCCAGGCGAGCGCCGCCCGGGCCTCGCCCGCGATCAGGCGCGGCAGCCACGCCGTCTTCTGCGCTGCCGAACCCGCCTCGAGGATCGCGAGCCCGCCGAGCAGGACGGTGGAGAAGAAGGGCCCGGGCATGACCACGCGGCCCATCTCCTCCATGAGCACGGTCAGGTCGACGAAGCCGAGGCCGCTGCCGCCGTACTCCTCCGGGTAGACGAGGCCGAGCCACCCCTGCTCGGCCAGCCGCGCCCAGAACTCCGGGGTCGTCCCGGCCGGCTCCTCCATCCGCGCGCGCACCCAGGCCGAGGGGCACTCGCTCTCGAGGAACTTCCGGGCGGTGGCGCGCAGCAGCTCCTGTTCCTGGCTGAAGCCGAAATCCATGGCCCTCGCTCAGCCCTTGGGGAGCCCGAGCAACCGCTCCCCGATGATGTTCTTCTGGACTTCCGTGGTCCCGCCCTCGATGGAGTTGGCCCGCGAGCGCAGGAACGAGTGCTGCCAGAGCCCGTCCTCGATCGCCCACGGCGAGCCCCGGGCGAGCATGGCGTAGGGCCCCTGGAGCGCGAGCGCGAGCTCCTGGAGCCGCTGGTTCGCGGCCACCCAGATCATCTTGCCCGTGGAGGCCTCCGGGCCCGGCAGCTCGCCCCGCAGCAGGCGCGTCAGCGCCCGTGCGCCGGTGAACTTCAGGCACTCGGTCTCGATCCACAGCCGGGCGAGCTCCTGACGGACGAGCGGGTCCTCGGTGGCGGGCCGGCCGTCGCGCTCGAGGCGGCGCGCGAGCGCCACCAGCGCGTCGAGCGCGATCCGCAGCCGGACCTGGAGCCCGAAGCCGAGCGCCAGGCGCTCGTACATGAGCGTCGTCAGGCCCACCTGCCAGCCGTTGTTGAGCCCGCCCAGGATCTGCGACTCGTGCACGCGCACGCCGTCGAAGAAGACCTCGTTGAACTCCGCGTCGCCGGTCATCTGGCGGAGCGGGCGCACGGTGATGCCGGGCGCGTGCATGTCGAGCAGGAAGTAGGTGAGGCCCCGGTGCTTGGGCAGCGTCGGGTCGGTCCGCGCCAGCAGCATCATCCAGTCGGCGATGTGCGCGAGCGAGGTCCAGACCTTCTGGCCGTACACCACCCAGTACTCGCCGTCGCGCACCGCGCGGGTCTGGAGCGCGGCCAGGTCGGAGCCGGCGTTCGGCTCCGAGTAGCCCTGGCACCAGATCTCCTCGCCCGAGAGGATCGGCCGCAGGTAGCGCCGCTTCTGCTCCTCGGTGCCGTGGGCGATGATCGTCGGACCCGCCATGCCCACGCCGAGGATGTTGAGGATGGGGGGCGCCTTGGCCGCGGCCAGCTCCTCGTGGAGGATCAGCTCCTCGACCCAGGTCAGGCCCTGGCCGCCGTACTCCCGGGGCCAGGTGAGCCCGACGAAGCCCGCCTCGTAGAGGCGCCGCTGCCACTCCCGGAGGAAGCCGTAGGCCTCGGGGCGCGGCACCTCGGCGACGGTCGACACGCGCCGCGCCCACTCCGCCGGCACGTTGGCCTGGAGCCAGGCCCGCACGCGGGCCCGGAAGGCCTCCTGCTCGGGGGTCAGCGAGAAGTCCAACGTGTCCTCCCTCGGGGCGCCGCCGCGACGCGCGCGGGCGCGTCGGGCCGGCGGGTCGGTGGCGCGGCGCTCGGGACGGTGGCTCATTCTAGGAACCCGGCGCGCGGACCGTCAAGGTTTGCCCGCGGTTTATACTCCCGCGCGATGCTCGCCGTCTCGCTCCCGCGCCTCCGGGCCCGGCTCGAGCGCCTCGCGACCTTCGGGGCCCTGCCCGGGGGCGGCGTGACGCGCCCGGCCTGGAGCCCCGCGTGCGAGGCCGCCCGGGCCTGGCTGCTCGAGGAGCTCCGCGCCGCGGGGCTCACCGCCTGGGTGGACGCGGCCGGCAACACGTTCGGCGGGCTCGGCGTCGCGGGCTTCGACGCCGCCCGGCCCGTGGTCCTGACGGGCTCGCACATCGACACGGTGCCCGAGGGCGGCGTCCTCGATGGCGCCCTCGGCGTGGTCGCGGGCCTCGAGTGCCTCGAGGTGCTCGCCGCGCACGGCGCGCCCGGGCTGCCGCTGGTCGTCGCCGCCTGGAGCGACGAGGAAGGCCGCTACGCGAGCCTCTTCGGCTCGCGCGCGTTCACCGGGCGCCTGGACGTCGCGCGGCTGGCGGAGCTCGCGGCCGTGGACGGCGACCGGCTCGTGGACGCCATGGCGCGCGCGGGCTTCGACGCGCGGCGCGTCCCCGAGGCCCGCGCCCCGGCCGGGAGCGTGGCCGCCTACGTCGAGCTCCACATCGAGCAGGGCCCGCGGCTCGAGGAGGCCGGGGTCCCCATCGGGATCGTCGACGTCATCGTCGGTGTCCGCCGCCACCGCGTGGTCTTCCACGGCCAGGCCGATCACGCGGGCACCACGCCGATGGACCGGCGCCGCGACGCCTTCCTCGCGGCCGCCGACTTCGCGCTCCAGGCGCGGGAGCACGTGGTGCACCGCGGCGGGCCGTGGAGCGCGGCGAACATCGGCGTCGTGCGGGTGCACCCGGGGGTGAGCAACGTGGTGCCCGCGCGGGCCGAGCTGGTCCACGAGCTCCGCGACCCCGATCCCGCGACGCTCGACCGGCTCGCCCGCGAGTGCGCGGCGCTGGCCGAGGCGGTGGCGCGCGCGCGAGGCGTGGCGGTGACGGTGACCCCGCTCTCGGCCACGAGCCCCACGGCCTGCGCCCCGCGCGTGCAGGCGGCCATCGAAGCCGCGTGCGCGCGGCTCGGCCTCCCCTGGCGGCGCCTGCACTCCGCGGCCGGCCACGACGCGCAGTGCCTGGCCGCGGTGACCGAGGCCGGGATGCTCTTCATCCCCTCCCGGGGCGGCCGCAGCCACCGCGCCGACGAGGCGAGCGACTGGGCGGCGATCGAGCGGGGCGCCAACGTCCTGCTCCACACGCTGCTCGCCCTCGCCGCGGCCCGCCGCTGACCGCCGCCCCCGCCCGCGCCCGCGGCGGCCGGCGCGGGAGAGGCGTGCGGGGCGCGGCGCCTTGCGAGCCCCCGCGCGGGTCGGTATCGTCGAACGCGTGGCGTCGCAGCGTGCCGCGCGTCGGCTCGTGCGCGTCGCGCTCGCGCTCCCGCTGACCGCCGGGGGGTGCGCGTGGGACGTCGCGCAGAGCACCGTCGTCGCCCGGTCCGACTTCGCCCGCGCGATCCTCGAGGTCTACACGGTGGTGCTCTGGGCGACCGTCGGGATCGCGCTGGTGGTGGCGGGGGTCCTGGCGTGGGTGCTCGTCCGCTACCGCCACCGCCCGGGCGCGCCGCCGCCGCGGCCCGTGCGCGGCCACACCGGGCTCGAGATCGCGTGGACCCTCGCGCCGGCGCTCGTGCTGCTGGTCATCGCCGTCCCCACGGTGCGCGTGATCTTCGCCACGCAGCGGCCGGCCCCGCCCGACGCCCTCGAGGTCGTGGTCCGCGGCTGGCAGTGGTGGTGGGAGTTCCGCTACCCGGCGCTCGGGATCACCACGGCCAACGAGCTGCACCTGCCAGCCGGCCGCCCGGTGACCCTGCGCCTCGAGGGCGAGGACGTGATCCACAGCTTCTGGGTGCCCCAGCTCGGCGGCAAGCGCGACGTGATCCCGGGGCGCGTCAACCGCCTGACCTGGACGCCCGAGGCGCCCGGCGAGTACTGGGGCCAGTGCGCGGAGTTCTGCGGCGCCTCCCACGCGAACATGCGCCTGCGGGTGATCGTCGAGCCGCCGGAGGCCTTCGCGCGCTGGGTCGCGGCGCAGCAGGCGCCGCCCGTCGAGGTCGCCGAGGGCCGCGCGGCGGAAGGCCGGGCCCTCTACGCGCGCAGCGCGTGCGTGGGCTGCCACACGATCCGCGGCGTGTCGGCGGGCACGCTCGGGCCCGACCTGACGCACGTCGGCAGCCGGCGCACGCTCGCCGCGGGCCTGCTCCCCAACACGCGCGAGGCGCTGATCGCCTGGCTGCGCGACCCGCCGGCCCTCAAGCCCGGCGCGAAGATGCCCCGGCTCGGCCTCAGCGACGCCGAGGCGGCCGCGCTGGCCGAGTACCTGCTGAGCCTCAAGTGACGCACCGCCGCGCCCCGCGCGGACGCCGGGCCCGCCGATGACCGCGCCCGGGCTCGCCCTGATCGCCACGCAGGCGGCGCCCGCGACCGGTCTCCGGAGCTGGCTCACCACCGTGGACCACAAGCGGATCGGGATCCTCTACGGCGTGACCGCGTTCGCGTTCTTCCTGCTCGGCGGGGTCGAGGCGCTCCTGATCCGGCTCCAGCTCGCGCGACCGGGGCAGGGCCTGGTGAGCGCGGAGACCTACAACGCGCTCTTCACCATGCACGGCACCACGATGATCTTCCTGGCGATCATGCCCTTCAGCGCGGCGTTCTTCAATTACCTGGTGCCGCTCATGATCGGGGCGCGCGACGTCGCCTTCCCCCGCGTGAACGCGCTGAGCTACTGGCTCTTCCTCGCCGGCGGGCTCCTGCTGAACGCGAGCTTCCTGGCCGGCGCGCCGCCCGACGCCGGCTGGTTCGGCTACGCCAACCTCACCTCGCGCCGCTTCTCGCCGGGGCCCGCCATCGACTTCTGGGTGCTGAGCCTGCAGGTCCTGGGCGCGGCGTCGGTGATCTCGGCGATCAACTTCATCGTGACGATCCTGAACCTGCGGGCGCCCGGCATGACGCTCATGCGCATGCCGCTGTTCGTGTGGATGGCCCTCGTCGTGCAGTTCCTGATCGTGCTGGCCTTTCCGCCGATCACCGTCGGGCTCCTGTTCCTGATGTTCGACCGCTTCTTCGGCACGCGCTTCTACGACGTGGCGGCGGGCGGCGACCTGCACCTCTGGCAGCACCTCTTCTGGATCTTCGGCCACCCCGAGGTCTACATCCTGATCCTCCCCGCGTTCGGGATCGTCTCCGAGGTCGTGCCGACCTTCGCCCGCAAGCCGCTCTTCGGCGCGCCGGTGGTGATCTACTCCGGGATCCTGATCGGCTTCTTCGGCTTCGGCGTCTGGAGCCACCACATGTTCGCGGCCGGCATGGGCCCGGTGGCCGACACGGCCTTCTCGCTGGCCACGATGATCATCGCCATCCCCACGGGGGTGAAGATCTTCAACTGGCTCGCCACGCTCTGGGGCGGCGCCATCCGGCCCACGACGGCGCTCCACTTCGCCGTGGGGCTCATCGCCACCTTCACCCTCGGCGGGCTGAGCGGGATCATGCACGCCTCGCCGCCCGTCGACCTGCAGCAGACGGACTCCTACTTCGTCGTCGCCCACCTGCACTACGTCCTGATCGGGGGCTCGCTCTTCGGGCTCCTGGCCGGCGCCTACTACTGGTGGCCCAAGATCACGGGGCGCTTCCTCGACGAGCGCCTGGGCAAGCTCGGCTTCTGGGTGCTCTTCGTCGCGTTCAACCTCACCTTCTTCCCGCAGCACTACCTCGGCGCCGTGGGGATGCCGCGCCGCATCTACACCTATCCGCCGGGGCTCGGCTGGGACCTCTGGAACCTGGTCTCGACCGTGGGCGCCTTCGGGATCGCCGCCGGGGTGCTGCTGTTCGCGCTGAACGCCGCGCGGAGCCTCGCCGGCCCCGCCGTCGCGCCCGCCGACCCGTGGGACGGGCGCACGCTCGAGTGGCGGACGGCGTCGCCGCCGCCGCCCCACAACTTCGACACGATCCCGCCCGTCTACGGGCGCGACACCTTCTGGCGCGAGAAGTACGGGCCCCGCCCGCCGGCGCCCGTGCCGCCGTCCGCGGAGGCCGCCCTGCACCTGCCGACGCCCTCGGGGTGGCCCGTGATCACGGCCCTCGGCGTGGGCCTCGCCGCGGGCGGCGCGCTGGTCCACCCGGCCGTGGTCGTCCTGGGCGGGCTCCTGGCGCTCGTGGCCGCCTACCGCTTCGCGCTCGAGCACCACGACGACCCGGCCTACGCCCACCAGGTGGGCGCGCTCGGCGTCGACCACCGCAAGGTCGCGATGTGGACCTTCATCGGCTCCGAGTGCCTGTTCTTCGGCACCCTGATCGCCACCTACATGGCCTACCGGGGCCGGAGCGTGGTCGGGCCGTACCCGGACGAGATCCTCAACGTGCCGGTGACCACCGTGAGCACCTTCGTCCTGCTCATGTCCTCGCTGCTGATGGCGCTGGCGCTGGCCGCCGCCCAGCGCGACGACCGCCGGCAGACGCGGCGCTGGCTCGCCGGCACCGCGCTGTTCGGCCTCATCTTCCTGGGCTTCCAGACCGTGGAGTTCACGGCCTTCGTCCACGAAGGGCTCACGCTCGACCGGAACCTGTTCGGCTCGACGTTCTTCGTGCTCACCGGCTTCCACGGAGCCCACGTGGCCCTGGGCGTCCTCTGGCTCGCCTCGCTGCTCGTGCTCGACCTCCGCGGGCGCCTGCGCGCGCGCGACGCGGTCAAGGTGGAGGTCGCCGCGCTGTACTGGCATTTCGTGGACATCGTCTGGATCGTGATCTTCACCCTCGTCTACCTCGTGCCGGCCTGAGCGATGCGCGACCGACCCGACGCGCCCGCCCACCTCTCGGTCCGCACCTACCTCACGGTGGCGGTGGTGCTGGCCATCGTCACCGCGCTCGAGGTCGGGGTGATCTACATCCGTCGGCTCGCGCCCGTGATCGTCCCCCTGCTGCTCGCGATGGCGGCGGCGAAGTTCACGCTCGTCGTGCTCTTCTTCATGCACCTGCGCTACGACGTGCGCCCCCTGCGCGTGATCTTCACGGGCTCGCTCGCGGTGGCGGCCGGGCTGGCGATCGCGCTGATGACCCTGGGCGGCGAGTTCCTGGTCTTCGGGCGCTGAGGCGGGCGTGCACCCCGAGGTCCTGCTCGTCGTGGTCGGGCTCGGGCTCGGGCTGCCGGCCGCGGCCCGCGCGCTGGGCGAGCCGCTGGCGCCCGCGCGGGGGGCCGCGCTGGCCGCCGGGCTGCTGGGGCTGCTGGCGGCCCTCGCGGGCCCCGTGCACGCCCTGAGCGAGGCGGGCGTCTTCGCGGCGCACATGGTCCAGCACCTGCTGCTCACGCTCGTGGTCGCGCCCTGCCTGCTCGCCGGCACGCCGCCCGTCGTCCTGGACGCCGTGCTCGCGCGCCTGGCCGCGCGGCCGGTGCTCGGCCGCACGGTGGCGCGCGTGACCCGCCCGCTCGCCGCGCTCGGGCTCCACGCTCTCGCCCTCGCCTGCTGGCACCTGCCGCGCCCGTACGCGGCGGCCGTCGCGAGCGCCGGCTGGCACGCGCTCCAGCACGCCACGCTCGCCGCCACCGCCGTGCTCGCGTGGTGGCCGGTGGTGTCGCCCTCGCGGCGCCTGCCCGCCCTGCCCCATGCCGCGCGCCTCCTCTACCTCTTCGTGTTCGGGATGCCGATGACGGTCGTCGCCGCCCTGATCACCGGGGCCGAGCACGTCCTGTACGCCCTGGAGCCCACGGCGCCCCGGCCCTGGGGGATGAGCGCGCTCGAGGACCAGCGGCTCGGCGGCGTGCTCATGTGGGTGCCCTCCGGGCTGGTCCCGCTCCTCGCGTTCACGGTCGTCTTCTTCCGGTGGGCCGCCGCCGAGGCGGAGGACGATCCGGCCCCCGCCGGCCCGCGCGGGTAAGGTCGCCACCCGCGCGAGCCCGGTGGCTGGCACCGCGTTTGCTCGCGTGCGCGGCGGAGGTGCCGGTGCGGGTCCAGTTTCTCCTGGTCGGGCGCGCGCAGCGCACGTGGCGCTGGGCGGTCCGCGACGACCGGACCAACACGATCGCGATCTCCGGGGAGCGGTTCCCCTCGCTCCGGGACGCCATGCGGGACGCCCGCGCGCGCCTCGGGCGCCGAGGGCGCGAGGGCGGGGCCGAGCCGCGTCCGGTCGGCTGACCCGCCCGTGCGGGGCCTCCGGCGCCGGGCCTCTGCTATGATGGCCCTGCGTCCATGAGCGCGACGCCCGCGCGGTCATGAACATCTGCGTGGTCGGCGCCGGTTACGTCGGCCTCGTCACCGGCGCCGTCTTCGCCGACCTCGGCAACGACGTCGTCTGCGTGGACAACCAGCCCGAGAAGATCGCCCTCCTCCGGGCCGGCAAGCTGCCGATCTACGAGCCCGGCCTGGAGGAGATGGTGGCCCGCAACGTCGCCGACGGGCGCCTCAGCTTCACGACCGACCTGGCCGCGGCCGTCAAGCGGTCGCTGATCGTCTTCATCGCCGTGGGCACGCCGGCCCGCGCCGACGGGCAGACCGACCTGAGCGCGGTCGAGGAGGTCGCCCGCGGAATCGGCCAGGCCATGGAGCGCTACACGGTGATCGTGAACAAGTCCACGGTGCCGGTGGGGACCGGGGACTTCGTCCGCGAAGTCATCGAGCGCAGCCAGCCCCGCCCGATCCCCTTCGACGTCGTGTCCAACCCCGAATTCCTCCGCGAGGGCTCGGCGATCGAGGACACGCTCCGGCCAGACCGGATCGTCATCGGCGCCCCCAACCAGCAGGTGGCCATGACCCTGCTCGAGCTCTACGCGCCCCTCGAGCGGCCCATGATCATCACCGACGTGGCCTCGGCCGAGATGATCAAGTACGCGTCCAACGCCTTCCTCGCCACGAAGATCTCGTTCATGAACGCCATCGCCAACGTCTGCGAGCTCGCCGGGGCGGACGTCACGCACGTGGCCAAGGGCATGGGCCTGGACGCGCGCATCGGCCCCGCCTTCCTGCAGGCGGGGCTGGGCTACGGCGGCAGCTGCTTCCCCAAGGACACGGAGTCGTTCATCCACACCGCGGCCCGGCTCGGCTACGACTTCAAGCTCCTGCGGGCGGTGGTCGAGATCAACCGGGAGCGGGTCCCGCACTTCGTCGAGAAGATCCGCAAGGCCCTGGGCCCGCTGGACGACAAGGTCCTCGCCGTGCTCGGCCTGGCCTTCAAGCCCAACACCGACGACATGCGGGAGGCCAAGAGCGTCGAGGTGATCACGCGCCTGCTGGAGCTCGGCGCGCGCGTGCGGGCCTACGACCCCGTGGCCACGGCCAACGCGCGGCGCGTGCTGCCGCCCGCGGTGGTCTACTGCGACTCGCCCTACGAGGCGGCGGCGGGCGCGGACGGGCTGGTCCTGGTGACCGAGTGGAACGAGTTCAAGTTCCTGAACCTCGAGCGGATCCGCGCGCTCATGCGCCGCCCGGTGATCTTCGACGGGCGGAACCTCTGGGAGCCGGAGCGGATGCGGCGCCTGGGCTTCGAGTACTACTCGATCGGGCGCCGGCCGGTCCTGCCCGGCTGAGGCGCCCGGCGGCCGACACGGGGACGCGGTGATGCGGGTCCTGGTCACCGGCGGGGCGGGCTTCATCGGCTCCCACCTCTGCGAGTTCCTCCTCGGCCAGGGCGCCGAGGTGATCGCCATGGACAACTTCATCACCGGCTCGCCGGAGAACGTGGCGCACCTCGCCGGCTCGCCCCGGTTCACCTTCGTCCGCCACGACGTCACCGAGTACATCGACGTGCCGGGGCCGCTCGACTGGGTCCTGCACGTGGCGAGCCCGGCCTCGCCGCGCGACTACCTCGAGCTGCCCATCCAGACGCTCAAGGTCGGCGCCCTCGGCACGTACCGCGCGCTCGGGCTCGCCAAGGCCAAGCGGGCCCGCTTCCTGCTCACCTCGACCTCGGAGGTCTACGGCGACCCGCTCGTGCACCCGCAGCCGGAGGACTACTGGGGCAACGTGAACCCCATCGGCCCCCGCGGGGTCTACGACGAGGCCAAACGCTTCGCCGAGGCCATGACCATGGCCTACCACCGGACCCACGGCCTGGACACGCGCATCGTCCGCATCTTCAACACCTTCGGGCCCCGGATGCGGGTCAACGACGGGCGCGCCATCCCGACCTTCATCACCCAGGCGCTCGCGAACGCGCCGCTGACGGTCTTCGGCGACGGCTCGCAGACGCGATCGTTCATGTACATCGACGACCTGATCGACGGGATCTGGCGCCTGATGGGCGCCCCGCTGGTCGAGCCGGTGAACCTCGGCAACCCGCAGGAGATGACGCTGCTCGAGCTGGCCAAGCGCATCATCCGCCTGACCGGCGCCCGCAGCGAGATCGTCTTCCGCCCGCTGCCCGTCGACGACCCCAGGGTGCGCCAGCCCGACATCACGCGGGCCCGCACGCGGCTCGGGTGGGAGCCGCGCGTGGACGTCGAGGAAGGCCTGCGCCTGACCATCGACTGGTTCCGCCGCAAGCTCGGGCGATGAGAGTCCTGGTGACGGGGGGCGCCGGCTTCGTCGGCTCCCACGTCGTCGCCCGGCTGCTCGCCGACGGGCACGAGGTGACGGTGGTCGACAACCTCGCCACCGGGCGCCCGGAGAACGTCGACCCGCGGGCGCCGCTCCACCGCTGCGACGTCCGGGGCGCGCGCCTGCTCGACGTCGTGGCCGCGGCGCGCCCGGACGCGATCGTCCACGCCGCGGCGCAGGCCGCGGTGGCGCGCTCGGTGGCCGACCCGCTCTTCGACGCGAGCGTCAACGTGCTCGGCACGATCCGGGTGCTCGAGGCCGCGCGGCGGGCGGGCGTCGGGCGCATCGTCTACACCTCCACGGGCGGCGCCGCCTACGGCGACACCGACGTCGTGCCCACCCCCGAGGACCACCCCACGCGCGCGACCTCGCCCTACGGCGTCTCCAAGGTCGCGGCCGAGCGGTACCTGGACTGCTGGGCGGGCCTCACGGGGGCGCGCACGCTCTCGCTCCGGCTCGCCAACGTCTACGGCCCCCGCCAGGACCCGCACGGCGAGGCGGGCGTGGTCGCGATCTTCGCCCACCGGCTGCTCACGGGCCAGCCCTGCGTGGTCAACGGCGACGGCGAGCAGACGCGCGACTACGTCTACGTCGAGGACGTGGCCGACGCCGTGGCACGGGCGCTCGCGCGGCCCGAGGCCGTGGGCGTGGTGAACATCGGCACCGGGATCGAGACGTCGGTCAACGAGCTCTACCGGCGCCTGGCCCGCGCGGCCGGCGTGGCGCGCCCGCCCGTGTACGGGCCCCCGCGCCCCGGCGAGCAGCGCCGCAGCGCGCTCGACCCGGCGCGCGCCAAGGCGCTGCTCGGCTGGGCGCCGCTCACGCCGCTCGACGAGGGGCTCGCCCGCACGCTCGCGCACGTGCGCGCTACGCTCGCGCCCGGCGTGTCTCGATCGCGAGGAGGCAGCGCATGATCGACGAGGAGCTCAAGGCCATCCTGGTGTGCCCGGCCTGCAAGGGGGACCTCCGCTTCGAGGAGACGCGCATCATCTGCCCGGCCTGTCGCAAGGCGTACCCGATCCGCGACGGGATCCCGGTGATGCTCATCGACGAGGCGGAGCCCTGGGCGCCGGAGGGTTAGGGCCGGCCACGCAGGCCGTCGTCCTGGCGGGCGGGCAGGGCACGCGGCTGCGCCCGCTCACGCTCACGCGGGCCAAGCCGGTCGTGCCGCTGCTCAACCGGCCGTTCCTCGCGTGGCAGCTCGCGCTGCTGCGCGCCCACGGGGTGGCCGACGTGGTGCTCTCCTGCGCGTACCGTGTGGACGACCTCCGCGCGGCGCTCGGCGACGAGGCCGCAGGCGTGCGGCTCCGCTACGTCGTCGAGGCCGAGCCGCTCGGCACGGGCGGCGGCGTCCGCAACGCCGCGGACCTGACCCACGGCACGGTGTGGGTCCTGAACGGCGACGTCCTCACGGACGCCGACCTCACGGCCATGCGCCGCTTCCACGAGGCGCGCGGCGCCGCGCTGACGATCATGCTCGTGCGCGTGCCCGACCCGCGCCCGTACGGCGTCGTGGAGACCGAGCCCGACGGTCGCATCCGCCGCTTCCGGGAGAAGCCCGCGCCCGACGAGCCCCTGGCGACCGACACGATCAACGCGGGCGTGTACCTGCTCGACGCCGCGCTGCTGCGGCGCATGCCCCCGGGCCGGCCGGTCTCGATCGAGCGCGAGTTCTTCCCGGCCCTCATCGCCGAGGGCGTCCCGTGCTTCGGCTGGCTCGCCACCGCCTACTGGCGCGACATCGGGAGCCCCGCGGCCTACCACGCGGCGCAGATGGAGCTCCTCGAGGGGCGCGTCCGCCTGCCGCTGACGCCGCCGGGCGAGCCGCGGGCGGGCGCGTGGATCGGGCCCGACGGCGCCGCCGACCGCCGCGCGCGCGTGGCGCCGCCCGCGGTCCTGGGCGCTGGCGTCACGCTCGGCGCGGGCGCTTGCGTCGGGCCGCGCGCCGTGGTCGGGGCGGGCTCCACCGTGGAGGCCGAGGCGCGGATCGAGGACGCCGTCCTCTGGGAGCGCGTGCGCGTGGGCGCGGGCGCGGTGCTGCGCGGCTGCGTGGTCGGCGCCGACGTCGACGTGGGCGCGGGCGCGCGCGTGGAGCGCGGCGTCGTGCTCGAGTCCGGCGCCGTCGTCGCGCCGGGGGCGCGCCTCGGCGCCTGAGGGCCCTCGGCGCGACGTGCTAGACTGAGAGCTCATGGCGCTCGCGCGCACGCGCAACTTCTCCATCGTCGCGCACATCGATCACGGCAAGTCGACGCTGGCCGACCGCCTGCTCGCCCTCACGGGCACCATGGACCCGCGCAAGGCGGTGGACCAGGTCCTCGACTCCATGGACCTCGAGCGCGAGCGCGGCATCACCATCAAGGCGCACACCGTCCGGCTCCTCTACCGCGCGCGCGACGGCCAGGAGTACACGCTGAACCTGATCGACACGCCCGGCCACGTGGACTTCTCCTACGAGGTCTCGCGCGCCCTGGCGGCGTGCGAGGGGGCGCTGCTGGTCGTCGACGCCACGCAGGGGATCGAGGCGCAGACGCTCGCGAACTTCTACCTCGCCGCCGAGGCCGGGCTCACGATCGTGCCCGTGATCAACAAGATCGACCTGCCCGCGGCGGACGTCGACGGCACGCGCCGGCAGATCACCGAGCTGCTCGACCTCGACGGCGACGAGGCCCTGGCGATCTCGGCCAAGCTCGGCACCGGCGTGCCCGAGGTCCTCGAGGCGATCGTCCACCGCATCCCGCCCCCGAGCGGCGACCCCGACGCGCCGCTCAAGGCGCTTGTCTTCGACTCCTTCTACGACCCCTACCAGGGCGTGGTCGTCTACGTGCGGCTCAAGGACGGGCGCGTGCGCGCGGGCCAGCGCATCCTGCTCATGTCGAGCGGGCGCACCTACGAGGTCCAGCAGGTCGGCGTGTTCACGCCCGAGATGCGCCCGGTGGAGGAGCTCAGCGCGGGCCAGGTGGGGTACCTCACGGCCGGGATCAAGCGCGTGGCCGACGCCAAGGTCGGCGACACCATCACCGAGGCCGACCGGCCCACCGCGGCGCCGTTCCCCGGCTACCGCGACGCCAAGCCGATGGTCTTCGCGGGCCTCTACCCCATCGAGGACACGGACTACGAGGCCCTCCGCGACGCGCTCGAGAAGCTCCGGCTGAACGACCCGGCGTTCAGCTTCGAGCCGGAGACCTCGCTCGCCCTCGGCTACGGCTTCCGGTGCGGGTTCCTCGGCCTGCTCCACATGGAGATCGTCCAGGAGCGGCTCGAGCGCGAGTTCGACCTCTCGCTCATCGTGACGGCGCCGAGCGTGCGGTACCGCGTGGTGACCACGGCGGGCGACGTCCTGGAGATCGACAACCCCTCGAAGCTGCCGAGCCCCGACCGCATCGCGCGGATGGAGGAGCCCTGGGTCCGGGCCTCGGTGCTCGTGCCCACGGAGTACATGACCGCCGTCTACCGCCTGGCCCAGGAGCGACGGGGCGAGCACCGGAGCCTCGAGTACGTGGGCCGGCGCGTGCACATCCGCTTCGAGTTCCCGCTGGCCGAGATCATCTCGGACTTCTTCGACCGGCTGAAGTCGATCTCCAAGGGCTACGCGTCCTTCGACTACGAGCTGGCGGGCTTTCGGCCGGCGGACCTGGTGAAGCTCGACATCCTGCTGAACGGCGAGCCGGTGGACGCGCTCTCGGTGATCGTCCACCGCGACAAGGCCTACGAGCGGGGGCGCGCGCTCGTGGAGAAACTGCGCGAGGTGATCCCCCGGCAGCTCTTCGAGGTCGCCGTGCAGGCGGCCATCGGCAGCCGGGTCATTGCCCGCGAGACGATCAAGCCGCTGGGCAAGAACGTCACCGCCAAGTGCTACGGCGGCGACATCACCCGCAAGCGCAAGCTCCTTGAGCGCCAGAAGGAGGGCAAGAAGCGCATGAAGCAGGTGGGCCGGGTGGAGGTCCCGCAGGAGGCCTTCCTCACCGTGCTGCGGAGCTGAGCCGGGCGGGAGCCGCGCGTGACGGACCGCAACGTGCAGGAGGTCGGCAAGGTCGAGGAGCTCGCCGCCAAGCCGGTGGAGGTGGCGCGCCGGCGCAAGTCGCTCGTCCGCGAGTACGGCGAGGCGATCGTCATCGCCGTGGTGCTGGCCCTCGTGATCCGGAGCCTGGTCGTCCAGGCCTTCACGATCCCGTCGGGCTCCATGATGGACACGCTGCTCGTGGGCGACTACATCCTCGTGAACAAGTTCCTCTACGGGCCCGAGATCCCCTTCACCGACTGGCGGCTGCCCGGGCTGCGCGAGCCGCGGCGGGGCGACATCATCGTGTTCAAGTACCCGCAGGACGAGAAGCGGGACTTCATCAAGCGCATCGTCGCCTTGCCCGGCGAAGTGGTGCAGGTGCGCGGCCACCAGGTCTACGTCAACGGGCGGCTCCTGCCCGAGCCCTACGTGAAGCCCGGGACGACGAGCCACGAGGAACCCGGCTACTGCGCCTACGCCTACGGCTGCGAGCCCGTGCGCGTGCCCGCCGACAGCTACTTCGTCATGGGCGACAACCGCGACAACTCCCAGGACAGCCGCTACTGGGGCTTCGTCCGCCGCGACAAGATCAAGGGCAAGGCCTTCCTGATCTACTGGTCCTGGGACAGCGAGCGCCACTGGCTCCGCTGGTGGCGCATCGGGCGCTACATCCCGTAGCCGCCGTGGCCGGCGCGCCCGCGCCCCCGGCCGCCGCGCCCGCCGCCCGCGGGGCCGCCCCGGGCGCGGCGCCCGACCCCTTCGGGCCGCTCGCGGGCGCCACGCCGCGCGGCGCCCGCGCGGGCCTGTACATCCACGTCCCCTTCTGCGTCCGGCGCTGCCACTACTGCGCCTTCAACACGGCCCCGCTCGCGCCCGGCGCCCTGGGGCGCTATCTGGCCGCGCTCCACCGGGAGCTCGACCTGCTCGCCGCGCTCCCCTGGGCGCGGCGCCTGACGCTCGGCTCGGTCTTCTTCGGCGGGGGCACGCCCTCGCTGCTCGACCCGGACGCCCTGGCGGCGGTGCTCGACCGGATCCGCCGCCGCTTCGCGCTCGCCCCCGACGCGGAGGTCACGGTCGAGTGCAATCCCGAGAGCGTGAGCCGCGACCACCTCGCCGCCTACCGCGCAGCCGGCGTCACCCGACTGAGCCTCGGCGTGCAGGCGCTCGACGACGCGCTGCTGGCCGCGCTCGGCCGCCTGCACGACGCGCGCGGGGCGCGCGCCGCGTTCGCGGCCGCGCGCGCCGCCGGCTTCGACAACGTCAACGTCGACCTGATGTACGGGCTCCCGGGCCTCACGCTCGAGACGTGGACCCGCACGGTGGCGGAGGTGCTCGCCTGGGCCCCCGAGCACCTGTCCGCCTACGCGCTCAGCCTCGACCCCGGCAGCCGCTGGGGGGCCACGGGCGTGCGCGGGCTGCCCGACGAGGAGCTCGTCGTCGCGCAGTACTGGGCCCTGGCGCGGCGGGCCACCGCGGCCGGCTGGGAGCACTACGAGATCTCCAACTACGCGCGGCCCGGGCGGCGCTCGACCCACAACCTCCTCTACTGGCGCCGCGGCGAGTACCTGGCGGCGGGGCCGGGCGCGGCGGGGTTCGTGGGCGACCTGCGCTGGAGCACCGTGCGCGCCCTCGGGCGATGGGCGGCGTGCCTCGAGGCCGGCGCCCTGCCCATCGAGACGGCCGAGCGGCTCACGCCGCGCCAGGTGCTCGGCGAGCGCCTGATCCTCGGCCTGCGGCTCGCCGAGGGCGTGCCCGAGGCCTCGCTCGAGGTGCGGCTCCGCGAAGACCCCGCCCTGCGCCGGCGCATCGACGCCTGGCAGGAGGCCGGGCTCCTCGTGCGCGCGGGCGGGCGCGTGCGCCTGACCGAGGCCGGCTTCCTCGTCTCCGACAGCCTGTTCGTCGAGCTGCTCTAGCGAGCGTCGGCCCCGTCCGCGCCGCCAGCGTCGGAGCGCAGGGCGTGCGCGCGGGCGGGGCGGCGGTCACCGCGCGCCGAGCGCGGCGCGGAGCGCCGCGCACACCCGGGCGATCTGCGCGGCGGTCAGGTGGGGCGAGGACGGCAGGCTCAGCCCCTCGCGCGAGAGGCGCTCGGCCACCGGGAACCTCCTCCGGGACCCGTCCCGGTACGGCGGCAGCGCGCTGATCGGGTAGAAGACCGGGCGGGTCTCGATCCCCTGCCGCGCGAGCGCGGCGGCCACGCGGTCCCGCGCCCGACGCGACGCCCCCCGCAAGAGCACGGTGTGGAGCCAGGGCACGGGGCGCGCCCACGGCGCCTCGGGCGGCAGCGCGACCGCCGGGGTGCCCGCGAGCGCCGCCGCGTACCGGCGGGCGTTGCGCCGGCGGCGCGCCACGAGCGCGTCGAGTCGGTCGAGCTGCGCGACCCCGAGCGCCGCCTGCAGGTTCGTCATGCGGTAGTTGAAGCCGACGCGCGGGTGCCAGTAGCGCCGCGCCGGCGACATGCCGTGGTCGCGCAGGAGGCGGGCCGTGTCGGCCAGGTCGCGGCGGTCGGTGACGAGCATGCCCCCCTCGCCGGTCGTGATGAGCTTGTTCGCGAAGAAGCTGAAGCACCCGATCGTCCCCAGGCTGCCGGCGCGCCGGCCGCGGTACTCGCTCCCGTGCGCCTGGCAGGCGTCCTCGACGACGGGGAGCCCGTCCCGCGCGGCCAGCGCGAGGAGCTCGTCCATCGCCGCCGGGTGCCCGTACAGGTGAACGACGACGATCGCGCGCGTGCGCCGGGTGAGCGCGCGGCGCGCCGCCGCCGGGTCGAGGGTCCAGGTCTCGGGCTCCGAGTCGACGAAGACCGGGCGCGCGCCCACGTAGCGGACCGCGTTGGCGGTGGCGACGAAGGAGAGCGTGGGCACGAGCACGTCGTCGCCGGGCCCGACGCCCAGGGCGAGGAGCGCGAGGTGGAGCGCCGTGGTGCCGCTCGAGGTCGCCACGCCGTGACGGGCGCCGCAGTAGGCCGCGAAGCGCCGCTCGAACTCGTCCACGAACCGCCCGCGGGAGGACACCCAGCCGCTGCGGACGCACTCGGCCACCAGGCGCCGCTCGCGGGCGCCGAGCCAGGGCGCGACGAGCGGGATCGGCTCAGGGCGCGGGCGCGACCGCGGCATAGAGCTCGAGGAGCCGCTCGACCGTGCGGTCCCAGGCCAGCTCCTCCACGAGGAAGCGACGCCCGGCCAGGCCGTACTCGCGCCGCCGCGCCTCGTCGGTGAGCAGCGCGACCAGGGCGCGCGCGAGCGCGTCCGGGTCGCGCGGCGGGACGACCAGCCCGGTCTTGCCGTCGAGCACGAGCTCGGCCAGCCCCCCGACGTCCGTGGCGACGACCGGGACCGCGTGCAGGTATGCGGTCTGCGTCACGCCGCTCTGGCCGGCGAACCGCACGTAGGGCTGGACGACGACGTCGGCGGCGCGGAAGAAGAGCCCGACCTCGTCGTAGGGGATGTATCGCGGCACGAGGTGGGTGTGGCGGGCGAGCCCAGTGCGCGCGAGCTCGCGCCGGCAGGCGTCGAGGCCGCGGAAGAACTCGCCGGCGATGACCAGCACGACGTCGGGGACGGCGGCGACGACCGTCCGGAACGCGGCGAGGAGCTGGTCCAGGCCCTTGTACGGGCGCACGAAGCCGAAGAAGAGGACCACCCGCTCCCCGTCGATCCCCAGACGGGCCCGCGCCTCGGCCGGCGTCAGGGCGCACTCCGCGGCCGCGCAGGGCGCGTGCGGGACGACGGCGACCCGCGCCGGGTCCACCCGGAAGCGCCGCACGAGCTCGCCCTTGAGGGCGGCGGCGTGCACCACCAGGCGCTCGGCGGCCGCGAAGGCCCGGCGCGAGAGCACGGTGTCGAAGGGGCGTCGTTCGTGCGGGACGACGTTGTGGACGGTGAGCACGACCGGCACGCCGGCCCGGTCGCGCAGGCGCGCCATCAGCGGCGCCAGCACGAGCCCGTGGAGCGGGGCGAGCCACTGGACGTCGACGACGCGCGGCCGGATCCGCTCGGCGATGAGCCGCGCCGCGCGGAGCGCCGACCACGGCGAGGAATACGCGAGCACCGGGTGGACGCCGATCGTCGGGCGCAGGGCGACTTCGCCCGCCACGCGCTTGGAGCGACCCGGGTAGAGCCAGAGCGGGAACAGGCGTCGGTAGCCGACGACCTCGACGGCGACCCGGTCGGCCAGGCTGTTGGCGAGGTGCGCAGAGTACTGGTGGATGCCGCCCCGCCAGCCGGCCGCCGGCGCGACCACGCAGACCGTCACGGCGCCACCGGCAGCGCAGCCGGCGCCGGCCGCCTTCGCCCGGCGCGCCCGCGGGCGCGCCGGTGCTCGAGCGTGGCGACGGCGCAGGCGCCCCACCAGGCGAGCGAGACCAGCGGACGCGGGTTCACCTCGATGAGCTTCCACCGGTCGTCGCGCGGGTCGCGCTTGGCCTGGACCAGCGCGACGCCGGCGAGCCCGAGCGCCGCGCAGAGCCGGGCGCCCGCCCGGGCGAGCGTGGGGTCGTCGAGCGCGGCCCAGACGGCGCCCTGGGCCGCCAGGTCGCGGAAGACGCTGCGGACGCGGACGTGGCCGGCGCCGACCACGGCGCGCGCGTCCCGGTCCAGCACGACCCAGTAGCTCGCGAACCGCCCGCTCTGCGAGCCCGGCCCGTCCTCATGGACCAGGCGCCACTCCGGCGGCACGCCGGCCGCGCTGCTGGGCCGGAGGAGCGCGGCGCGGTCGGGCACGAGCGCGACCCCGCGGCTGCCCGAGGCGCTCCGCGGCTTGACGACCAGGGGGTACCCGACCTCGCGCTCGAGCGCGGCCAGCCCGTCGCCGTCGCTCGCGAGGGCCGTGCGCGGACACGGGAATCCGAGGGCCTCGGCGACCCGGATGACCTCGAGCGTGTCCATCTGCCGGAGGAAGACGTCGTATCGCCCGGCCCGCCAGTCCGCGCTCGGGGACGGGACGTGGTAGCGCCGGTCCACCAGCCGCGACAGGGCGGCGTGGCTCAGGGACGCGCTCCAGCGCGACGTCCCCTCCGGGGTCGCGACGATCGTGCGGGCCCCCGGGCGCAGGCTCCGGATGACGCCGTACGCCTGCGCGTTCCGCGTGTTCGTGACCAGCACGTTCATGGCCCGGCCGCTTCGAGCGGGCAAGCCGCGTGCCCGCCCGGAACCGGCGTCCGCGGCCCGTGCGGCGATGGCTTCCACTCCGGCGCCGGGGCGCCCGCACGTCCGCGGGAGGACCCGAACTGGGCAGGGCGCGACCGATTCTGGCCCACCGGGTTCCCCGTGCGCCCACCCCGAGGCGTCCGCGGTCGCCTTGACTTGCCCCGATGGCATTGTTACAAGCGAAGCCGGGTATGGACGCCCGCCACCGCGACGTCCTGATCGCGCTGATCCGCGAGTACATCGACTCGGCCCAGCCGGTCGGCTCCCGGCTGCTGGCCCGGAAGTACTTCCCGAACCTGTCGCCGGCGACGATCCGGAACGTGATGGCCGACCTCGAGGAGATGGGCTACCTGTCGCAGCCCCACGCGAGCGCCGGGCGCGTGCCCACCGACCGCGCCTACCGCTTCTACGTGGAGTCCTTCCCGCCGCCCCGCCGGGCGCCCCGGGCCGTGGCCGAGCCGCTGCCCACGCGCGCCTCCGGCATCGAGGGCTTCATGGAGCGCACCTCGGCGCACCTCTCGCAGATCACGCGGATGACGGGGCTCCTGCTCGCCCCGCCGCTCAAGCACACGACCATCCAGCGGATCGAGCTCATGCCGCTCGAGGAGGACCGCGCCCTGGCCGTGCTCGTGACCGACTCGGGGTGGGTGACGGCGCGCGCCATCACCCTCGATCCCCCGCTGCCGGCCGACGAGGTGCGCCGGCTCGGCCGCGAGCTCACCCGCCGCTTCGGCGGCCACACCGTGAGCGCGATCCTGGAGATGGAATCGGCGCCCGCCGACCCGCTGGACGAGCTCCACACGCGCGCCCGCGCCATCACCGAGCAGATCGTGGCGATCCTGCGCGGTCGCTCGCTCTACATCAGCGGCGCCACCAACATCCTCGAGCACCCCGAGTTCTGGGACATCGAGGCCACGCGAGCGCTGCTCCGCACCTTCGAGGAGAAGGAGCGCCTGGCCGACCTGATGGCGAGCCTGGCGCAGGCCGAGGGCGTGCGCGTGACCATCGGCGAGGAGAACCCCTTCGCCGAGATGCGGGAGTGCACGCTGATCACCTCGACCTACCTCTATCGCGACCAGGTCCTCGGCATCCTGGGCGTGGTGGGCCCGCGCCGACTGCCCTACCCGGAGGTCATCGCGGTGGTCAACGAGACGGCGCGCCAGGTCACGGAGGCGCTCTCGCGGGTGCGCCAGGACCTCCTCTACCTGCCGACATAGCACGGGCCGCCGGCGCGCCGCGCGCGGGCGCGCCGGCCGCGGTTGCTATAATTTTGCGGTGAACGACCACTCCGAAGCGAGGGATCCACGCGTGTCCGACCGTCCCGAGTCGCCTGAGCGTCGCGACGGCCCCGCGGCCGGGCCGGCGGGCGAGTCGCCGCCGACGCCGAGCGCGGCGACGCCCTCCGCCGACAGCCCCCCGGCCGCGACGGCGCCGCCCGCGAGCGCGGCCCCGGCGCCCGTGAGCGCCGCGCAGGGTGAGCCCGCCGCGCCGGTCGAGGCCGCGCCCGCCGATGCCGCGGCCGAGCTCGCGCGCCTGCGCCGCCAGCTCGAGGAGACGCAGGACCGGCTGTTGCGCGCGCTGGCGGACATGGACAACCTCCGCCGTCGCGTCCAGCGCGAGCGCGAGGAGTACACGCGCTACGCCACGGAGGCGCTCCTGCGCGAGCTCGTGCCCGTGCTCGACAACTTCGACCGCGCGCTCGAGGCGGCGCGGTCCACGAGCGACGTCGGCAAGGTCGTCGAGGGCGTCGAGCTGATCCAGCGCGAGCTGCTTCGCATCCTGGAACGGGCCGGGCTCCGCCGCTACTCCGCGCTCGGCCAGCCCTTCGACCCCGCGCGCCACGAGGCCACCGCGCGCGTCGTGCGCGTGGACCAGCCGCCGGACACCGTGGTCGCCGAGACGGCGCCCGGCTACCTCCTCCACGACCGGGTGCTCCGCGCCGCGCAGGTCACCGTGGCCGTGGCGCCGGACGAGGACGCCGCGTAGCGTGCCGCGCGACTACTACGAGGTCCTCGGCGTCGCGCGCGACGCCACCGAGGACGAGATCAAGAAGGCCTACCGCCGCCTCGCGATGCAGTACCACCCCGACCGCAACCCGGGGGACAAGGTCGCCGAGGAGAAATTCAAGGAGGCCAGCGAGGCGTACGCGGTCCTGTCCGACCCCGAGAAACGCGCCCAGTACGACCGCTACGGTACCGTGGGGGCCCCGGCCGGCTTCGCCGACCCCGGGTTCGGCACGCTCTTCGAAGACCTCTTCGAGGGCTTCTTCAGCACGGGGCCGCGTACCCGCCGGACCCGGGCCGTGCGCGGCGAGGACCTCCAGTACGAGCTCACGATCTCCCTCGAGGACGCCGCGCGCGGCCTCGAGACGAAGATCCAGGTGCCCCGCCTCGAGCTCTGCGTGCGGTGCGGGGGCCACGGGCTCGAGCCGGGCACGCGGCGCGAGGTCTGCGACGTGTGCCGGGGCCGGGGCGAGGTGCGGCTGACCCAGGGCTTCCTGACCGTCGCCCGCACCTGCCCGCGATGCCACGGCGAGGGGCAGATCGTCCGCCACCCCTGCGAGGCGTGCGGCGGCGAGGGGCGCGTCCGCACCACGCGGGTGCTCGGCGTCCGCATCCCGGCCGGTATCGAGGATGGCATGCAGGTGCGCCTGTCGGGCGAGGGGTCGGCCGGCCTGTTCGGCGGGCCCCCGGGCGACCTCTACGTGCTCGTCCGCATCCGACCGCACGAGCTGTTCACCCGTCGCGGCGCCGACCTCCACTGCGACCTGCCCGTCACGTTCCCGCAGCTCGCGCTCGGCGCCGAGGTCGAGGTGCCGACGCTCGAGGGCCTCGCCAAGCTCCGCATCCCGCCCGGCAGCCAGCCCGGGCAGGTGCTGAAGCTGCGCGGCAAGGGCATGCCCCGGCTGCGCGAGCGAGGCTACGGCGACGCCTGCTATCGGCTCGTCCTCGAGGTGCCGCAGAAGCTCACGCCCCGGCAGCGCGAGGCGCTCGAGGCGTTCGAGGCGGCCTCGCGCGGCCAACCCGGGCCCCTGCTCGCCGCCTTCCTCGACCGGATCAAGAAGCTGCTCGGCTGACCCGCGCGGCGGCATGGGCGCGCCCGCGTTCTGGGAGCTGGCCGTGACGGCCCCCGGCGAGGCCGCGGAGGCGCTCGCCAACTTCCTCTGGGAGTGCGGCGCGCTCGGCGTCGTCGAGGAGGAGGACGGCGCCGGGAGCCGGCTGCGCGGCTTCTTCCGCGGGGACGTCGCGGCCGCCGCGCTGCGCGCGCGCCTCACCGCGTACCTCGACGCGCTCCGCGCGCTCGGCGTGCGCGTCGACGGCGACGTGCGCCTGGCGCCGCTGGCCGACACGGCGTGGGCGCTGGCCTGGCGCGAGCACTTCCGGCCGCTCGCCGTAGGCGCGCGCCTGCTGGTCGCGCCCCCGTGGGACGTGCCGGCCGACCCGGGCGGGCGGGTGCTGGTCGTGATCGAGCCCGGGCGCGCTTTCGGGACCGGGCACCACGCGACCACCGCCGGCTGCCTCGAGCGCCTCGACGCCATCCTGGCGGAGGCGCCCCCGCCCGCGACGGCCCTCGACCTCGGGACCGGCTCGGGCATCCTGGCGATCGCGGCCGCACGGCTCGGCGTCGCGCGGGTCCTCGCCGTTGACGACGACCCCGACGCCGTCGCGTGCGCGCGCGCCAACGCGGCGCGCAACGGCGTCGCTGACCGGGTCGACTGCCGGCTCGCCGACGTCGCGCGCGTCGACACGGACGCCCCGCTCGTGCTCGCCAACCTCCTGGCCGCGGCCCACCGCCGCCTCGCGGTCGCCTATCGGCGACTGGTCCGGCCCGGCGGCCGGCTCGTCCTCGGCGGCGTGCTCGACGAGGAAGCGCCGGCCGTCGGCGCCGCGCTGGCCGCGGTCGGCTTCGTCGAGCGCGCCCGCGTCACCCGCGAGGGCTGGACGACGCTCGACTTCGAGGCCCGGTCGGATCGTGATGCGCCGGTTCACGATCGCGCCTGAGCAGGTCGAGGGCGACCGCGTCCGCTTCGACGCCGCCGAGACGCGCCATATGGCCGTCGTGTTGCGGCTGGCCCCGGGCGACGTCGTGGTCGCCGGCGACGGCCAGGGGCGCGACTACACCGTGCGGCTCGAGACGCTCGCCCCGACCGCGACGGGGACCGTGCTCGCCGTGCGCCCCTCGGCGGCCGAGTCGCCGCTGACCCTCACGCTGCTCCAGGGCGTGCCGAAGGGCGACAAGATGGAGGCGATCGTCCGCGCCGCGACCGAGCTCGGCGTCGCCCGCATCGTGCCCCTGCTGACCGAGCGGACGATCGTCCGCCTGGAGCCCAGCCGCTGGCGGGACCGCGCCCGCCGCTGGCAGCGCGTGGCGCGCGAGGCCGCCAAGCAGTGCGGCCGCGCCGTCGTGCCGGTCGTCGACGTCCCGGCCCCGCTCGAGCCGGCGCTCGCAGCCGTGCAGGCCGAGCTCCGACTCTGCCTCTGGGAGGGCGCGGCGCCCCTGCTCGCGACGGCGCTCGAGGGCCTGGCGACGACGCCGACGAGCGCCGCGGTGCTCGTCGGGCCCGAGGGCGGGCTCGCGCGCACCGAGGTGGAGGCCGCCCGGGCGGCGGGGTGGCAGGTGGTCGGGCTCGGGCCCCGCATCCTCCGCACGGAGACTGCGGGGCCCGCCATCGCGGCCATCCTCCAGTTCCGCTTCGGGGACGTCGGCAGGGCGCGCGGATCCACGGCCTCGTGACACGGCGGCCGACGGCTGTCTCGCCCGCGCCCGGTGTCTCACAAACGAGACAAGCCGCCGCGCGAGCGTGTCATCGCCACAACGACGCCGGCGGGGTCCCGTGGCCGCCTCGCGCGATTCCTCGCGCCAAATCGCGGAGTTCGAGGCAAGCGGGCGCCTGGCACCCGCGTTGCTCCCCGGTCGCCGGGTCATGCACCAGCGCACGCTGAAACGCCGGGTGAGCTTCGAGGGCGTCGGGCTCCACTCCGGCAAGCCGGCCCGCGTCACCGTCGCCCCCGCGCCGCCCAACTCGGGCATCGTCTTCCGCGTCGCCGACCACCCCGAGCCGATCCCGGCCGCCCCCGAAAGCGTCGCGAACTCCCACTACGCGACCACGCTCGGCGTCAACGGCACGCGCGTGCAGACCGTCGAGCACCTCATGGCCGCCTTCGCCGGCCTGGGGATTGACAACGCCGAGGTGGTCGTGGACGGCCCGGAGATCCCGGCCGCCGACGGCAGCGCCAAGCCCTTCGTCGCGCTGCTGCAGGCCGCGGGCCGCGTCGAGCTGGCCGCGCCGCGCCGCCCGCTCCGGATCCCCTACCCGATCCGCGTAGGCAGCGAGGGGCGCTGGATCCAGATCGTGCCCGCCGACCGCTTCCGCATCAGCTACACGCTCGACAACGACCACCCGGCCATCGGCACCCAGGCCGTCTGCTGCGCCCCCACCGAGCGCATGTTCGTGGAGGAGTTCGCGCCTGCCCGCACCTACGGGTTCCTGCGCGACCTCGGGACGCTGCGCAAGAACGGGCTGGCCCGCGGCGCGTCGCTCGAGAACGCCATCGGGATCGGCCGGCGGAGCGTCCTGAACGGCCTCCGGTTCCCGGACGAGTTCGTCCGGCACAAGATCCTGGACCTGATCGGCGACCTCGCCCTGCTCGGGCGGCCGATCGTCGGCCACGTCATCGCCCGCAACGCGGGCCACGCCCTGAACGTCGAGCTCGTCCGCGCGATCCAGCGGGCGCTCGGGCTCGAGCGCCGGCCCGCGGGCGCCGTGCTGACGGTCCTGCCCTGCCCGGCGCTCCTCGCCGGGCGTCCTCGCCTGGCGCCGATCTGAGGGCGTCGCCCCACGGCGGCGCCGGATCCGACCTGACGGCGCCGCCGGGCCCGCGGGCGCGGGCCCGGGCCGGATCCCCGCCCGCGGGGCCCGCCGGGCGGGGAGGTAGAATGGCCCCGCGGTATGGCAGCCCGGCGTGCGGTCCTGGTGTGCGCGGTGGTGGCGGTGCTGCTCGCCTCCGGGCGCCCCGGCCGCGCGGAGCTCCGCATCAGCGACCTCGAGGTCTTCCTGAACGACCACGAGGTCACGGTGAGCGCGGTGGCCCTCGACGCCCTCCCGCCCACCCTGCTCGAGCCGCTCCAGAGCGGGCTCCCCGCCCACGTCCGGTTCCGCGTGGAGCTCTGGCGCTACGTCCCGTTCTGGCGCGACCGGCTCCTCACCACCCGGGTCGTCGAGCGCCAGCTCACCTACAATCTGGTCACGAAGGAGTACCGGGTGACGTCGCTCCGGGGGGAGAGCCGGCCCGTCTACACGGCGCGCGACCTGCGCGACGCCCAGCGGGTCATCTCCGAGCTGCGTGACCTCAAGCTGAGCCCCGTGGCGGCGCTGGACCCGCGGGACATCATCTACGTCCGGGTCCACGCGGAGGTGGCCCTGAGCGGCGAGAACACGTTCTTGACCCGGATGGCGGGCACCGCGGTGCAGACGATGCGGCAGTCCGACTACCGGACGCTGTCGCGGGTCCAGTAGATGCCGCTCCTGTCCGACCAGAGCCGCCGGCGGCGCAACCTGGTCGCGATCGCGGCGCTGCTGCTCCTGGTGGCCACGGCCGGCGTCCTGAACCTCGAGATGCGGGTGCCGCAGCTCCCGCTCGTCTCGAACATCCTGGTCTTCGCGCTCTTCAACCTGAACCTGATCGTCTTCCTGCTCCTGCTCGTCCTGCTGTGCCGCAACCTCGTCAAGCTCTGGTTCGAGCGACGGCAGCGGCTCCTGGGCGCGCGCTTCAAGACCAAGCTCGTCGTCGCGTTCCTGGTCCTGGCGCTGGCGCCGTCGATCCTGATCTTCCTGATCGCCTCGAACTTCATCAACCGGTCGATCGAAGGCTGGTTCAAGCCGCAGGTCGAACGACCGCTCGAGCAAGCGCTGGCGGTCGCGCAGACCTACTACCAGAACCTCCAGGCCACGGCGCTGCGCCACGCCCAGCACCTGGCGCGCGTCATCGCGCGCGACGGGCTGCTGGCCGAGGCCCGCCGCGAGGCGCTCGCGGCCTACCTGGTCGAGCAGCAGGAGCAGCTCGGCCTGTCGAGCCTCACCGTCTTCAACGCCGCCGCCGAGGAGCTCGTGCACGTCAAGGACCCGGCGCTCGGCGCCCTGGCCACGCGCGAGGTCAACGAGGCGCAGCTCCGCGCCGCGCTGGCCGGCAAGGCGGTGACCACAGTGCGCGAGCTGGCGTCCGGCGACCTCGTCGAGGCCCTCGTGCCCGTGGTCGTCGGGCGCGAGCCCGCCGCGCGGGTGGTCGGCGCGGTGGTGGTGGGCACGCACGTGACCGAGCGGCTCGAGGCGAAGATCCGCGGCATCGAGCGGTCCTTCCAGGAGTACAAGCAGCTCAAGCTCGTCAAGAACCCGGTCAAGGGGATCTACATCCTGCTCTTCCTCCTGATGACCCTGATCATCGTCTTCTCCTTCACCTGGTTCGGCCTCTACCTGGCGCGGGGCATCACCGACCCCATCGCCCAGCTCGCCGAGGCCACCCGCGAGGTGGCCGCGGGCAACCTCGCGTACAAGGTCCGCGCGCGGGCCGACGACGAGATCGGCGTCCTGGTGGACTCCTTCAACCGGATGACCGACGACCTCGCGGAGTCCAAGCGGCGCCTCGAGGAGGCCTACCTCGACCTGCAGGACAAGGCCACGGAGCTCGAGGACCGACGCCGGTACATGGAGACGGTGCTCGAGGCCATCACGACCGGCGTCATCTCCCTGGATCCCGAGGGACGCCTGACGACCGTCAACCGCGCGGCGGCCGCGATGTTCGGCCTGGCCGCGCGCGACGCCGTGGGGCGGCCGGTCGAGGAGGTCTTCAACGCCCCCGAGCACCGGGAGCTGCTCGCGCTCGTGCAGCGCGCGCGGCGGGCGCGGACCGGGAGCGTGGAGCAGGCGCTCCACCTTCGGCGCCACGGCGGCAGCGTCTCGCTGCTGGCCTCGGCCACCGCGCTCCGGGACCCCGACGGCGAGTACGCGGGCGCCGTCATCGTCTGCGACGACCTCACCGAGCTCCTCGAGGCGCAGCGCATGGCGGCCTGGCGCGAGGTGGCCCAGCGCATCGCCCACGAGATCAAGAACCCGCTGACGCCCATCCAGCTCTCGGCCCAGCGCCTGCGGCGGCGGCTGGCGCGCACCACGGGCGAGGACCAGCGGCTCGTGGCCGAGTGCACGGAGACCATCGTCCAGGAGGTGGACGGCCTGCGCCGGCTCGTGGACGAGTTCTCGCGCTTCGCGCGGATGCCGGTCCTGACGCCGCGCCCCACCGACGTGCGGCCCCTGGTCGAGAGCGTGCTGGCGCTCTACCGGGAGTCGCACCCGGGCGTGCGCCTGACCGCACGCTTCCCGGACGACCTGCCGCCCCTCGAGGTCGATCCCGATCACTTCAAGCGCGCGGTGCTGAACCTCGTCGACAACGCCGTGGAGGCGGTCGCCGGCGAGGGCGAGGTGGAGGTCGCGATCGTCCCGCGCCCGGCGACCGGCCGGGTCGAGGTGGTCGTGAGCGACACCGGCCCCGGCATCGACCCGTCGGACCGCGACAAGCTCTTCCTGCCCTACTTCTCCACGAAGACGGGCGGCATGGGGCTCGGCCTGCCGATCGTCCACGAGATCGTCCGCGAGCACGGCGGGACGATCCGCGTGGAAGACAACCACCCCCGCGGCAGCCGCTTCGTCCTGGACCTGCCGCTGACGCGGGCGACCGCCGCCGTGGAGGAGCTCGCGCCGTGAGCCGGGCCGCGCGGCCGGCGCGGGCCGGCGGAGGCGCGTAGTGGCCGGCGAGCACATCCTGGTCGTCGACGACGAGCCCGCCATCCAGGCGGCGCTCCGCGGCGTGCTCGAGGACGAGGGCTACCGCGTGACCGCGGTGGGCAGCGGCGCGCAGGCCCTGGCCGTCCTCGCCGACGAGGCCCCCGAGGTGGTCCTGCTGGACGTGTGGATGCCGGGCATGGACGGCCTCGAGACGCTCGTGCAGATCAAGCAGCTCCGACCCGAGACGGTGGTCGTCATGATCTCCGGCCACGGGACCATCGAGACGGCCGTGCGGGCCACGCGGCTCGGCGCCTGGGACTTCATCGAGAAGCCCCTGTCGCTCGAGAAGACGCTCCTGACGGTCAGCCGCGCGCTCGAGCACGGCCGGCTCGCGCGCGAGAACGCCGCCCTGCGCGCCCGCCTGGCGCCCCGGCTCGAGATCATCGGCGAGAGCACCGCGATCAAGCACCTGCGCGAGCAGATCGCCACGGCCGCGCCGAGCAACGGCCGCGTCCTGATCCAGGGCGAGAACGGCAGCGGCAAGGAGCTCGTGGCGCGCGCCATCCACGCCCTGTCGGCGCGGCGCGAGGGCCCGTTCGTCGAGGTCAACTGCGCCGCGATCCCCGAGGAGCTCATCGAGTCCGAGCTCTTCGGCCACGAAAAGGGCGCCTTCACCGGGGCGCTGTCGCGCCGGCGCGGGCGCTTCGAGCTCGCCGACGGCGGCACGCTCTTCCTCGACGAGATCGGCGACATGAGCCTGCGGACGCAGGCCAAGGTGCTGCGCGCCCTGGAGGAGCAGGCGTTCGAGCGCGTGGGCGGGCGCGAGACGATCAAGGTGGACGTCCGGGTGATCGCGGCCTCGAACCGCGACCTGCCCGCGCTGATCGCCGCCGGGCGGTTCCGGGAGGACCTCTACTACCGCCTCAACGTGATCCCCATCGAGGTGCCGCCGCTGCGCGAGCGGCGCGAGGACATCCCGCTGCTCATCGAGCACTTCATCCGCGTCTTCTGCGCGGAGAACGGCAAGCGCGTCAAGACGGTGGCGCCCGACGCCCTGGCCTACTTCATGACCTACGACTGGCCCGGCAACGTGCGGGAGCTCCGCAACATGGTCGAGCGCCTGGTGATCATGGCCCCGCGCGACGTGATCGGCGTGGAGGACCTGCCCGCGCCCCTCCGACCCAAGGAGGCCCCGCCCGCCGGCGAGGCGCGCGAGCGCTCCCTGCGCGAGGCGCGCGACCAGTTCGAGCGCGCCTACATCCTGGCCGAACTCCGCGCCAACGACTGGAACATGACCCGCACCGCCGAGCGGCTCGGGATCGAGCGGAGCCACCTCTACCGCAAGATCAAGGCCTACGGCATCGTGCCGCCCAAGTGACGCCCGCCGCCGGCGCGCCCCGCTGACCGTCCCCGTGCCCGTCCGCACCGTCGTCTGGCGCAGCGCCTACCACGACTCGGTCACGCTCATGCGCCTCACGCGCGACCTCGAGCGGGTGCCCGGCGTCCGGCGGGCGGCGGCGATGATGGGCACGCCGGCCAACCGCGCGCTGCTCCGGGAGGCGGGCTTGCTCGACGCCGCGGGCGAGGCCGCCGCCGCCACCGACCTCCTGATCGCCGTGGACGCCGAGGACGAGGCGGCGGTGCAGGCGGTCGAGGCCGCCGCCCGCGCGGCGCTCGCCGCACGCCCGCGGCCGGCGCCGGGCGCGCCGCCGCGGCCCCGCACGCTCGCGAGCGCGCTGCGCGCGCTCCCCGACGCCACGCTGGTCCTCGTCTCGGTCCCGGGCGCCTGGGCGGGCGCCGAGGCGTGGAAGGCGCTCCGCGCCGGCCGCCACGTCCTGCTCTTCAGCGACAACGTGCCCGTCGCCACCGAAGTCGCCCTCAAGCGCTACGCGCGCGCCCACGGGCTCCTCCTGATGGGCCCGGACTGCGGCACCGCGATCCTGGCCGGCGTCCCGCTCGGCTTCGCGAACGCGGTGCCCCGCGGCCGGATCGGGCTCGCGGGCGCCTCGGGCACCGGGCTCCAGGAGGTCGCCTGCCTGGTGGCGGCCGCGGGCGAGGGCGTCTCGCACGCGATCGGCGTCGGCGGCCGCGACCTGACGGACGAGGTCGGCGGGCTCATGATGGAGCACGCCCTCGCGCTGCTGGCCGCGGATCCCGGGACGGAGGTGATCGCCGTGGTGGGCAAGCCGCCCGGGCCCGCGGTGGCGCGACGCCTCGCGGCGCAGGCGGCGACGCTCGGCAAGCCGTGCGTCCTCGGGTTCCTCGGGCCCGAGCCCGCCGTCACGCTCGAGCAGGTGGCCCGCGCGGCGGTCGCCCGCGCGCGCGGCGCGCCGCTCGAGGACGCGGAGTTCACCCTGCCGGCCGCGGCGGTGGACCGCCTGGTCAGCGAGGCCGTGCGGGGCCTCGCGCCCGGGCAGCGCTATGTGCGGGGCGTCTACGCCGGCGGCACGCTCGCGTGGGAGGCCGTGACCGTGCTCGCCGGGCTGCTCCCGGAGGTCGTCCCGGGCGTGACCGGCGCGGGCGCGGGCCACCGGGTCGTCGACCTCGGCGACGACCGCTTCACCGTGGGCCGCCCGCACCCCATGATCGACGGCACCGTGCGCCGCGAGTGGATCCGCCGGGAGGCCGCCGATCCCGCGACCGCCGTGCTCCTCCTCGACGTGGTGCTGGGCTACGGCGCGCACCCCGACCCGGCGGGCGAGCTCCTGCCCGCGATCACCGAGGCCCAGGCGGCGGCGCGGGCCCGCGGCGGGGCGCTCGCCGTGGTCGCCAGCGTCGTCGGCACCGAGGAGGACCGGCCGCGGCGGAGCGCGCAGGTGCGCGCGCTCGAGGCCGCGGGGGTGGTCGTGATGCCCTCGAACGCCCAGGCCGCCCGCCTGGCGGCGCGCATCGCCGCCCGGGCGGCGGCGCGCTGAGCGCGCGGGCCGGGCGCGCCCGGCGGCCGCGGACGCCGTCCGGCTGTGCTATCTTGCGGTCCTCGGCCCGCGCGTCGGTGACCGGGCCGGGTGAGTGACCGCTCCGATGACGAGTGACCGCGCCCCGCAGCATCCGCTGGCGACGCCGCCCCGCGTCGTCAGCGTGGGGCTCCCGCTCTTCGCCGACGAGCTGGCGCGGCTCGGCGTGCCCGTCGTCCACGTCGACTGGCGGCCCCCCGCCGACGGCGACGCGCGCCTGGCGGCCCTGCTCGAGCGGCTCGACGCCCACCGCGACACGATCGAGGCCGCGAACGCCGAGGCGTTCGCCCGGCTCACCGAGGGCGCGCCGGTGCTCGTGGACTGCCGGCCCGCGGGCGAGGCGCTCGGCCTGCCCGAGCGCGTGGTCCTCCACGCCGGGCCCCCGATCGCGTGGGCGCGCATGTGCGAGCCCATGCAGGCCGCCGTGCTCTGCGCCATCCGCTGGGAGGGGTGGGCGCCGGACGACGCCGCCGCGCGGGAGCTCGTGGAGCGCGGGCAGGTGCGCCTGGAGCCCTGCCACCACTGGCGCGCCGTCGGGCCGATGACGGGGATCGTCACGCGCTCGATGCCGGTGTTCGTCGTCGACGACCGCCGCGCCGGCACGCGCGGGCACGCGACGATCAACGAGGGCCTGGGCCGGGTCCTCCGCTTCGGCGCCACCGACGCCAGCGTGGTGGCCCGCCTCGGGTGGCTGGCCGAGGAGGCCGGTCCCCTCCTCGGGGCCGCGCTGCGCGCCGCGGGGGGCCTCGAGCTCCGCCCGCTGATGGCGCAGGCGCTCCGGATGGGCGACGAGATGCACCAGCGCAACGTGGCGGCCTCGGCGCTGCTGACCCGCGCGCTCATGCCGCACCTGGCGCGGGCGGGCGCGCCCGGCGCGGTGGCGCGCGTGGCGGAGTTCCTCGCCGGCAACGACCAGTTCTTCCTGAACGTCGCCATGGCCGCGGGCAAGGCGCTCGCCGACGCCGCCGCGGGGATCCGGGGCTCCTCGCTCGTGGTCACGATGGCCCGGAACGGGACGGACTTCGGCATCCGCGTGGCCGGGCTCGGCGACCACTGGTTCACCGCCCCGGTCTCCATGCCCGTCGGGCTCTACTTCCCGGGCTTCGGCCCCGAGGACGCCAACCCCGACATGGGCGACAGCGCGATCGTCGAGACCATCGGCCTCGGCGCGATGGCCATGGCCGCGGCGCCCGCCGTCGCCCGCTTCGTCGGCGCGGGCGGCATGGCCGAGGCCCTGGCGGCCACCGCCGACATGCGCGAGATCTGCCACGGCGAGCACCCCTACTTCCGCCTCGCGACGCTCGACGAGCAGGGGGCGCCGGTCGGGATCGACGTCCGCCGCGTCGTCGAGACCGGGATCACGCCGCTGATCAACACGGGCATCGCCGGGCGCCGGGCGGGCACCGGCCAGATCGGGGCCGGCGTCGCGCGCGCGCCCCTCGCCTGCTTCACCGCCGCGCTCGAAGCCCTGGCCGCGGCCCTCGAAGCGGCGCCGGCGGGCGCGGCGGCCGGCGCGCCGTGAGCCTCGTCGTCGCCGCCATCGGCGGCAACGCGCTCCGCGCCGAGGACGGCGTGGGCGCGCCGGGCGAGTGGTTCGACGCGCTGACGCGCACCCTGCCGCCCCTCGTCGACCTGGTCGCCGCCGGGCACCGGCTCGTCCTCACCCACGGCAACGGGCCCCAGGTGGGCGAGGAGCTGCTGCGCATGGAGATCGCCAAGCCGGTGATGCCCGCGCTCACGCTCGACCTCTGCGTGGCCGAGACCGAGGGGAGCCTCGGCTACGCCATCCAGCAGGTGCTCGGCAACCTGCTGCGCGAGCGCGGCCTCGGGGTGCCGGTCGCCGCCGTCGTCTGCCAGGTGGTCGTCGACCCCACCGACCCGGCGTTCACCCGGCCCACGAAGCCGATCGGGCCCTTCTACCGGAAGGCCGAGGCGCTGCGCCACGCGCGCGAGCACGGCTGGCACGTGGTCGAGGACAGCGGGCGGGGCTGGCGCCGGGTGGTGCCCTCGCCGCGCCCGGTGCGGGTCGTCGAGGCCGCCGTGGTGCGCACGCTCGTCGAGGCGGGCGTGATCACCATCGCGGTCGGCGGCGGGGGCGTCCCGGTCGTCGAGACCCCGAGCGGGCTCCGGGGCGTCGAGGCCGTGATCGAGAAGGACCTGGCGACCGGCGTCCTGGCCGCCGAGCTCGGCGCCGACCGGCTCCTGCTCCTCACCGGAGTCGAGCGCGTGGCGGTCGGCTGGGGGACGCCCGCGCCGCGCTTCCTCGACCGGCTCGGCGTGGCCGAGGCGCGCCGCCTGCTCGCCGCGGGCGAGTTCCCGCCGGGCAGCATGGGCCCGAAGGTCCAGGCCGCGGTCGACTTCGTGGAGCGGACGGGCGGGACCGCCGTCATCACCTCGCTCGACGGCGTGGCCCGCGCCGTGCGCGGCGAGGGCGGGACCGTCATCGACAAGGGCTGAGCGGAGGAGGCCGATGAAGCGGCTCGAGGGCAAGACGGCGCTCATCACGGGGGGCAACACGGGGATCGGCCGCGCGGTGGCGCTGGCCTACGCCGAGGAGGGCGCCGACGTCGCCATCGCGTGGATCGCCCGGGAGCCGGAGGCGCACGCCGTCGTCGAGGCCATCGAGCGCCGCGGCCGGCGGGGGCTCGCCGTGCGCGCCGACGTCACCGTCGAGGCGGACGTGCGGGCCCTGGTGGCCCGGGTGCGGGAGGCGTTCGGGCGCATCGACGTCTTCGTGAGCAACGCCGGCATCCAGCAGGCGGCCCCGATCACCGAGCTCGGCGTGGAGGACTGGGACCGCATGCTGGCCGTCCACCTGCGCGGCGCCTTCCTCTGCTGCCGCGAGGTGGCGCGCGTGATGATCGCCCAGGGCGGCGGCCGGATCATCACCGTGACCTCGCAGCTCGCCTACACCGGCCGCGCCCGCTACGCCGCCTACTCGGCGGCCAAGGGCGGGCTCCTGGCCTTCACGCGCGCGCTCGCTCAGGAGCTCGCGCCCTTCGGCATCCTGGTGAACTCCGTGGCGCCGGGCCTGATCGACACCGGCTTCGACCCGCTCCCCGAGGAGGCCAAGCGCGCCCACGCGGCGCGCCTGCCCCTCCGGCGCCTCGGGACGCCCGAGGACGTGGTCGGGGCGTTCGTGTTCCTGGCTTCGGACGAGAGCCGCTACTTCTGCGGCCAGACCCTTCACCCGAACGGCGGGGAGATCATGCCGTGAAGCTCCTGATCGTCAACCCGAACAGCTCCGAGACCGTGACCGCCGCCATCATGACCTCGGCCCGGCGCGCCGCGGCGCCCGGGACGGAGATCGTGGGCGTCACCACCAAGGGCGGCACGCGCAACATCGACTCGGCCTTCGGCGACTACCTCTCGGGCGCCTACATGCTGCGCACCGCGCTCGAGGCCGTGGCGCTGCACCGCCCCGACGGGGTCGTGCTCGCGGGCTTCGGGCGGGTCGGCCTCGACGCGCTCAAGGAGGCGCTGACCGTGCCCGTGGTTTCGATCGCCGAGGCGTCCATGGCGGTGGCGTGCCTGCTCGGCCACCGGTTCAGCACGCTCACGATGCTCCAGCAGTTCATCCCCTACCAGCAGGAGCTCGTGCGCGCCTTCGGCTTCGAGGCCAAGTGCGCCTCGGTCCGCGCCATCAACGTCAACGTGGAGGCGTGCGTGACCGAGCGGGCCCGCACCCTGGCCGAGCTCGAGGCGGAGGTGCGCCGGATCGTGACCGAGGACCGGGCCGAGGTGGTGATCCTGGCCTGCGCCGGGCTCTGCGGCTACGACGCCGAGCTCACGCGGCTCGCCGGCGTGCCGGTGCTCGACCCGGTGGCCGTGGGCGTGAAGGTCGCCGAAGGCCTGGTCGCCCTCGGCCTCTGCCACTCCAAGGTCCGCCGCTACGCGCTGCCGCCCCAACCGCTCGAGCACTACCTGTGAGAGGAGGCCCGCCGATGCCCCGTGCCCTCGCGCTCGCCCTGACCCTCGCCCTGGTCGCGGCCGCGCCCGCCGCCGCCCAGGAGATCCGGATCCGCTTCGCCGGCAACCTGCCGCCCGAAAACTCCAACTCCCGCGCCATGGAGGTCTTCAAGCAGGAGGTCGAGCGGCGCTCGAACGGCGCGATCCGCGTCGACACCTTCCCCGCCATGCAGCTCGGCGGGGCCAAGGACAACCTGGACCAGGTCAAGACGGGCACGCTCCAGGCCGCCTACCTGTCCACGGCCTTCATGACCGGGTTCGTGCCGAAGCTGGGCGTCTTCAACCTGCCCTTCCTCTTCAAGGACCGGGAGACGGCCTTCCGGATCCTCGACGGCCCGCTCGGCCAGGAGCTCGAGCGCGAGATGGAGCGCGCGGGATTCAAGAGCCTCGGCTTCTGGGAGAACGGCTGGCGGCACATCACGAACAGCAAGCGCCCCATCGCCGTGCCGGAGGACCTGGCCGGCTTGAAGATCCGTCTCCAGAACAACAGCGTCCACCTCCGTACCTTCAAGCTGCTCGGCGCCAACCCGGTGCCCATGGACATCAAGGAGGTCTACGCCGCGATGCAGCAGGGGGTGATCGACGGCCACGAGAACCCCTTCTGCAACACGCTCAACCTGAAGTTCTACGAGGTGCAGAAGTACCTCACGGTCAGCGGCCACTTCTACGACCTGATGGGCGCCATCATGAACAAGCGCTTCTACGACCGCTTGCCGCGCGACGCCCAGCAGATCGTCGACGCGGCGGCCCGCGCCGCGACCGAGTTCCAGCGCCGGCAGGCGGCGGCGGACGACCTCGGGTGCTTCGAGGAGCTCAAGCGCAAGGGCATGCAGGTCACCACGATGTCGCCGGCGGCGCTGGCCCGCTTCCGCGAGCTGACCCGCCCCGTGTACCGCGAGTTCGAGCGCGAGCTCGGGCGCGACCTCATCGAGCGGTTCGTGGCTGCCAACCGGTGATCGGGCGCCTGGTCGACCGGCTTACCGCGCTGACCCGGCTCGCGGCGGCCGGGTTCATGGCGGTGATGGCCGCCGTGCTCGCCGCCGAGGTGTTCTGCCGCTACGCGCTCAACAGCTCCCTCTACTTCGCCGAGGAGCTCTCGCGCTTCTGCTTCGTCTGGGCCGGCTTCCTCGGCGCGAGCCTCGCCTTCCGCGAGGGCGGGCACATCGCCGTCACGCTGCTCACCGACCGGCTCGGGCCGGCCGCGCGCGCCCGCGCCCTCGCCCTGGCCCGCGCGCTCACGCTGGTCCTACTCGCCGTGATCACCGGCGCGGGGATCTCCATCCTGCCCGACCAGTGGGCGCAGGCCACCGCCACGCTCGGCTTCAGCGTCTTCTGGTTCTACCTGGCCGTGCCCGTCGGCAGCGCGCTGATGGGCCTGCAGGTCCTGGCGCTCCTGTGCTCCTCACGATCGCGCTGACGTTCTTCGCCACCGCGCTGGTCGGGGTCCCGATCGCCTTCGCCCTCGGCCTGGCGAGCCTGGCCGCGGTGCTCGTCTCCTCCGACCTGCCGCTCCGGATGATCCCCGAGCGCATGGCGGCCGCGGTCGATTCCTTCCCGCTGCTGGCGATCCCGCTCTTCATGCTCGCCGGCGAGCTCATGGAGCGGGCGGGGATCCTCGCGCGCCTCGTGGAGTTCGCGCGCTCGCTCGTGGGCCACATCCGCGGCGGGCTCGCGCACGTCTGCGTGGTCTCCGAGATGATCCTCTCCGGCGTCACGGGCACCGCCGTCGGCGACGCCGCCGCGCTGGCGAGCGTCTTCCTCGGGCCGATGAAGCGCGAGTTCGACGAGGAGTTCGGCGCGGCGGTGGTCGCGGCGGCGGCGAACATCGGCCCGATCATCCCGCCCTCGGCCGCGATGATCGTCTACGCGATCATGGCCGGCTCGAGCGTCTCCATCGCCGGGCTCTTCCTCGCCGGGCTCGTCCCCGGCGTCCTGATCGGGGCGGGCATGATGACGCTCGCGTGGGCGATGGCCCGACGCCGCGGGTATCCGGTGACCGGGCGCCGGCCCCGCGCCGGCGCCGTGGCCCGCGCCACGGGGCGGGCCCTGCCCGTCCTGCTCATGCCGGTCGTGGTGATCGGCGGCATGGTGGGCGGCGTCTTCACCGCCACCGAGGCCGCGGCCGTGGCGGTCGTCTACGCGCTCGTGGTCGGCTTCCTCGTCACCCGCGAGCTCCGGCCGCGCGACCTCGGCCCCGCGCTCGTCCGGAGCGCGATCACGACGTCCATCGTGGTGGCGCTCATCGCGCTCGCCTCCTCGGTGACCTTCCTGCTCACCGTCGCCCAGGTCCCCACCGCGGTGGCGGAGTGGCTCCGGTCGGTCACGACGAGCCCCACCGTGTTCCTCACGCTCGTCATGCTCTTCCTGCTCGTGGTGGGGATGTTCCTCGAGTCGAACGCCGCCTACATCATGCTCGTGCCGATCCTGCACCCGATCGCGCTGGCGTACGGCATCGACCCGCTCCACTTCGGGTTCGTCTTCGTCCTGAACCTCGTGGTCGGTATGCTGACGCCGCCCGTCGGGGTGGTCCTGTTCGTGGTCGCGAGCCTGTCGGGGCTCACGCTCGAGCGGCTGGTGCGCGGGGTCTGGCCGTTCGTGCTCCTCCAGCTCGCGGTGCTCGCGCTCTGCGTCTACGCCCCGGGCCTGTACCTGTGGGTCCCGCGGCTCTTCGGGTACTGAGCCGCCCGGGCGGGAGGGAGGGTCGATGGCCGCCAAGCGCATGATCGCCCGCGGCGGGCGGGCCGGCCGCATCGTGGTCGTGCGGCTGGCCTACGGCGAGGGCCTGCTCGAGTCGCTCCAGGAGATCTGCCGCCGGGAGCGGATCCGGAACGGGGTGATCCTCACGGGCTTCGGCAGCCTCACCGACGTCTGCGTCTCGGGCGCCATCGGCCCCGCGTTCCCGCCCCGGCGCTTCTACCGGCTCACGCGCCCGCGGGGCGTCGAGATCCTCGCGATGAGCGGCGTGATCGCCGACTACCACGTCCACTGCCACGTCGTGCTCGCCGACCGGCGGCGCGCCTTCGGGGGGCACCTCGAGCCGGGCTGTCGTGTGCTCTCGCTCGCCGAGATCGCCCTGATGCGCGTGGACGGCGTCCGCCTCGCCCGCCGCCTGGACCCCACGACGGGCCAGAAGCTGCTGCAGGCGGTGCGGCGCTACGGCGCGCGGGACGGCGCGCCCGACCAGGAGGGCAGCCTGATGACCGTCGCCGCCCGCCTGCGGGGTCGGTAGCCCGTGCACGACCTGGTGCTGCGGCGCTGTCGGGTGCCGGGGCGGGAGGCGCCCGTGGACCTCGCGCTCGAGGCCGGGCGCATCGTCGCGCTCGGCACCGGGCTGGCCGGGCGCGAGGCGATCGACGTCGAAGGCCGCGTGGTGACGCCGGGCCTGGTCGAGGCGCACCTGCACCTCGACAAGGCGTACCTCCACGACCGTATCCCGGCCGGCGCCGAGACCGTGGAGGACGCGATCCGCCTCACCGCGGAGGCCAAGCGCGCCTTCACCGTGGAGGACATCCGGGCCCGGGCGCGCCGTCTTCTGGACGCCGTGGTCGCCGCGGGCACCACCGCGGTGCGCGGCCACGTCGAGGTCGACCCGATCGTCGGGCTCGCGGGGCTCGAGGCGCTCCTGCCGCTGCGCGCGGAGTACGCCCCGGCCCTGCGGCTGCAGCTCTGCGCCTTCGCCCAGGAAGGGATCCTGCAGGCCCCGGGCACCGAGGCGCTGCTCCACCAGGCGCTCGCCCGGGGCGCGGATCTCGTCGGCGGCTGCCCCTACAACGACACCGACCCGGGCAAGCACATCGAGATCGTTTTCGGGCTGGCGACGGCGTTCGGCGTCGACGTCGACTTCCACGCCGACTTCGCCGACGAGCCGCGGCACCTCCACGTGCGCGCGATCGTCGCCGAGACCCGCCGCCGCGGCTGGCAGGGCCGCGTGGCCGTCGGCCACCTGACGGAGCTCGGCGCGTTGCCGCCCGCCGAGCAGGACGCGATCGCGGCCGCGCTCGCGGAGGCCGGCGTCGGCGTCATCGTCCTGCCGGCGACCGACCTCTACCTGATGGGCCGGCGCGACGCGACCAACCCCCGGCGCGGGCTCGCGCCCGTCCGACGGCTCCTCGCCGCCGGCGTGCCCGTGGCGCTCGCGACCAACAACGTCCGCAACCCCTTCACCACGGTCGGCACCGCCGACCTCGTGCACATGACCTTCCTCGCGGCCGTGGCCGCCCACATGGGCACGCCGGCCCAGCTCCGGGCGCTCGTCGAGACCATCACCACCCACCCGGCGCGGATCCTGCGCCTGCCGGACTACGGCCTCGCCCCCGGGTGTCGGGCCGACCTCGTCGTGTGGGAGTGCGAGGCCGTCGAGGACATCGTCGCCACGGTCGCGGAGCGCTGGCTCGTGCTCAAGGACGGCCGGGTGACGGTCGAGCGCACGCGCCGCGTCCACCACCGCTGGCGCGAGGCCGACGCCCGGGCCTGAGGCGGCCGAGCGAGCGCCGGCGCGGTCGCCGCGCGGGGCGCCCGCCGCGCCCGCGCGGCGCGCGTGCAGGTTGACAGGCGCGCGCGCGCCTGGGTAGAGTGCAGGCGAAGGTTCGCGCGTGGCGTGAACTCCTTTAAGCGAGCCCCGTGAGGCTCGCAAGGAGCGAGATGGCCGCCCCTTCCCGGTTCCGCGAGAAGGCGCAGATCCTCGACGAGGCTGCGCTGGATCGAGCGCTCACCCGCATCGCCCACGAGATCCTCGAGCGGAACGGCGGCAGCCACGACCTCACCTTCGTCGGCCTGCGCACGCGGGGCGTCACGCTGGCCCAGCGCATCGCGCAGAAGATCGCGCGGATCGACGGCACCCAGCTGCCCGTCGGCGCCCTCGACATCACCCTCTACCGCGACGACCTCGGGCTGCGCGGCACGCCCGTGGTGCGCGGCACCGACATCCCCTTCTCGATCAAGGACAAGGTGGTCGTCCTGGTGGACGACGTGCTCTTCACCGGCCGCACGATCCGGGCGGCGCTCGACGCGCTCATCGACCTCGGCCGGCCCAAGGCCATCCAGCTCGCCGTCCTGGTGGACCGGGGGCACCGGGAGCTGCCCATCCGCCCCGACTACGTCGGCAAGAACGTGCCGACCTCCCGGCGCGAGTCGGTGGCCGTGCGCCTGCGCGAGCACGACGGCGAGGACCGCGTGGTCATCGAAGAGCCGGAGGAGGCCTGAGCATGCCCTGGACCCGGAAGGATCTCCTGACCATCCGCGAGCTCGACCCCGCCGAGATCACCCTGCTGCTCGACACGGCGGCGTCGCTCGAAGAGATCGCGGGCCGGGAGATCAAGAAGGTCCCCGCCCTCCGGGGCAAGACGGTGGTCAACCTCTTCTACGAGGCGTCCACGCGGACCCGGACCTCCTTCGAGATCGCGGGCAAATGGCTCTCCGCCGACGTGGTGAACTTCTCGGCCGCCGGCTCGAGCGTGGCCAAGGGCGAGAGCCTGATCGACACCGCCAAGAACATCGCCGCCATGAGCCCCGACGTGGTCGTGGTGCGCCACCCCTCGGCGGGCGCCGCGGCGCTCCTCGCGCGCGAGCTCCGCTGCTCGGTGGTCAACGCCGGCGACGGGGCGCACGAGCACCCCACGCAGGCCCTGCTCGACCTGCTCACGATCCGCGACCGCAAGGGCCACCTGGAGGGCCTGCACGTGGCCATCGTGGGCGACGTCGCCCACAGCCGCGTGGCGCGCTCGAACATCCACGGCATGCGCAAGCTCGGGATGACGGTGACGGTGGCGGGGCCGCCCACGCTGATCCCGCCCTTCGTCCAGGAGCTCGGCGTCAAGGTGCGCTACCGGCTGGAGGACGCCATCGCCGACGCCGACGTGATCATGATGCTCCGGCTCCAGCGGGAGCGGATGGAGCACGGCCTGATCCCGTCGGTGCGCGAGTACGCGCGCTACTGGGGCCTCACGCTCGAGCGGCTCCGGGCCCACGCGCGCCCGGACGTGCTGATCATGCACCCGGGCCCCGTCAACCGCGGCATCGAGCTGGCCCCCGAGGTCGCCGACGGGCCCTACTCGGTCATCCTGGACCAGGTGGCGCGCGGCGTGGCGGTGCGGATGGCCGTGCTGCTCCTGCTGGCCGGCGCGCGGGGCGCGGAGGGCGCATGAGCGCGCTGCTGATCCGCCACGGGCGGGTCCTGGACCCGGCCACGCGGCTGGACGCCGTGGCCGACGTCCTGATCGAGGACGGGCGCATCGCGGCCGTGGGGCCGGGCCTGCCCGCCCCGCCCGGCGCGGCGGTCTTCGACGCCGCCGGGCTCGTGGTCTGCCCCGGGTTCATCGACCTCCACGTCCACCTCCGCGAGCCCGGATACGAGTACAAGGAGACGATCGCCACGGGCACGCGCGCGGCGGCCGCCGGCGGCTTCACCGCGGTGTGCTGCATGGCCAACACGCGGCCCGTCAACGACACGGGCTCCATCACCGAGTACATCCTGGAGCGCGCCCGCACCGAGGGGCGCGTGCGCGTCTACCCCATCGGCGCCGTCACCCGCGGGCTCGCGGGCCAGGAGCTCAGCGAGCTGGCCGAGCTCGCCGAGGCCGGGTGCGTGGCCTTCTCGGACGACGGTCGCGCGGTGATGAATGCCGCCCTCTACCGCCGGGCCATGGAGTACACGCTGCCCTTCGGCCTGCCGGTGGTGAGCCACGCCGAGGACCACGAGCTCTCGCGCGGCGCGGTGATGAACGAGGGCGTCGTCGCCACCGAGCTCGGCCTGCCCGGCGCGCCCGGGGCGGCCGAGGACGTCATGGTCGCCCGCGACCTGATCCTGGCCGAGCTCACCGGGGCGCACGTGCACATCGCCCACGTGTCCACCGCGGGCGCGGTGCGGCTCATCCGGGACGCGAAGGCGCGCGGCGTGCGCGTCACGGCCGAGGTCACCCCGCACCACCTGACCCTCACCGAGGAGGCCGTGCGCGGGTTCGACCCGAACACCAAGATGAACCCCCCGCTCCGCACCAAGCGCGACGTCGAGGCCCTCGTGGAGGCGCTCGCGGACGGGACGATCGACTGCGTGGCCACCGATCACGCCCCCCACGCGGTGAGCGAGAAGGAGGGCGAGTTCGACCGGGCCCCGTTCGGCGTCATCGGCCTCGAGACGGCGGTGCCGGTGCTGCTCGACCGCCTGGTGCGGCCGGGCCTGCTCCCGCTCGCCACGCTCGTGGCCCGGCTCTCGACGGACCCGGCGCGGGTGTTCAACCTGCCGGGCGGGCGCCTGACGCCCGGCGCCCCGGGCGACGTCACGATCCTGGACCTCGAGCGGGAACTCGTCATCGACCCCGCGCGATTCTTCTCCAAGAGCCGCAACACGCCCTTCGCGGGCTGGTGCGTGCGCGGCGCCGTGGCGGCGACGATCGTGGGCGGGCGGGTGGTCTACCCGTGAGACCGGCGGTCCTCGTGCTCCGCGACGGCCGGGCGTTCGAGGGTGAGGCGCTCGGCGCCGTCGGCGAGACCTGGGGCGAAGTGATCTTCAACACCGCGATGCAGGGCTACCAGGAGATCCTCACCGACCCCTCCTACCGGGGGCAGATCGTCGTGATGACCTACCCCATGGTGGGCAACTACGGGGTCAACGAGGAGGACGTCGAGTCGCGGCGCCCGTGGGTGAACGGCTTCGTGGTCCGCGAGGCCGCGCCGTGCCCGTCGAGCTGGCGCGGGCGCACGAGCCTGCACGCCTACCTCGAGCGGCACGGGATCGTCGGCCTCCAGGGGATCGACACGCGCGCCCTGACCCGGCACCTGCGCGACCACGGCGCGCAGGACGGCATCCTGTCGTCGGTGGACACCGACCTCGCGCGGCTCCGGGAGCGGGCGCGGCAGCTGCCCGGGCTCGTCGGCCGGGACCTCGTCCGCGAGGTGACGGCCCCCGCCCCGTTCGCCTGGACGGAGGGGCCGTGGCGCCTCGGGGCGGGCTACACGGCCCCGCCCGCCCCGCGCTTTCGCGTCGTGGCGTACGACGCCGGCATCAAGCGCGCGATCCTCCGGCAGCTCGCCGCGGTCGGGTGCGAGGTCACGGTGGTGCCGGCCGCGACGCCCGCGGAGGCGGTGCTCGAGCGCCGGCCCGACGGCGTGGTGGTGTCGAACGGCCCGGGCGACCCCGAGGCCGTGCCCTACCTGATCGCGAGCGTCCGCGGGCTCCTCGGCCGCGTGCCGCTCTTCGGGATCTGCCTGGGCCACCAGGTCCTGGCGCTCGCGGCCGGCGGGCGCACGTACAAGCTGCCGTTCGGGCACCACGGGGCGAATCACCCCGTCAAGGACCTGGCCACCGGGCGCGTGGAGATCACCGCCCAGAACCACGGGTTCGCGGTGGATCCGGCCTCGCTCGAGCGGGCCGGCTGGGTCGTGAGCCACGTCAACCTCTACGACGGCACCTGCGAGGGGCTCCGGCACCGGGAGTGGCCGGCGTTCTCCGTGCAGTACCACCCGGAGGCCTCGCCCGGCCCTCACGACGCCAGCTACCTGTTCGAGCGCTTCGCGGCCGCGATGAAGGGAGGCTGATGCGCGCATGCCCCTGTACCTGGTTGCCTACCGGAAGATCGAAGGCCCCGGCCAGAAGCCGGAGTGGGCAACCTTCACCACCCAGAGCGAGACCGCGCTCGAGGCGCACGCGATCCGCGAGCGGGTCGAGAAGCGCCTGAGCGTGTTCGGCGAGCAGCTCTGGGGCTCGGGCGAGGTCTTCTGGCTCGGGAGCGGGCGGCTCGATGACGTCCTCTACCGCCGCGAGGAAGCGCCCCCGGACGCCTCCATCGTGTACGGCCTGGTGGAAGAGTAGCGCGGCGTGCCGCGGCGGACCGATCTCCGCAAGATCCTGATCGTCGGCTCCGGCCCGATCGTCATCGGCCAGGCGTGCGAGTTCGACTACTCGGGCACGCAGGGGTGCCGGGCGCTGCGGGAAGAGGGGTTCGAGGTGGTCCTGGTCAACTCGAACCCGGCCACGATCATGACCGACCCGGAGATGGCCGACCGCACGTACATCGAGCCCCTCACCCCCGAGTTCCTCGCCCGGATCATCGAGCGCGAGCGCCCCGACGCCCTCCTGCCCACCCTGGGGGGCCAGACCGGCCTGAACCTCGCCGTCGCGCTGGCCGAGGACGGCACGCTCGACCGCTTCGGGGTCGAGCTGATCGGCGCCACGCTCGAGGCGATCCGCAAGGCCGAGGACCGCGAGCGCTTCAAGGCGGCGATGGAGCGCATCGGCCTCGCCGTGCCGCGCTCCTGCGCCGTCCGGAGCGTGGCCGAGGGGCGCGAGGCGGGGCGTCGCCTCGGCTACCCGGTCGTCGTGCGCCCCTCGTTCACCCTCGGGGGCAGCGGCGGGGCCATCGCGGCGAGCCCCGAGGAGCTCGAGGAGGCCGTGCGCCGCGGGCTCCAGCTCTCGCCGGTGGGCACGGTGCTCGTCGAGGAGTCGGTCCTCGGCTGGAAGGAGTTCGAGCTGGAGGTGATGCGCGACCTCAAGGACAACGTGGTGGTCGTCTGCTCCATCGAGAACGTCGACCCCATGGGCGTGCACACCGGGGACTCGGTCACGGTCGCCCCCGCGCAGACCCTCAGCGACAAGGAGTACCAGGTCATGCGCGACGCCGCCGCGGCCATCATCCGCGAGATCGGCGTCGAGACCGGCGGTTCCAACATCCAGTTCGCCGTCAACCCCGCGGACGGCCGCATGGTCGTGATCGAGATGAACCCGCGGGTGAGCCGCTCCTCGGCCCTGGCCTCCAAGGCCACCGGCTTCCCCATCGCCAAGATCGCGGCCAAGCTGGCCGTGGGGTACACGCTCGACGAGCTCCGCAACGACATCACGCGCGAGACCCCCGCGTGCTTCGAGCCCGCGCTCGACTACTGCGTCGTAAAGTTCCCCCGCTGGGCCTTCGAGAAGTTCCCCGAGGCGGACCGTACGCTCACGACGCAGATGAAGTCGGTGGGCGAGGTCATGGCCATCGGGCGCACGTTCAAGGAGGCGCTCCAGAAGGCGATCCGCTCGCTCGAGCAGGACCGCTGGGGGCTCACGCTCGACCGGCCCGTGAGCGTGGAGGAGCTCCGGCAGCTGCTCCGGGTGCCGACGCCCGACCGCCTCTTCGCCGTCGGCGACGCCTACCGCGCGGGCCTCGGGACCGACGAAATCCACGCGCTCACGCGCATCGACCCGTGGTTCCTCGAGCAGATCCGCGAGATCGTCGCCTTCGAGGCCGAGATCGCGCGCGCGGCCCTCGCGGACCCGCGCGTGCTCCGCCGGGCCAAGCGCATGGGCTTCGCCGACCGGCGCATCGCCCAGCTCACCGGGACCACGGAGCTCGCCGTGCGCGGGCTGCGCCAGCGCCAGGGCATCGTCGCCACGTTCAAGACCGTCGACACCTGCGCCGCGGAGTTCGTGGCCTACACGCCCTACCTCTACTCCACCTACGAGGAGGAGGACGAGGCGCCGCCCACCGACCGCCCCAAGGTCGTCATCCTCGGCTCCGGCCCCAACCGCATCGGCCAGGGGATCGAGTTCGACTACTGCTGCGTCCACGCCGTCGCCGCGCTCCGGGAACGGGGCGTCGAGGCGGTGATGGTCAACTGCAACCCCGAGACCGTCTCCACCGACTACGACACCTCGGACCGGCTCTACTTCGAGCCCCTCACGCTCGAGGACGTGCTCAACGTCGTGGAGAAGGAGCGCCCGCTCGGGGTCGTGGTCCAGTTCGGCGGCCAGACGCCCCTCAAGCTCGCCGTGCCGCTCCAGGCGTGCGGCGTGCCGATCCTCGGGACCCCGCCCGACGCCATCGACCGCGCCGAGGACCGGGCGCGCTTCAGCGCGCTGCTGACCGAGCTGGGCCTCGCCCAGGCCCCCGGCGCCACGGCCCGGTCCGTGGAGGAGGCGCGCGCCATCGCCGCGCGGCTCGGCTACCCGGTGCTCGTCCGCCCCTCGTACGTCCTGGGCGGCCGCGCCATGGAGATCGTCTGGGACGAGGACGACCTCCGCCGCTACGCGGGCGAGGCGGTCCGCGTCGCCCCCGAGCACCCGATCCTGATCGACAAGTTCCTCGAGGACGCCATCGAGATCGACGTCGACGCCGTCGCCGACGGCCAGCGCGTGCTCGTGGCCGGGATCATGGAGCACATCGAGAAGGCGGGCATCCACTCCGGCGACGCCGCCTGCGCCCTGCCCCCCTACTCGCTGGGCGACGAGCAGGTGCGCGCGCTCGCCGAGCAGACGCGCGCGCTCGCCCGGGCGCTCGGTGTGGTCGGCCTCCTCAACGTGCAGTTCGCGGTCAAGAACGACGTCATCTACGTCCTCGAGGTCAACCCGCGCGCCTCCCGCACCGTGCCCTTCGTCTCGAAGGCGGTGGGCGTCCCGCTCGCCAAGCTCGCCGCGCGCGCGCTGCTCGGCGAGCCGCTGCCGCCGCCGGAGACGGTGGAGGCGATCGAGCTCGGCCACATCGCGGTCAAGGAGTCGGTCTTCCCCTTCATCAAGTTCCCCGGCGTCGACGCCGTGCTCGGGCCCGAGATGAAGTCCACGGGCGAGGTCATGGGCATCGACCGGGACTTCCCGCGCGCCTACCTCAAGGCCCAGCTCGCGGCCGGCTGCCGCTTGCCCACGACCGGGAAGGTCTTCATCACCGTCCGCAACCGCGACAAGCGCGTGGTCGCCGCGCTCGCCCGCCGGCTCGCGGAGCTCGGCTTCGGCCTGGTGGCCACCGCGGGCACCGCCCGCGTGCTCGAGCGGCACGGGCTCACGGTCGAGGTGATCCACAAGGTCGGCGACGGGTACCGACCGAACATCCTGGACCTCATGCGGCGGGGCGAGATCGCCCTGGTCTTCAACACCCCGGAGGACGGCCGCGCCCGCGCGGACTCGGCGGCGATCCGCACCACCGCGGTGATGCAGCAGATCCCCTACTACCTGACCGTGGACGGCATCCAGGCGGCCATCGCCGCCATCGAGGCGCTGCTCAAGGGCGAGCCCGGCGTGCGCGCGCTCCAGGAGTACCATGCCGGCCGCTAGCGCGGCCGACCGGGTGCTCGTGGCCCTCGACGTCGAGCGCCCGGCGGACGCCGAGGCGCTGCTGGACCGGCTCGAGGGCGTCCTGAGCGGCTGCAAGATCGGCAGCCAGCTCTTCACCGCCGCGGGCCCGGCCGTCGTCGAGCACGCGCGCAAGCGGGGCTGGCGCGTGTTCCTCGACCTCAAGTACCACGACATCCCGTCGACGGTCGCCGGCGCCGTCCGCGAGGCCACGCGGCTCGGCGTCGCCCTGCTGACCGTCCACGCGAGCGGGGGCGTGCGGATGATGCGCGCGGCGGCCGAGGCGGCGGCGCGCGCGGCCGACGAGTTCGGGTGCCCGCGCCCCCGCTGCCTGGCGGTGACAGTCCTGACGAGCCTGGACCGGCGCGCGCTCGACGTCGAGCTCGGCGTACCGGCGACCGTCGAGGCCCACGTGCTCCACCTGGCCCAGCTGGCGCGCGAGGCCGGCCTGGACGGCTGCGTGGCGTCGCCGCGTGAGGTCCGGACGCTGCGCCTGGCGCTCGGCCCGGGCTGGGTGATCGTGACGCCCGGCATCCGGCCGCGGAGCGCCCTCGCGGCCGCGCCGACCGCGCGCCCGCCGGACGCCGGGGACGACCAGGTGCGGGTCGCGACGCCGGCCGCGGCGCTCGCCGCCGGGGCCGACTACCTCGTCGTGGGCCGGCCGATCACCGCCGCCGCCGACCCGCGCGCGGCGGCCGAGGCCCTGCTGCGCGAGCTCGCCGCGTGACCGAGGCCGAGACGCTCGCGCTCTACGAGCGCAGCGGCGCGCTGCTGCGCGGCCACTTCCGCCTGACCTCGGGCCTGCACTCGGACGTCTACCTCCAGTCGGCCCTGGTCCTCCAGTACCCTGCGCACGCCGCCGCGCTCGGCGCCGCGCTCGCGGCGCGCTTCCGGGACGCCGGCGCCACGGCCGTGGTGGCGCCGGCGCTCGGCGGCATCGTGGTGGCCCACGAGGTCGCGCGGGCGCTCGGGGCGCGGGCGCTCTTCACCGAGCGCGAGAACGGCGTGATGACGCTCCGCCGGGGCTTCGCGCTCGAGCCCGGCGAGCGCTGCCTGGTCGTCGAGGACGTGATCACCACCGGCGGGTCGACGCGGGAGGTGATCGCGTGCGTCGAGCGGGCGGGCGCCACGGTCGTGGGCGTGGGCGCCCTCGTCGACCGGAGCGGCGGCGCCGCCCGCTTCGCGGTCCCCGCCGTCGCGCTCGCACGGGTGCGCGCCGACGCCTGGCCCCCGGAGGCCTGCCCGCTCTGCGCGACGGGCAGCCCGCCGGTCAAGCCCGGCAGTCGCGCCTGAGCGCGCCGCGCGGGGCCGCCCGGCTCAGTACTCGGGCGGCGCGTAGACGGTCAGGAAGAAGAGCGGGGTCCGCCCCGGGTTCCGGACGTGGTGGCGGACGCCGGCCGGGATCGTCACCAGGCCCCCCGGGCCGACCTTGCGCTCGACGGCGCCGAGCCGGACGACGCCCTCGCCCTCCACCACGAAGATGATCTGATCGCCCCCGTGCTGCTCCTCCGGGCCCGCGTCGGCCCCGGGCGCGATCGTCATGACGGCCGTCTGGGTCCGCTCCGTCTCCTGCAAGACCCGGAAGAACTCCCCGCGGTAGGCGTAGATGTCGACGACGTCGGCCATCGCGTCCTCCCGATTCCCGCGTGCGGCGGCCCACGCCCCCGCGCGCGGCGGGCCCGGCCGCGGCGTCCGCGGGCCCGCCGCGCCGCCGGTCGGGAGCGGGCGGTGCGGGGTCGCCGGGCTCAGCGTACCGCGGGCGCCCCGCACGCACCCGGCGCACGTCACTCGACCGGGAGCATCAGGCTCACGAGCACCCGGCGCTTCTGGGCGTTGGGAAGCCCCTGGACCTCGAGCGGGCCGAGGCCCACCGCGTGGATGCGCGGCAGCTCGACGCCGCGCTCGACGAGGAACCGCCGCACCGCCTCGACCCGGCGCTGGCTCAGCTGGATGTTGTACTCGCGCGGCCCCACCGGGTCGGTGTAGCCGATGAGCTCGACGGTGAGGCTCGGGTTGGCCTTGAGCTCGCGCACGACCCCGGCGAGCGCCGTCTGGGCCCCGTCGTCCAGGTCCCACCGGTCGAAGCGGAAGGTGATCTCGAGGCTCTCCACCCGCTTCCACGCGTGCCGGCGCGACCACAGGCGCGTGAGGCGGGCGTCGACCTCCTCGGCGCGCGTAGCCGCGGCCTCCGCCTTCGCGAACGCCGCGTCGCCGCGGGCGTGCGCCGCCTCGGCGCGCTCGAGCGCGCTGCGGGCCGAGGCGGCCGTGTCCTCCACGGAGGTCTCGAGCCGGCCCACGCGCGTGCCGAGCCCCTCCACGCGCTGCGCCTCGGCCGTCAGCCGGGTCTCGACCTCGCCGATCCGACGGTCGACCTCGACGCGCTGCTTGCCGACGACCTCCTGGACCCACCCGCGCGTGGCGCAGCCGGCGGCCAGCGGGATGAGCCCGAGCAGGACGAGAGTGGGAAACCGTGTGCCCATCTATGCCCTCCCGAGCAGCGACATGGCTGCCCGCTCGCGGTCGATGCAACGCCGCGGCCAGCGCCGGACGCGGCCCGCCCGCCCGTGGCGACGCCGGAAAGGCCGCGCGCCGCGGCGCCGCGGCCGCGGCCGCCGCGTTACGCGCCCGACGCGCAGTCGCGAGGCTGACGGTGGGACGTCAGGAGCCGAAGAGCCCGTTGCGCGCGAGGACGACGAGGAGCCAGGCGAGCTGGGCGCCCACGAACAGCGCCCGGGCAGGCTCGGGGCCGCGCGTCACGCGCGTCCGGTACTGCCAGTAGGCGAGCGGCGGGGCGAGCAGCGCGAAGAGCGGGGCGTCGTAGGTGCGCAGGAGGCCGGCTTCGTGCGCGAGGCCGGCGCCGAAGGTCCAGAGCGCCCACGCCCCGAGCCAGCCGGCCGCGACGGAGACCGCCGCCGACGCCCGCGCGCTCGACCGGCCGAGCCGCCGCGCCGCCGCCGCGGCCAGCGCGCCGACGAGCAGCACGACCAGCAGGCCCCCGAGCGCCCAGCGCGTCACGCCTCCGACCTCCCCGCGCCGCCGCGGCGCGCCGCGCGCCGGCGCGCCCGCGCCGCGAGGCAGGCTCCGGCGATCCCGACGTCCGTCGCGGCGACCGGCGAGTCTAGGCCGCGCGCGGCGCGCGTGTCAATCGCCCCGCGGGCGCAACACGTTGACACCAAAGGAAAATTCCGCCTATGATCCGTCGATGAGCGCGACCTCGATGCCTGTCGCCGGGGCGCGTCCGTGATCCGCAGCATGACCGGGTTCGGCCGTGGCGAGGCCACGGTCGACGACGTGACGATCACGGTCGAGGCACGCTCGGTCAACCACCGTCACCTGGACATCGCGCTGCGCTTGCCACCGGCGCTCGCCGGCTTCGAGCCCGACGCGCGCCGGCTGGTGCAGGGGCGCGTGGAGCGCGGCCGGGTGGAGGTGACGGTGGTCGTCGGGCGCCCGGCGAGCCAGCCGGCGCAGGAGGTGCGCGTCGACGTCGCGCTCGCGCGCCGCTACCTCACCCAGGCCCGCGCGCTCGCGGCGGAGCTCGGGCTCGCGGGCGAGCCGCCGCTCGCGTGGGTGCTCGAGCGCCCGGGCGTGCTGCGGCTCGAGGAGGCCGCGCTGCCGGAGGCGGGCGTGCTGTGGGCGGGCGCGGCGACGGCGCTCGGCCGCGCGCTCGACGAGCTCGTGGCACGCCGCGCCGCCGAAGGCGCGGCGCTCGCGAGCGGCCTCCGCGCGCTGCTGGCCGAGCTGCGGGGCCTGACGGAGGCGATGACCACCCGCGCCCCGCTGGCGGCCGCGCGGCGCGGCGAGCGGTTGCGTGAGCGGCTGCGCGGGTGGCTCGGCGAGGTCCCGGTCGACGAGGCGCGGGTCCTCACCGAGGTCGCGGTGTGGGCACAGAAGGCGGACGTCACCGAGGAGCTGACGCGGGTGCGGGCGCACCTGGACGAGCTCGCGGCGATGCTCGACAAGGGCGGCCCGGTGGGGCGCCCGATGGACTTCCTGCTCCAGGAGCTCAACCGGGAGATCACCACCACCGCCGCCAAGGCCGACGACCTCGAGCTCGCCCAGGCCGCGCTGGCCGCGAAGGCGGTCCTCGAGAAGATGCGGGAGCAGGCGCAGAACCTCGAATAGACGCCGGCGCCCCGCCCGCGCAGGGCGGGCGCGGGCGGCGGCGACGGACGTGGCGGGAGCAGGACCGTGGCGAGCCGGGCGGGGGCGCGGTTGGTGAACGTGGGGCACGGCAACGTGGTCGTGGCCGATCAGATCGTGGCGATCGTGGGGCTGGACTCGCTGCCGGTGAAGCGACTGATCGAGAGCGTCAAGGGCAGTCCGAAGCTGGTCGACGCGACGGCCGGGCGGCGGACGCGCGCCGTGATCGTGACCGAGAGCGACCACCTGATCCTCTCGTCCCTCGAGCCGGCGACGCTGGCGCAGCGCCTCGCCAACGAGCGGGGCGCGCCCGGTGATTAGGCGGCGCGGCACGCTCTTCGTCGTCTCGGCGCCCTCGGGAGCCGGCAAGACCACGCTCTGCCGGGAGGTGCGCCTGCGCGTGCCCGACCTCGGCTACTCCGTCTCCTACACGACGCGGGCGCCCCGCCCCGGCGAGGTCGACGGCGTCGACTTCCACTTCGTCAGCGAGGCGGAGTTCGCCGCCCTGCGGGACCGGGGCGAGTTCGCGGAGTGGGCGGTCGTGCACGGCCACCTCTACGGCACCCGCGCGCGCACGCTCGAGGCGGCGCTCGTCGAGGGGCGCGACCTGCTCCTCGACATCGACACGCAGGGCGCGGCCCAGCTGCGGCGCCGCTACCCCGAGGCGGTCCTGATCTTCATCGTGGCGCCGTCGCTCGCCGAGCTCGAGCAGCGGCTGCGCGAGCGGCGCTCGGACGCCGCGGCCGAGATCGCCCGGCGCCTGGCCCGCGCGCGGGAGGAGATCGCGCTCTGGCGGCAGTACGATTATCTGGTGGTGAACCGGGACGTGAAGGAGGCCGTGGACCAGCTCACGGCCATCGTCGTGGCCGAGCGCCTGCGCACCAGCCGCGTGACGCTGGCGCTGCCGGACCTCGACGTGCCCGCAGAGGGGAGGTCGTGATGGCGTTTCCGTCGCTCGAGCAGGCTCTGAGCAAGGTGTCCAACCGGTACCTGCTGGTGGTCCTGGCGGCCAAGCGCGCCCGCCAGCTCAACCGGGGCGCGCCGCCGCGCGTGGAGACCCGCTACCGGAAGCCGACCAGCATCGCCCTCGAGGAGATCGCGGCCGGCAAGATCGAGTACCGGCTGAAGGACGAGGGCGAGACGCCCAAGGCCTGAGCGTGGCGCTGGAGGGGCGGGAGCTCGTCCTCGGCGTGACCGGGTCCATCGCCGCCTACAAGGCGGCGTACCTGGTCCGCGAGCTCCGCCGCCTCGGCGCCGGCGTGACCGTCTGCCTGTCGGCGCACGCGCAGCGGTTCGTCGGGCCGCTCACGTTCCGCACGCTCTCCGGGCGCCCCGTCCTGACCGACCTCTTCGACCCCCGGGCGACGGAGGCCGTGGAGCACGTGGCGCTCGCCGAGCGCGCGGACGCGATCGTGGTGGCGCCGGCCACCGCCGACCTGCTCGCCAAGGCGGCCCACGGGGTGGCCGACGACGCCCTCACGACGCTGCTGTTGGCCGCGCGCGGGCCCGTGCTCCTGGCGCCGGCGATGGACGGGGGCATGTGGCAGCACCCCGCGGTGGTCGCCAACGTCCGGCTGCTGCGCGAGCGCGGCGTCACCGTCCTCGAGCCCGACACGGGCGAGCTCGCCTCGGGGCTCGTGGGCCCGGGCCGGCTGCCCGAGGTCGAGGCGATCATCGAGGCGCTGCTGGCGCGGTTGGGGCCGCAGGACCTGGCCGGCGAGCACGTCCTCGTCACGGCCGGGCCCACGCGCGAGCCCATCGACCCGGTGCGGTTCCTCTCCAACCGCTCGTCCGGGAAGATGGGCTACGCGCTCGCGCGCGCGGCGCTGCGGCGCGGGGCCCGCGTGACGCTGGTGTCGGGCCCGACCGCCCTCGCTCCCCCGCCCGGGGCGCGCGTCGTGCCGGTCCAGACGGCCGAGGAGATGCGCGAGGCCGTGCTCCAGCACGTGGACGCGGCCACGGTCGTGATCAAGGCAGCCGCCGTCGCCGACTACCAGGCCCGCACGGTGGCCCCGCGCAAGCTCAAGGGCAAGGCCGAGCTCACGCTGGCGCTCGTGCCCACACCCGACATCCTCGGCGAGCTCGCCGCCCGGCGGCCGCGCCCGTTCCTGGTCGGCTTCGCGGCGGAGACCGACGACGTCGTCGCCCACGCGCGCGCGAAGCTCCAGGCCAAGGGCGTCGACGTGCTCGTGGTCAACGACGTGAGCCGCGCGGGCGTGGGGTTCGAGGCCGACGACAATCAGGTCCTGATCCTCGACCGGTGGGGCGGCGAGCGCGCGCTGCCCCGCATGCCCAAGAGCGCCCTGGCCGACGAGATCCTGAGCCACGTCCTGGCGATCCGGGCCGCGGCCCCGGACGCGACCCGGGTGGGCCGCTGACCCGGCGTCCCCGCACCCCGGCCGCCCCGACCGTGCCGGCCCCCACGGGGCCCGCGACGCGGGCCGGCGCCGACTCCCCGACGGCGCCGACGTGCGCGCCCGGCCCGACCGCGGCCGCCGCGACCGATCCCCAGGGCGCGCTCGCCGCGGCCGCCGCGGCGCTCAGCGCCACGCTCCGACACCACCGCGACCTCGGCTTCACGGAGGTCGCCCTCCAGGGCGCCTACCTCCTCGGGCCGGACGAGGCGCTCGCCGCCCAGGAGCGCGCGCTCCAGGGCTGCCGCCGGTGCCGCCTCTGCGAGGGGCGGACGACGGTCGTCTTCGGCAGCGGCAACCCGCGCGCCGACCTCGTGGTGATCGGCGAGGGCCCGGGCGCCGAGGAGGACGCGCAGGGCAAGCCCTTCGTCGGGCGGGCGGGCCAGCTCCTCACGCGGATGCTCGAGGCGGTCCAGCTCGCGCGCGACGAGGTCTACATCACCAACGCGGTCAAGTGCCGCCCGCCGGGCAATCGCAACCCCGAGCCGGACGAGCTCGCCGCGTGCGCCCCGTTCCTCGCGGCGCAGCTCGCGGTGATCCGGCCCAAGGTCGTGCTCGCCCTCGGCAGCGTGGCGGCGCAGGCGCTGCTCCGCACGCGCGAGCCGATCGGCAAGCTCCGCGGGCGCGTGCACCCCTTCGGCACGGCGGTGCTCGTGCCGACCTTCCACCCCGCCTTCCTCCTGCGGAACCCGGGCCCGGAGTACCGGCGCCTGGCGTGGGAGGACCTGAAGCTCGCCCGGCGCGAGTACGACCGGCGCCGGCAGCGCTGAGGCGCGCCGCCGCGGCCCGCGGATGATCGCGGACGTCGCCTTCGACGCGCCGCTCGCCCCGTTCAGCTACCGGGTGCCCGCGGGCTGGGCGCTGGCGCCGGGGCAGCGCGTGCTCGCGCCGCTGCGCGGGGCGGCGCGCGTGGGCGTCGTGGTGGCCGTCCGCCCCGGGGACGCCCCGGCGCTCAAGCCGCTCGCCCGCGTGCTCGACGAGGCGCCCCTGCTCGACGCCGAGGCCCAGGCTCTCGTCGCGTGGATCGCCGCCGAGAGCCTGACGAGCCTCGGCGCCACCTGGCTCAGCCTGCTGCCGCCGGTCGCGCCCCACGGCGCCGTGCGCGCGGCGCCGCCGGGCGAGGCGCCGTCGGCGGCGTCGCCCGGGCCAGCGGGGGTCCTCGCAGCCGCGCGGCTCGCCACGGCACCGGCCGCGTCCGAGCCCGCGCCGGGCCCCGCGGTCGAGCTGCTCGTCGGGGCCGCGCGCGAGGCCGAGCTCGCCGCGCGCCTCGCGGGCGCCCAGGGCGCGCTCGTCGTCGTCCCCGACGTCGAGGCCGCGGCGCGCTGGGCCGAGCGCCTCGCGCGGGACGCGCCGGTGGGCCGCCTCGACTCCGGGGTGAGCGACGCCGAGCGCGCCCGCGCCTGGCGCGAGCTCGCCGCCGGACGACTGCGGCGCGCGGTCGGCACGCGCGCGGCGCTACTCGCGCCCCTGCCGCCGGGGGCGACGCTCGCGCTCGTCGACGAGCACGACACCGCGCACCGCCCCCCCGGCCCGCCCCGGCTCCACCCGCGCGACATCGCGCTCGAGCGCGCGCGCCGCGTCGGGCTCGCGCTGTGGCTGACCGCGGCGACCCCGAGCGTCGAGGCCTGGGCGCTGGCCGCCCGCGGCGGGGCCCGGCTCACCGCGCTGCCGCCCGGGCCGTGGCCGACCGTCCAGGTCGCGGACACCCGCGGGCTCGGCCGGCGCGAGGCGCTCACGCCCACGCTCCTGCGCGCGCTCCGCGACGCGCTGGCCGCGGGCCGGCGCGCGCTGCTCCTCGTCACCCGACTGACCTCCGCGCTCGGGTGCGACGAGTGCGGGACGATCCTGCGCTGCGCGCGGTGCGCCATCGCCCTCGCCTACTCGCCGGCGGGCCGGACGCTCGCCTGCCGGCTGTGCGCCGCGACGCTCGCGCCGCCGCCCGACACGTGTCCCACGTGCCGCGGGCGCCGGCTGCTCCCGGTCGGGTGGGGGGCCGAGCGCGTGGCCCACGCCGTCGCGCGGCGGTTCCCCCGCGCGCGGATCGCGCGGTACGAGCCCGAGCGCGGGGGCCGCGCGGCCGGCGCCCGCGAGGCCGCGCGCGCCGCCGACGTCGTGGTCGGTGCGCGCGGGGCGCTGCGCCTGTTCGCGCCGGGCACGCTCGGGCTCGCGGCCTTCCTCGCGCCGGACCAGCTCCTCGGCCTGCCGGACTTCCGCGCCGCGGAGCGGGCCTTCGCGCTGATGTGGGCGGCCGCCGAGCGCGTCCGGTCGGACGGCACCGTGGTCGTGCAGACCCAGAACCCGACGCACCCGGCGGTCACCGCGCTGGTCAAGCAGAGCCTCGAGGCGTTCTACGGGCCCGAGCTCCGCTTCCGCGCCGAGCTCGGCTACCCGCCCTACCGACGGCTCGCGCGGCTCACGGTGACCGCCCCCGCGGAGCCCGAGCGCGCGCGCCTGGTCGCGCGGCTCCAGGCCGCGCTCGCCGAAGACCCGGCGCTCGAGGTCTACCCCCCGCGCCTGGACCGGCGCGGCCACGCCGTCCACCTCGTGGTCAAGGGCGACGAGGCGCTGCCGCGCCGGCTCGCCGCCGCGCTCGCGCGCGCGCAGCCCGAGGGCCCGGGGAGCGGGGGCCGGGCGCGGCGCCGGGGTATGATAGACGCCGAGGTGGATCCCGTCGAATGGCCGTCCTGACCGTCCGCAAGTACGGCGACCCCGTGCTCCGGCGCCGTGCCGCGCCGGTGACCGCGATCACGCCCGAGATCCGCCGGCTCGCCGCCGACATGATCGACACCATGTACGACGAGGTCGGCCTCGGGCTGGCGGCCCCGCAGGTGGGCGTGTCGCTCCGGCTGATCGTGGTCGCCGACGATCAGGTGCGCGAGCCGCGCGTGCTCGTGAACCCGGCCATCGTCGCCCAGGGCGGCACGGCCACCGCCGAGGAGGGCTGCCTGTCCCTGCCGGGGGTGTTCGCCCCCGTCACGCGGGCCGAGTGGGTGACCGTCGAGGCGCACGACCTCGACGACCGCCCCCTGCGGCTCGAGGCCGCGGGGCTGCTGGCCCGCGTCCTCCAGCACGAGATCGACCACCTGGACGGCGTGCTGTTCATCGACCGGCTCGACCCGGTCACCCGCGACCGGATCAAGCGCAGGATCCGGAAGCAGGGCTTCCGCGAGGACCTGGCCGCCCGCGCCTTCGCGCTCTGAGGCGGGGGCGCCTCAGGCGCGCAGGGCCGCGAGCACGCGCTCCGGCGTCATCGGCAACGCGCGCACCCGTGCGCCCGTGAGCGCCGCGACGGCGTTGCCGATCGCGCCGCCCATGGGCGGCAGGCCGACCTCCCCGATGCCGCCCGGTGGATGGTCGCTCGAGAGCACCTCCACCGAGATCTCCGGCGCATCGGCCATGCGGAGCACCGGGTAGTCGTGGAAGTTCGACTGCTGCACGACCCCGCGCTGGATGGTGATGCGCTCGCCGAGCACGTGGCTGATGCCGAAGTTCACGCCGCTCTCGATCTGGGCCACGATGGTGTCCGGGTGGATGGCGAGGCCCGGGTCCACCGCGCACCACACGCGGTGCACGCGCAGGGCGCCCGTCGCCCGCTCGACGGAGACCTCGGCCACGGCCGCGACGTAGGTGTTCCACTCCTCGGAGAACGCGAGCCCGAGGCCGCGGCCGCGGCGCCGCCGCCCCCAGTCGGCCATCTCGGCGGCGCGGCGGACCACCCGCGCGGCGCGCGCGTGGTGGGCCAGGAGCCGGAGGCGCCACTGCACCGGGTCGATGCGCTGGGCCCGCGCGAGCTCGTCGATGAACGACTCGATCGCGAACTTCGTGTAGCCGACGCCCACCGAGCGCCACGGCCCGACGTCGACCCCGCGGTCCTCGCGCAGGTACTCGTGGAGCTGGTTGGCGACCGCGTAGGTCAGCATGTGGCCCTGGATCACCGGCAGGTCCCGGCCCTTGAGCTGCGCCATGGCCGGCGGGTTGAAGCGGGCGTAGATCGACGCGGCTACGATGCGGTGGCGCCAGGCCGCGAGGTTGCCCGCCGCGTCGAGCCCGGCCTCGAGGAACTGGGCGGTGAGCGGCCGGTACTTGTCGTTCCGCACGTCGTCCTCGCGGCTCCAGATGACCTTCACCGGCCGCCCCACGGCGCGCGCGAGCAGCACCGCGTCGAGGACGAAGTCGTTCTCCAGGCGCCGGCCGAAGCCGCCGCCGAGCAGCGTGGTGTGGACCGTGACCTGCGCCGGCGCGATCCCCAGCGCCGCCGCGACCGCGAGCTGGTTGCGGCTCGGCGCCTGCGTCGGCGCCCAGATCTCCACGCCGCCGTCGGGGCGCACCCGGGCGGTGGCGTTCATCGGCTCCATCGTGGCGTGGTAGACGTGGTCCGTGACGTAGACCGCGGCGAGCGTGCGCACGGCCCGGCGCATGGCCGCCGCGACGTCGCCCGCCTCGTGGATCACCAGACCGCGCCGCGACAGCGTGGCGGCGATCGCCGCGTACTCGCCGATGGCCTCGTCGGTGCTGTAGCGCTCGGCGGGCGTGCCCGGCTTCCAGGTGACCCGCAGCGCGGCCTTGCCCTTCTGGACCGCCTCGAAGCCGTGCCCCACCACGCCGACGCCCCACGGCAGCATGACCACGTGCGTGACCCCGGGGACGGCCCGCGCGGCGCTGTCGTCGACCCGCTCCGGCGGCGCCCCGTACACCGGTGCGCGCAGCACGCTGGCGACGAGCATGTCGGGGACCTCGACGTCGATCCCGTAGATCGCCCGGCCCGTGACCTTGTCGGGGAGCTCGACCCGGGGCAGGTTGCGCCCGATGAGCCGGAACTGGTCCGGGCGCTTGAGGTCGGCGGGGGTGATCGTGGGCAGCGTCGCGGGCGCCTGCGCGAACCGTGCGATCTCGCCGTAGCTGATGCGACGGCCCGACGGCCGGTGCAGGACCACGTTCGGCTCGGTCTCGAGCTCGGCCACCGGCACGCCCCAGTGCTGAGCCACGGCGTCGAGGAGCACGCGGCGGGCCTGGGCGCCCGCCTGCCGCAGGAGCATGAAGTACCCCGGCGTCGTGCGGCTCGCGCCCGTGACCTGGAGGCCCCCGAAGCCCGGGTTGCCGTAGGCGCGGTCGGAGGGCGCCTGGACGATCTTCACCTTCGCCCAGTCCGCGTCGAGCTCCTCGGCCACCAGCATCGGCATCGAGGTCATCACGCCCTGGCCCATCTCGGCGGCCGGGGCGACGATGGTGATCGTGTCGTCCGGGTGGATCGTCACCCAGATGTTCGGCGAGAACCCGGCGCGGGCCAGCGCGCGGCCGAGCCGCCCGGGCACGCCGAAGCCGAACGCCAGGCCGGCGGCGCTGCCGACCACGAAGGCGCGGCGGGAGATCGCGGGGCGCGTGGCCATGGCTACACCTCCCGGGCCGCGCGCTCGATGGCGCGGATGATGCGCTGGTAGGTGCCGCACCGGCAGAGGTTGCCGTTCATCGCGTCGATGATCTGCCGGCGCGTGGGCCGCGGGTGGACGCGCAGCAGGGCCGCGGCCTGCATGATCTGGCCCGCCTGGCAGTAGCCGCACTGGAGGACCTGCTCGGCGAGCCACGCGCGCTGGAGCGGGTGCGAGCCGTCGGGCGAGAGGCCCTCGATCGTCGTCACCGCGCGTCCCTCCACGGCGCGCATCGGCGTCTGGCACGAGCGCACCGCCCGGCCGTCGACGTGCACGGTGCAGGCGCCGCACTGCGCGACCCCGCAGCCGTACTTGGTGCCGGTGAGCTTGAGCTTCTCGCGGAGGACCCAGAGCAGGCGCTCGTCGGGATCCGCCGCCACCTCGACTGGCGTGCCGTTGACCGTCAGGCGCATGGGCGTGCCCTCCCTGATCGCCCCGGGCGGGCCAGGCGGGGCCGGGGCCGCCCGGCGCGGCGGATGCGGGGGATCCTAGCACGGGCCCGGCCCGCCGAGAGCCGAGCGCCCGCTCGCGGGGGCGGCGGCGCGCCTCTACGCGCCTATAATCGCCGGGCGCCGCGCGCGAGCGCGCCCGCGCCGGGCCCCCACGACGCGTGATGCGAGTCCTCTTCTACGGCACCCCCGAGTTCGCGCTGCCGACGCTCGAGGCCCTGCTCCGCCACCACACGGTGGTCGCGGTCGTCACGCAGCCCGACCGCCCCGCCGGGCGCGGCCGACGCCTGACGCCGCCGCCCGTCAAGGTCCGCGCGCTCGCGGCCGGCCTGCCCGTGCTCCAGCCCGCGCGCCTGCGCGACCCCGGGTGGGACGTGCGCCTGCGCGCCTTCGCCCCCGACGTGGCCGTCGTGGTCGCGTTCGGCCAGATCCTGCCCCGCGCCGTGCTGGAGGTCCCGGCGCGCGGCTCCATCAACGTCCACGCCTCGCTCCTGCCCCGCTACCGCGGCGCCGCCCCGATCGCGTGGGCGATCATCCGCGGCGAGCGCGAGACCGGGGTCACGACGTTCCTCATGGACGAGGGCCTCGACACCGGGCCGATCCTGCTCCAGCGCGCCACGCCGATCCACCCCGAGGAGACGGCGGGCGAGCTCGCGGCGCGCCTGGCGGTGCTCGGCGCCGAGCTGCTGCTCGAGACGCTCGCGCGCCTGGACACGCTCGTCCCGCGCCCTCAGGATCCGGCGGCCGCCACGCTGGCCCCCCGCCTCACCCGTGAGGACGGCGCGCTCGACTGGCGCCGTCCCGCCGTCGAGCTCGTCAACCGCGTGCGCGGCTGCAATCCCTGGCCGGGCGCGTTCACCGCCGCGCCCGGCGGCCGGCTCCTCCTCTGGCGGGCGCGGGCGCTCGCCGGCCCGGCGGAGGCGCCGCCGGGCACCCTCGTGGCGCGCGCGGGCGAGCTCGTCGTGGCGGCGGGCGAGGGCGCGGTGCTCCCCCTCGAGGTCCAGCCCGAGAACCGGCGCGTCATGACGTGGGGCGAGTACCTGCGCGGCGCCCGCCTGGGCGCGGGCGCCCGGCTCGGCCCGCCGTGAGCCGCGGACCCTCGCCCGCCCGCGCGGCGGCGGCGCGCGTGCTCGAGCGCGTCGTTGCCGACCAGGCGTTCGCCGACCTCGCGCTCGAGGCGGAGCTCACGCGCCGGCGCCTGAGCCCCCGCGACGCCGCGCTCGCGACCGAGCTCGTGTACGGCACCCTCCGCTGGCAGCGCTACCTGGACTGGCTCCTGCAGCCCCACGCGCGCCGGCCGCTCGAGGCGCTCGACGTGCGCCCGCTCGTGGTGCTCCGGATGACCGCCTACCAGCTCCGCTTCCTCGAGCGCGTGCCGGCCTTCGCCGCGGTCGACGACGGCGTCGCGCTGGTGCGGCGGAGCGCGGGGCCGGGCCCGGCGGCCTTCGTCAACGCGGTGCTCCGCGCCTTCGCCCGGGCGTGCGAGGCGGGGCGCGAGCCGCCGCCGCCCGAGGATCCGGTCGAGGCGCTGGCCGTGCGCTGCTCGTTCCCCACCTGGCTCGCGGCGCGCTGGGTGGCGCGCTGGGGCGCGGCCGAGGCCGAGGCGCTGATGCGCGCCATGAACGCCCGGCCGCCGCTCACGCTGCGCGTCAACACGCTGCGCACCACCCGCGAGGCGCTCGCCGAGCGCCTGCGCCGGGAGGAGGGCCTCGCGACGAGGCCCACGCGCTACGCGCCCGAGGGGCTCGTCGCCGAGCACGGCGGCCGGCCCGCGGCCTGGCGCGCCTTCGCGGACGGCGCCTTCGTCGTGCAGGACGAAGCCTCGATGCTGGTCGGCCGGCTCCTCGCCCCCGCGCCGGGCGAGACGGTCGCCGACGTCTGCGCGGCCCCGGGGACCAAGACCACGCACCTCGCGCAGCTCATGGCCGACCGCGGGCGCGTGCTCGCCTTCGACCCGCAGCCGGCGCGCCTGGGCCTCGTGCGCGAGGCGGCGCAGCGCCTCGGGCTGCGCTCGATCGAGGCCCTCGAGGGGCCCGTCGAGGCCCTCGCGCCCCGCTTCGCGGGGGCCTGCGACGCGGTGCTCGTCGACGCCCCCTGCTCGAACCTCGGCGTGCTCCGGCGGACGCCCGAAGTGAAGTGGCGCCGCCGGCCCGAGGACCTCGCGGCGAGCGCGGCGCGTCAGCGGGCGATCCTGGCGGCGGCGGCGGACATGGTGCGGCCGGGCGGGCGCCTCGTCTACGCCACCTGCTCGCTCGAGCCCGAGGAGAACGAGGCGGTCGTCGCGGCCGTGCTCGCCGCGCGTCCTGACTTCGCCCCCGACCCGCCGGTGGCCTTCCCGCTGCCGCTCGAGCCCGAGGGCGTGCTCCGCTGCGTGCCCCACCGACACGACACGGACGGCTTCACCGCCCACCGCCTGCGCCGCCGGGCGCGGACCTGAGGCCCCGGCGGCCGGCCGGCCCGCGCCGAGGCCGCGCGGCGGGCCGGGTCCACGCGTAGTATGGGAGCCGTATGAAGATCGCGCCCTCGATCCTCGCCGCCGACTTCGCCGCCCTCGCCGAGGCGGTCGCCCGGGTCGAGGCGGGCGGCGCCGACCTCCTGCACGTGGACGTCATGGACGGGCGCTTCGTGCCGAACCTGACCGTCGGCCCCGTGGTGGTGGAGGCGCTCCGCAAGCGGACACGCCTGCCGCTCGACGTGCACCTGATGATCGTCGAGCCCGACCGGTACCTGGCCGACTTCGTCGCGGCGGGCGCCGACCTGCTCACGGTCCACCTCGAGGCCGCGCCGCACCTGCAGCGCACGCTCGCCCGGATCCGGGAGCTCGGCGCGCGCGCGGGCGTGGCGCTGAACCCCGCGACGCCGCCCGACGGGCTCCGCTACGTCCTGGACGACGTCGACCTGGTCCTCGTCATGTCCGTCAACCCGGGGTTCGGCGGCCAGCGCTTCCTGCCCGCCGTCCTGCCCAAGGTGCGCGAGGTCCGCGCGCTGCTCGGCGGGCGCCCGGTCGAGGTCTCGGTGGACGGCGGCGTGACGGTCGAGCACGCGGGCCCGCTCGCGGCCCACGGCGCCTCGGTGCTGGTGGCCGGTACGGCCGTGTTCGGCGCGCCCGACCCGGCCGCGGCGATCCGCGCCCTGCGTCGGGCCGCCGAGGACGCCCTGGCGGCCGGGCGCGCCCCGGGCGCGCCCGACCCGGCCCCGCGCCCCTGAGCCGGGGAGCCCGCACGGGCGGCGGCGTCCCGGGCCCGCCGGCGCGACGAGTTGAAACGTCGCGGACCCTTGCGTAAAGTCTGAAATTCCATGTTCGAGTCGCTGAGCGCCAGACTGCAGGGCGTCTTCGACCGGCTCGCCGGCCGCGGCCGGCTGACCGAGGAGAACATCCAGGAGGCCCTGCGCGAGGTGCGGGTGGCGCTCCTCGAGGCCGACGTCAACTTCAAGGTCGTCCGGGCGTTCATCGAGCGCGTCCGCGCCCGCGCCGTGGGCCAGGACGTGCTGGCCTCGCTCACGCCCGCCCAGCAGGTCGTCAAGATCGTCCACCAGGAGCTCGTCGAGTTGCTCGGCGGCAGCGGCCACCGGCTCGCCCCGGCCCCCACGCCGCCCACGGTGATCATGCTCGTCGGGCTCCAGGGCTCGGGCAAGACGACGACCGCGGCCAAGCTCGCCCGCTACTACCTCAAGCAGGGGCAGCACCCCATCCTGGCCGCGGCCGACACCCGCCGCCCCGCGGCCAGGGAGCAGCTCCGCACGCTCGGCGCCCAGCTCGGCGTGCCGGTCGTGGACGGGCCGGGCCCGACGCCGCTCGACATCTGCCGCGCCGCCCGCGCCGAGGCCGCGGCGCGCGGGCTCACGCCGCTCATCCTGGACACCGCCGGGCGCCTGCACATCGACGAGGCGCTCCTCGACGAGCTCCGGGCGATCCGGGCGGAGGTCAAACCGCACCACGTCCTGCTCGTGGTGGACGCCATGACCGGCCAGGACGCGGTGACGGTGGCCGAGCGATTCCACCAGGCCGTCGGCATCGACGCGGTGATCCTCACGAAGATGGACGGCGACGCCCGCGGCGGCGCCGCGCTGAGCGTGCGACATGTCACCGGGCGCCCGATCGCGTTCGTCGGGACCGGCGAGAAGACTGACGCGCTCGAGCCGTTCCACCCCGACCGCGTGGCCGCGCGCATCCTCGGCATGGGCGACGTGCTGTCGCTGGTGGAGAAGGCGCAGGAGGTGGTGGACCGCGAGAAGGCGGCGGCGCTCGCCCGGAAGCTCCGCGAGGACACCTTCACGCTCGAGGACTTCCGCGAGCAGCTCCGGCAGGTGCGGCAGATGGGCCCGCTCGACCAGCTGCTCGGCCTGCTCCCCTTCGGCAAGGCGCTCCGCGGCGCCCGCGCCGAGCTCGACGCCGAGGCGGCGGACCTGGCGCGCTTCGACGCCATCATCGGCTCGATGACGCCCGAGGAGCGACGCCGGCCGGAGATCATCAACGGCAGCCGCCGCCAGCGGATCGCCCGCGGCAGCGGCACCACGGTGCAGGACGTCAACCGGCTGCTCAAGCAGTACGCGGAGCTGCGCCGGATGATGAAGCAGCTCAAGGGGCTCGAGGGCCGGCATCCCCGGCTCCGCTGGCCCGGCTTTCCACAGGCAAGGGGGTGACGAGGTGGCGGTTTCGATCCGGCTCCGACGCATGGGCTCCAGCAAGCGGCCGAGCTACCGGGTCGTGGTGGCCGACGCGCGGTCGCCGCGCGACGGGCGGTTCATCGAGATCCTCGGGCACTACAACCCGCTGACCGACCCGCCGACGATCCGCATCGACCGCGCCCGGGTGGAGGCCTGGATCGCGCGCGGGGCCCAGCCGTCGAACGCGGTCAAGCGCCTGCTGGCGCACGCCCAGTCGGAGCGCTGACCGGATATCAGGTGGTGAAGTCGTCGTGATGCGGGAGTTGGTGGAGTACATCGCGAAGGCGCTCGTGGACGACCCCGACAGCGTCAAGGTCAACGAGGTCGAGGGCGAGAACGTGACGGTCATCGAGCTGCGCGTGGCCCAGAGCGACCTCGGCAAGGTGATCGGCAAGCAAGGGCGGACCGCGCGCGCGATGCGCACGATCCTCAGCGCGAACGCCACGAAGCTGCGCAAGCGGGCCGTCCTGGAGATCGTTGAGTAGCGACGCGACGGGCCGCGCGCGGCTCGTCGCGGTCGGTGAGATCGTCCGGCCGCACGGCCTCGGCGGCGAGGTGCGCGTGCGGCCGCTCACCGACCGGCCCGAGCGCCTCGAGCGCCTGACGGCGTGCGTCCTCTGGGACGCACGTCGCGACGAGCGCGTGCCCTGTCGGGTCGAGCGGGCGCGCCGGCAGGGCGACGCGGTGGTGGTCGCGCTGGCTGGCTGCACGTCGGCGGCGGCGGCCCGCGCGCTGGTCGGCCGGCTCCTGGCCGTGCCGGCGTCGGAGGCGCTGCCGCCGCCGCCCGGCCACTTCTACCCGTGGCAGCTCGAGGGGGCGCGCGTGGTGACCGAGGACGGCCGCGAGGTCGGGCGCTTCGCCGGCGTCGAGCACACGCCCGCCCACGACCTCTGGGTCGTGCGCGACGGGGCGCGCGAGCACCTCGTGCCCGCGGTCCCGGCGATCGTCCGCGAGGTCGACGTCGCCGCGGGCCGGGTGGTGATCCGGCCGCCGGACGGGCTGCTGGACCTCTGAGCGCCCGGCCGCCCGCGCGCGGGAGCGGGATGCGGATCGACATCGTCACGCTCTTCCCGGGCCTTGTGGAGCCCGCGCTCCGGGAGTCGGTGATCGGCCGCGCACGGGCGCGCGGGCTCGTTGACATTCGCGTGGTCAATCTCCGAGACTACGCGGTGGGCCGGCACCGCGTCACCGACGACTATCCGTTCGGGGGCGGCGGCGGCATGGTGCTCAAGCCCGAGCCGATCTTCGCCGCCGTCGAGGCGGTCCGGACGCCGGCGGCCCGCGTGATCCTGCTCGACCCCGGAGGGCGGCTGTTCACGCAGGCCTGGGCGTGGGAGCTGGCCAAGCTCGAGCACCTGATCCTGGTGGCCGGCCGCTACGAGGGCGTGGACGAGCGCGTGCGCGCGCTGCTCGCCGACGACGTGCTCTCGATCGGCGACTACGTGCTGACCGGCGGGGAGCTGCCGGCGCTGGTCGTCACGGACGCGGTGACGCGCCTGCTGCCGGGCGTGCTGGGCAACCCGGAGGGCGCCCGACGCGAGTCGTTCGAGGACGGCCTGCTCGAGCCGCCGCAGTACACGCGGCCGGAGGAGTTCCGGGGCGCGCGGGTCCCGGCCGTGCTGCTCTCCGGCGACCACGCGCGCATCGCGCGCTGGCGCCGGGTGCAGGCGCTCTACCGGACCTGGCGCACGCGGCCGGACCTGCTCGCGCGGGCCGCGCTCACGGACGAGGAACGGCGGCTGGTCGAGCGGTTCGAGCGCGGCGAGACGCCCGAGGAGTGAGGACCATGGATCCGATTCGGCTGGTGGAAGCGGGACAGCTCAAGGCGGACCGAGACGGGTTCGGCCCCGGCGACACCGTGCGCGTGCACGTGCGGGTCGTCGAGGGCGAGAAGGAGCGGACACAGGTCTTCGAGGGCGTGGTGATCCGCCGGCGCGGCGAGGGCGCGAAGGCCTCCTTCACCGTCCGCCGGATCTCCTACGGCGTGGGCGTGGAGCGCACCTTCCCGCTCCACTCGCCCCGCATCGAGCGGATCGAGGTCGTCCGCCGGGGGCGCGTGCGCCGCTCGAAGCTCTACTACCTGCGCAAGCTCGCCGGCAAGGCCGCCCGGCTGCGCGAGCGGCGAGCGGCGCAGGCGCCAGCGTCGTCGAGCGAGGAGTAACGCGGGCCCGGCGCCGCCGTGTCCCCGCCGCGGGCGGCCTACCACCTTGAGGCGCGCGCCTGGCGGGCCGGCGTCACGTGGATCGCGGGCGTGGACGAGTCGGGCCGAGGGCCGCTCGCCGGCCCGGTCGTCGCCGCCGCGGTGGTGATCCCGCCCGACCGCCGCATCCGCGGCCTCGCCGACTCGAAGCTGCTGACGCCGGAGGCGCGCGAGGCGCTCTACCGGGTGATCGTCGCGCGCGCCGCCGTCGGCGTCGGCGTCGTGGACCACGAGACCATCGACCGCGTCAACATCCTGCGGGCCACCCAGCTCGCCATGCAGGAGGCGCTGCGGCGCCTGCCGGTCGCCCCCGAGCTCGTCATCACGGACTTCGTCCCCGTGCCCGACGTGCCGTGCCCGCAGCGCAACCTGGTGGACGGCGACGCGCGGTGCGCGAGCGTGGCCGCGGCGTCCATCGTGGCGAAGGTGACGCGCGACCGGATCATGCTCGAGGCCGACCGCGAGTACCCCGTCTACGGCTTCGCGCGACACAAGGGCTACGCCACGCCCGAGCACCTGGCCGCGCTCGACCGCTACGGCCCCTGCCCGCTCCACCGCCGCACGTTCGCCGGCGTCTGGCGGCAGGGCGCGCTCTTCGTCCTCGAGGACGAGGACTAGGCGCTCACGCGGGCGGGGCGCCCGCCGCGCGGCGCCGACCCCGGCCGGCGAGCCAGGGCACGAGGAGCCCGAGCGTGGCGCCGTAGAGCAGGTGGGCCAGCAGGGTGCCGATCGCGACCGGCGCCCCGTCGAGCGACCGCAGCGGCGCGAAGGGCGGCTGCCCGAGCCGGACGGGCATGATCACGAGCGCGCCCACGACCCAGAGCCCGAGCGCGAGCGCGAGGGCGGCGCCGACGGCCACGGCCGGGTCCGCGGCGCGTGCGCCGAGCGCGGCCGCGAAGAGCGCGCCCACGACGACGCTGATCCCGAGGTGCCCGAGCCAGGCCGGCAGGAGCCGCTCCACGCCGAGCGCGTGCGCCACCGCCATCATCAGCGACGGCTGGTCGCCCGTGGGCATGGGGATCTGCATCGCGGCCAGCACCGTGCCGAAGACGACGCCGGCCCCGAGGCCGGCGACGAGCCCTGCGCCGATCCGTGCCATCGCTCCCTCCCGGCCCGGCGGACGCGCGCGCACACGTCCCCGGGGCGCCTGTGTGGGGTTCCTGACTGCGTGCGTCTGATTTTTTAGCACTTCCCCGCCGGCGCCGGCGCGCGTATAGCGGACCCGTGGCCCCGCGCCGGGCCCCCGACCCTGACGGTACCGACCCCCGCCAGGCCCTCGGCCGGACGGCCGAGGCGGCCGCCGCCGCCCACCTCAGCCGGGCCGGGCTCACCGTGCTGGCCCGCAACGTCCGGTTCCGGGAGGGCGAGATCGACCTCGTCTGCCGCGACCGCGACGTCCTCGTCTTCGTCGAGGTCAAGGGCCGGCGCACGACCTGGGGCGACGCGCCCGGCGCCGCCGTGTCGCCCGCCAAGCAGCGGCGCCTCGTGCGGCTCGCCGCCCGGTACCTGCGCCGCGCGCGGCTCGAGGGCGCGCGCTGCCGCTTCGACGTCGTGGCGGTCACCGTGGACGCCGCGGGCCAGTGCCGGGTGCGGCACCTGCCCGGCGCCTTCGACGCCACCGGCCTGGCCTGAGCCGGCGGCCGGGGCGGGCGGCCGCAGCCCTGGGGTACAATGCGCTGCCGTGCCGATCCTCTGGGACGCCTACCGGAGCGCGCTCCGCTCCATCGCCGAGGCGGTCGGCCGCACGCCGCTCGTCCGCCTGAGCCGTGTGACGGCCGACGCGCAGCCCCCCATCTACCTGAAGCTCGAGTGGTACGGCCCGAGCGGGAGCCTGAAGGACCGCATCTACCTCTACATGTTCGAGCGCGCCGAGGCGCGGGGCGACCTGAAGCCCGGCATGCGCGTGCTCGAGTGCTCGACGGGCAACGCCGGCATCGCGTGCGCGTTCGTGGCCGCGGTCAAGGGCTACCCGTGCACGATCGTCATGCCCGAGGGCATGAGCGAGGAGCGCAAGAAGATGATGCGCGCCTACGGGGCCGACCTGGTCTTTACCCCGGGCGGCGAGAGCGACGTCGACCTCGCCCTGCGCCGCCTGGAGGAGATCCGCGCGCGTGACCCCGCGGGCTACTGGGTGCCCGGCCAGTTCACCAACCCCGACAACGTCGAGGCGCACTACCGCACCACCGGGCCCGAGATCTGGGAGCAGTCGGGCGGCGTGCTCGGCGCCTTCGTCGACGCCCAGGGCAGCGGCGGCACGCTCACCGGCGTCGGGCGCTTCCTGCGCGAGCGCGACCCGCGCGTGCGGCTGTACGCCGTGGAGCCCGCCGAGTGCGCGCTGCTCTCGCGCCGGCAGTGGGGCCCGCACGGCATCGAGGGGATCGGCGACGGCTTCATCCCCGACAACCTGGACGTGTCGCTGCTGACCGGCGTCATCACCGTCTCCACCGAGGAGAGCGTGGCCATGGCGCGCCGGCTCGCCGCCGAGGAGGGCATCTTCTGCGGGATCTCCACCGGCTGCAACGTGGCCGCGGCGCTCAAGCTCGCCCGCCGCCACCCCGACCTCGGGCCCATCGTCACCATGGCCAACGACACCGGCCAGCGCTACTTCTCCACCGCCCTCTGCGGCGAAGCCAAGCGCGTGGCCGTGCCCGAGCGGCCCCACCCGATGGACCCGCGCACGCGCGAGCTGCTCGACCGCTACCAGGCCGCCTGGGAGCTCCTGACCTGACGCCCGCCGAGTACGACTTCGTCGCCGCGCGCCGGCGGCTCGAGGCCAAGCCGAAGTCCGCCGGCGACAAGCTCACGACCCTCGAGGACGCGGCCGCGCGCGTCCGCGACGGCGACCTCGTCGCGGCGGGCGGGTGCCTCTACTCCCGCACGCCGCTCGCCCTGGTGCGCGAGCTCCTGCGGCAGCGCCGACGCGGGCTCACGCTCGTGCGCAACCTGATGTGCACCGAGGGCGAGCTCATGATGGCCGCGGGCGCCGTCGACCGGGTGATCACGGCCTGGATGTCGATCGGGCTCCCCTGGGGCGTCTCGAAGGTCCTGCGCCACCACGTCGAGCGCGGGCACGTGCGGTTCGAGGAGTGGAGCCACCTGGCGCTCGGCCTGCGCTTGCGCGCGGCGGCCATGGGCGTGCCCTTCCTCCCCACGCTCACCATGCAGGGCTCGGACCTGGCGCGCGTCACGGGGCTCCGCACCGTGCAGGATCCGTACACGGGCGAGACGCTGGCCGCCGTGCCGGCACTCTTCCTCGACGTGGCGCTGCTCCACGTGCACCGGGCCGACCGCTTCGGCAACTGCCAGATCGACGGCTACCCGCACATGGACGCGGACATGGCGCGGGCGGCGGCGACCGTGCTGGTCACGGCCGAGGAGATCGTGCCCGAGGAGGAGATCGAGCGCCGCGCCGACCGCACCGTGATCCCGGGCTTCATGGTCGATGCCGTCGTCCACGCCCCCTTCGGCGCCTACCCGCACGAGTGCTACGGCCTCTACGAGGCGGACTTCGCGCACTTCGACGAGTACGTGGCCGCCATCGACCGCGAGGGCCCGGCCGCGCTCGAGGCCTACCTCGCGCGCTACGTCTACGGCCCCCCGACCTGGCTCGACTATCTCGAGCTCTTCGGCGGCGCGCGCCTGGCCGAGCAGCGGCGGCGCGCGCGGGAGCTCGTCGCCGAGCCCGGGGCGCCGACCGGGCCAGCCGCCCCATGAGCGCGCCCTGGACGCCGGCCGAGCTCCTGGCCGTGATGGGCGCGCGCCAGCTCCGCGACGACACGACCGTCTTCGCGGGCGTCGGCGTGCCGCTCCTGGCCGGCGCCCTCGCCCAGCAGCGGCACGCCCCGCGCCTGACCCTGGTCATCGAGGGCGGCATCGTCGGCCCGCGCATCAAGCCCGGCCGGCTGCCCATCTCGACCAACGAGATGCGCGCCGCCCACCGCGCCCGGATGCTGCCCGGGATCACGGACACCTTCCTGCTGGCGCAGCGGGGGTTCCTCGACCTCGGCTTCATGGGCGGGGCGCAGATCGACCGCCACGGCAACATCAACACGAGCGTGCTCGGCGGCGACTACTGGCGCCCGAAGGTCCGGCTGCCGGGCACGGGCGGCGCCAACGACATCATCTCGCTCTGCCGCGAGGTGATCGTCCTCACCGTGCACGAGCGCCGGCGCTTCGTCGAGCGCGTGGACTTCGTCACGAGCCCCGGGTGGCTCGAGGGCGACGGGAGCCGCGCGCGGGCCGGCCTGCGCTTCGGCGGCGTCTCGCGCGTGGTGACGACGCTCGGCGTGTTCAGCTTCGACCCCGAGCGCCGCCGGATGCAGGTGGAGGCGCTCCACCCGGGCGTGACGCTCGACGACGTCCGCGCGCACACGGGCTTCGAGGTGCTCGTCCCCGGGCGCGTGGAGGTCACCGAGCCCCCGACGGCCGAGGAGCTCGAGATTCTGCGCGCGCTCGACCCGGAGCGGAGGTTCCTCGGGTGAGCGTGGCCTGGGGGCTCGCGCTCCAGAACTTCGTCGGCCCCGGCGCGACCCCGGACCCCGGGGCGATCCTCGCCTACGCCGAGCGCGCCGAGGCGCTCGGGTTCGAGTCGGTCTGGGCGTGGGACCACGTGATCCTGGGCGTGGACCCGGCGTTCCCGATCCTCGAGGCGACGGGGATCCTCACCGCGATCGCCGCGCGCACGCGCCGCCTCAAGCTCGGCACGGGCGTCCTCGTGCTGCCGCTCCGCAACCCGACCCTGGCCGCCAAGACGCTCTCGACGCTGGACGTGATCTCGGGCGGCCGCCTGATCCTGGGCGTCGCGGCGGGCTGGTACGCACGGGAGTTCGACGCCGTGGGGGTGCCGTTCCGCCAGCGGGGGCGGCTCTTCGAGCGGAACCTCGAGGTGCTCACCCGCCTCTGGACCGAGGACCGCGTCACGCTCCAGGTGGACGAGCTGAACCTGCGCGACGCGGTGATGCGCCCCCGGCCGGTCCAGCGCCCGCGTCCCCCGATCCTCATCGGGGGCTACGTGGACGCGGTGCTCCGGCGCGTGGCCCGGCTCGGCGACGGCTGGCTCACCTACTTCTACACGCCGGAGAGCTACCGCCGCGCCTGGGCCAAGATCACCGCCTTCGCGCGCGAGGTCGGGCGCGACCCGGCGACGCTCACGGGGACGAATCAGCTCGCGATCTACGTCGGGCCCTCCCGCGAGGCCACCGAGGCGCCGCTCCGCCACTGGCTCCAGACGGAGTGGGACGTGGCGGCCTGGAGCGAGTCCACCATCGAGCACGCGATCCGCGGCAGCGTCGACGAGTGCGTCGAGCAGCTCCGGGCCCACGTCGCCGCGGGCGTGCACCGGATCATCCTGATCCCGTACCGCTACCAGCCCGAGCAGGTGGAGCTGATCGCGCGGGAGGTCCTGCCCCGGCTCGCGTGACCGCCCGCGCACCCCGCGGGCCGTGGTAGCCTGGGCACGGCGGCGCCGTCGACCCGGCGCTCCGGGAGGACGACCATGAGCCGACTCCGGTTCTCCGGCATCATGCCCGCCAACCTGCTGCCCTTCACCGCCGACTTGGCGATCGACGAGCCCGCGTACCGCCGGCACCTGCGCTGGCTCGCCGACACCCGCGGGGTGACCGGCATCGTGGCCAACGGGCACGCGGCCGAGGTCTCCTCGCTCGACCGCGAGGAGCGCCGCCGGGCCCTCGCTATCGCCCTCGACGAGGTCGGCGGGCGCTGCCCGGTCGTGGCCGGCGTCTACGCGGACGGCACGGCGGAGGCCGTGGCGCTCGCGCGCGACGCGCAGGCCGAGGGCGCGGCGGGCCTGCTCGTCTTCCCGCCCACGCTGTTCATGTGGGGCGCGCGGGCGAAGCCCGACATGGTCCTCCGTCACTTCGCGGAGATCGCCGCGCGGGTCGACCTGCCGATCATCGTCTTCGAGTACCCGCCCGCCTCGGGGATCGGCTACGCCCCCGAGACCCTCGCCCGCCTGGCCGAGGAGATCCCCCAGGTGGCGGCGGTCAAGGACTGGTCGAACGACATCGTGGCCTTCGAGCGCAACCTCCGCGCGCTCCGCGCTACCGGGCGCCCTGTGGCGATGCTCTCGTCGTTCACGATGTCGCTCATGGCCACGTTCCTGCTCGGCGCCGACGGGGCGATCTCCGGCATGGGCTCGGTGGTCGCCGACCTCCAGGTCGAGCTCTTCGAGGCCTGCCAGAAGGGCGACCTCGAGGGCGCGCGGCGGATCAACGACCGGCTGGAGCCCCTGGTGCGGGTCTTCTACGCCGACCCGTTCGTGGACATGCACAACCGCATGAAAGAGGCGCTCGCGCTGCTCGGCCGGATCCCGGCGGCCCACGTGCGGCCGCCGCTCACTCCGATCGCGGCCGCCGAGCGCGAGGCGATCCGCCGCGCCCTCGCCGCCGCGGGGCTCGAGGCCTGAGGCCGGGGCGGGTCAGCCCTCCCCCACGATCTCGCCGCGCTCGATCCGGTAGATCCGGGGGACGAAGCTCAGCCGGCGCGCGTCGGACTCGGCGATCAGCACGCCGCGCCCCTCCTGCTGGAGCGCCTGGATGGCCGCGGCGAACTTCTCGCCCATGGCGGGGGAGAGGCCCTCGAAGGGCTCGTCCAGGAGCAGGTGGCGCGTGCCGCTCATGACCGCCCGGGCCAGCGCGACCATCTTCTGCTGGCCGCCGCTGCACTGGGCGGCGCGGCGCGAGGCCAGCGCCGCGACCTCGGGCATCAGCCGGTAGATCCGCTCGAGCCGCTGCGCGGCGTCGCCGTCGCCGCGCACCCAGGCCGGCATGAGGATGTTGTCCTCGACGGTCAACGGGCCGATCAGCCGCCGGTCCTCGGGCATGTAGCCGAGCCCGTGCTGGACCCGGCGGTGGCTCGGGAGCGGGCGGAGGTCGACGCCGTCGAGCAGGATCCGGCCCGCGCTCACGGGCACGAGCCCCATGATGCTCTTGAGCGTCGTGGTTTTGCCCGCGCCGTTGCGCCCCACCAGCCCGACGAGCTCGCCCGGGCGCACCTCGAGGCCCACGCCCCGGAGGATGACGAAGCCTCTGAGCGTGACGCGGACGCCGTCGACCTGGAGCACGTCAGGCCCGCCCGAGCACCGCCCGGCGCACCTCCGGGTCGGCCAGCACGACATCGGGCGGTCCGTCGGCGACCACCCGGCCGGTGTCGAACGCGAGCACGCGCCGCGCGTAGCGCTGGACGACGTCCATGTCGTGCTCGACGAAGATCGTCGTCAGCCCCCGCTCGGCGACCACCGCCATGAGCGTGTCCATCACCGGGAACTTCTCCTCGATGCTCACGCCGCTCGTCGGCTCGTCCATCAGGAGCAGCCGGGGCTGGAGGGCCACCGAGAGCGCCACGTCGAGGAGCTTGCGCCCGCCCTCCGGCAGGTCGCTCACCGGCCGGCGGGCGTAGGCGCCGAGCCCGAACCGCTCGAGCGTGGCCAGCGCGGGCTCGACCCACTCCGCGCGGTAGAGGGGGCGCCAGAACTCCACGCCGCGGTCGGCGCGCGCGGCGAGCGCGAGCAGCAGGTTCTCGAGGGCGGTGAGGTGGGTGTAGAGCTGCGGCACCTGGAACGAGCGCGCGATCCCGAGCCGCGTGATGTCGCGCGGCGGCAGGCCCGTGCACTCGCGGCCCGCGAAGAGCACCCGTCCACGGTCCGGCTTGAGGTAGCCGGTCACGAGGTTCAGGAAGGTGGTCTTGCCGGAGCCGTTGGCGCCCACGATCCCGACGAGCTCGCCCTCGCGCAGCCGCACGCTCACGCCGCTCGCGGCCGTCACCATCCCGAAGGTCTTGGTGAGGTCGACGGTCTCCAGGACCGGCGCGCCGTCACGCATGCTGGACCTCGCCTGCCCGCGGCCCGAGGCGGCCGCGCAGCGCCTCCCAGATCGCCCAGAGCCCGCCCGGTCGAAAGAGGATGATGGCGAGCATGATGACGCCGAGCACCATCTGCCACTCGTTGGGGAAGTACTTGGACGCGTAAGCGCGGATGAACTCGAAGGCGATGGCGCCCACGAGCGGCCCGGGCACGCTCTCGAAGCCCCCGAGCAGGGCGATGAAGACGAACTCCCCCGACTGGACCCAGAACGCGTACTCGGGGACGATGTGCCCCACGACGAAGGCGGCCAGCACCCCCGCGGCGCCGCCGAGCGCCCCCGAGAGCACGTAGGTGACGTAGATGACCCGCTGCACCGACTCGCCCGAGTACTCGATGCGGATCTCGTTGTCGCCGCGCGCCCGGAGGAAGTAGCCGAGCGGCGAGGCGAGGAACCGGTAGACCACCCAGACGGCGAGCCCCGTGGTGGCGAGCGTGGCGTAGTAGAGGACCAGGCGCAGGAACTCCCGAGGCGGCGCCCACCCGAAGAACGTCGGGACGCCCGCCGCGAGGCCGTCCGTGCCGCCCGTCACCCAGTAGAGCTTGAGGAGCGCCCCGTAGAGCATCATCGAGAAGGCGAGGTTCAGCATCGCGAAGAACACCTCGCGATACCGCGCCATCACGAGGCCCACCAGCGCGGCGGCCGCGGCGCCCAGCACCACGCCGAGCGGCAGCAGCGCGGCGACGTCGCGGAGGCCGAGCCACCTGGCGCTGAACCCCACGGCGTAGGCGCCGACCGCGTAGAACATGGCGTGGCCGAAGCTCACCATGCCGCCCCGGAGGAAGAGCGCCACGCCGAGCACGGCGGGGAACTTCGCGAGCGCCAGGGCCAGGATGAAGCGCATCCAGTCGGGGATCACGAGCGGCGCCGCCACGAGGAGCGCCGCGCCCACCGCGGGCGCGAAGCGCCGCCCGCCCACCGCCTAGATCCTCCGCACCTCGAGCTGCCCGAAGAGCCCCTCGGGCCGCACGATCAGCACCATGATCATGGCCAGGTAGATGGCCACGAGGTCCACCTCGGGGACCGTGTGGACGGCCACCGACCGCAGCAGCCCCACGATGAGCGACCCGAGGGCCGCGCCCTCGAGGCTCCCCATGCCGCCGATGGCGATCACCGCGAAGGCGAGCACGGTGGCGTCGAGCGCGAACCCCGGGACGACCGCGATCGTCGGCGCGATCAGCGCGCCCCCGAGCGCCGCGCAGAGGGCGCCCAGCGTGAACGCCACGGTGAAGATCCGGTCGACGTTGATACCGACCGCCTGGCTCACCTCGCGGTCGGTGATCACCGCGACGACGATCTTGCCGATGCGCGTGGCGCGCACGGCCCAGGCCAGGACGCCGCCGAAGAGGACGGCGAAGGCGATCAGGCACACCTGGTACCAGGAGTAGGTGATGCCGCCGACCTCGAACTGCCCGAGCAGCATGTAGGGCTCGCTGGCGAAGAGCGGCGCCGTGCCCCAGAGCAGCTTGATCAGGTCCTCGAGGACCAGGAAGATCGCGAAAGTCAGCAGGAGCTGGATGTGCATGTCGGCCGCGTAGATGCGGCGCAGGAACAGCCGCTCGATCAGGGGCCCGGCCACGAGCCCGACCACGAGCGGCCCCACCAGCAACATGGCGTAGGTGAGGTAGGGGTTGGCGCCGGCGCCCACCACGCGGAGCGCCAGCGAGGTCGCCATGTAGGCGCCGACGGCGTAGAGCCCCCCGTGCGAGACGTTGAGGATCCGGAGGACGCCGAACACCAGGGTGAGGCCGACGGAGAGCAGATAGAGGACGGCGGCGAAGACGGCGCCGTCCATCACGATGATCGTCAGCAGGCGCATGGTGCGCTCGAGGACGGGGAGGGCACGGCCCCCGGCGCGTCAGCGTCGCGGCTCCGCCGGCGGCCGTGCTCCCGCCGCGCCCGTGGCATCTACTTGAGGGTGGCGATCCAGTCCGGGCTCTTCATGCCCACCGGTGGCATGATCTCCTCCGGCTTCAGCTCGCGGATGCGCTCCATGGTCGCGAACCCGAACTGCGGGTTGAACTTCGTGAGCCCGATGATCGCGCCGTGGATCGCCTGGTGGTCCTCCCGCATCGTGAGCTTGCCGAGAGGCCCCTCCCAGGTGAGCCCGACGAACGCCTTGATGACCTCCTCGGTGGTCGGCCACTTGCCGCCCCCCTGGTCGATCGCCCGCTCGTAGGCGGCGCGCAGCCCGGCCAGCGCGTTGTACGTGCGGTACGCCGGGTAGTCCGGGTAGCGGCCGTAGCGGGACTTCATCCCCTCCACGTACTCCTTCTGGAGGCGGTTCGTGGCGGGATCGGGATGGAGGAAGTACCCCGGCGTCGCCCGCGGGGCCACGATGACCCCGTCGGGCATCTCCTTGCGCACGTCCTGGAGGACCTGCTCGCCCGTGCTCAGGTAGACGAGTCGGGTCTTGAAGAGGCCGCGCGGCGCCGCCTGCTTGACGAAGGTGATCAGGCCGCCGCCCCAGAAGCTCGAGTGGACGACGTCGGGCTGCGCGGCGAGCAGGCGCGAGATCTCGGCCGAGTACTCGCCCGCCTGGATCTTCGTCCAGAGCTCGGCGACCACCTTGACGTCGGGCTTGAGCCGCAGCATCGCGGCCTTGAAGTCGTCCCAGGAGTCGCGGCCCCACGCGTAGTCCTCGTTGGCGCCCGCGATCGTCTTGACGTCCGGCTTCATCGCGAGGATGTAGCGGGCGGCCATGACGCTGTCGGCCGTCTGCGTGTTGGACGTCCGGAAGACGTACTTGAGCTGCCGCTCCTCGGTGAGCCGCCGGGTGCCGCAGACGTGGATGACGGTCAGCACGCGCAGCTCCTCGGCCACGGGCGCCACCGCCAGGCAGTTGGCGCTCGACGTGTAGCCGACGACGGCGTGGACCTTCTCATCGAGCGCGAGGCGACGGAACTCGGTCACCTGCTTGTCAGGCCCGCCGCTCTCGTCCACCACGACGAGCTTGACCTTGACGCCGCGGATGCCGCCCTCCCGGTTCCACTTCTCGACGAGCCACTCCGCGGTGTTCTTGCCCGGCGTGCCGAAGGTGGCCGCAGGGCCGGACAGGAAGTCCACGAAGCCGAGCTTGAGCTCCGCCGGGGCCCCGCTCGGCGGCGCGGCACCCAGGTGGGGCGCGAGCGCGAGCACGGCCACGACGATCCCGATCAGACCAACGCCCCAGGCGACTCGTAAGGTCTGTGGGTGGCGCATCGGTACCCTCCCTGAGTCGGAGACCGCCCGCCCTGTCCTGCCGTGGGCGGCCCGCGGCGCGCACCGCTGACGCGGTGCGACACGCGCGCGGGTTCTCGCCGCGAGGCCGCAGGGGCCGGCGCCGGGCGGCTCGGCGGCGGCCTCCTGTTCGAGTTGGTGGGGGTGTACACCAGACCGCCGGCGACCGCAAGAGCCTCGCCGGGCGCGCGGGCGCGGCGAAGGCCCCGCGGCTCCGCGGTCAGTAGCGCTCCTGGTTGACGGTCCTCCAGGCGGCGAGGAACTGGTCGACCTTCTCGAGGAGGGCGCGACGGACGACGTCGAGGCGGCCATCGCGCGCGACCCCCACGACCCGCGTGTCGCTCCAGGTGACCGCATAGGACTCGACGGCGCGGTCGCGCACGAGCCGGACCTGCTGGCGGAGGGCGAGGTCGACGCTGTAGAGGTGCAGGTCGCCGGCGTCCGGGAGCGGCTCGACGACGACGCGCAGATGGAGCGTCGGCCGGCCCGCGGCGGTGGCCGCTTCGGCGGGGCCCAGGACGCGCAGGCCGGCGAGCCGGAGCCGGCGGGTGACCTCGGCTTCGAGGCTCGCCCGGCGGAGGCCGGCGCGCTCGGCGGCCTCGCCCGGCTCCTCCACGACGACGTGGACGCCCGTGAGGCCGGCGAGCGTGACGCGCTCGTTGGGCGTGTCCAGCGCCCGGGCCGGGCCCGCCGCGCCGGAGAGGCCTGCGACCGCGAGCAGGAGAAGCGCGACGCGCGACGGTGGCGCGAGCGCCGGCCGGCGACAGGGTCCGCGCGCGCGCGGGAGCACGGCCGTATTGTACGCGCGCCGCACGCGCCGCTCGCCCGCTACGCGGGCTCGTCCAGGACTTCGCGCACCTTGCGTGCCAGCGCGTCGACCGTGAAGGGCTTCTGCAAGAAGTCGCGGCCGACGCGCAGCAGTCCGTGCTGGCGGATCAGGTCGTCGGTGTACCCGGACATGTAGACGACCTTGATGTGCGGGCGGCGGGCGAGGAGGCGGCGCACCAGCTCCTCGGCCGGCACCCCCGGCACCACCACGTCGAGCAGCAGCAGGTCGATCCGCCCCGGGTACCGCTCCTCCACCGCGAGCGCCTCCACGCCGTCGGCGGCCGTGAGGACGCCGTAGCCGTGGAGCGCGAGGACGTCACGGATCAAATCGCGCACCTGCGGCTCATCCTCGACCACCAGCACCGTCTCGCGCGGGCTCTCGCCCGGCGAGCCGGTGGCGAGCGCCGGCTGAGGCTCCCCCGCGCGCGGCAGGTAGAGCTCGAATGTCGTGCCGCGGTCCCGGTCGTGGTCGAGCCAGAGCGCGCCGTCCGCGTCCACGAGGTCCGCGGCCACGGCCAGCGCAAGGCGCCGGGCGCTTCCGGCGGGGGCCGGAGCGGCCGCGCCCGCGGCGTCGCCGCCGAGGCGGGCTTCGCTGACGCCGAGCATCACCGCGGGCCCGCCGGGCCTGCGGGCGCCGACGTCGAGCCGCGCGGCCGCCGTCGTGACCGTCACGCGCGTCGAGGCCCCGACCTCCCGCGCAGCCAGGGCGAGGGCTTCGAGCAGGCGCTCCACCTGCGCCGGCGCGCCCCGCGCGGCCTCGAGCCCGGGCTCGAGGTCCAGCACGAGCTCGTGGCCCGCTCCGAGCAGCCAGCGCAGGGCGGGCTCGGCCGCGATGACGGTCGCGTTGAGGTCGACGAGCTCCTGCGGCCCGGCTGGCGGCGCGGCGAGCGCCCGACGCGGGTCGCTCCGCGCCATCGCCCACTCCGCCGCGCGACAGATCCGCTCGACCAGGCCACGCGCCTCCGCCTCCGCGGCGGTGAGCCGGTCGAGCAGGCACCGCCCGTAGCGACCGATGGCGGTCAGCGCGGCCCGCAGCTCCCCGAGGCGCTGGGCGCTCTCGTCGTCGGCCGTCTGCCCGACCCGCGCCCGCCGGAGCTCGACGGCGAGCCGGTCGCGCTCGGCGGCGAGCCGGTCGCGGTCCTCGAGGAGTCGCCGGCGCTCCTCGCGGAGCCGTACCACCTCGTCGCGCAAGCGCGTCACGTCCGCGAGCGCCGGGTCCCGGGGCTCGTCGCGCACGCTCATCCCACCGTGCCTCCGCCGGGCGCGAGCGGCAGCGTCACGCGGAAGCACGTGCCGAGCCCCGCCGCGCTCCGGAAGTCGATGGCGCCACCGTGGTCCTCGACGATCTTGTGGACGATCGCGAGGCCGAGCCCCGTGCCCCCCGGCTTCGTCGTGAAGAAGGGCGTGAAGATCTGGTCCCCCGCCGCGGCGGGCACGCCGGGCCCCGTGTCCTCGACCTCCACCACGACCCGACGGTCCACGGCCCGGCGCGCGCGCAGGCGCTCCGGCTCGCACCAGTCCAGGCGGAGGGTGAGGCGCCCGCCCTCGTCCATCGCCTCCACCGCGTTCGCCACGAGGTTGACGAAGGCGCGGTACAGCGCCTCCTCGTCCGCGTGGATGGGCGGCACGTCCCGCGCGTAGCGCCGGATGACCGCGATCGCCTTGGCCTCGATCTCGCCCGCGTAGAGGTCGACCACCCGGTCCAGCAGCGCCGCCAGACGCACCGGCCGGAGGGTGAGCTGCGCGGGCCGCGCGAGCTCGAGCAACCGCTCGACGATCTCGTTGATCCGCTCGAGCTCCCGGGGCACGACGCTCAGGAACCGCTCGCGGAACTGCACGTCGTCGAACCGACGGCTCAGGTGGCGGCTGAAGGTGAGCAGCGAGGTGAGCGGATTCTTGATCTCGTGCGCGAGCCCCGCCGCCAGCGTCCCGAGCGCCGCGAGCTGGTCGGAGCGGCGCAGCCGCGTCTCGAGCTGCCGGACGAGGCTCAGGTCGCGGAGCACGGCGACGGCGCCGAGCTCCTTGCCGTCGCCCCGCCGCAGGGGCGACGTGCTGAGCTCGGCGGGGCAACTGGTGCCGTTGCGCCGGCGAAGCGTGAGCGGCACGTTGGCGATCGGCGCCCGCGTGGCGAGGGTCTCCATGAGCACCTCGGCGAGCTCCGGGCTCTGCGCGAAGACCTCCGTGCAGTACCGCCCGGCGGCCTCGCCCGCGAAGTACCCGGTCAGGAGCTCCGCGGCCTGGTTGAGCGTGACGATGCGGCCCTCGAGGTCGACCGTGACGATCGCGCAGCTCACCGACGCGAGGATGCTGTCCGTGTAGCTCTTGAGGTCGGCGAGCTCCTCGAACCGGCCCTCGAGCTCGGCGTGGACCTCCTCGAGCGCCGCCCGCTGCTGCGCGAGCTGGGCCGCCATGCGGTTGAAGGCCTCGGCGAGGCGCCCGAGCTCGTCCGCCCCGAGCGGCGCGATCCGCTGGTCGAGCTCGCCGCGCGCGATGGCGTCGGCGCGTCGCTCGAGCTCCTGGACGGGCCCGGCGATGCGGCGGGCCAGGAGCCCCGCCGCGGCGGCGCCCAGCCCGAGCGCCAGGGCGCCCACCGCCGCGACCTCCAGGCGCGTGGCGTGGAGCTCCGCCTCCAGGCGGCGCCGCGAGAGCCCCACGCGCACGGTCCCCCACCGCTGGCCGCCGACGACGACCGGCAGGGCGAAGTCGTCCACCGCCTCGCCGGTCTCGCCGTCGACGGTCGCCTGCATGAGCAGCGTCTCCGTGCGCGCCGCGCGTTCGTCGAGGGCGCCCGGCAGCACCACGCCCACGCGCTCGGGACGCCGGCTGTGCGCCGCCACCTTGCCCTCCGCGTCGAGCACGATGGCGTAGCGCACGTCCGCCTCGGCGCCCACGCGAGCCACGTTCTGCTCGAGGGCGGTGAAGTTGTAGAGCAGGAGCGGGCCTTGCGAGATCGCCGCCAGGTTCCGCGCGAGGACCTCGCCCCGCCGCTGGAACTCCTCGACGATCGTGGCCCGCTGCCGGTGCTCCACGATCACGCCGACGCCGGCCATCACCAGGCCGAGGACCGCCGCCGCGCCGAGCAGCAGGCGCGTGCGGAGCGACCGGATCGGGCCGATCACCTCAGTCCTTCCGGTCGAGCCAGATCTTCCGCAGCGGGATGTAGGGGTCGCCGAGGCCGTTCACCTCGACGCTCCGCACGTAGGGCTGGAAGAGCCGCTCGTAAGTGTGGTGGAGGATGGGGATCAAGGGCGCGTCGTCCAGGATGATCTGCTCCGCGCGGCGGTAGAGTTCGACACGCCGCTGCATGTCGGGCGTGCGCCGTGCCTCCTCTAGCAAACCGTCGACGATCGGGTTTGCGTAACCGAACAGATTCTGCGGACTGCGCGAGTGAAAAAGCTTGGACAGGAAGTTATCGGGATCAGGGACGTCTGCGTACCAGGTATAGAGAAACACCGGCAGCCGGCCTTCGGCCAGCATTCCTGAGTAGGTGGGCCAATCCGATTCGTAGCGCATCTCCGTCCTGATGCCCACTTCGGCCCAGGACCTTCTCACCAGCTCATACATCCGGACGAACGCCTCCTGCCTGATGCCCGACCAAACCGGAACCACCGGAAGCCCCCGCCCACCCGGATACCCCGCACCGGCGAGAAGCTGGCGGGCCTTTTCTGCATCGTGCGCGATACCCCTCAAGTTAGGGTTGTAACCCATGGTGCCTGGGGGAAGCACGCCACGCGCCGGCACGTACCGACCGAGGAACGCACTCTCGACTATTCCCTCTCGGTCGAGCGCAAACAGAAGCGCTCGCCGGACTCGGCGGTCACGAAATGGGCCCCACCGGGTATTCAGACCGAAGAACCGCACGTTCAGCATCGGCCGCTTCACATAAACGTGATCGGCCCGCGCCAAGACGCGCCGATAGTTAAGCATCGGTACCGGCGTGTCTTCCAAGTTGCCTCGCCGAAATTCGGCGTACATTTCTTCTACCTGCTCTCCGGTAAAGATCTTGTAGACGACACGAGAGAGTCGCGGCCTACCATCGAAATAGTCTGGATTAGACGCGAGCACGATTTGCTTCCCTCGCTCCCAGCTCACGAATCGAAACGGGCCGGTACCAATCGGGTGCAGGCCGAACTCATCAGGCGCGCGACCGACAATGTCTTTCGGAACGACCTTCGCGTGGCCCATAGCAAGCAACGACACGAGCGGGGCGTGCGTCTCGTCCAAAATCGCTCGGACGGTGTACCGGTCAACAGCCGAGAGGCCCTCGATTGCTTTAGCCCGCCCAGCTCGGAACGCTCGAGCCCCCCTGATCCCTAGAAACAGATCAGCGGCGCTCGAGCCCGTCTTAGGGTCCAAAAGCCGGGTGATCGAGAACACCACGTCTTCGGCGTCGAGTTCCTTCCCGTGGTGGAATTTGACGCCTTTCCGAAGATGAAAGGTCCAATTGAGTCCATCGCGAGACGACGTCCAAAACTGTGCCAACGCTGGCATGACGGCCAGTGTCTGGTCAAACTGCACGAGACCGTCAAAGATTTGTTGAGCTACCGAGCGACTATAGATGTCACGGATCCTAGCTGGATCCAGCGTTTCCGGATCCGCGCCCAAAGGACGCCGGTAGACCGCCTCGCGAAGCGGGCCACTCTTGGCTGTATCCTCCTGCGCGTGAACTTGTCCGAGGTGAAGCAACACCGCTACCATTGCGAGGGAGAGGAGCCGCAGAAGGATCGCGCTGTTCGCCTGCCTTCCGCGGTACTCACTCTCCCAACGCAATCAGACGCTCCTCGCTACTCGATCCAGCCGCTGCCTAGTGGGCTTCAGAAGCCCCCGTCCGCCGTCCCGATGGCCTGGAAGACCTGCGTGGAGCCCGTGGTGCCGGACTCGATGACCGGCGCGGCCAGCAGCAGCGACGCGAGGACCAGCATGATCGCCCAGAACTTCGCCATGGTGCCCTCCTCCTTCGGTGGAGTTCCGGACCCTCCCCGTGAGGGCCCGTCCATCGGACGGAAGACACCCGGCAAGTCGCCGGCCAAACGCGCAGGACAGGAACCGCCCCAAGACGGTCAAGATTTTCGACAGATTACGACACGAGCCGACCCGCAGCCCGGGGCCCGCGCTGCCCTGGCGCAGGGCAGGCCCGCGCGCGCGAACGCGGCACGCCGCAGCAGACGGGCGCCGCGGCCGGGACTTGCTCGCTGCTGCCCCGCGCCCGGTCATCCTGCACCGGGCCGGTGCACCCCTCACTCCGCGTCGCCGCGGCGCGCGAGCCCCCAGCGGTGGAGCATCGCCTGGAGGGAGTTCCGGTGGATGCCGAGCAGCCGCGCGGCCTCGCTCCGATTCCACCGCACGCGCTCGAGCACGCGCAGCACGATCTGCCGCTCGAACTCCTCGGTGGCCTGCCGGAGCGGGAGGGTTTCGGCCGCGTGGAGGCGCCGCCGGTGGTCGGGAAGCAGGAGGTCGAGCGGCAGGTCGTTGAGCCCGATCACGCGCCCCTCGGCCAGGGCCACGACCCGCTCGATCACGTTCTGGAGCTCGCGGACGTTCCCGGGCCACGCGTAGTCGCAGAGCGCCGCCATCGCCTCGGGCGAAAGCCCCTCCACGTTCCGGCCGAACGCGCGGTTGTAGCGGCGGATGAAGTGGCTGACGAGCAGCGGGATGTCCTCGCGCCGGTCGCGGAGCGGGGGCACCGCGATCGGCACGACGGCGAGGCGGTAGTAGAGGTCTTCGCGGAAGGCGCCCCGGGCCACGGCCGCGCGCAGGTCGGTGTTGGTCGCGGCGATGATGCGCGCGTCGAGGCGGATGCTGCGCGTGCCGCCGACCCGCTCGAACTCCCGCTCCTGGAGGACCCGCAGGAGCTTCACCTGGAGCTCGGGCTTGAGCGAGGCAATTTCGTCCAGGAAGAGCGTGCCCCCCTGCGCGAGCTCGAACCGCCCGAGCTTGCGCTGGTAGGCCCCGGTGAAGGCGCCCCGCTCGTGCCCGAAGAGCTCGGACTCGACCAGCGTGTCCGAAAGCGCGGCCGGATTTACCGGCACGAACGGCCGGTCGCGGCGCGGGCTCTGCCGGTGGATCGCGCGCGCGATGAGCTCCTTGCCCGTGCCGCTCTCGCCCGTGATCAGGACGGTGGTCGTGGTCCGGGCCACCTGCGCGATCAGCCGGTAGAGCCGCTGCATCTCGGGATGCTGGCCCACGAGCTCCTCGAAGTCGTGGTGCCGCGCGAGCTCCGAGCGCAGGAAGGCCACCTCGCGCTCCAGCGAGCGCTTCTCGAGGGCCCGGGTCACCAGGGCCAGGAGCTCTGCCTCCTCGAAGGGCTTGGTCAGGTAGTCCAGGGCCCCGAGCTTCATCGCCGCGACCGCCGTGCGGACCGTCTTGACCGCGGTGACCAGGATCACCTCGAGCCCCTCGTCGAGCGCCTTCACGCGCTCGAGCACCTCGATGCCGTCGAGGTCGGGCAGCCGGATGTCGAGCAGCACGAGGTCCACCGGCTGCGTGCGGACGATCTCGATCGCGGTGCGGCCGTCCGGCGCGTCGAGGATCTCGTAGTCGCCTTCGAGGATCAGCCGGAACGACTCGCGGAGGCCGGCGTCGTCGTCGACGACCAGGATCACCGGCCTCGGGCTCCGCGAGGACTCGCTGGAGTCGGTCGCGACGAGCTCGCGCGCCATGGCCCCAAGGACTCTAGCACCATCCCGGCCGCAGGCGTGTCGGGCGGGATGGGGACCGGGCGGACCCTGGGCGCCTCGGTGGGCGGGGCGGGGGAAGCCCGGGCCGGGCGGCCGGGGCGGGCCCCGGGCGGGGCCTGGTCAGTCCGGGCGGGGCTGGCGCTCGCCGGCCCGTGGGACGCGCCCCTGCCCGCGGTCGCGGGGCCGCGCGCTCAGGCCCGAACGTCGACGACGATCTCCCGGTCGCGGGGCCCGTCGCACTCGACGAGCGCGATCCCCTGCCAGGTGCCGAGCAGGAGCCGACCGTCGCGGACCGGGATCGTCTCCGAGGGCCCGAGGAACGCCGCCTTCAGGTGCGCCGCGCCGTTGTCGTCCACCTTGTCGTGCTCCCAGATCCCCTCCGGGAAGAGCTTGTCGAGCGCGGTGACGATGTCGAGCCTGATGCCCGGGTCCGCGTTCTCGTTGATGACGATCGCGGCCGTCGCGTGCCGCACGAAGACCGTGCAGAGCCCCTCGATCACGCCCGCGCGGGCGACGACGTCCGAGACCTGGCGCGTGACGTCCACCACCTCGCACTTCTTGTGCGTGCGCACGCGGATGGTCTGCTGCATCGCCCCCGATTGTAGCGCCGCGCCTCGCGGCCCGACCCCGCGGCGCGAAGCGTCCGAAATCCTGGGCGTTGACGCGGCCCGCCGCGCTCCCAAGAATCGCCCCGTGCTCGCGCGCGTGCTCTCGGCGGCGCTCTACGGGATCGAGGCGGTGCTCGTCCGCGTCGAGGTCGACGTCGCCTCCGGCCTGCCGACCTTCAACACCGTCGGCCTGCCCGACTCGGCCGTGCGCGAGAGCCGCGAGCGCGTGCGCGCGGCGATCCGCAACGCGGGCTTCGCGTTTCCCTCGGACCGGATCACCGTGAACCTGGCGCCCGCGGACCTGCGCAAGGAAGGCACCTGGTTCGACCTGCCGATCGCGCTCGGCATCCTCGCGGCCACCGGGATCGTGACGCCGGAGGACGGCGCGGTCGCCGTCGTCGGCGAGCTGGCCCTGGACGGCCAGATCCGGCCCGTGCGCGGCGTGCTCGCGGTCGGCCTCGCGTGCCGGCGCCACCACGTGCCCACGCTGCTCGTCCCGGTCCCCAACCGCGCCGAGGCGCTGGCCGCCCGCGGGCCGCGCGTGCTCGCGGCGCCGACGCTGCGCGAGGCCGTGGCGCTGCTCAACGGCGCGCCGGAGGCTCCCGCGCCGCCGCCCGAGCCGCTCCCGGCGACCGTCGGGGACGACGACCTCGACTTCGCCGACGTCCGGGGCCAGGCGCACGCCCGGCGCGCGATGGAGATCGCGGCGGCCGGCGCCCACAACCTGCTGCTGGTCGGCCCGCCCGGCGGGGGCAAGACGATGCTGGCGCGGCGACTCACCGGGATCCTGCCGCCGCTCAGCCTGGACGAGGCGCTCGAGGTGTCGACGATCTGGAGCGTGGCGGGGTTGCTGCCGCCCCCGGGCGGGCTCCTGCGCACCCGGCCCTTTCGAGCGCCGCACCACACGATCTCGGTCCCCGGCCTGATCGGCGGGGGCAGCCCGCCCCGGCCCGGCGAGGTCACGCTCGCGCATCGCGGCGTGCTCTTCCTCGACGAGCTCCCGGAGTTCGCACAGCACGTCCTCGAGGCGCTCCGGCAGCCGCTCGAGGACGGGCGCGTCACGATCGCGCGCGCCCGCGGCGTCGCCCACTTCCCCGCCCGGTTCCAGCTCGTGGCCGCCGCGAACCCGTGCCGACGCGGCTGTCCCGCGCTCGACCGCTGCCTCTGCACGCCCGGCGAGCGCCAGCGGTACCTCGGGCGGCTCTCGCGCCCGCTGCTCGACCGCATCGACCTCCACGTGGAGCTGCCGGCGGTGCCGCCCGAGGCGCTCCACGCCCCGGGCGCCGGCGAGCCCTCGGCGGCCATCCGCGACCGCGTGGTCGCCGCCCGCGCGCGGCAGCGGACACGCCTGCGGGGCACGGCGGCCAGGACCAACGCCGAGCTGTCCCCACGCCTGCTGCGCCGCCACTGTCGCCTGTCGGCGGAGGCCGAGGGCCTGCTGGCCGCCGCGATGAGCCGCCTCGGCCTGTCGGCGCGCGCACACGACCGGGTGCTCCGCGTCGCGCGGACCATTGCCGACCTCGAGGGCGCCGACACGCTCCGGCCCGAGCACGTCGCCGAGGCCATCCAGTACCGCAGCCTCGACCGCCCGTGGCGCGGGTGAGCGCGGGGGCCGCGCGCCGGCCGCCGGTCAGCGGGCCGCGGCGAGCGCGGCCCCGGCGAAGGCGCTCAGCGCGACGACGAGCCAGGGCGGCGCCTTCCAGAACGCGAGCAGCGCGAATGCGGCGAGCGCAAGCCCGAAGTCGGCCGGGCCCCCGATCGCGCTGGTCCACACGGGGTCGTAGAGCGCCGCGAGCAGGATGCCGACGACCGCAGCGTTGATCCCGCGGAGGGCCGCCTGAAACGCCGCCGCGCGACGCAGCGCGCCCCAGAACGGCAGGGCGCCGACGACGAGCAGAAAGGCCGGCAGGAAGATGGCGCCGAGCGCCAGCGCCGCGCCGGCGAGCCCCGTGGGCGCCGGGCGCATGACCGCGCCGAGGTACGCGGCGAACGTGAACAGCGGCCCCGGGACCGCCTGCGCGGCGCCGTAGCCGGCCACGAACTGCTCCGGCGTCACCCACCCGGGAGGGACGACCGCGCGCTCGAGCAACGGCAGGACCACGTGGCCGCCGCCGAACACGAGGGCGCCGGCGCGGTAGAAGCCGTCGAAGACGGCCAGGGCCTGCGCCGGCACGGCCCGGCGGAGGAGCGGCACGACGACGAGGAGGGCGAAGAAGAGGGCCAGCGCCGTGGCGCCGAGCCGCGGGCCGACCGGCACGGCGCGCTCGGGAGGCGCCGGCAGCGCCACCCCGGCCAGCAGCCACAGCCCCAGGAGCCCGGCCAGCGCGAGGACGAGGATCTGCCCGCCGGAGGTCGGCCAGGCGAGGACCACGAGCGCGGCGCCCACCGCGAAGCTGGCGCGCTGCGGGTCCGGCGCCAGGGCCCGCGCCATGCCCCACACCGCCTGCGCGACCACGGCGACCGCGACGACCTTCAGCCCGTGCAACCATCCGGCGCGCGCGGCGTCCACCGCCTGGACGCCGTACGCGAAGGCCACGAGCGCGACCGCCGAGGGCAGTGTGAACCCGAGCCAGGCGGCGAGACCGCCGGGGAGCCCCGCGCGCCAGATCCCGATGGCGATCCCCACCTGGCTGCTCGCCGGCCCGGGCAGGAACTGACACAGCGCCACGAGGTCGGCGTAGGCCTGCTCGGAGATCCACCGCCGGCGGACCACGTACTCCTCGCGGAAGTACCCGAGGTGCGCGATCGGCCCGCCGAAGGACGTGAGGCCGAGGCGCGTCGCGACGGCGAGGACCTCGAGCGTGCGGCCCCACCGCGAGGCCGCGGGCGCCGGCGCGACGCCCTCGCCCGAAGGCCACGCGCACCCGCCCGTCGCGCCGGTCGCTGCGTCCGCGCGCGAACGCTCGGGGGCTCCGCCGACTCCGTCGTCCAGCGCTTCCGGCCTCTCCGCCATCTCCGCCGTCTCGCCCGGTGACCGCGGTCGGCTCGACGCCGCCGTCGCCTCGCGACTATACCCTGTGGCGCCCCGCGAGCCCGGCCCCCGCTCCCGCCCGATCGCCACGCGGGATACTGCGCCGATCGCCGCGCGTGATACTGAGAGCCAGTGGAGGGGCGCGGTCCGATCCCCGAGCAGCCCACGGCGCCGCGGCGCGGGCGGCGGCTCGCCGCCCTCGTCGCGGCGGTGTTCGTCCTGGCGGCGACGGCGGGCTGGCTCGCGCTCCCGGAGATCGCCCGCCGCGTGGTGGTGTGGCGGCTGGCGGCGCTCACCGGGCGTCCGGTCGCGCTCGCGGCGCTCGAGCTCGACCTCCTCGGCGGGCGCCTCGCGGCCCGCGGCCTGCGCGTCGCGGATCCTGACGGGCAGGCCCTGCTCGCGCTCGACCGGCTGGAGCTGCGCGTCACCCTCCGGGCGCTGCTGCGCGGTCACCTCCGGATCGACGCCGTCACCGTCGAGGCGCCGACGCTCCGTCTGGCCCGAATCGGGCCCGGGGAGTTCAACGTCACCGACCTCGTGCGGCGCGCGCCGCGAGGCCGCGGGCCGCTGGCCGTCACCGTCGAGCGGCTGGTCGTGACGCGCGGCAGCGTCCTCGTCGAGGATCGCACGCTGGCGCCGCCTCGCGTCTGGCGCGTGGCGCCCGTCACGGTCGAGGCCCACGGGCTGTCCACGCGCGCCGACGCGCCGCCCGGGACCCTGGCCCTCCGCGCGGAGGGGGGCGCCGCGCACCTTGCGGCCTGGGTCAGCGAGCTCCGCCTCGGACCGGCGCGCGGGCACGTGACGGTCGTCCTGCGAGACGCCGACGCCCGCCTCGCCGCGCTCGCCCTGCCGCCGGCGAGCCCGGTCCTTCCCTCCGCAGGCCGGGTCGACCTGTCGGCGACCGTCGTCCACGACCCCGCGGCCGGCAGCCGGGTCGCCGGCGACGCCGTCGTCAGCGGCCTCGAGCTCCTGCGCCCGGGCGGCGCGCGGCCCCTGCTCACCGCCCCCGCGGTGCGCGTGCGCGTCGAGGACCTCCGGGTGGGCGGCGACCGCGTCGCGCTCGGCAGGCTCCTGGTCGACGGCGGCACGGCCGTGCTCGAGGACGCACGGCTCGGGGCCGCGCGGCGCTGGGCGGTCGAGGGGCTCCGCTTCGAGCTCCGGAACGTCGCGCGCGCGCCGGACGCGCCGCCGGGCACGGGCGTCGCCCACGCGGTCGTCGCCGGGGCCCCGGTGACGGCGTGGCTCGCGGGGCTCCGCGTGGCGCCGCTCGAACTCCACGCGACCGCCGTCGTCCGCGACCTCGACCTCGCCCTGCTCGCCCTCTCCGGCCCGGCCGGCCTGCCCGTGCAACCCGAGCGCGGGCGCCTGAGCGTGACCGTGCGCCTCGACCACGACGCGCGCCAGGGCACGCGCGCGGCGCTGGACGCGACGCTGCGGAATCTCGCCCTCCGACGCGCGCCCTGGGCGCTCGCCGCGCCGGTGCTCCGGGTCACGGCCGACGCGGTGACCCTGGCCCGCACGGGCGTGCGGATCGGGCGCGCGGCGCTCCAGGGCGATCGCCTGACGCTCGAGGCGCCCGGGCCGCAGCGCCTGCGGAGCTGGGCCGTCCAGGACGTCGCCCTCGAGGCCCGGGACCTGTCGAGCCGACCAGGCGACGTCCAGGGCATCGTCACCGCCCGCGCGCGCGTGGCCGGCGCGACGGTGGCGGCGTGGGTCACCCACGCGCGGCTCGCCCCGCTCGAGCTCCGCGCCACCGCGATCCTGCGCGCGCTCGACGCCGGCCTCGTCCAGCTCGCCCTGCCCGCGGAGGCCCCCCTCGCGGTGGAGCGCGGGATCGTCGACGCCTCGGCCCAGGTCGATCACGACGCCACGGGCACGCGGCTCGCCGGTGACGTCACCGTGCGCGGCCTTCGCGCGCAGGGCCGGGGCCGGGCCGCCGGGCTCGCGCTCGACGCGCCGTCGCTGCGCCTGATCCTCGCCGAGGCGCGGCGCCGGGGCGCCGAGCTCGACGTCGGCCGTGTCGAGCTCACGGGCTCGGCGGCCATTTTCGACACGCGCGCGCCCGCGGCCCGCGTCGACCTCGAGCGGCTGCGGCTCGCGGGCGAGGGGCTGACGTGGCCGATCCGCGGGCCCGCGCACATCGCCGTGAGCGCCCGCACCGCGGACGGCGGCGCGCTCGACGCCCGGGGCACGGCGCTGCTCACCGCGCCGCCGCCCCTGCCCGCCTGGACCACGGACCTCGAGATCCGCGTGGCCGGCCTCGAGCTTCGGCCCCTCGCCGCGTTCCTGCCGGCGACCGCCGGCCTGAGCGGGCGCCTGGGCGCGGCCCTGCGCGCAACCGTGGCGCACGGCGCGTCCCTGACGGCACGGGTTCAGGGGGAGGCGAGCCTCGTCGGGGCCGCGCTCGTGGAGGGCGGACGGACGGTCCTCGCGGTGCCCCGGCTCGAAGCCGCCGCGCTCGACCTCCACTGGCCCGAGCGGCTCGCGGTCGGCCGACTCCGCCTCGAGCGCCCGCGCGCCCTCGTCGAGCGCGACGCGCGGGGCGCGATTCCCCTCGTCGCGCGGCTGACCGCGGGCGTGGGCTCGTCCGCCGCGGGGACGGCGCCGAGCGGTCGACCGCGGCTCGGGCTGAGCGCCGACGATGTCGTCGTGGAAGGCGGGCGCCTGGTCTACGCCGACGCGAGCGGAGCCCGCGTGGAGGTCCCGCGCCTGGACCTGACCCTGCGCGACGCGCGCTGGCCGGCCACCGTCCCCGCACGCGTCCGGCTCGACGCCACGCTGGCCGCCGGCGGCTCGCTCGGCGTGGAGGGCACCGTCACCGGCGAGCCGGCGGCCGTCGACGTGACGCTGCGCCTCATCGACGCCGAGCTCGCCGCCCTCCAGCCGGCCCTGCCGTTCCGCGCGGCCGTGCGCGGGCGGGTCGACGCGCGGCTCGCCGTCGCCGGGCCGCTCGCGCCCACGCCGCGGCTCGCGGTGCGGGGCGAGGCCGCCGTCAGGCACGTCGTCGTGAGCGACGGCCCGCGCCCGGTGCTGACCGTCGAGCGTCTGGAGGCCAGCGCGGTGGACGCCGCCTGGCCCGGCCGGGTCACGATCGGGCGGGTGCACGTCCGCCGCTCGTGGGCGCTCATCGAACGTGACCGTCAGGGCCGCTTCGTGCTGCGCGAGGCCTTCCAGCGCCTGCCGCGGCCGCTGGCGCCACCCGCAGCCCCCGCGGGCGGCGCGCCGCCGACTCTCGAGCTCCACGTCGGCCAGAGCGTGTTCGAGGACGGCGCGGCGAGCATCCTCGACGCGGCCGTCGATCCCCCGGTGCGCCTGGAGGTCGCGGGCGCGCGGCTCACCGTGCGCGACCTGCGCTGGCCCGGCGGCGCGCCGGTCGCCTTCACGCTCGCGACGCCGACACCCGGCGGGGGTCGCCTGGAGGCCGACGGCGCGCTGACGCCCGAGCCCCTGCGCGTGGAGGCCCAGGCGCGGCTCGAGGACGTCGACCTGGCGCCGGCGCACGCCTACGTGCCGATCGAGGGCCGGCTCGGCGGGCGTCTCACGGGCCGGGTCGGCGTGACGCTCGCCTTGGACCCGCTCGCGCTGCGCGTGACGGGCGACCTCCGCGCGCAGCGCGTCCGCCTCGCCGACGCAGACCGGCCGGTGGCGACCGCGCGACGGGTGGAGATCACCGGGATCGACGTCGACTGGCCGAGCCGGGTTCACGCCGCGCGCGTCGTCGTCGGGAGCCCGCGCGTGCTCCTCGAGCGCCACGACGCGGACGGCTGGGGGCTGCTCCGGCTGGCGCGCCCGCGACGGGGTGGGCGCGAGGCCGGAGCGCCCGCGCCGGGCGCACGGGCCCCCGCGCGGCCCACGCCGGCCCTCGAGGTGGACACGGTGACGGTGGAGGCGGGGTCCGTGCGCGTGGTCGATGGGACGACGACGCCGCCCGCGGTGCTCGAGCTCACCGGCGTGGAGGCGAGCGTGCGCGGCCTCACGACGGCGCCCGGGCGCCCGGCGCGCGTCACCGCGCGCGGGGCCCTCGAAGCCGGCGCGCGCGTCGAGCTCACCGGGCAGGCCGCGCTCGCCGAGCCGCGCCAGGTGGATCTCACGCTCCACCTGCGCGACGTCCCGCTGGCCCGCGCGAACCCCTACCTCGCGCGCGTCACCGCCTGGACGGCGACGCGCGGGACGGTGAGCGGGTCGGCGCATTACCGGCTCGACGGGGCGCGGCTGGACGCCAGCCACGAGCTCGTCCTGCGCCACCTCGAGGTGAGGCGCGACACGGGCCGGGACGAGGTCGCCGAGCGGCTCGGGCTGCCGCTCGGGTTCCTCGTGGCGCTGCTCAAGGACGCGCGCGGCGAGATCCGCCTGTCGCTCCCGGTGTCCGGCGACCTCGCGAGCGGCGCGTTCGACTTCCGGGAGGCCGTCTGGGGCGCGGTGCGCGCGCTCGCCTTCCGCCTGCTGGCGCTGCCCTTCAGCCGCGTGGGCTCGCTCTTCGTGACCGAGGACTCGCGGGTCGAGGCGGTGGTGATCGCCCCCGTGCTCTTCGAGCCCGGCCGCGCCGAGCCGGCGCCCGGGATGCGTGCGCACCTGGACCGCGTCGCCGCCCTGCTCCGGAACGCGCCGGCGCTGACCGTCCGCCTGGCCCCGGTCGTCACGCGCGCCGACCTGGACGCGCTCAAGCGCGAGCGGGTGCGGGCGCGGCTCGCGGGTGGGGCCGACGCGGCCGCGGCGCTCGACGCCGCGCGCCGGGCCTACCGCGAGCGCTGGCCGGAGCAGCCGCCCCCGGCGACCCTCGAGGCGATCGTCGCCGCGCTCGCCGGCGCCGAGGAGCTCCCGCCCACCGCGGCCCGCGAGCTCGGCACGCGCCGCGTGGAGGTCGTGCGCCAGCTCCTCGCCGCCCGGGGCGTGGACGGCGCGCGCCTCCGCGGGCCGGGGCGCGGACCGCTGCTCGTCGAGGGCGCGGGCGCCGCGCGCGTGGAGTTCGCGCTCGAGCCCTGAGGCGCCGGCCGCCTCAGCCGTCCGCCGCGGGCGGCTCTTCCGCGACCTCGGTGAGGAGCACCCAGTCGTCCGGGGCCTCGCCGGCGGGGCGCTCGCCGGGGGGACTGGCGACCACGCGGCCGCGGCTGGGCGAGAACCACTCCCAGCGCCCCGGCGGCGCCCCCACGCCTTCGGGCGCGCCGATCTCAGGGCCCGTGCGCCCCTGTGCCGCGCGCTCGGCCCGCCGCTCGCGCTTGGCCTCCTGCCGGGACCGTCGCGTCGCCTCCCGTCGCCGGCGCTCGAAGCCGTAGTTGCGTCGGCGGCTCACCGGGTCCGCCCTCGGCCGACTCGCATGGGGACCTCCTGGGTCTCTTCCGCTCGGGGTGAGCACGTCTCGACGGCGCGGAAGCGGCGCGAGACGGCGCCTGACGGAGGGGCTCGGCGGCGAGCCGCCGCCTGGATCAGACGGGGGCAGTCTATCACGCCGGTGGCGCCGCGCCGCCGCGGAGGGCCGGCCCCGTCTTGCCGGCGGGCCGTGAGACAATGAGGCCGGTCGCCCGTCCACGTCGCCTGGTGGCGGAGGGAGCCATGCCTCGTCCCGTCCTCGTCGTGATCGACGTGCAGGAGCGGCTGTTCACCGCGATGGACGCCGAGCGCCGCGACGAGATGGTCACGAACCTCAAGCGGTTGATCCTGGCCGCGCGCCGCCTGGACGTGCCGATCCTGCTCACCGAGCAGTACCCGAAGGGGCTCGGGCAGACCTTGCCCGAGCTCCGCGCGCTCCTGGACGGCGTCGAGCCGATCGCCAAGACGGCGTTCTCCTGCTGTGGCGCCGACGGGTTCGTCGACCGCCTGCGCGCGCTCGCCGCGGACCCCGTCGTGCTCGCGGGGCTCGAGGCGCACGTCTGCGTGCTGCTCACCGCGCTCGACCTCCTCGCGGGCGGCTTCCGCGTGACGGTCGTGGCCGACGCGGTCTGCTCCCGCCGCCGCGAGGCGCTCGAGCTCGGGCTCGCGGAAGCGCGCCAGGCGGGCGCTGTCGTGACCTCCACGGAGACGCTCGTGTTCCGCTGGCTGGGCCGGGCCGACACCGACGCCTTCCGCGAGCTGGCCAAGTTGCTCCGATGAGCCGCTACTTCGACCTCCGGTCCACCGTCCTGATCGTCGTCGGCCACGGCATCCTGCCCGAGGAGGAGGACCGGCCCATCGCCTACGAGCTCAAGCGCGAGATCAACGCCCGCGCCGGCGGCGCCGAGGGGCGCGCCGGCGTGGTCGTGACCGACGTCTGGATCCTCAACAACGAGCTCGGCGAGTTCTTCCCGGCCATCGCGGTGGGCGGGCCCGGCGTCAACGCCTTCACGGCACAGCTCTACGAGGACCTGCCGATCGCCTTCGCGCGCGACCAGCAGGTCTTCATCCAGATGGCGAGCGAGGGCAAGCGCGCGGCGCTGTGGGGCATGGACCAGGCCGGCACGCGCGAGGCCGTGCAGATCTTCGTCCGCGACGGCCTGCTCGAGCGCTTCCTCGACCTGGTCTGGCGACGCTGAGGTCGGGGCGGCGCCGCGGAGGGGCGGCGCCGGCCGGCTCAGAGGCGGCCCATCGGCGGGATGTTCGTGTACACGACCGTGCCGTCGGGCTCCACGCGTCGGAACGTGGGCGGCCCCACCCACGCCCGCCCGCCCGCGGCGAGGCCGCCGAGCAGACGCAGGATCCGCGTGACGTACTCGCGCGTCTCGGGGAACGGCGGGATGCCGCGGTAGGCGAGCACCGCCTGCTCCCCGGCGTTGTAGGCCGCCAGCGCGAGCGGCAGGTCGTTGGCGAACCGCTCGAGCAGCGCGCGCAGGTGGCGCACGCCGCCATCGATGTTCTCCCGCGGGTCGAAGGGGTTGCGGACGCCGAGCGACTCCGCGGTCTCGGGCATGAGCTGCATCAGGCCGAGCGCCCCTTTGCGCGACACGGCCCGGGGATTGAAGCCGGACTCGACGCGGATCACGGCGGCGATCAGCGGCTCCGGCAGGCCGTAGCGCAGGGCGGCTCGGCGGATCTCGCTCCCGTACGGCAGGCCCGCGGGCGCGAGCGCGGGCCCCGGATCGCTCGGGCGCGCGGCCTCGCGCGGGCGCAGCTCGGGCGCGAGGCCCAGACGCCGGTACCGGGGATCGTCGGGGATGTTCGTGTAGTGGACGCTGCCGTCCGGGGCGACGAGGCGGACCGTGTCGGCCGCGGCCGGCCCCGCGACCAGGGCGAGGGTCAGCGCGAGGGCGGCCGATCGGGACACGCGCGCCGCCGGAGGCACGCCCCCATCTTAGCGGGGCCGCCACGCGCGGTGTCAACGGACACCGCGGCGGCGCCGGGCGCGCGGGGTGGTCCCGACGCGGCGATGTCGAAGCGACGCCGGTTCGGCCGCGATTCCGAGCTGGGCGCGGGGCCGCGAGCTCTCCAAGGCCCCGCGCTCTCCAGAAGGCCCGGAGCTCCCTAGAAGAGGTCGACGGGCTGGAGCTGGCCCGAGGCGGCGCGCACCAGCGCCTCGCGGGGCTCGGCCGCCTCGCCCGGCGTCGCGGCCGCCCCGCTCTCGCGCACGTAGGCGAGCAGGTCCTGGATCTGCTTCTGCATCTCGAGCATCCGCCGCCGCATGCGCAGCACGATCTCGACCCCGGCGAGGTTGACCCCGAGGTCCCGGGTCAGGCGGATGAGCCGCGCCGCCTCCTCGACGTCCTCGTCGGAGTAGAGCCGCGTGCGCCCCTCCGTGCGACTGGGCTTGAGCAGCCCCTTCTTCTCGTAGAGGCGCAGCGTCTGCGGGTGCACCTTCAGCATGCTCGCGACGACGCCGATCGTGTAGCGAGGTCGGGTCCGGTCGTTCACGTGCCGCCTCCCGCGTACCGCTCGAGGCCCGCGCGCGGCTGCATGGGCAGCAGCCGCTCGAGCTCGCGGACCAGCTCGTCCGTGCGCGCGTCGAGCCCGCGGGGGATCTCGACGCGGATCGTCACGTAGAGGTCGCCGGGTCCGTCCCCGGACAGCCGCGGCAGCCCCTGCCCCCGCAGCCGGAAGACCTGGCCCGGGGCCGTGCCGGGCGGGATCACGAGCGTCGCCTCCCCGGTGGGCGTGGGAACCCGGATGCGGGCGCCGCGCAACGCTTCCCAGACGCTGATCGGCACCTCGCAGTGCACGCTCTCGCCCCGCCGGCTGAAGAACGGGTGCTCGCGCACCCGCGTGTTGACCACCAGGTCGCCGCGCGGCCCGCCGTAGGGCCCGGCGCTGCCTTCGCCCGGCACGCGCACCTGGCTGCCCGTGTCGACGCCGGGCGGGATCGTGACCGGCACGACGTCCACGGCGCGCCGGACGCCGCGCCCGGCGCAGACCCGGCACGGGCCGTCGGCGCGCACGCCCGAGGCGCCGCACGCCCCGCACGGCGAGAAGCGCTGGACGGCGAGGTCCAGGCGCACGCCCCGGGCCGCCTCGGCGAACCCGAGCTCGACCGTGGCGTGGACGTCCTCGCCCCGGCGCCCGGCCCCGAGCGCACCGGGGTCAGGCCAGTGGCCGAAGCGGTCGTAGAGCGAGCGGGCGGTCGGGTCGCTCAGGACGCGGTAGGCCTCGCTGATCTCCTCGAAGAGCGCGCGCGCCCGCTCGTCCCAGACGTTGACGTCCGGCGAGTACTGCCGCGCGAGCCGCCGGTACGCCTCGCGGATCTCGCGCGGGCCCGCCGTTGCCGGGACGCCGAGCACCGCGTAGTAGTCCCGCCGCATCCCTCCGTGCCGTCGCGGCCGGGCACGACCCGACCGCCCGCCGACCGTCCGGTCCGTGCCTTTACTTCTTGTCGCCGAGGTCCTCGAACTCGGCGTCGACCACCTCGCCCTCCTTCGGCCCTCCGGCCTGGCCGCCGCCGGGCCGCCCGTCGCCCGCCTGCGAGGCCCGCGCCTGCGCCTCGCGGTACATGATCTCGGCCAGCCGGTGCGAGGCCTGCGTGAGGTTCGCCTGCGCACGCTTGATGCGCTCGATGTCGTCGCCCTTGAGCGCCTCGCGCGCTTCGGCCAGCGCGGACTCGATGGCCTTGCGGTCCGCCTCGCTGAGCTTGGCGCCGTGCTCGTTGAGCGTGCGCTCGGTGGAGTACACGAGCGAGTCGGTCTGGTTGCGGAGCTCGATCTCCTGCTTGCGGCGCGCGTCCTCGGCCGCGTGCGCCTCGGCCTCGCGCACCATCCGCTCGATCTCCTCCTTGGTGAGCCCCGAGGAGGCCGTGATCGTGATGGCCTGCTGCTTGCCCGTGGCCAGGTCGCGGGCCGAGACGTTCAGGATCCCGTTCGCGTCGATGTCGAACGTCACCTCGATCTGCGGGACGCCGCGCGGCGCGGGCGGGATGCCCACCAGGTGGAACCGCCCGAGCGTGCGGTTGTCCCGGGCCATCGGCCGCTCGCCCTGGAGCACGTGCACCTCGACCGAGGTCTGGTTGTCGGCCGCCGTCGTGAAGATCTCGCTCTTCCGGGTCGGGATCGTCGTGTTCCGCGGGATGAGCACCGTCATCACCCCGCCGAGCGTCTCGATCCCGAGCGACAGCGGCGTGACGTCCAGGAGCAGGAGGTCCTTGACCTCCCCCGCGAGCACCGCCGCCTGGATCGCCGCGCCCACCGCCACGACCTCGTCGGGGTTGACGCCCTTGCACGGCTCCTTGCCGAAGAGCTGCCGGACGACCTCCTGCACCTTCGGCATGCGCGTCTGCCCGCCGACCAGGACGACCTCGTCGATGTCCTTCGGCGTCACGCCCGCGTCCTGCATCGCCTGGCGGCAGGGCCCGATCGTCCGCTCGATCAGGTCGGCGACCAGCGCCTCCAGCTTGGCCCGCGTCAGGGTCATCACCAGGTGCTTGGGCCCGCTGGCGTCCGCCGTGATGAAGGGCAGGTTGATCTCCGTCTGGAGCGTCGTGCTGAGCTCGCACTTGGCCTTCTCCGCCGCCTCCTTCAGGCGCTGGAGGGCCATGCGGTCCTTCCGGAGGTCGATGCCGTGCTCCTTGCGGAACTCCTCGGCGATCCAGTCGATGATCCGCTGGTCGAAGTCGTCGCCGCCCAGGTGCGTGTCGCCGTTCGTGGCCTTGACCTCGAACACGCCCTCGCCGATCTCGAGGATGGAGATGTCGAAGGTGCCGCCCCCGAGGTCGTAGACCGCGATGGTCTGGTCCTTCTTCTTGTCGAGCCCGTAGGCGAGCGACGCCGCAGTGGGCTCGTTGATGATCCGCAGGACCTCGAGCCCCGCGATCCGCCCGGCGTCCTTGGTGGCCTGCCGCTGGCTGTCGTTGAAGTAGGCCGGCACGGTGATGACGGCCTGCGTGACCTTCTCGCCCAGGTACGCCTCGGCCGCCTCCTTGAGCTTGCGCAGGATCATCGCGGAGATCTCGGGCGGGGCGTACTGCTTGCCCCGGACCTCGACGCGCACGTCCCCGTTCGGGGCCTTCACGACCTTGTAGGGCACGCGCTTGATCTCCTCGAGGACCTCGTCGTAGCGGCGGCCCATGAACCGCTTGATCGAGAAGATCGTGTTCTCGGGGTTCGTGATGGCCTGTCGCTTGGCGACCTGGCCGACCAGGATCTCGCCGTCCTTGGTGAAGGCGACGACGGACGGCGTGAGGCGGCTCCCTTCCTGGTTGGCGATGACCGTGGGGGTGCCGCCCTCCATCACCGCCACGACCGAGTTCGTCGTCCCGAGATCGATGCCGATCACCTTCGCCATGTCCCCATCTCCTCCGCGCGCCGGAGGGACGCGGCGCCCCTCCGGCGCGCCCTGCGCAGCGCGACGATCAGAGCACTTCGATCTTGATCTCCCGCGGCTTGACCTCCTCCGCCTTGGGGAGCCGGATCTCGAGCACCCCGTCGCGGTAGGTGGCCTTGACCTTGTCCGCCTGGACGGGCATGGGCAGCGGGATCGACCGCTCGAACTTGCCGTACGCCCGCTCCAGCCGGTGATAGCTGTCCTCCTTCACCTCACGGTCCCACTTCCGCTCGCCCTTGACCGTCAGGACGTCCCCCGTGATCGACACGCTCACGTCCTTCTCCCGGACCCCCGGGATCTCGAACGTCACCACGAGGTCGTCCTTCGTCTCGTACATGTCGACGAGCGGCATCCAGACCCGCTCACCGGCCTGGAACGAGGACGGTCGCCCGAAAAAGCTGTCGAAGAGCCTGTTCATCTCCTGCTGGATCTCGCTGAGCTCGCGGAAGGGCTCCCAGCGGCTCAGCGTGCTCCCGAACGGACGCCACCGCTCAAGCGCCATAGCCGTCTCCCTCCTCGCAAGGTTGAGTCTACCATGCATATGTCTTCTGCATACCGCATTGTCAAGAGGGCTCCACCGGCGATTTCTGCCTGGGCGAGGCCGGGAGGCGGTGGTAGCCTCGGGCCCGGTGCGCCTGCGGAGGCCGGGATGAGGCTCGGCTGTGGGGGGTGCCTGGGCGCGCTCCTGGCCCTGGCGCTGGCGGTGACGGCCCTCGGCGGGCTCATCTGGGGGATCCAGCAGGCCGGCGCGCCGCCCGAGCCTGTACGAGCCGCCGGTCTGGAGGACGACGCCGAGGCCGAGCGCGAAGCCCGGGTCCGGGCGGAGCGAAAGCTCGTCGAGCTCGTCGCCCGGCGTGGGCGGGGCCCGCGCACCCCCGTCTTCCTGTCGGAGGCGGAGCTCGAAGCCCTGCTCGCCGCCCGCCTCGGCGAGCTCGGTGACCTCCCGATCGCCGCCGTCGCGCTCCGGCTCCCGGGCGAGGGCGTCGTCGACCTGGCGGTCAGCCTCCCGCTGCGGGTGCTCCTCGCCGAGACCCTCCCGCGCGCCGCGCTCGGGGTCTTGCCGGAGGCGTGGGTCGGCCGACCCGTCTGGCTCCGGCTCCGCGGGCGGCCCCAGGTCGAACCGGGCGGCGGGGGCCGCCGCTACCTTCGGCTGACGGTCGATCGCGCCGGGGTGGGCCGCCTGCCGCTCCCGGCCTTCGCCCCCAGGCTCCTCCTGCCGCCGAGCGCCCTCCGCCTGCTCCGGTGGCCGATCCCCGATGCGCTCGAAGAGTTCCGCGTCGAGGCCGGCCGGGTCAGCCTCTGGCCCCGGGGCTCGTCGCCCTGACGTAGCGCATCTGGAGGTCGTAGAGCAGGCTCGTCAGGGCCTCGCTCTCCTCCGGGGTCCGGTGGCCCTCGGTCTTGTCGCGGAGCACGATCAGGAGGTCGATGAACTCCGCCGCCTGCTGGAGATCGCGGCGGCGCTGCCCCGTCGCCGGATCGGGCACGCCGTCGAGCGCGGTGACCGCCAGGCTCGCGAGGAGCCCGAACAGGGTCATGAGGGTCGGCGCGGGCCGGGCGCCTGCGGCGGGCTCCGCGCGGGGCGCACCGGGGGCTGTCGCCCCGCGCGCGGCGTCGGCCGCCGGTCCGGAGGTCGGGGCCCCGGGCCTGGCGCCCGTGGGCTCGCGCGGCGCCTCGGTCGGCGCGGTCTCGGACGAGCGATGGCGACGGTCGCGAACCTGAAAGCCGAGGTCAGGGGGTTGCTCGCTCATAGGCCCTTCCGAGGATTCGCGGAAAGTCCTTACTGTATAATGACTTCACCCTCAGGTGCGGCGATGAGCCAGTCCCCAGGCATCCTCTTCGAGCGCCTCCTCGACGTCATGTCCCGGCTCCGTGGGCCCCACGGCTGTCCCTGGGACCGCGAGCAGACGCGCGCCTCGCTGAAGCCGTTCCTCCTCGAGGAAGCGTACGAAGTCCTCGAGGCGATCGACGCCGACGACCCGAGCCAGCTCCGTGAGGAGCTCGGCGACCTCCTGCTCCAGGTCGTCTTCCACGCGCAGATCGCCACCGAGCGCGGGGAGTTCACCATGGCCGACGTGCTCGACGACCTCGTCGCCAAGCTCGTCCGGCGCCACCCCCACGTCTTCGGCCAGGCCGAGGTGGGCACGGCGACCGAGGCGCTGGCGCAGTGGGAGCGGCTCAAGCATCGCGAGGCCCTCGCCGAGGGGCGACGACGCTCGGTGCTCGACGGCGTGCCGCGGGCCTTGCCCGCGCTCTTGCGGGCGCAGCGGGTCCAGTCCAAGGCCGCGCGCGTCCACTTCGACTGGCCCACCGCCGAGGCGGCGTGGGACAAGGTCGAGGAGGAACTGCGCGAGGCCGCGGCGGCGGTCCGCGCGGGGGATCGGGCCCGGCTGCGCGAGGAGCTGGGCGACGTGCTGTTCTCCCTGGTCAACGTCGCCCGGCTCGCCGGCCTGGATGCCGAGGATGCCCTCGGTGCTGCGATCGACAAGTTCCGCCGGCGGTTCGCCGGCGTGGAAGCCGCCCTCCAGGCCGAGGGGCGGTCCGTGGAGGACGCGTCTCCGGCGGAGCTGGAGCGGTCCTGGGAGGCGGTCAAGGACCACGAGCGAGCTCGGAACACGGGCGACCCATGAAGCTCAAGATCGGCCAGGCCAGCATTTCGATCGAACGCGGGGACATCACCGACTGGGAAGTCGACGCCATCGTCAACGCCGCCAATACCGCGCTCACCATGGGCGCCGGCGTCGCCGCGGCGATCAAGCGCAAGGGCGGCGTGATCATCGAAGAGGAGGCGATGCGGCAGGGCCCGGTGGAGGTCGGCGAGGCCGTGCTCACCACCGGGGGCAACCTGGCCGCCACGCACGTGATCCACGCGGCGGTCATGGGCCCGGACCTCAAGACCGACCCGGACAAGATCGCCGCGACCACGCGCGCGGCCCTCGCGCTGGCGGACAAGCACCGCCTCACGTCCCTCGCCATGCCGGCGCTCGGCACCGGCGTGGGCCACGTCGCGCCCGCGGCCTCCGCCGAGGCGATGCTCAAGGAGGTCGTGGCGCACCTCAAGGGCGGCCAGTCGAGCCTCCGGCGGGTCGTCTTCGTCCTCTACCAGGACGACGCCTACCGCGCATTTACCGAGACATTGAAGCGCCTCGGGGGCGTGCAGTAAGAACCCCCTGATGGCGCAGCCGGTCGGGCCGCCGGCGAGCCGGCGGCTCGCCGACCTCCTCGTCGCCGAGGGCCTGCTCACGCGCACGCAGCTCGAGCGCGCGCTCGGCGAGCAGCGGCGCACGGGCGAGCGCCTGCCCGCGCTCCTCGTGCGGCTGGGCCTGCTCGCCGAGGAGCGGCTGCTCGCCTTCCTCGCGCGCCAGTACGGGCTGCCGTCGATCGCCGCGGCCGAGCTCCGCGTCGAGCCGGACGTCCTCGAGCTCGTCCCCGCCGCGCTCGCGCGCAAGCACGGCATCCTGCCCCTCCGGCGAGCCGGCAACACGCTCACGGTGGCGATGGCGGACCCGACGGACGTCTCCGCGCTCGACGACGTCGCCTTCCTCACGGGCCTGCAGGTCGCGCCCGTGATCGCGTCCCAGGCGGCCGTGCGCCGCGCCCTCCGACGCCACTACGGCGCCCTGGCGGGCCCGCGGCCGACCGGCCCGCTCGCGAGCGACCTCGAGGGGGTCGAGGTGGTGGAGGAGGCGGAGGCGGGGGCGAAGGTCGACGTCTTCGAGCTCAAGGAGTCGGCCGACGAGGCGCCGGTGGTGAAGCTGGTGAACATGGTGCTGG